>Ga0351929_1001_pt1 | contig 90487 bp, 84 predicted proteins | sample BONcelHT113001E9_FD_205825 | JGI IMG/M metagenome (GOLD analysis project Ga0351929, IMG submission 205825) | Enriched cells from coal bed in the Powder River Basin, Montana, United States - BONCAT cells T11 rep2 HSBNCT.T11.300.1.E9 ...
TGTACCGGGGGGCGAGCCTGCTCTACTCCATCCGCCCGTCTCTGGAGATGCAACTGGCCATGGGCCTGCTGGCCTTGGAGCTGGGCGCGGATGTCCTGGTCCGGCCACTGATGGACGAGGTTGCGGAGCTGCCAGGCTTTGCCCGGCGGCTGGTGAATAGCGGGGAGGCCAGGTTCTACCTGTTTTCGGCGAGGACTTAGTTTTGGCTGGCTATTTTGTGGTTTGAAAGTCCAATACCATTGTGCGAGCATTGTCCATCTGAGGAGTGCCAAGATGATGGGTGCTCAGGCGGCTGGGGAACGACCGGAAGAGGGAGTATCCTAATTGGCGCCCACATGCGATGCATTCATCAATATCATGCAGCGCTTTGCATGCCCAATTTTTTGTTGTGGGGTGCGCCGCCGTCTGACTTGGCTCGAAATTGGAGAAATGGCAAGGTATATTAGGATAATCGAGATACTTCTAAGATGGATTGCAATGGATACAAAAAACATATTGATAGTGGATGACGATAAGACGATTCTCGAAGGTTTCAAGGCTCTTCTTGAGACGAAGAAGTACAAGGTAAGCACCGCAGAAAATGGCAGAGAGGCCTTAGAAAAGATTAGCAATAACTTCTACAACCTTGCATTACTAGACCTCAAGCTTCCAGATATGGAGGGAACTGACCTCCTCTTGGAGTTTCGCCAACTTAAACCCGCAATAAAAACAGTTATTATCACGGGCTATTCCACCAGGGAAAATGCGATAAATTCTCTAAACCTTGGGGCGAATGGGTATCTGGAGAAGCCAGTGATGCCAGGCAAATTGCTAGCAGTAGTGGCCGATAAATTATCTGAACAAGAAACCGAGAATAAGCTGTACGAGGATACAGTTAATGAGCTTTTGAGGTCCAGGACTTAAGGGTATCATAGTATAGACTGATCTGTATAATTTTCATGTTTTTCCGAAACTTGTGCAACTGCGTCTCCCTTGGTAGCGGCGGAAAGCTTTTGGCGCCTTCTGTTCAATAATGGCCTATAGTGCCCCTTCGCCATCCTTCCCCTGAACGAGATCATTAACAGCAGTCATGGATTTGAAAACATATTCTTTCTTTTTTTGGGCGATTTCTCTTCCCAATGCAGTGATATAATAGTTCTTGGTCCTCATATCGCCCTTTTCATACTTGGCCTGGAGGATTCCAGCTTCTTCAAATGAATACAGGATCGGATAGACTGTACTCTGAGCTAGGAAGACTTTTGTTTTTAGGACGAGTTCTTCGATAAGATCATTTCCGCTCATCGGTTTTTTGGAAAGCATTGACAGTATTATTATCTCTTTGTTCGCTTTAATGTTCCTAGCGAGAACATCATGATAACTCTCACCAACTTCATCGGTCATTTTATCCCACGAATTTCACTACAAAGATATCTTTTCATTCCAAGTCAAATGTTCAAATTTTCCCCGTAAGGCATCCTGATTAAAACGACTGTACCTTTGTCTGCTTCGCTATTTATGTTAAGATTTCCGCCCTGTGCCTCAAGCAGACGCTTAGCCACCACTAAGCCAAAGCCCATACCTTTGGCCTTTGTCGTGAAAAGTGGTTCGAAGAGCTTGGGCATGATTTCTGGTGATATACCCACACCAGTGTCCTTTATGGTCAGGACTACTTCACCTTCTGTCCTGGTCGAAGCTATGGTCAGCTTGCCTCCTTGGGGCATAGCCTGGATAGCATTACTGATTAGGTTAGTTAGAACCCGGGTCATCATAGTAATATCTATCTTCCAGGTCAGTCCGCCTTCAATCTCCATCTGCACCTCGATATCCACTGGTTTTTTTTGGCTTGAAAGGATTTTCTTCACAAATGGCAAAAGGGCGACATCCATCATCTCTGGACTCAGGGGCCGGGAATAGTCCTGCAGGTCGGAGACTATCTTGTTCATATAATCCGACTGCTCCTCGATGGTTATGAGATCCTTGAAGAGTTCCTGCTTCGTTGAGTATGTTTCCTCCGGTTGGATGAGACTATCCACCTTCAATCTAGCCAGGTAAGTTGTATTCACTATGACCTGCAATGGGTCGCGCAGATCATGGCCAATCATCACGGCCGTCTCGCCTATGGCCGCCAGGCGCTCAGCATCCCGTAGCTGCCTGGTCCTCTCCTCCACCAGATCTTCCAGACGCTCGGAGTAGCGCTTGAGTTGTTCCTCGGCAAGCTTGCGCTCGGTGACGTCACGCGCCGCCGCAAATACACCGATTACCTGCCCCACCTCATCCCGATAAACAGCAGCGTTGTAGAGTACCGATTTCACTTGCCCATCCCGGTGCCTGAGATCAAGGGCATAATCGAACACTTTACCATCACGGAATCCTTGCTCGTATCCTGCTCGCGCTTTTTCCGGATCAGTGAAATAGTCAGAAAAATCGGTGCCGATAAGTTGATCCCGCATGTAGCCGGTCACCGCCTCAGTCGCAGCATTCACATCGGTAATTTTGCCGTCCGGACCAATGGTCACCAGAGGGTCGAGGCTGACTTCAATCAGACTGCGATTGTAGGCATTCGCCCGCAGTAGCGCTTCTTCAGCACGTTTGCGTTCGGTGATATCTATGATCATAGCTAAGGCGCAGGGTTCATTTCCCATTTCAATTATCTCTGCTGAGTATTGACAGACAATCCGTTTTCTATCCTTGGTGAAGAAATGGGTTTCTTCATCCCGTAAACTGCCTTCCGAGAGAAGGATCTGCACAACGTGCTCTCGTTCTTTCAGATCAACCCATAAACCCAATTCAAATGTGGTATGACCAATGGCTTCTTCCCGACTGTATCCTGTGATCCGTTCAAAAGCCTTGTTGACTTCAATCAGAAGCCCATCTCTTATCCGAATGATGGTAATGGATAAAGGGCTGAGCCGGAAGGACTTGAAGAATAAATCTTCGAACTCTCGCAGCTCTTTTATCACTTCATTAGTGTCTCTTTCCTTCATATTCAACCAACCTTTGCGCCGGTTGCGCCCTTGAAGATCTCTACGTTTCAAGCAAGTCATTTCATACTATTATATTGAAGAAGCTAATATAGATATAATTTGGTATACCTGTGAAGGTATCCTTATGAAATCTCTCGAGATCTTTCCCCAAACCCCATAATTCATGACTCGTATTGAATTATGAGAAATCTGGATTACCTCATTTAACCTTGGTTTGGCCGGTTGAAGCTTACGTGCTAAGAATTGTTTATGCAACCAGAATGGCCTTTTCCTATTCGCTGGACAATCAGCATCGAATACGTGCGCACAGCCCAGAAAATTTTTTTGTTTCGTCCTTCGAAACGTTTGGCGAAATATCCCCAACCTCTTATAGTATCTCAAAGAAAGAAAGGCATAATTCGGCTTCAAATTTTGAGGAGATTCATGCTAGACGGGTCTTTATCTGAACTGTGTTCGGTTCCATTGTTGGTTATCGCGCTAGCTATGCCTTTTGTAGGAGCGTTCGTCCGCCGCAGAGAATTATGGTTCGACGGCAAATTGGCCTCTGCATTGCAGGAAATAAATCACAATGTGATACTTGCCATGATCATAGTCGTGCTGGGGCTATCAGCTATTCTCATCACGCCGATTCTTCCGCTTCTTGCACTTGGTGTGATAACTTTACTCCTTCCTTTCGATCGTAGGGAAACGACCCAATTTGTAATGCTGGGGAGTCTCTCTACAGCTATGGGAGCATTGACAACTGCTGATTTGCCTCTCTCTCGAATAACATCCATGAGACTTGAGGGATCGCCGTTTGCTACGACCTTCTTATCGATGCTAAACATACACACGATAATTGGAATAGCGGCTATTGGAATACTCAGTCTATTCTTCCTAAAAAAGAGATCGTAGAATTGGGGGCTTTAGCTCGTAAAGGTTAGCTAATCTTGCGCGCAATTCAAGCTATTCATGGGGGTTTAATACGGAATTAACACTAGTTCAGAATGACATCTTGACCACTTTAATCAACATTGGCCATCGAGAGAGCAGGGCCGTCAATAGCGAGGAAATCGCAGAACTGTTAAACCGCAACCCGGGATCGATAAGGAACCAAATGCGATCTCTAAAGGCTTTAAGCCTTGTAGGATCTGTCCCCGGTCGCAAAGGAGGCTACCGGGTCATGGCAGCAGCATACGAGGCATTGAACCTGGATAGTGGTGAAGACGAAATAGCAGTTCCTATTATCTGGAATGGGGTATTAGTCGAGGGAGCGACGGCGAGCGAAATAATCCTCAATAATGTCACGAACTCCAACCATTGTGGTGCAGCCATTCGCATAATCGGCAACACGAGAGTCTTCAACATCGGGGATGAGGTAGAGGTTGGGCCTACTCCTGCTAACAGTCTATACATCCGTGGCAAGGTAGTAGGTCGAGACGATACCATGAGCAAGCTTGTCCTGAAAGTCACAGGAATGATCTCTGTTCCCAGGATCCCTCTAAAGAATATTGCCCGACATGCAGTTCGTATTAAGCCCACGGCCTCTCTCCAGGAAGCTGCAAGGATATTGGTTCATAACGGAGTTCAGGGGGCCCTTGTAGAAGGCAGATATCCTGGTTTGATAAGCATGGCAGATATAACCAGAGAAGTCGCTGAAGGCAGAACTGGATTAGAGGTACAGGAAATCATGACGCGCGGCTTCCTGACAATTAGCTCGGAGGACCTTATCTTAGATGCGATAAAGATGTTGTGGAAGACAGGTGCAAGTCAGCTGGTTGTCTTGGAGAAGGGCATGCTCTGGGGAATCGTCACTTTCGGAGATCTTATAGAATCCTTGGTAGCTACATGATATCGTTGCTATTGTGTTCATCTAAGACACTTTTTTCCAGTTTGATATACCAATACCAAGTATCTTGAAAATTCAATGCCTGTTTGGTGAGTCTTCATGCGATAGATTTACGGATAATAATTCAAGAAATTATATCACTAAACTTTGCCCATACCCACCCAGAACAGCGAGGAGCCCAAATTATCTAAAGCTTGAAGACCTATTTTTTCCCATGACCCAATTCCAGCCGATCTTTGCCTTTCTGCTCGATCTTCGTCAGAACAACAACCACGAATGGTTTGAAGCGCATCGCACAGAATACGATCAGGCCAAATTCTCTTCAAAGACTTCATTCAGGGCTTGATCTTCCGCTTCGATGCCATAGAGCCCCTGGGCGATCTGGCGGCAAAGGACGCCACTATATCCACATCATGTCCGCTGGATCACTTCCGGCGGGCAGCGCATGCTTGCTGCAGATCTGCGGGACCGTCATTTGCCGGGCGATCCCGGCGCGATTCCCGCCGACCTAACGTCTCCTCGGCCTCAAGCCTTTTGACCTGAAAATACTTCTTAGCCTTTGCTTTTGATAGGCAGAGATCTTATCGAACAGAGGATGGTGCGGCTTTACCCTGAGCAGCGTTATTGAGATGACAAAGGCCTCAGGAATCATCACATCCAACAAACACATTATGCCACCCTCATCGCCGGACTCGACTACATTTGTAATCATAAATTCCGTTTCCGGCGTAATGTTTTTTCCATTATTGAGAAGATAATTGCTCAAATCCCTGCTTGCATAAGCGGGAATCGGCAAATGGATTTTAATCTCATCAATCAATTCCATATTTCCTGCCTTCTATTTTTTATGTTTGAAGCGACGCCGGATTCTGCAGTTGCTCTCCTCATTCGAAAAGCTCCTTGTCATCGAACAGGGGACAATATTCATCTTTTTCGCTTATGCATCGGTTGGGGCATACTTCACAAAAACTGAGGTTCTCATCCCAGGCTTCGGAGATCACATCCACCATTTTATTTATCAGCCTGTAGTCGAGATTCGGAAAATATGATTCAATCAGTTCATATGAAATGCATACATTTTTATCTTTTCCGGATAATTGTCGTAGGATAGCATCCTTCAGTTTCTTCGAGGTACAAATTGAAAAATCCGCAAGAACCTCTTCGCTGATTTTGTGTCTCTTTAATCGATATCCAATATCGTCTATCATATTATCATATATTCCCATTGATAATTCATAGCAAAACCAGTTTAGTTTTATTTTCTCACTCTCATTGGAATAGAATGATGTCGGTTTTATCATGGTAAGTGCAGCTTTCCCTTTTCCCTTCGAATTCATCATATCACCATGACTATACGCCTGATTTTAAAAAGAATGCGGCTACGATGGAAAACTATTAGAAAAAACAACCGATGTTCAAGTGTTAATAGAGGACCCACAGAGGCGGCTTAGCAGGGCAGAAGCACCTGCAGCCTCAGCCTCCAGCTCGCGCCAGAGTAATCCCACCCCCGCCAGGCATAAACCCTTAAGCTCTTTGATTATTCCGCTTAAAAAGAGGGATTGGACGGCATAGGCGGCTCAGGCTGAGGATTCAGTTGGTTGATTGGGTCCAAATCACGCGGTGATCGCTGATCATTGATCGCTACAATCTTGTTGATTTTCGCAGCCTCGCTCAATGGCACGTTAGCACCTATTGTAAAGCTAAATGTCTTGCTTACTGTTTCCGATCCCTCATTCATATATCTCAAACTGAGGGTGTAGATACCATTCACCCAGGAATTCTGTTTGCCTGGCGCTGGGTTGGATGGAGATCCTTGATTAAGATAATCTGTAATGGGAATTATTGAGACCCGATAGCTACATGGAGCCGGAGCATACTCGAAGTTGTCATACGTCGGGCTAAGGCTCATGATGCGTGCCGCTTTTCCATCCGGGGGCACTTCAAGTGTGTCGATCTCGAAATTGAATCTACTCAATCCACAAATGGCCTCTGCAGCTTGATTAGAGTCACTGAAAAATTGGGTCACACTAACCGTGAGGTTTACCGGCATGCTATTCCCAGAAGCTGACTTTCCAGCATCTATTGCCTCTACATTGATAGATGTCGCAAAAGAAGAAACGGAAGACGATGCAAATGAGCCTGCCTTTGCCAATGCGGACTGCGCGCTCATATCCAAATTAGGCGAGGATAGCGCAGCACTTGCCAAACACGTCTCCAGAACGATAATCACCAAGCATGCTGAAATTAGAATTCGTCTCATATCATCTACCTCTCTAGCCATATCCTTGCAGCCATATTTGAACCTCTCCAGACGTTTTAGAGACATCTCGTCAATTTCCGCAAAACCATTCTCATGCATTAATTATTAAAAAATTAAATAAAAAAACCAAAATGCGGCTTAGAAATTAGTCAGGGCCGGTCCAATGGAATTGTAGATCTCCGCCGGATATCCATTGATCATGCCGTAAGCATCCGGCTCCGGCTGCAATGAAGTGCTCTGATTCCAGCTGGCATCAATGCTATGGATGGGTGTGAAGCTCTTGCTGATGGAGTATGGGTTTGGTTTAGCCGATGCCGCAAAGGGCTGCATCATTAGCGATTCATTAATGCCAAAGATAGCCTGAATCCAGGCGTTATATTCTTGAACTGCCTGGTTATAGGGAACAATGTCTCCCGATTTTGCCTGATCATATTTCTGGGCCATGTTCCATCCCCGGTTGAGGCCATCCAGGACACCTCTCTGGTAGTCGCTCAAGGCCAGCGATGAATCTATCAGGTTGAATATGGAGAGCAGGATTACCAGAGTGAATAATGCGCTTTTCATCTTTGCATTCTCCTTATTTCGGTTTACTGTTTAATTATATGGTGGTACCTGACCAAAAAGATTTGGGTCTGGATCGTTACTTAATGGCTGCTTCATCATCCTTGAGGAGAGCCTCGATCACCTCTGCCCTAGCCTGGCCGCTGATAGGGGCAAAATCGCTCTTTTTGCGTCCGCCCGCTTCGGATCTCTTTAGCTCGCCGTGAATCCATTCTTCATGGGTTATCAGGTCGAGAGATAGCGCCTCTTGCGCGTTCCGGCAGATGCGACCGGCAAACGCAATAGCCGATTTTTCCAGTACGCATGCCGAAACATAGACGGGGCTCACGAAAAAAAACGACCCGGTTTTCAAAGGCTGCTCCAGTACAATGTGCAGTATCTCCCTGCCCGCATATCTATCCAGGCCACCCGCGCCCAGACCATAGAGGTCCATCTCCACTACCGCATAGCGGCTGTGGGGAGAGACTATGGCAATTGCTGCGAACGCTCGGCTGTGCACCGAGCACCATTCCCAGTATTGTTTCAAGACCTTGCGGCTCTGCATCCAGACAACATGACGGGCCAGGACGGCCTCTTCCAGGGTGTTATGTGGCTTTAGCACAAGTATGGTATGATGTTGTCAAAGTAGGTGTAGCTTTTGGGCCGTGAACGATTTCCTCGTGATTTATCAAGCGATGCATAAAATGATTTATTTAGTTAATTATATATACTGTTATTAAGTATTTCACAATAGGCTATTGAGGCTAAAGCATGAAGATAAAATTTATCTGGAAAAATTGTGGCTCAGTGAATGAAATATAATGTGGATCCGGAGATCGCTTACCAATTGATGCATAAAGATAATGGTAAATCTCTGGCCAAGGCAATGGACCCGGCCCGAGTACAATCTTTGATTATGTCATCTCGCTTGCCGGATGCTGATGATTGGCCTGCCTTGGCGGATGAGCTGAAAATCAGAAAGACGGCCCATTCTTCATTTTTTTATAGCATGTCTTGCCTTAGCCCCAATGCTCCACACGGGAGCTCTGGGAACGAAAACCTTAAATACGTTGATTGCCGTATTAAACAGGGCAAAGGTCGACGACCATCTTCCTCCTGCATAAGAAGACTTTTGCCTCCCTCCTAATCACTATTATTAGTTGATGCAATTGCCGATTATAGCAGCACGTTCCTTGCTCCCTTAGCAGGCAGCAAGCAGGTCTTATCGCTCTAGCTAAGGCTTGATTCAGCTTATTTTAGGCATGGAGATCTTCCCTGAGACTCTTACTGCATTGGAAGCCAAAAGTACGGATAATATGATCGGCATTGTTGTCTATAGCATGGCGTATAGAGGTACCTTCCCGTCCATTCGCTGGCAAGGCAGTTGCGGCAATAGCTGCAATCAACTGGATTTTGCCTGCAGTAGTATACATACCGAATGTTTATCCCATCAAGATAAGCTTCACATACCGGCCTTCCCAAAATATCATGCCCCATGATATCGAATTGTAGCTCTTTGCCCGTGAAGCTGATAAGATCTGCCATGGGTTTGTCGAGAAGGACTTCGACCTTTGCCTGCAATCCATAAGTACCGGGTTGGGTAACATCCACCGTCATGCCATTGGGCTCTGAGACTTTCACTACCGTTCCCATAAAATCATATGCGAGAGCGGAGAAGGCCAATAAGGGCAAGGACAAGAGCAAAATAAATGCAATGCAAGCAGCGATCCTTCTTGAAGACTTTGGATTTGTTTTTTCTCTTTGGCCGGGGGAGCTTTTCAGCGATTTTGCAATTTCAAAGTTCATAATGGACAATATCCCCTCATTAATCTTCAAGTTTATCTTATGTCTGCGTGGAGAGGTCTACCAATCGGCTCGGACTATGACATCCGGCCTCACCCGCCAAGGGTGGCGGGGAGGAGAAGAGGAAGACAGACCAGGCGGAGCTATGGTACTGCCTTCTCAAGCCCTGACGAGACCATGCGGATGCCTTTATTCCCGGACAGATTATCGCAGTCCGGGCAGCACCTTCTTCATGACCTCGGCAGCTATGACCACCAGCAGACCGACGCCCAGTACCAAAATCCAGCTCTCGGATGTCAGAGGCTTTGTCTGGAAGATGGATTGCATGAAAGGAATGTACACCACAGCAAGAATTGAGAATATCGACGCAGCTATTCCCAGGAGAAGATTCTTATTGCCCAGGGGATTCATTCTAAATATGGACTCATCCAGAGAGCGGCTGCTATAGGCATTGTACACCGCGAAAAAGCCCAACCCCACAAAGGCCATGGTTCTGGCATAGCCCAGATCCTGTCCCATCTCCAGCGAGGCCATGTAAAGGCCGAGCGTGCCTGTTACGATCGCTGCTGCAATTCCCAGGGTATAAATTAGCAGGCTTCTTGACGGCATGCTCTCCCTGGGATCGCGCGGCTTCTTCTTCATGGTCTGTGCATGTGCTGGCTCCAGAGCCAGGCCAATGGCCGGAAACTCCTCCGCCACGACGTTTATCCAGAGAATCTGCGCTGCCAGGAGAGGAATGGGATAGCCAAGAACAACAGCAATAAAGATCGTAGCAAGCTCGGCAAAGCTGACGGCCAGAAGGTAACTGGTTCCCTTTCTTATGTTGTCGTAGATCCTTCTGCCCTCCTCAACTGCTCCAACGATGGTGGCGAAGTTATCATCGGCTATGATCATATCCGATGCTTCCTTGGTAACCTCGGTGCCCGTCTTTCCCATGGCGATGCCGATGTCAGCTGCCTTTAAGGAGGGAGCATCGTTTACTCCGTCTCCCGTCATGGCTACGATGTTGCCCCTCTTTTTCAGAGCCTCGACTATGCGCACCTTATGCTCGGCGGTGACCCTGGCAAATATCGAGACCTCATCGATCCGCTCCTGCAGCTTTTCATCGCTCATCCTGTCCAGATCGGCTCCCTCGATGACATCTCCATTGCCGATATCCAGCTCCATGCCAATGGCTTTGGCCGTGAGGCGGTGATCCCCCGTGATCATGACCGTCCTGATGCCTGCCCCCTTGCAGACGGAAATTGCATCCATAACCTCTTTTCTGGGGGGATCCATCATGCCGGCAAGACCTGCGAAGATCAGATCGGATTCAACAAAATCCATTTCCAGAGGATCGCTGATGCTCATGGATTTGCCGGCAAAGGCCAAAACCCTCAAGGCACGGTTTGCCATGCCGTCCGCTCTGGCTAAAATGGCACTTTTGTCCTCTTCGGTAAGAGGCCGAACTCCCTGTGCATGGGCGATGCGGGTGCATTTGCCTAGTACTGCCTCCGGTGCGCCCTTCATGGATATGATCCGGCCCTCGCCTGGCATCTCATCGACCGTTGTCATCCTTCTGCGATCGGAATCAAAGGGATATTCCGCAATTCTGGTGCCGCTCTTCCTGATCGAATCGAGTATGCCTGCCTTTTTGGCGGCAACGATTATTGCTCCCTCCGTTGGATCTCCCACGATGCGCCAGTTGCCGTTGGCCTTCTCGATATCCGCGTTGTTTGTAAGCGTTCCAATCTTAAGAAGCCGGGCCAGATCATCTTCCCGGGGGTCAATGATCCTGCCTTGCACTGAAAAGGATCCATCCGGAGTGTAGCCAGATCCCTGCACATCGATGGTTCTAAAGGTTTGAATCTCTCGCAGCGTCATCTCGCCGGTAGTGAGGGTGCCGGTCTTATCGGTACAGATCACCGTAGTCGACCCCAGGGTTTCGACCGCAGTAAGCCTTCTGATTATGGCGTTCTTCTTGGCCATGGCCTGGGTTCCGAAGGCTAAAGCCAGGGTAACAATAAAAGGAAGAGCTTCAGGCACTCCAGCCACGGCAAGAGCAATGGCGGTTACCAGGGAATCCATGATGGGCGTGCCCCGGCTCGAGTCCAGCACGAAGACAACTGTAGCTACGGCAAATACCAGGAGGGCCTGTCTCTTGGCCAGATGTTCCAGCTTTATCTTGAGGGGCGGATCGACCTGCCTCTGTTTTATCATGCCGGAGATTCTGCCCAGTTCAGTAGCAAGGCCCGTAGCGGTTACAACAGCTCTGCAATTGCCGTAGGAGACGATGGTCCCCATGAAGACCATATTCTTTCTGTCGGCAAGAGCGGCATTTGCGAGCATCTGCTCAGTACTCTTTTTAATGGGCATCGATTCCCCGGTTAAAGAGGCCTCAATGACCTGCAGGGCGGTCGCCTCAATAATTCGACCGTCTGCTGGCACCTTATCTCCTGCTTCCAGATAGACCATGTCGCCGGGAACAAGTTCCGAGGCGGGGATGGTGCTCATATTGCCATCCCGCATGACGTCCGCTTCCGGGGCCACCATCTCCCGGAGCGCCTCCATGGCCCTTTCCGCTTTATACTCCTGGAAGAATCCAATGATCGCCACTAGAATAACTATTCCTAAAATAACGTAGGCATTGGTGCTCTCGCCGGCGATGTAAGAGATCACGGCGGCAAAGATCAGCACTAAAACCATATAATCTTTAAATTTGGACAGGAAAATTTTCAAAGGCGAGGGTTTGGAGGGGCTTTCCAGTTGATTGGGACCGTACTCGGAGAGTCTTCGGGCAGCATCATCAGAGCTAAGTCCCTTTTGTCCGGATTTCAGGCCGGCCAGGACCTCATCATTTGTAATTGAATGCCATTTCACGCTTCTAGCCTCACTTTGTGGATGATGGGGACTACGGCAATTGTAGATAAAGTTATCGGAAACATAAGGTTTTATATTTACTGCAATTAAGGTCTAACGGAGAATGCCAGAGAAGAATGAAATAATTGTATCCGGTGAATTTGGGCGGAAGCTTGAAGAGCTGGTTCCTGCTGAAGTGATATTCGCAGCCCGAGATGATATGCAGAAGGCAATTCCAGCTCTTGCTAAAGATCCAACCATGACCCAGTCTATTGAAATGGCAATTAAGCGCGTGCCAACGCGCCACCAATCGGTCCAGGGAGACAGCAGGTGTATGGAGGAGATTGAGGATGAGAGTGTCCATCTCGTTGTTACATCACCCCCTTACTGGACGCTGAAGCAGTATCCTGATCGCGAAGGGCAATTGGGCCAGGTTAATGATTATGAAGAGTTCCTAGAAAATCTCGACAGGATCTGGAAGCACGTTTTCAGAGTTTTAGTGCGAGGTGGAAGACTGATAGTAGTGGTGGGAGATGTATGTCTGCCACGTCGCCATTTCGGCAGACACGTTGTCTTTCCCCTTCATGCCAGCATACAGGAGCATTGTCGAAAGATCGGCTTTGATAACCTGTCACCCATTATCTGGCATAAGATTGCTAATGCTAAATTTGAATCTAATCGGTGCACAAATTTCTTGGGAAAGCCCTACGAACCAAATTCAATAATAAAAAATGACATAGAATATATTTTATTTCAGAGAAAATCAGGTGGATATCGTCAGCCCACGCCTGCAGCTAGACTCATGTCAGTTATTCCTGAGAATTATCATAGGATATGGTTTCAGCAAATCTGGGAAATAGGTGGTGCATCCACAAAGCAACATCCTGCGCCATACCCCCTAGCTCTAGCAGAACGGTTGATTCGCATGTTTTCCTTTGTAGGAGACACTGTACTTGATCCATTCATGGGAACAGGTACTACCAACTTAGCAGCGGGACTTTGGGGACGCAGCAGCATAGGATATGAGATCGAACCTGCATATTTTGATTTTGCTTGCCGTCGCGCCAGGACGCTAAGAAAGACTCAGCTCACCCTAGACTCAATAAGTTCCGTGGAAGTGAAGCCACCTTGTCCGGTTTAGATCCCTTCATATTTTCGGATTCCGTCAAAGATTTTTGGCGCACCAGAGAAGGACAGGCTGATGCCCAAAGACTGCGAGGACAATCAGATCAGGGATCACGAAGTGCCGTGACAGGCGGAAAACAGATGGATGGGTTTTCAAAAACCATCACCAAACTCTTGATTGAAGCCGGAATTGAAGAGACGAATATCTTCCAACGAGTATCCGTCGAGCTTCCCGGTTTTTTTCGGCCCACAAAAGAATGGGACATTATTGTAGTAGTAGATGGTAATCTTATCGCCGCCATTGAACTTAAATCGCAGATTGGCCCTTCGTTTGGCAATAATTTCAACAATCGCACATAGGAGGCTTTAGGAACTGCCATAGACCTCTGGACCGCTTATCGAGAAGGAGCTTTCCGAACATCGCCCACACCCTGGCTCGGTTATCTGCTACTCTTAGAAGATTGCCCGGAATCAAGACGCCCTGTTAGTGTCAGAGAACCACATTTTCCAGTATTTCCGGAGTTTATTGGGGCATCTTATGCCACGCGTTATGAGCTATTCTGCCGCAAATTGGTCCGAGAGAGGCAATACAATTCGGCATGTTTCATCACCACAGACCGCAAAAACGCAAATTTAAAAAAGAACTATGACGAGCCTGCAAAAGATCTCTCTGCCGGTCAATTCCTCACAGGGCTTCTCGGCCATGCCGTCAGCATAAGTAATACCAAGATCAATCGATCCGACTAATTTGGATTTACTTATCTCTTTTCCGGCGCAGGTAGCTCTCGTACCCCATCCGGGAAAGCCTGTCCGCCTCCTCGTTCTCCTCACGCGGTACCCAGGAGAAGCTCACATCCTTTCCCTGCAGAAGCCTCTTGATCTCGGGCACGTATTTCTTGGAGGTGGCGGAGGACACCTTGTACTGGCCCTTCATCTGCTTGATCACCAGCTCTGAGTCGCCTTTGATGAGGATCTTATCTTCGATCCCCTCATCGACCAGCCACTGCGCCGCGGCCATCAACGCCTCGTACTCAGCCACGTTGTTGGTCATGCCCCTACCCTCGCCCACGCCGCCGAAGCCGCGCCAGATCGGCTCGCTGTCCCGATAGACAAGGTAGCCATAAGCAGCCACCCCGCCGGGATTCTTGGGATAGCACAGCCCGTCGAAGTAAATGGTGATCATGTTGATTGCTGCTTTATGAATGAAACATTATAAAAACTGCGCCCGGATTTGCCTGCCAGAAGGAAGGTAATAAAATAATAGAGTCATCCGTGAGTCCTCCGTGCGCTCTGTGTCTGCGGGGGTGGTGGTATCGTCAGCCATTGGCGTAACCAGGACTAACGATGTTTAACCACAGAGTTCGCAGAGCACGCACAGAGCGAGCAGCTAACAACTGGAAAATCATATTAACTAGTGGTTAGCCTCTGGAGATCGAGAAGAGCCCTTTTTCCAGGCACGATGCATTTATAACCGATTTGCCCCAAACCTGGGCTACAGGAATTATAAGGCCAAGCGCCAATTAAAGAGGTCCTAGAGATCATGAAGGTTGCTGTTATTGGTGGAGGCATAGCCGGTGCAGAGCTGATAAGAGTAGCCTCGCCCTGCCCTCTGCAATTCACACTGATTGAGCCTAAAAAGCAGGTAGAGATGCAGGCCCTGTATCCCGAGTACCTGGGCGGAGTGGCCAGGCTGCAGGATCTGGTGGCACCCCTCAAGCCCTTTTGCGAGCGCGTAGGAGCCACACATATCCGGGAGAAGGCCCTTCGCCTGGAAGGTAATACAGTCGTCTGCGAGAAGTCGCGTGTCGAGTTTGACTACGTGGTGGTAGCGACGGGCGCCGCCCAGAACTACTTCGGCATCAAGGGCGTGGAGAACACCTTCTCCATCAACACCCTGGAGGAGACCAAGAAGGCGCGCCGGTTCGTTGAGGACAACTATCCGGAGAGGATCATGATCATGGGCTCTGGTCTCACCGGCGTGGAAGCGGCCTCTATTTTGGCAGAAAGCCTGGACGCCAGCATCTACATCATCGAGGCCAAAGACCGGGTACTGCCCCAGTTCTCCCCGCAGACGTCCGAGCTCGTGGAAAAGGCGCTCTCCAAGAAAGGCGTGAACATCCTCACCTCCACCCAGGTCGCCGAGGTCAAGAAGGACTGCATCTGTTTCACGGATGGCACCTGCCTGGACTGCGACATGGCCATCTGGACGGCAGGAGTCAAGCCTTCCCCCTTCATTCAGGATCTGGACCTGCCCAAGAAGAACGGCTGGATACTGGTGGACCCCCACCTCAACACCCAAGGGAATGTCTTTGCCATGGGCGACTGCGCCTGGATAGAGGTAGATGGCAAGCTCGCCACCAAGACTGGCCTGGAAGCGGAGCGGCAGGCCAAGTACCTGGCCCATCATTTCAGGAACCTGATTAAAGGGGCGACTATCGAGAAGTACTCGGTGCGGGCCAGCACGGACAGCCAGGTGGCGCTCATTTCCTTAGGCTCTGACTGTGCTGTGGGCGTGGTGGGAAAGACCTGCATCGGCGTGCCGACGAGGCTGATCTACTCGCTGAAGAGCTGGATTGATAAGTCGTTTATAAAGCGGTTTAAATAAATTATTTTATAAAATATTATTTTTTTAACTCGTAAATAAAATCAAAAAGCCAGGCTCATGCCAACGAGTAATATGAAAAAATAGACCGAATAGGCGCCTTTCCAGCGCCTATCTTCTCGCGAAAATCAGTTTTATCTCGCAGCTTTTGCCACGCGCTCCACACTATCCCTGTGGTTGATGGCGTAGCTCTTGACATCACGGTTGGCTGCGGATATGATCTCGTCTGCCAGCGCCGCTTCAGCCGTCTTGGCCTTCTTAAATGAGGCTGCATGTGCGCCCTTGGCTATGAACATGAGGGCTGTATCAACGCGCCTCTGGGGAGATGTGTCCACGGCTTTGGGCACAGTAATGCCGCCGTACTTGAGACGGACAACCTCTTCTCTCGGCCCGGCATTGGCTATGGCCTTGGCGAAAACAGATAGAGGATTCTCCTTGGTCTTCTTGGCAACGATGTCGAATGCGCCCTCGACTATGCCGTAGGTCTTGAGCTTCTTGCCCGTGTTCTTCTCTTTCCTCATCAGCTTATTTACCAGGCGCTCCACGATGTGCTGCTCGGACTTCTTGAACTGCTGCTTGGCATGCTTGCCGCCGGAATGAATGACGGACTTGGATGCCAGGTTCATATAGCCCTTTACGCTTGGGTCTGCAACCTCGACCTCAGCCGGATCCCACTTGCCGAATAGCTTCACTTAAATCACCTTACCGGCTTTTCCTTTCTCCCTCTGACAAGCTCCAGCAGGGAGACATTATTGACAGCTATAACCTTGAATCTGACTCCAGGGATATCTCCCATGGATCGTCCCTGACGTCCGCCGATGCGATCGACAGTGACCTCGTCATGCTCATCTATGAATCCGATGGCTCCATCGCCCGGAGCAAAAGCCGTAACCTGACGACCATTTTTGATGAGCTGTATGCGCACAGCTTTTCTTATGGCTGAGTTGGGCTGCTTAGCCTCAATTCCTACCTTTTCGAGAACTATTCCCCTTCCCATGGGCGCTCCGCTCAAGGGGTCAGCCTTCATCTTGCTACCCGACATCCTTCGGATATACTTAGGATCGCTCCACCGGAGCGCCTTCCTATCACTCTCCAGTTTCCTGGCGGCATAGATTCCATTTCCCATTTATTTCACCCTAGTAAATCGCGACAATTTGTTATTGAATTATGATATCATCAACGCCGTGATGCCTCTGCGCAAGCATCTTGGCTTTTAATATGTTTCGGCCATCTCTGCCGATGGCAATGCCTTTATCCTTATTTGCTACCTCTACATAAGCCAATCGCTTATTATTCTTGTCTACGACCACGACATTCTTTATGGCCGCCGGCTGGAAGAGGTTCTCCAAAAACTCCTTTACATCGTCGCTGTACTCGACGATCTCGATCTGCTTTCCTACCGACTTCTTCACACGGTTGATGTTCGAGCCCTTTCGGCCTATGGCTGCGCCCATGTCTCCTTTCTTTATGACAAAAATGATGCGTTCGTTCTCCGCATCCACGACGCAATCCCTGGCCATGCCGCCAGTCAAGCTCTCGAACAAAGCAATATATCTGATTCCTTCGGTGGTGAGCTTAAACTCACTCATGCCTCAACACCTCGGATCTCGCGCTGCAGTGCCATTATCTCCGAGTCACCTGGCTCGATGACGGCCAAGGCGGCCACGGAGAAGGGTTTCCCGCAGGCAGATCCGAGGTCCTTGCCCATACCCTGGTAACCGTAGACTGGGACGTCCATGGTCTCCAGTTGCATCCTTACATCCGCAGGGCAATCAACAGCGAACACTATGAGTTTTGCCTGTCCGCCAAGCCCTGTTTCAACGGTCCTATTCGATCCTAGCACCACTTTTCCGGTTCTGATGGAACTTCTTAGAGCTCTATCTACGTTTATCATCGTTATTACCTCATCTCTTGATTGCCACCAGGGTAACGTCACCCGTGCCAAGCTGTATGGGCTGGCCCACGATTACGTTTTCCGTCACACCTTTGAGATCGTCTACATCCCCGCGAATGGCCGCATCAAGGATATGATTGACTGTGACCTCGAAGGCAGCTCTGGCCAGCACGCTGGCCTTCTCGCCAGAGACGCCGTGCCGTCCGATCTGTTTCAGCTCCCCGTCTACGGTCATGATGTCCGCCACCAACATGATATGCCGCACGTCTACTGAGAGACCCTGCTCGCGAAGCGTGTCCGTGGCTTCATTGATGATGGCATTTCGTGCCGCCTCGATGCCCAGCACCTCTCCGATCTCACTTATATTGTTGGTCTTGATGCGAGCGGGGTCCACTCCCTCAAACTGCATAACCTTTTTGATCGAAGAGCCTTCTGTGTAGAGGATGTACTCATCGCCTTCCTTGCGGATGACGACGCGCTTGATGCCCTCTACGCCTTTGAGCGATAGCCGCTTGATCTTCTCTACCAGTTGTAGCAGCTCCCGGTAAGAGGGCTCCTTGGGGGCCATCACCAGCAGATTCTCTTTTTGATCCACATTGAGACCGGTTTCCTCTTTCAGCCTTGAAGCGACCTCTTCTGCGGTGATCTTGCGCTGCTCCAATGCACTGGGATTCAGCTCGATGATCACATTCATCTCCGCCAGATCGGTGGCTATGGATCCTAAGTGGAGAATGGAAGAGGACTCTATCGCCCAGGCCACTTCTCTTGCCAGGTCACGATCGTGGGCATAATCCTGATTAAGCTTTATGGTCATGGTGGGTGTCGAGGGAATTTTTCTCGCATCCACAATCTCGATGAGCCGCGGCAAACCCAGGGTTACGTTGATCTCGGCCACGCCTGCGTAGTGGAAGGTACGCATGGTCATCTGTGTACCGGGTTCACCTATGGACTGCGCAGCGACCACGCCCACCGCCTCGCATGACTCCACTTTAGAGTGCGAGTAGTCGGCGGCCACCAGGGATATGATCTCTGCCAGTTGCTCTGAGCTTGTAGATACTCCTTTCAACCCGTCTTGTATTGCTTCCTTGATGCTCGGGGTAAGGTCAAGCCCCACCAGCCTCTCTGAGATCTCTTTTTCCGTGAGGATCATGCCGACTCCTTCTTCAGTACACTCTTTATGATTCGCTTGACGTTATCTGTACTGGCGTAGTCTCGCCTGGATGCATCCACACCGTCTTCGCCGTACTGGAACTGGACAATCATGCCCCTCGTCTCCTTGACTGTGCCGTCGTATCTGACCTCCAGGTCCTGCAGAGCATTTACCAGCCGGCGCTGCAGGTAGCCGCTCTGGGATGTCCTGATGGCCGTATCCACCAGACCCTCGCGACCACCGATGGCGTGGAAGAAGAACTCCGTGGGATTGAGGCCGCCTTTGTAGCTTGACTCCACAAAACCGTGCGCCTCTGCCCCCAGGTCTCCCGGTCGGAAGTGTGGGAGCGTTCTGCCGGCATAGCCGCGCATGATGCGCTCGCCACGCACCGACTGCTGGCCGACACATGCCGCCATTTGAGTGAGGTTAAGCATGCTGCCGCGCGCTCCGCTCACGGCCATGACCACACCGGAGTTGTCCAGGCCCAGGTGACGGCCGGCAATCTTGCCTGCCATATCCCTGGCCTTGCCCAGTGTCTGCATGATTCTCATCTCCAGGGTCTCATCGAGCGTACGGCCAGGCAGGGGCTCCAGCTCGCCGGCTTTATAGGCCTCGATGAGCTGCCTGCTCTTCTCGCGAGCCGTTCTAGTGGTCTCCTCAATCTGATCCACGGCTGCCTTGGGGATGTCCTCATCATCTATGCCGAAGGAAAATCCAGCATGCATGATGCCTCGTAGTGCGAGCAAGGTCATCCGATCTAAGAACTCGCTCGCCACGGAGGGACTGTACTCCTTTATTATTCTGTCTGTTATCTTGCCCTTGAAGGCGCCCACGGCCTCGGCGTCGATGGTGCCTTTTAAGAGCTGGCCGTCAACAATTACCACGAAGGCATCGTTTTCGCAATCTGCACCTTTGCAGACATCGCAGTTGTAGCAGAAATCGGCCTTAAAGGAGAGGTCCAGGCCACGTGGCAGTACGAGACTGAAGACCTGCTTTCCCGTCCAGTAGGGCTGGCCGTCTGCCTCGCCCTCGGGCGCTGGCAGCTCGGATATATTGAACTTCTTGAGAAGCTCCATAACACCCCGCCGGTCGATGGGCTTTCTCCCATGAGTTAGCAGAAATGAGCCGGTCACGTAGTCGTGTATGCCGCCGATGATGGGACCGCCGAATCTGGGTGAGAGAATGTTCTCCTGCACGCGCATGAGAATCTCGGCCTCGGCGCGCGCCTCCTCGGTTTGAGGCACGTGCATGTTCATCTCATCCCCGTCGAAATCTGCGTTGTAGGGAGGACAGACGGCCGGATTGAGCCGGAAGGTCTTGTAGGGCATGACCTTGACGCGATGGGACATGATGGACATTCTATGCAGGGAGGGCTGGCGGTTGAAGAGGACGATATCGCCGTCGGCAAGCTGCCGGTCGATCTTCCAACCGATATCGATCTGTTCGGCCACCTCCTCGCAGTTCTTTTCTGTGACCTTGACGCGCCTCTGGTCGGGCCGGGTGGCATAATTCACGCCCGGATGTCGTTCGGGTCCGCGCCGCACATAGGTCTTCACAATCTCCATGTTTCGGGCGTTGGCAATCATGGGCACGGACAGCTCCATGGCTATTTCCATGGGCACGCCTACCTCGCCAATGCTGAGATTGGGATCGGGTGAGATGACCGTCCTGGCGCTGAAGTTAACGCGCTTGCCGGAGAGCGATCCCCGGAAACGTCCTTCCTTGCCCTTCAGCCTCTGGGAGAGCGTTTTTAATGGCCGGCCGCTCCGATGGCGCGCAGGAGGCACTCCGGATACGGTATTGTCCAGGAATGTGGTGACATGATACTGCAAAAGCTCCCATAGATCCTCAATGATCAGTTGGGGCGCGCCTGCCTCGCGGTTCTCCTGGAAGCGCTGGTTGATCCTGATGATGTCCACCAGCTTATGAGTGAGGTCATCCTCGCTCCTTTGACCGGACTCCAGAGTTATGGAGGGGCGCATAGTAACGGGAGGCACAGGCAGCACAGTAAGGATGATCCATTCCGGGCGCGCCGTGGCTGGATTCATGCCCATGACCTGGATATCGTCGTCGGGGATCTTCTCGAATCTGTCGCGAATGTCCGATGCCGTAAGCTTGTGGCCGTCTTCGATGTAAGAGAGGGGCCGCTCGAACTTGACATCCTTCTGGGGCGCCCCGCAGTAGGGGCAGGTCTTGTTCTTGCGCGCCTCTGAGAAGACCTTATTGACTGTGTCGTCAGTCATCTGCCCCAGCCGCTCCAATTCCTGGATCTGGCCCAGGTACATATTCTTCTCATTTTCTTTGAGCATGAGACGCGAGCAATCTCTGCAGATGGCTCGCAGCACTTTTCTGATCAATTTAGCGAAGCCCACGTGAATTACGGGGGCAATTAAGTCGATATGACCAAAGTGTCCGGGACATTCACCGGGCCGACCGCCGCAGGATCGACAGCGCAGCCCTGGATCGATGACACCAAGCCTTGGGTCCATAAGGCCCATTTCAATAGGAAAACCATCGTCGTCGTATGTATCTGCGGTAATGATCTTAACCACGCTCATCTTCCTAAACTCTTGTGGGGAGATGAGGCCGAAGCGGATCTTGCCAATTCTCTTGGGAACCGTCATATTTCCACCTAAACCGCGTCTTCCAGGATCAGCCGCGGCGCTACACCTAATGATTTGATCTCGTCGAGCAGCAGCTTGAAGGCATAGCTCATCTCCACGGGGTAGATCTCAGTATCTGCTCCGCAGGTCGGGCAGAAGTCCGCATTTCTGCGCCGATCGTGGATAGCTATCATGCCACAGTGGCTGCATACTAGTTCTGTCACTTTATCCGACTCGTCTACCAGACGTTCTTTGAGAGCCAGAGCCGCGCCGTGCGCTATGAGCACATCTCTCTCCATCTCACCAAATCGCAGACCACCCTCGCGAGCACGGCCTTCGGTGGGCTGACGGGTCAAGACCTGCACAGGTCCGCGGGAACGGGCATGCATCTTGCCTGTGACCATGTGATAGAGCTTCTGATAGAGGATCACTCCCACGAAGAGATCGGCCATGATCTGCTCTCCCGTGGATCCATTGTAAAGTATTTCTCGACCGGTATGGGAGAATCCGAACTTCTTGAGCGCGCCGCGCAAATCCGGCTCGTTCTCTCCCAAGAAGGCAGTGGCATCAACGAACCTACCCTCTAGAGATCCAACCTTTCCTCCAATCATCTCCAGGACGTGGCCCACGGTCATACGGGAGGGGATGGCATGAGGATTAAGCAGCAGGTCGGGCACTATGCCTGATTCCGTGAAGGGCATATCCTCCTGGGGCACAATCAATCCTATCACGCCTTTTTGGCCGTGCCTGGAGGCAAATTTGTCGCCCAATTCCGGAATGCGCTGGTCCCGGCTCTTAACCTTGGCCAGGCGGTTGCCGTTGGAGGACTCGGTGAGGATGACCATATCCACCACGCCCCTTTCATTGGAACGCATGGTCACGGATGTCTCGCGTCTCTGCTGGGGCGTCAGGCCGAACTCGGAAGGCTCCTCCAAAAACCGGGGGGGACTGGTCTTGCCGATGAGCACATCATTGGGGCCCACATAGGCATTAGGGTTCACAAGCCCGTCTGAGTCCAGCTGATCGTAAGCCTCACTGCCTCGTGCACCCCGAACTTCCACGTCAGGAATCTCGAACTTGTCCTCCTGGCCGCCGGGATACTTTCGCTCCTCGGCTTCAGAGACGCGGAAGAAGTGGCTTCTTGCCAGGCCGCGCTGGATGGAGCCGCGGTTCATGACCAGAGCATCTTCAATGTTATATCCTTCATAAGCGAGGACTGCCACAACGAAATTTTGTCCTGCCGGCCTCTCTTCAAAGCCTACCGCAGCCGAGGTCTTGGTCCTGACTATGCCTCTTTGCGGACTGTTCAGGTAATGGCCGCGTGTATCAGGCCGCAGCTTCATATTGGCGGTGGACATTCCCAGGCATTGCTTGACCATTCCTGCGCCCATGGTATTTCTGGGGCTGGCGTTATGCTCCGGATAGGGCACGAGGCCCGCTGCGATGCCCAATATCAGTGAGGGATCCAGCTCCAGATGAGTGTGATCGGGTTTGATATCTTCTTCCCAGATGGCAATGAGGGTGTTCTCCTCCTCCTCAGCATCCAGATACTCCACCAGGCCGGACGACACAAGATCGGCAAAGGTCATCTCGCCTTTTTCTATCTTAGTTACATGCTCCTCAGTGACCTGTGCCTTTCCGTTCTCCACCACAATGAGCGGCCTTCTGGCTCGGCCGGAGTCGTTGTTCATGAAGATCTCATTGGTGTCCTCGAAATAGACCACATTCATCTGGCTACTGATGCTGCCGGAACGCCGAAGACGACGCAAATTCATGACCAATGTTTTGGGGTCATCATGATGCCCTACGATCTCGCCGTTTACATAAATTCGCGCGCCCGAAATCATGGCTTCAGCCAACATTACCACCTACCGAAATCACGCCTAAATCCATCAATATCTTTTTGATGTTAACTGAATCGTCTGCACCCTTGGACAATTCCACTCCCTGGGCGAAGTTCTTTACCAGGCCACAGTTTGGCCCTTCCGGAGTCTCGCAGGGACAGATGCGACCCCACTGAGTAGCATGCAGATCTCTGGCCTCGAAGTGCGGTTGAGACCGGGAGAGAGGCGAGATCACGCGACGCAGATGAGAGAGCGAGGCCATATAGTCCGTCCGATCCAGGAGCTGGGAGACGCCCGTGCGCCCGCCGACCCAGTTTCCTGTGGCCAGGGGATGGATCATTCTCTCGGTGAGAACGTCCGCGCGAACCGTGGTCACCACATTAAGATCTCTGTTCCTCATGCTGGCCCTCTCCAGCTGGTATTTTATGTCTCGGGTCAAGCGGTTGAAGGCCACACGGAAGAGATCCTCCATCAGATCACCGGAGAGCTTCAGCCTCTTGTTGGAGTAGTGATCCTTATCATCCTCTCCGCGTCGCTCCAGTGCCAGCTCGAAACAGGCTTCGGCCATGCGAGAGAGGAAGAGCGCCTTTGAAAAGCGATCCTTCTCTTCTACGCCGATATGCGGCAGAAGGTACCTATCCAGGACATAGGTCGCCCTCTTTTTCTGGTATTCCTTGGCCTGGCCGGCGGCTACGCGCGCGCCGATCTTCTCCAGGGCCTCATCATTGGTCGAGACCTCGGCTTCCTCCAGGTTTTCCAGCATGAACTTGATGATCTCTGGATTGTCTGATACGGATTTCACAATATCCATATCTGTATCCATGCCCAGAGACCGCAGCAGTGTCACGAAGTTGAGCCGTCCCGAGACTGAGGGGAAGGACACTTCCAGGATGGAACGACGGCCGCGCTCTACAATAACCAGGGAGCGATAGCCCTGTCTCTGGCTGAAGACCTTGGCCACCTCGATGTTCTCATCATAGCGCTGGTTGTATTCGACCAGGATTTTGTTTGGCGCCAGGTCCTCCAGCGTCATGATGACGCGCTCTGAGCCGTTGACCACGAAATAGCCGCCCGGGTCCGATGGGTCCTCACCATAAGCGATCATCTCTTCTGCCGTGAGGCCGGAAAGGTTGCAGATCTTGGAGTTTAGCATGATGGGTAGTGTACCTATGTCAGCCTCCACCAGATCCTTCTCTGTCTCGCCCTCCACTATGGTCATCTCCAGCTTGATGGGAGATGCATAAGTCAAATTGCGAAGCCTGGCATCGTTGGGGTAGAGCCTTTCGATGGAGCCGTCCGCTTCGCGCACCATGGGTTTCGCCACCCGGATCTTGCCCAGCTTGACGTAGGTATTCTCGATATTGGTCTCGATGATATTCACTTCATCAATGACCTTCTGCAGGCCCTTATCTATAAAATCATTGAATGAGTTTATATGATGGTGCACCAACTTGTCCCTGGTAAAATAGGAGCTATAAAGAACATTTCTATCGAGCAAAAGACCACCTTTAATCGATTACCAGTCGGTAAAAGATCGAATGCTTAGCTGTAGCACTTTTTCGGATTACCTTGATGACATCGCCAACTTTCGCCTCAATCTCTTTGGCCGCAGGGTCATTTACGTGAATTTTAGGCAACTGCGGAGCTACAATGTTGAACTCCTTCAGCACCTCGGCACTCTCTTCCGGTGTTAGCAGCACATGTTCCGGAACCATTTCATGATCTTTTACGGCAAACTTGGTCACTCGAACCACCTTATTGGAGAAGGAGCAGCAAACAGGCCAGGAAACTCCAAACGGGCTCGGGGGGATTTGAACCCTCGACCACCTGGTATCTTCACACAAAAATTTAAAAGCCAGACGCTCTGCCTAACTGAGCTACGAGCCCCCGCTGCCTGACATGCTTCAAGCCTTTCATGCTGCACTGAGTGAGGAATAAAAGCATCCCACATAAAAGCTTTTTCCCTTGTGGGACTTAGACAAGTCCCACTAGGCGAGCTATCTCCGAGCCAACCTCAGAGGTGGTCGAGCTTCCTCCTAAATCATAGGTCTTTATTCTGCCTTCAAATAAGTTCCGCTCAATGGCAGAGACTATATCAGCGGCCGCCTTGGGCTGGCCCAGATGCTCCAGCAAGAGTGCCCCTGACCAGATGGTGGCGATGGGATTGACCTTGTTTAGTCCCTTGTATTTGGGTGCTGAGCCGTGAATGGGCTCGAACATGCTGGTGCCCTCCGGATTGAGATTCGCGCCGGGCGCAAGGCCCAGGCCCCCCTGAATCATGGCCCCGAGGTCAGTGATAATATCTCCGAACATGTTGGGAGCGACTACGACATCAAACCACTCCGGGTTCTTGACAAACCACATGGTAATGGCATCTACGAAGTTGAAGTCATGTTTGACCTGCGGATAGCCTTTGGCAACATCCAGGAAGATCTCGCGCCAAAAGCCGTAGATATCGCTGAGCACATTGGCCTTGTCTACGGAAGAGACTAGATGACGCCGCTTAGCCGCCAGATCAAAGGCATATTTTATGACTCTCTTAGAGCCCTCTTTGCTGATCTCGCCGATCTGATAGCCGATCTCCTCGCTATCGGTATCGATATCCAGGCCGAATTTTATATTGTAAAGCTTTCGCTTGATTTCAAAATCGGCGTGGCTCTTGCCCCGGCGTGCGCGACTGCCTATGCCGATGTAAAAGTCCTCCGTATTCTCGCGAACCACCACGAAATCGATGTCCTTGGGAGTCTTATCCTTAAGTGGCGTCCAGACGCCCTCCAGGAGCTTAACGGGCCGCAAATTCACATACTGATCAAAGTAGAAGCGCATGGCCAGCAATACGCCCTTCTCCAGGACGCCCGGCTTCACGCGCGGGTCGCCGATGGCACCCAGGTAGATGGCTGGAAAGCGGCCCAGGTCTTTTAGGGTCTCTTCGCTCACCAGTTCCCCTGTCTTCAGGTAGTGCTCCGCCCCAAGAGAGTACTCCGTCCAATCCAGAGAGAAGTTGTATTTGTCCGCTGCTGCCTGCAAAACTTTTTGGCCCTCGGCTATGATCTCCGGGCCGATGCCGTCACCTGGGATAACTGGTACTTTATAGTTCATGTCGTCACCTTGGCCACCTGTCGCCTGGTATATTCCACTAGTCCTCCCACATCAACAATCTCCTGGAGAAAATCAGGAAGAGGAGTAGTTTTGTAGTGTTCCGCGCGAGATATGTTGTGAATCACTCCGCCGATCATGTCTATCTCTATTTGGGCACCATCGGCGATCCTATCTTCCTCGGAGCAGATAAACAGAGGCAGGCCGATGTTAATGGAGTTTCGGAAGAATATTCTGGCAAAGGATTTGGCAACTACGGCTTTCACTCCCGCCCCCTTCATAGCTATTGGAGCATGCTCTCGGGAAGATCCGCATCCGAAGTTCTCCCCTGCCACTACATAGTCGCCCTGAGCCACCATTTCTGCCATCTCCGGGCGAACGCCCTCGAAGAGATGAGTTGCCAGCTCCCCCGGATCATTGATAACCAGATAACGCCCAGGAATGATGGCATCCGTATCGATATCGTTTCCAAACTTCCAAGCTCTGCCCGCCAAAAAACTCAACTCCATATCGGTGGACTATATTCTCATGATAATGAGGTATATTAAAGTAATGCCTTGAAAAATTCAAGGGAAGAGCCGGCGAAAATACTGCTTAAAAATAATAAAATCACAACAGCACCCTTTATTACCGGCAAAGGGAATGATACTTAAACAGCTAGGTGATGCGAATTGTTGGCGACCATGATCTCCGGGCGCACTTTAGCCCAAGGGGCGGGATGCGAGAGCAAGATGTCTCTAGATTTCTTTAAAGCGGCATCTATATGTCATTTATCTGAAAAGGATTTTAAATCGCTGGAACTTTCAGAAGGCAAGAATGTTCTGATTAAAAACGAGTTTGGCCAGGTCGTGCTCACGGCTAAGGCGGATGCAGGGCTGCCGGATAGTATGGTATTCATACCCATGGGTCCCTGGGCCAATGTAATAGTCGGAAAGGAGACCGGAGGATGCGGCACGCCCCATTTTAAGGGATTAGAGGTGGAAGTGGCTGCGACAAATTCGCCTGTTCTTAATATTCGCGAGCTTTTCTCCGGCATGGGGGCATGAGTTTATGTCTGAGGCTATTATGATAAAAGATGCCGTATGCTCTTTTTGCGGCTGCCTGTGCGACGACATTAATGTAGAGGTGGAAGACGGAAAAGTAAAGCGGGTCAGGCATGCTTGCCGCCTGGGCTCCAGCAAAATCATGGGCCACGATCGAATGCAAAGCCCCATGATTCGAAAAGACGGCGTGCTGGTGGCATCGAGCTTTCAGGAAGCATATGATCGCGCCGCGCAGATCCTACTGCAAGCAAGCAAGCCCCTCATGTACGGCTGGGCATCCACGTCATGCGAGGCTGCCAAGAAGGGCATACTCCTGGCGGAAGAGGTAGGAGCAGTTCTTGACTCCACAGCCACGGTCTGCCACGGGCCGTCCGTCATAGGCATCGAGGAGAAGGGGCTGCCCGGAGCAACCCTGGGCCAGGTAAAGAACCGGGCCGACACAATCGTATTCTGGGGCTGCAATCCTGCAGAGGCTCACCCCAGACATTCTCTGCGCTACTCATCCAATTCCTGCGGTAGATTCACGCCCCAGGGTCGAGAGGGCCGAAAGATCATCGTGATAGATGTTCGCGAGACCAAGACCGCCAAGAATGCAGACAAATTCGTAAGGATCACCCCCGGCTCTGATTATGAGGTGATATCGGCGCTACGCATGCTAGTCGCCGGAAAAGGCGACACCGTGCCTGACGAGGTGGGAGGCGTTCCCAAGGTCGATCTGGCCGATCTGGCAGATATGCTGAAAGCAGCCAAGTTCGGGGCTGTCTTCTTTGGTCTAGGCATCACTCACAGCCGGGGCCGTTACAAGAACATAGATAACGCCCTCTCCCTGGTGGCGGAGCTGAACAGCCATACCAAGTTTGTGATTATGCCCATGCGCGGACACTATAATGTAGGCGGAATAGGGCAGGTCCTGGCTTGGTCGTCCGGTTATCCCATGTCTGTAGACTTCACCAGGGGCGGGCCCTATTTCAATCCGGGCGAGACGGCTGCCTGCGATCTTCTGGCCAGAGGCGACGCCGATGCGGCGCTGATCATAGCCGCAGATGCCGTATCCAACTTCCCCCGGGCCACAGCCAAAGCATTAGCCAATATCCCGGTCATTCAGATCGATCCTTATGAGAATCCCACTACGCTTCTCTCCGATGTGGTGATTCCCTGCGCAGTCGTCGGAGTGGAGGTAGAGGGCACGGCCTATCGCATGGACGGCCTGGCTTTGCGCCTCCGAAAGATGGTGGACAGCAGCTTTCCCAGCGATGAAGAGATCCTGATGGGAATACTGGAGAGCGTACATAAGCAGCGCCAACTGAAGGCAAACGAGGGGGCTTAAAGAGGATGATAATCAAAGGCGGAATTGTCTACGATCCGGCAAACGGCATCTATGGCGATGAGATGGACCTTTTTATTGACAAGGGCAGAATGGCCCTGCAAGCCAAAGGGGAAGTGATAGATGCGAGCGGCCTTTTGGTCATGCCGGGCGGCGTGGACGCGCACACTCACATTGCCGGCAAGAAGGTGAACACCGGCCGGATTATGAGCCCTAACGATTCCCGGCAGGGCACAGAGCCGCGTTCGGCTGTCTGCAGACCCTCGACGGGTTATACAGTTCCCAACTGCTATGCCATGGGCTACCGCTATGCTCGCATGGGCTACACCACCGCCTTCGAGGCGGCAACGCCCATCTTAGAGGCGCGACATACTCATGAGGAGCTGGAGGAGATCCCCATCATTGACAAAGGGGCACTCACGCTGTTTGGCAGCAACTGGCAGGTCATGGAGTGCGTGCGCGACAAAGACCTCTCCAAGCTGGCCGCCTACGTGGCCTGGGGCCTGCGTTCAGCGAGGGGCTACGGCGTGAAGATCGTCAATCCCGGCGGAGGCGAAGCATGGGGCTTTGGGGCCAATGTTAAAGGCATAAATGATACGGTGCCAAACTTCGATGTGACGCCGGCGGAGATCATCATGGGCCTGGCAAAGGCCAATGAGATGCTGCACCTGCCCCACTCTATTCATCTGCACTTCAATAACCTGGGAAAGCCCGGCAACTACACCACAGCCATCGAGACTCTGGATCTGTTAAAGGACATCAAGCCCAGCCGCATGAGACAGATCGTACACGTGGCGCATATGCAGTTTTCTGCCTACGGAGGAACAAGCTGGCGGGACTTTGAGTCCAAGGCTCCCGTCATTGCCGACTACTTCAATGCCCATAGCCACGCCACCATGGATATGGGGCAGATGCTCTTCGGCAGCGCCACCACCATGACCGCTGATGCCCCTCTGGAGTACGGTAATGCCCGTCTCACTCATAATAAGTGGTCCAATCACGATATCGAGCTGGAGGAGTCAAGCGGTGTCGTGCCCATGAATTACTTCAGAAAAATGCTGGTCAATGCCGTGCAGTGGGCCATTGGCCTGGAGCTGGCCCTGCTGGTTAATGATCCCTGGAAGGTGCTCATGACCACGGACCATCCTAACGGCAGCCCCTTCGTGAACTATCCGGAGGTCATCACACTGCTCATGAGCAAACCCAAGAGAGATGCTGAGATTGCCACGCTGCATGAGCAGGTGCCCAAGCGTACCACGCTGGCCGGCATCGAGAGGGAGCTGGACTGGACGGATATCAGCATCATGACCCGCGCCGCGCCGGCGCGTGTCCTGGGATTGGATGACAAGGGACACCTGGGACCGGGCGCTGACGGGGATGTGTCCATCTACAACCTGCGACCTCTGGAAGTGGACACGAGCCTGGATCATGCGATAGTCAAGAAAGCCCTGGCCACAGCCAAGTACACCATAAAGGGAGGAGTCCTCGTCTCCAAGGAGGGCCAGATCCTGGCTACGCCGCCAGGCAGGACCTTCTGGGTGGATGCGGCGGTCCCGCAGGCGGACACTGACAGGCTCATGATTGATTTGGAGGAGAAGTTCGCCAAGTACTACAGCATTCAGATCGCCAACTACGCGGTGCAGGATGCATATCTCCCCCATGCGAAAGTAATTCGGGCGGGCCTGCCAATCCTCTCGGAGGTGGCTTAGATGAGAACCATCACCATTACACCTAAGAAGGCATTTCGCATTTCCGTAGAGGCGGAAAACATATCTCCCGACAAATTTGCGTCCCTGAATATTGAACAGATAAAGAGCCTGACCGTCTGGCAGGGAAATCGCAAAATCATGCTCTCCGATCTCTTCACAGTAGAAGGCGATGATGCTCCGGACAAGGCGGAGGAGACGACCATCAGGCTTGCGGGCGACTTCTTCCAGGTAAAGAGGATAGGAGAAGGCATGACTGCAGGGGTGGTCGAGGTGCAGGGAAGCATAGGGATGCATGCCGGTAACAATATGAAGGGCGGCCTTTTGAGCATTGCCGGAAATGCCGACGACTGGCTGGCCAGAGAGATGCGCGGCGGCAAGGTTGTCGTCATGGGAAATGCCGGAAACTACGCAGGCGGCGGATACCGGGGCGAGAAGTGCGGCATGCGCGGCGGAGAGATAGAGGTAAAGGGCAGCGCCGGAGCATACCTGGGGGAGCACCTTTGTGGAGGCAGCATTCGCATCGGCGGCGATGCGGGCGACTTTCCCGGAGCTGCCAATCAGGGCGGCACAATTTTCATCGGCGGCAGCACCTATCTGCCTGGCGCAGAGATGAGCAAAGGAACTATAACTGTAAAAGGAGAGGCCAAGGTTCTGCCCAGCTTCCAAAGATTGGAAATCGTGCAGATCGATGGCCTGGCCTTCCAAAAGTATGCAGGCGACAACGTAGACAATGGCAAAGGCGAGCTCCTGGTGGGCGTGGGGTCATCTTGATAAATCGGGATGGAAATATGAGGGAACAACTTAATTATTTTGAGGTGCTCTAACTTGATAGATCGCAGCAAGGTTCTAGAGGTCTTGGAGGGATATGACCTTGAAGATCTGCGAATCGGGATGATCGCATCCCATTCTGCCCTGGATACGGCAGACGGCGCAGTGGAGGAGAATTTCAGGACGCTGGCGGTGTGCCAGGAGGGGCGGGAGAAGCCTTATGTCAAGTACTTCCGCGCCAACCGGGACAAATCGGGCAAAATTATGAACGGCATGATCGACGAGGTCATGATGCTCAAAAAGTTCCCGCAGATTTTAGAGCAGGAGAATCAGGATATTCTCAAGGAGAAGAACACTCTTTTCGTGCCCAACCGGTCGTTTACCTCCTACTGCGGCATTGATGCCGTTGAGGATCAGTTCCTGGTGCCTCTTCTGGGCTCTCGAAACTTGCTTCGTTCTGAGGAGCGCGGCGACAAGAGGGACTATTACTGGATACTGGAGAAGGCGGGGCTGCCTTTTCCCGAGCCCATAGAGGCGGAGGATATCAATCAGCTGGTCATGGTAAAGCTGCCTCATGCCGTAAAAACCCTGGAGAGGGGATTTTTCACGGCCGCCTCCTACGAGGAGTACTGTCAGAAGGCCGATACCCTTTTGCGACAGAATGTGATCGATCAGGACGGAATTGAGCTGGCCAGAATTGAGCGCTACATCATAGGGCCGGTCTTCAATCTGGACTTCTTTTACTCGCCCATTAGCAAGCAGATCGAGCTCATAGGCATAGACTGGCGCTTCGAGACCTCACTGGACGGTCACTGCCGCCTGCCTGCGCCCCAGCAGCTAACCCTCAATGACAAGCAGATCAATCCCGAGTACACCGTCTGCGGCCACAACTCTGCAACTCTACGCGAGTCGCTTTTGGAGAAGGCCTTCGTGCTAGCCGAAAAGTACGTCGAAGCGACGCAGGAGTACTATTCCCCCGGCATCATCGGGCCCTTCTGTCTGCAGACCTGCGTGGACAAGGACCTCAACTTCTACATCTACGACGTCGCTCCGCGGATCGGCGGCGGCACCAATGTGCACATGGCCGTCGGGCATCCCTACGGAAATGCTCTCTGGCGCACCAACATGTCCACGGGCCGCAGGCTGGCGCGCGAGGTGCGCATAGCTCTGGAGAACGACTGCCTGGAAAAGATAGTGACTTGATGATCGAAGTAGAAGTGCCCAAAAAGCTTAGCCGCACGGCTAAGAAGCTGGCTGCGGCAGGCGAGAGTCTGGTGCAGATCGCTCCGGCGATCTTGCACAGCAAGGCTTCCGAGCAGATGCTGGCCATCGCCAGGATGGGCATGCTGGACAAGGTGCTGGGCTATCTGGTGACCACGGACAAGAATGTGCACTTTGTGCGCCCAGGCATCGCCTGGGACAGCGTGCAGACCGTGCCCCTGGATGTAATCGATGATGTGGAGTACGAGAAAGAGTTTCACAACAACACTCTGAAGATCAAGGTAGGGGAACGGGCAGAGAAGATCATCTTCTACGACGACATGGACGGCATCAGGTTTTACCAGTATATCAAGAATAAAAAGCCGAAAAAGGAGTAGCTATCTTATGCAGGAACCTCCTTTGCCGGAGGCTTCAGAGCCTCAAGTCCTGTTCAAAAAGATAACGTCATTTTGTCCTTTGAAGTCAGAGTCCCCTGTCAACACGCTGGCAGCTTCACGTCTGGCCGTAGCGTAGACAATTGAGTCTCCCAATCCCCATTTAAGCCTGTGCTTGATCCGGGTGGCTTCTACTGCGATCGAGTCAATCAAAACGGTCAGTCTCTTCCCTCTGGAAGGATTCAAGCTTGGGCAGGCTGCCGAAATGCGATTTATCCATTCGCTTTGCCTTTTTAAAGAGATAGCGTATGACCTCGTCATAGGACTTGGCATCGATTTCCTTCTTCAGCCGGTCAAGCATCTGCTGAACATCATCCTTGACCTGGATAGTAGTAGACATGCGATAGCATTAGGTTATTATAAGTTTATAATATTATTGACTTAAGATGCCGTACACTGAAAAGCAGGAGATCACCGTCGCCGCCCACTGCCTGCTCAATCCCTTAACGAGGGTCAAGGGCCTCGCACCGCTGCCTTTTCGGCCCGAGGGCCCCACGGTTCAGCTGCCCTGCCCGGAGGCGCTCTACCTGGGGCTGGAACGCTGGGCTGTTACCCGAAATCAGCTCGATGTGCCCCAGTTTCGCCGCTTCTGCCGCGCCCTGATCGAAGACTACGCGGACCTCTTGCAGATGCTGGCTCGCCAGGGGGCGAAGCTGCGCGTCGTGGGTGTGGCGGGCAGCCCCAGCTGCGGCGTTATTACTACGAGCAGCGGCTACACAGGCGGACTGCCGGGCGCAGCCGAGCACGCGCGCGTGAGCGGGAGGGGTGTGTTCATGGAGGAGCTGCTGGCGGAGCTGGAGCGGCGGGGTGTGGCGGCCAGGGTGGAAGAGGTCGGCAAGAAAGAAGGCACTGGCGGCGATTTCTGAGCGGGGGGCGGGCGGGGCTGCGAATACTACAAGTGCATGAGATTGGCTGCCTCGTTTGCGGGGGTTGCCAGGTCAGAGGCGCTTGATTCAGGGTCAAGACTTCTAAACTTAAAGAGGCAAAACCAATTTTTGGAAAATGTCGATCTTCAGGCGACTCGAAACCTAATCCAAGTCGTTTCTCTGTTTCCTACCTGGCATGATCTTGGTGGGGGCCACAAGAGCGAACGAAATATCCGCATGAACAAAAAGCTGGGTTATCTGGTGTTCGAGCATCAACCTATTAACGACAACCTAAAGCCAACTATATGGTGAGACTGAAATAGGAGATATAGCAAACAGTGGAGAAGTTCAAATATAAAGATACCAACAAGGTGCTCCACCAAATGGGAAATTCCACTGCGATCTATTGCCTTTGGTGAGCTTGTTTGTTGGCCTGCTAACGGTGGCGATTGTAATCATGAAAGGGCCGAACATTGGGGGATAGTGCATGGCAGATAGCTTTACCTATGATGTGTTTCTGAGCCACAACTCGAGAGACAAGCCTCGGGTGCGCAAGTTGGCCGAGCAGTTGAAGAAAGCCGGGCTGCGGGTGTGGTTCGATGACTGGGTCATCAAGGCAGGGGATGACATCTATTTGGCCATCGAGCGGGGGCTGGAGGCAGCTCGGGTGCAGGTGCTCTGCCTCTCGCCCACGGCACTGAGCTCGGAGTGGGTAACGCTGGAACGCAACACGGTCCTCTTCCGCGACCCGACCAATGCCGACCGACGCTTCGTTCCGCTGATGCTGGCCGACTGCACGCTGCCCGACACGCTGCGCCGCTACAAGTACGTGGACTTCCGCCAGGAAACGCCGGCCGCGTTCGACGAGCTGCTGACTGCGTGCCGGGAAGTGGCGGAAGCGACGCCACCCGCTACACAGCCCGAGCCGAAGAAGAAACGGGGGAGGCGGAAGCCCAAGAAGGAGAAGCCGCCGGAAGAAAAAACCGAGTCGCTGGCCGTGCTGGAACGCAAGCTCACGGGGCACAAGAGCTGGGTCAATAGCGTGGCTGTCAGCCCGGATGGAAAATGGGCGGCGTCTGGCGCTGGCGACCCGGAATATCCAGATGCTACGGTCAAGATTTGGGACCTGGAGATGGGCGCATGCCGGTCGACGCTGGAAGGGCATACGGATCTGGTGCAATCCGTGGCTATCACGCCAGATGGAAAGCGAATTCTGTCGGGATCTTTCGACAGTACCGTTCGCGTTTGGGATGCAGGATCGGGTTGGGAAGTGGCAAAACTGGAGGGCCACACGAACAGCCTTTGGACTGTGATTGCGCTGCGAGACAACACCCGCGCACTTTCCAGTGGATTCGACAAAACGCTCAGACTATGGGAGTTGGCGTCGGGCAAGTGCCTGAAGAAGATCGAGTGTGGGACGGAAAGCGTAGACGACGTTTTCAGCAGCACCGTCAATCCAGCGGAGACTCAAGCGTTGTCGGGGCATCGCGGCGGGCAAGTCCAGCTCTGGGACCTCGAAACGGGCGAATGCCTGGCGACGCTGAAGGGCCATTCGGACATCGTGAACTCCGTCCAGATCACGCTGGACGGACGATTTGCGTTTTCTGGTTCGAATGACAACACTGTCAAGATCTGGGACCTGGAAGATGGAACCTGCGTCGGGACGCTGGAGGGCCACAGCGGCCCGGTGACGTCAGTCGCCATCTCCCCAGACGGCACCTTGATCGCCTCCACGGGCATAACGGACGAAACGGTCCGGCTCTGGGATTGGAAGTCTGGGGCGTGCTTGCAGGTGATCACGAACGAGGACAACGCTTCTCCGATTTCCGTCGCCTTCAGTCCCGACGGTTCGCGGCTCGTGGTGGGCACGGTAGAGTCTACCATCTATGTCTACCGCTTGACCGGCGTACGAGCAGCCCCATCTGCCGAACCCACGCGCCGTTATGTCAACGCCAAGGTGGTGTTGCTCGGCGAAGGTACGGTGGGCAAGACATCGCTGGCATATCGGTTGATCGAAGATAAGTACGTGGTGAAAGACCGCACCCACGGCATGAACGTCTGGACACTGGCGTTGCCACTGCCACCCGACGCCACCCTCGAACGCGAGGCCCTGCTCTGGGATCTGGCCGGACAGGAGGACTACCGGCTGATCCATCGGCTGTTCCTCGACGAGACCGCCTTGGCCTTGCTGCTGATCAATCCTCAGAAGGACGATCCCTTTGCCGAGGCTGGCGACTGGCTCAATGCGCTCGACACGGCCGCCAGCAACCACAAAGCGAAACGCGAGGCGCCCCGGCTGCTGATCTTCTCGCAGATCGATGTCGGCGGCATGAAGATCAGCAACGCCAAGATCGAACGGTTCATCCAGGAGCACCGCTTTACCGATTGGCTGGCCACCAGCGCCAAGACGGGCGAGAACTGTTCGGACGGGGCGAACGCGGGAAAAACGTCGAAGCTGAAGCTGCTCATCGCGGATCGCATCCCCTGGGACAAGCTGCCGTGGACCGCCACGCCGCGGCTGCTGGCCGAGCTGAAGAGCACTCTGCTGAAGATGCGCACCACGGCCGACATCCGCTTGCTGCGCTTCGCGGAACTGGCGCAGCGTCTGGAGCAGGCTCTGCCAGGTGAGCGGTTTGGCGAGTCCGACGTGCGCACGGCGGTTACACTGCTGGCCAATCACGGCCTGGCCCTGCCGCTGAAGTTCGGCGACCTGGTGCTGCTACAGCCCGAGCTTCTAAATGGCTACGCGGGAGCGATCATCCGCGCCGCCCGCGCCCACAAGGACGAGATCGGCTCTGTGCAGGAGGCGGACATCTACAAGCCGGACTTCGACCTCACGGGCGTCGACCGGCTGCCGCGGCCAGACGAGGAACTGCTGCTGCGGGCCATGGTGCAGACGTTCCTCGATCACTCGCTGTGCATCGCCGAAGAGACGCCGCAAGGCCGGCAGTTGGTGTTCCCCTCGCAGTACCGCCGCGAGAAAGACATCCCATGGCAGCCGGATGTATTCGTCTCTTACACCTTCGGCGGCGAGTGGCAGACGATCTGGACGACGCTGGTGGTGCGATTGTGGTACAGCCAGGAGTTCGAGCACCGCGAGCTGTGGCGAAATGCGGCCGAGTTCAACTCCAAAGGCGGAAACTTGCTGGGGCTGAAGATCGACAACCGCCAGGGCGAAGGCCAGGCGACCATCAGCCTGTTCTTCGACCTCAAGACGCCGGACGAGCTAAAGGTGATCTTCATCGAGTACGTGCACCAGCACCTGGCAAGGTACGGCTGCGACGTAACTCGGAACCGGCGATACATGTGCGTCAATTGCGGCACTCCTATTACGGATCTCACCATGGTGCAAAAGCGCTTGGAGGCGCGGAAAGATTTCATCACCTGCCAAAGCTGCGACGAGCGAGTGCAACTGATAGACTTCATCGAGCAATGTCTGAAGAGCGACCCGGTGGCGCAAAAGATCCTGGACATGGAAAAGACAGCCACGCGGGAACTTGACACGCAGTCGCTTGAGCAAATCCTGATCGGCCACATGATGGCGATTTGCGGGGAAGCGAACCAGGTGTTCCGCCCGGTGAGCATGTTCGACTACGGGATCGATGGCGAGGTGGAATTCAAGGACAAAGACGGCCATCCGAGTGGTAAGAAGATCTACGTGCAGCTCAAGAGCGGCAATTCCTACCTGCGAACGCGCCGGAGAGACGGCTGTGAAGTCTTCGACATAAAAAACGACCGCCACCTGGAATATTGGATCAGTCAGCCTGTCGATGTCTATCTCGTCATCCGCCAGACTGACGAACGAACCGGCGAAGAAACAATCCGCTGGATGAATGTGACACGCTACCTCAAGAACCGGAAGGACAAAAAGAGTCGCCAGATCATCTTCGACGGCGAAGCCCTGAAGATGGAAGCCGTCTGGAGACTGCGTGACGCGTTTTTCCCGCAGAGCGCCAGAACGCCTTAGGTGTGATGTGATCGACGGGATTTTCACGACAGTCTGGCGTTGCGCCAACCTCACCCCCTGCTCGACCGGCCTCCTGCGCCCGGACGCGAGCACGCGCAGCGGGCCCCCAGCCCTAGGAGCGCCGTCCGGAAGCGAAGCCCGGCCCGGTGGGCAGCCCGCTCCAGCCAAGTCCCCAGGCAGCCCACGAGCGGGCCAGCGGCGGTCAAGGGATTATCATGCACTTTTGGGATAGGGTAATGGGTCAAATGTCCCCAATGTATCTCGACGAGAAGTCTCTGTGCGTCCTCTGTGAACTCTGTGAGCTCTGTGGTTGGATTCGTTCGTCGTCGCTCAGCAGATAGCGGCTAATAGTAACCATGGACTGAGCATTTCATGAAGACTGGTCCCGCAGAAATATTGCTCATCCGGCCTCCTGCGCCCGGACGCGAGCACGCGCAGCGGGCCCCCAGCCCTAGGAGCGCCGTCCGGAAGCGAAGCCCGGCCCGGTGGGCAGCCCGCTCCAGCCAAGTCCCCAGGCAGCCCACGAGCGGGCCAGCAGTGGTCAAGTGATTGTCATGCCTTCGCGCCTTCGCGTGAGCCGTTAGTGGTAAGGTTATAATTACCCGCTAATATTAATAACAAACCGAAGACATTGCTTTTCTAACCCCGCACCCGAAAACGCACCTCGCCAGAGGTATGCGCCACCGGGTCAACAGGCCCTACCGGCCTCCTGCGCCCGGACGCGAGCGCGTGCAGCCGGGCCCCCGAGCCCGAGGAGCGCTGCCGGAAGCGAGGCCCGGCCCGGAGGGCAGCCCGCCCTCGCCGAGGCAGCTCACGGGCGAGCCCGTGCATCTCGGGACCGCAGGTTGACGAGATAATGGTGGCAAAAAAGGCCGCTGGCATACGGCATTCGATTCGATGCCAAACAGATTTTTTTAATGCAAAATTAATTATAAAATGATATACAATTTCTCCATAAAATTACTATTGCGAATCAGAAAATGCAGGAAACTTCAAGCATGCATCCAGGGCCTGATTGACCTGCGCCTGCAAGCTTTCGTCGGCAGATCCAAGCAAACCAGCGATGAAATGGGTTTTTATCGTTGCGATTTTATTTATTTTAATGATAGAATTGTGATTCAAGCCGGACTCTGCAAAGGAGGGCGTCCCACTTATTATCAATATATCATTTGCTGATAGAGTTATTGGGGTCTTCATAGAGAACTAAAGCTGGCCTCCGCTTCCATGTGGTCAGGTCGGAATTTGGAAAAGGAACGAGGACAATATCTCCCTTCATCGGTATCTGACTTTAAGATCTTTGTCCGTGTAGATATCAGGCTCGCTCGACAAGAAGTCATGCAGCGATAGCTCAGAGAGCTTCATTAGCCCTTTAGTGACATCTTCCTCTTCCATATCATAAAGGAGCTCTGGCGTCCGGCTCTTGCTCTCCACACTCTCAAGCATAGATATTACTTCAGATTCATGATATTTAAAGCCTGACGATCATCCATGCTCTTAAGTAGCCGCCTCCGAAAGAAAGCCCGCACTTCCTCCTCTCAGCGGCCAAAGGGAGGCAGTCATTCGCGTCTCAAAAAAGTCTTTGTGCTTTCTTTGTGAGCTTCGTGATCTTTGTGATTGGATTCGATTGCTGTCGGGAAAAAACGGAGGATAATAGTAACCACAGACGATGCACAGCATGTAGACCGGTCCGGCAGAAATACCGCTCATCCGACCTCCCCCGCCCGCACAAGAACGCACGCAGACGGACCCCGAGCCCGAGCAGCCCGCCCGGAAGCGAGGGCAGGCCTGGAGGGCTGCCCACCCCGGCCAAGGCCCCTCGCAGCCTACGAACGGGCCAGCAGCGGTCAAGGAATTGTCACGGGACGCATTCGTTCGTCGTCGCTTTGAAGAGAGCGGCTAATAGTAACCGTATATTTGGGCGCTGGCATGTAGATTGGACCGGCAAACATGAGACAATATTTTCCATCACCTCATCTATTTAAACCAAGAAGAATAACTATAACTCCTTAATGCGCTAACGTGCGACCAGGTGAATCTATGGCAGGCATATCCGACGAGCAATACATAATCGATGCTAAAGGCAATAGAAAAGGAGTTATTCTTTCCATAGAACGCTATGAGCAGATGACTGAGGATCTTCACGATCTTGCGGTCGTTGCTGAGCGTAGGAATGAGCAGACCATTAGCTTAGAAGAGATGAAGCGAAGGCTGAAGCGAGATGGCATCGTTTAGAATTGACTTCAAGCCGTCCGTAGAAAAAGACCTGCGCCGCCTGCCTGCTGAGATCATCTCACGATCGATGGAAAAAATTGATAACCTTAAATCCGAGCCATTTCCCCCTCAATCTATCAAGGTATCTGGATCAGAAAGACTCCATCGTCTTCGGGTTGGCGATTATCGGATAATTTATGAGGTTGACGCAGTGAAAAAGGTAATTACAATTCATTACATCCGTCCTCGCAGCATTGTGTATCGTAATTTATAGAATCCTGTGATTCACGGCAAGCCCTTTCGGAGATAATCGGTGCAGAAATGCTGCTCAGTTCGTCTCCCGCTCCTCAACTCTGGCCCTACCGGCCTCCTGGCCCCCGGACACGAGCGCGCTGGCGGGCCCCCGAGCCCGATCGGCACCGTCAGGAGCGAGGCCCGTCCCTGAAGTGCTCTACCAGGCCTGTGGCGTTGGGCCACAATCAAAAACCAGCTCGATGTACCCCAGTTTCGCCGCTTCTGCCAGGACCTGATCGAACACTTTGTGGACCTCTTGCAGATGATGGCCCTCGATGGCGCACGTTTCTGCATCGTGGGGTGGCGGGCAGCTCCAGCTGCGGCGTAGAGGCGACGAGCAGCGGCTACACTGGCGGGCTGCCGGGCGTAGCCGAGCACGCGTACGTGGCCGGGCGGGGAGTGTTCATAGAGGATCTGCTGGCCGAGCTGGAGCGACGGGGTGTGCCTTTCCCGGCAGAGGAAATGGGGGCTTCACTGGCAGTAATAGACTTGCATATTATTTTAGGCTAGAATCGCCCGGAATGAGGGGCGAGCAATAACGCCAAAATCGCTGCAAAACCAAAACCTTTATCCGATAAAAGAAACGGCATTAGATTGGTGTAGGAAATGGATGCAATTACTATAGTCGAGTGGCTTCAGGCCCTGCTGATATTGGCAATCTTCCTGGGAATAATGGCAACGAGCTTCAAGGTCTGGCGCTGGAACTACGCAACTCCGCCCAGATAAACCTGCGGCACAGACAGATCCATCAGCTATTTTATTTTCCATTCAGCGACAGTAGCTTGCGTTTTAGCTACTGTTTAGATTGATCGGTTCTAAAACTAAGGGCATAATCATGGGGCGCTATCCCTTGAGTAGGGCCCGGCTCGCATAGCAATAGTGCGGCAATTTTTGGTTCTAAAAAAATTTGTTTTAAAAAATTGTCAAAAAAAAATGAAAATTTCCCATCACTTCCAGATCGAAGGAGGAGCATCGCCCAAAGGTGTCCCTACTACAGGCCTTGCTGCCGATACGATGCCAGTCGTCGCTTGGACGGATGTCTGCGTGAATACGTATCCTGGAAATTCGGCATTGACTAGATAGACTCCCGTTGCCACATCGATGGCATAATACCCGGCAGAGCCCGTCGTTGTGGAGAATTTCCCGCCATCGCGATTGGAAACCGTTACCTTAACGCCGGGCATGCCCTGACCGTTCTGATCCAGCACTTTTCCGGTCAAACTAAAGGAGGTGGGATAGCTTCCCGAGTCCACCATGATGGAAAGATTGTTGCTGGCCAACCCCGCTGAGACAAAGCGATAGATGTGCGGACCAAGATAATCAGCATAAGCCCCGTTCATCCTGTACCAGCCGGGTGTGACGTAGCCCTGGTTTAGGATTTGGCGGTTATAATCGTAAAGCTGGAAGCTTCCCTTTCCGTTTACTCGTGCCCAGAGCGCATACTGCTCCCCTAAAGACACTCTGCCCTCTGTTAAGAGATCTTTGCCCCTTTGCAGGTAAAGCTGATTGGCCAGCTTCTGGCCGCCTCCCACAACCAGCCCCTCACTTGCCGGATCAGCGGGCTCAAGCAGCAAGCTGAAAGCGCTCATGGCACCTCCTAAGGGATCCCATTCCGGCCTTCCCAACTGAGCAGCTGATCCCGCGCCGAAGGGGTCCCACTCCGGTCTTCCGGCACTATAAGGACTGAGGTAGTCCGGTACTATGGTGCTGACCTGATTGCCACTTGATACAGGAGTTCCCATCCAGTCGTAGCCTCTCTGATCGTAGGCTTTAGAGCCGCCCATTCCCTGTGAGGCGGACGGATCTGCTAAAAGCAGAGCAATAATCAATTCTGCAATAATAAATATAACTTTTCCCATACTGAAATTCCCCGTGAATCCATAAGCTGCTAAGCACTTAAACGTTATGCATTTTCGTCTTTTATCAAGCTGTACAAGAACTGCGAGAAGCAGGCGGTATATACGCGGTCGTGATCGTAATCACATTTATAAATGAAAAGTGCATTCCAAGCAAGGCAGAGCAGCGCAAGATATGGCAATGTGAGGTTACATATTAAGAGTTGAACTCTGCAGATATAAGAAAAATAAGAAAAGCAATTAAGAGCAATCCAAAAAAAAACAAAAAATATAAATAATGAAAATACGATTAGATAGCTTATAATTGTCATGTATTGGAGGAGATCTATGGATCATGTCAGGGTCGGTGGAGTCTGTCTGCTTCTAATAATAATAGCTGCGGCTCTGCCAATTAATGTATTGGCGCAAACCCCTCAAGCTGCAAACAGCGATAATGCAGCAAACGGGGCGGCCCCAATCATAAGTGGGAGCTTGCTTTCTAAGAGCGCACAGGGAGAGACGATATCGGCAGAAAATCTGGCCAAGCGCAACACAGGACTTAAGCCGCTGGCAACATCGGAAAGCAAAGCAGTCTCAGTGGAATCCCAAACATCTGAGCAGCCCAAAACCCCACCATCGACTGCTGCGCAGACGAATGTAGCCAAGGCCGAGCCTGCCCCGGCAGCTTCAACCGTGCCGGCGGCATCTACCCAAAACGCGGACACTACAGCGCCTGCCGCCGATGTCACAGTGACGCCGGACATGATCACCCCCGATACTGCAACAACACAGCCCCGCTCCGAGTCTTCTTTGGCTCCTGCGGCAAGTGAGACGGTTATTTCGCCTGAGAATTTGACTCTTGGAGCGGTGGTTACTGGGAATACCTCCCAGAATGAATCTGCGAGTGCATCGCCAATCACTTCGGAAAACATATCTAATAATGCAAGCGAAACAAAGAATGTAAGCGAAATAAAAACAAGCGAATCAACTTCTGATGAGGTCGAGTTTGGAACGGACAGGATTTGGAGAGAGGGAATCAGCCCGCTTGAATATACCTGGACGCCTCAGTCATTTTCCGGATTTTTCTATGATCTAAAGAATGATGTGGGCACGGAAAAGCTTATCGTCAAACTTCAGAAATCCGGAAGGTCTATTGACTCGGGCGACCTGACATATAGCACAAATGCCCAGGATACAGATTTTGATTTCAGTGACTGGGGAAGCTATCAGGTTATGGGCTTCATGGCCGATAAGTATTTTGCAGGCTACAGGGCCAATGATGTCTTCGACAAGGATAGAAGTCTGATAAATGACGGCCAGCTCAGAAGAGTGCTCATAGACAGCGGCAATGAGAACACAATTACCACAGGATCGGTTATGCCCCTGGAAGAGGGCTATGAGCTGCGCATCAAGCAGATAGACCTTAACGGAAACAAAGTATATCTGGCCCTGGCCAAGGATGGAGAAGAGATTGATAGCAAGGTAGTGTCACCAGAAAATCTCAAGAGCGCTACGTACCAGTACAAGGTAGATATTGCTGGAGAAGATACTCCAATCGTCCTGGCGCATATTTCCAATGTTTTTGCCAGCACCGAGTCTGCGCTTGTAACAGTGGATGGCCTCTTCCAAATATCCGATACATTTGCTGCTGTTGAAGATGGTGATAAGTACGATAAAATGAAGGTAACTTCCGTTTCAGACCAGGGTGTAGAGATGGATAACGAGGATTCCCTCACCCTGAGGAAAGGAAGCACTACCAAGATCTTCGGAAAAGTCGGATTCCTGGTTGCGGATTCCGATGAAATTCGCTTTGCGCCCGTGGTAGAGAGAACAGGAAGCTACGATGTGAGGGGCACAGTGATAAATCCCTCCGAAACCAAAGAGTTTACCTGGACTCCTTACAACTTCGAAGGATTTTATTACGACATCGACGATGATGTTGGGACGGAGAGCTTGCAGGCTAAGATAAGCGGCGGCTCCAAGATCGAAGAGAAGGATCTGATTTACCAGACGAGCCCCCAGCCGGTCAAATTCAAGTTCGAGAACTGGGGCAAGTACGATGTCATAGGCTTTATGGCCGACAAGTACTTCGCAGGCTATAACAATGCGACCAGGTTTACGGACGAAGAAAGTGCCATTAACGAGGGTCAACTCAGACGGGTCTTGCGTGACAGCGACGACAGCCAGACTATAGCCAGCGGATCGGTTTTATCTCTAGAAGAAGGCTATGAGCTGCGCATCAAGCAAGTGGACCTCAATGGCAATAAAGTCTATTTGGCTTTAGCCCAGGATGGAAAAGAGGTAGACAGCAAGGTTGTAACTCCTTCCTCCGATCCGGAGGACAAGGCATCCAACTATATGTATAAGGTGGATATGGGCTCTCTTAAAGATGTTCCAATAATTACAGCTCATATTCAGAGCGTCTTTAGAAGCACCGAGTCCGATCTGGCAACCGTTGATGCCATCTTCCAGGTATCTGAGAACCCCGAGTCTGTAGAAGAGGGTGAGATTCACGGCAAGATGAAGGTGGAGACTTTAGGAACTGACGGCATCACCATGCGAAATGATGGCACGATTAGCCTGGGACGGGGGCGGGTTATCGATATCATGGAGAACTTAAGAATCGAGGTTGCCGATAGCTCCAAGAGGTTGCTTGCACCCATTGCGACCAAGACCGGAGAAGGAAAAGAAATGACCATAAGCCTTCCGGACGGCTTGGTGAATCAGCCGGTATCTATCAGTGTCAAGTCCGGCACATCAAGTCTAAGCGGGGTTCAGATCCAGATAAATGGAAGCACCGTTGGAACTACGGGTGTCTCCGGATCGATCAGCTACACGCCCGCCAGCGTCGGCACAGTCCAGGTAGTTGCCAAGAAGACGGGCTACAATGATGGCAAGGCCAGTCTGGTAGTGAGGACGGCTGCCGAGGCTGCCCGCTTGTCGGCATTCAAGAAGGCAAATGCCACATTGACCAATCAGCTCACCATCAATGCACCGACAGAAGTTGTCAAGGGAGAAAACTTCTTGATAACCGTGGTGCAGGGCATCAACCAGACGCCAGTGGATGCGGCAGTCGTATTCCTGGATGAAGAGAGCATCGGGCGCACCGGTGCTCAGGGAACGATGACCTATTCTGCCAATGTCACCGGCGAGCATACCTTGAAGGCAGAAAAGGAGGGCTTCAATTCCACCACCAGGAAGATCAAAGTGGTCTCCTCCCTGAAGGTTATTGAGCTGACCGTCCCGGATAAGGCCAACGTGGGCAGCGAGATGAAGATCTCCGCCATTGTGCAAAATACCGGCAGCAATGAAGACTCCCGCCTGCTGGAGCTGAAGGCCAACGAAACCGTTGTGGGCTCCAAGAATGCAACTGTCAAGGCAGGCGAGAACTCCACAGTCAGCTTCAGCTACAAGCCCAAGGATCCGGGATTGACCAGGATCAGCCTGGATGAGCAGAGCAAGACGGTAAATGTGGAGAAGGCGCAGAGCAACATCTGGCTCATTGCCCTGATCCTGGTGCTGCTCATCGCCATCGGGGCCGGGTACTATCTCTACTCGACAGGAGAGCTGGACGGTCTGCAAAGGCAGGTTAAGAAGATGATGCAAGGGCGATAGGCAGAGTCGCCCTTGGCCCTTTTTTTGTCTTTTCGAATTCGAAAAAGATAAGTCCTTTTGTCAATTTTTCCGGCTGTTCCATTTTTTCCTTTTTCGTCCAGCCTTGCCGGCAATCCTTGCCCATTTTTTGGGCAGCATGGGAATTATTGATATACCCTGACGTTTTCTCTCATGACACAGTATCGCATAGGCAGAGCAAATCAAAATCCACCAGGGTATGAAAATGAATTACTGGCAACCGAAAATGGAGCTCATGGAGAGAAAAGAGCTTGAAGAGCTGCAACTGCAGCGGCTAAAGAGCGTTGTAGAGAAGGTTTACAAGAACGTTCCCTTTTACGAGAGCAAATTCAAGCAGGCGGGCATCACTCCGCAGGACATCAAGAGCCTCAAAGACCTGGCAAAGCTTCCCACGACCAAAAAGCAGGACCTGCGGGACAACTATCCCTTCGGCCTCTTTGCCGTTCCACTGGAGGAAGTCGTGCGGGTGCATGCCTCTTCCGGCACTACCGGCAAGCCCACCGTGGTCGGCTACACGGCCAAAGACATCGAGACCTGGTCGGACCTCATGGCCCGGGACTTCGTGATGGTCGGGGTCAAGAAGGGCGATATCTTCCAGAACGCTGTGAACTACGGCTTTTTCACGGGCGGCCTGGGTGTGCATTACGGAATTGAGCGCATGGGGGCCATGGCTGTGCCCTCTGGCGTGGGCAATACGGAGCGGCAGCTCGAAATCATGATGGATTTCGGAGTGACGGTGCTACACTGCACTCCCTCCTACGCGCTTTACCTGGCGGAGACGGCCAAGGCGAAGGGCGTGGTGGAAAAGCTGCGGCTGCGCATAGGCTGTTTTGGAGCCGAACCCTGGTCGGATGAATCAAGAAAGGAGCTGGAGGAGACGCTGCACATCAAAGCCTACGACTCCTACGGCCTCTCCGAGATGATGGGTCCGGGTGTGGCCTTCGAGTGCCAGGAGCAAAATGGTCTGCACATCTGGGAGGATCACTTCTTGATTGAGATCCTGGATAAAAATGGGCAGCAATGCGCGCCGGGAGAGCCGGGCGAGCTGGTCATAACCTCGCTGACCAAAGAGGCCATGCCGCTCATCAGATACCATACAGGCGACGTAACCTACATCATGGAGGAGAAATGTCCATGCGGGCGCACCAGCAGAAAGTTGCACAGATTCCTGGGACGAGCAGACGACATGCTCATTGTGCGCGGCATCAACGTCTTCCCCAGCCAAATCGAGGATGTGCTGGTCAGCATCCCAGAGATTGGCAACTACTTCCAGGTGGTAGTAGACAGAAAGAAGCACGGCCTCGACGAGATCAGCATCCAGGTGGAGCTAAAGGACGAGGCCTTCACCGGCGAACTCTCCGACCTGGCCAGGATCCAAAAGAAGGCTGAAGATAAGCTGAAGTCCGTACTCAATGTGAGAAGCAAGATCGAGCTGGTGGAGAAGGGTTCCATTCCCAGAACGGCCGGAAAGTCAAAGAAGGTCGTGGATCTGCGGGATGTCTACGCCAAGGACGAGAAAGCGAAGAAAAAGAGCTGAAATTTAAAAAAGCTGCAGAATGCTTCCCGCAGCTTTTTTTCATCCTTTTTTCGTCTTTTTTCCACATTAATTAAGCGTCAGCAGGTCCCTGCAAGACATCGAGGCTACTGGCGGATAATCACAGGCCGGCCGGTAAGTTGAGCCAGGAACCAGGGATCGTCCATGAAATAGGGAGAGCCGAAGTCGGGCGGGAAGTAGCTGGCCCAGGTTTGCAGTATTGTTCATGATGATGGGCGTGCTATTCTCTACAAAGGAAGGATAGTAGATGGTAGAGGCTCCAATGGGCTCCAAGGTACCATTGGTCAGGTACTGGCCTTTGGGCACTGTCCCCCAGGACCAGAGGCCGCCGCTCGGCTCTCGAGCTACGCTCTTATCACCGTTGTTGACCAACCAGTTCTTGCCGTAATCTCCTCCTATCTGCATCGGCTGGGCTAGAGACGCTAAAAGACAGAATGCGGCAATAAATAAAGCTTTCTGATCCAAGATCCAATCAGTCTAAGCGTGATTTACCGAGTCACCTGGCCTATGAGATTCTGCCCGATGACTGCGCTCTCGTCCACGGCAGAGAGCAGCTCGTCGTGAATGGAGCTTTGCGAGTAGTAGAGCGTCACCAGCACGCCTGCCTCCTTTGCCGCCTCTATGGCAGGCAAGAAATCACTGTCACCAGTGACGATGACCGCTTTTTGAATCATCCTGCCGCAGCTGAGCCGCACCAGATCAACGGCTAAAGCGATGTCCACTCTTTTTTGTATAAACTCTCCGCCCACGCAGCCCAGGCGCCCCAACTTCACCTCAAATCTGGGAAGCTTTCGTAGTGTGTAAACGAACTTGTCCATGGAGGCAAACCTGCGGCGCTCATCCTCAGTAGGTGGGCAGCTCTGGTAAGGCATGCAATTATAATAATAGGTCCTCAGCCTCTCGTATTTGCCGCAAAGAATATCCGAAAAACCGGCCAGGTCGATCTTGGGTTTGCCAAAATCAACATCGAGAATTTTGGTTAAGTAAGCTCCATCAATAAATACCGCTGCTCGGTCAGACAAAATTTTTTTCCCACCCTAATTATTATTACTGCCGTCCGCTCCGAACGGCAGTGGACATTATCTCTACGCCCTTCTCTCATTCAATGATATATCTAATTTGTGTTCGGAACAAATCCCGCTCCTTGATAGCTATTATTCTATGATCGTCTATACAAATATATGGTATAGCCAGCACTGCCAGCCGGTATGTTCCTAGCCGATATGTTCCTTTATTTGTCAGGAGCCGGCCTATCAGCAAACCTGGATTTGTCAGTGACGGTTTTTTTCCTTCGCGAGAGACTCGTCTCTTTCTATTATTGACCTTCTGCTTCGTGGCTTTTCACTATATCCACGAGCTTTATCTCGAAGGTTAAAGTCTGTTCGGAGAGCGGATGGTTGGCATCGAGAGTAACGGTGCTCCCTTCAATCTCGGTAATCTGAACGGGAACCATTACGCCATTGGAGGCGCTGACCTCAAGAGTCATGCCTTCTGCAGGAACGATATCCTCCGGTAGATCTTTTTTGTCAATTTTAATCACTCGATCTTCCCTATACCGGCCATAGGCTTTCTCAGGAGGGATGATCACAGTCTTAGATTCCCCTGGACTCATTCCAACCACCGCCTCTTCAAATCCCGAGATGAGACAGCCAGAGCCTAATTCGAACTGCAGGGGATCGGAGCCTTCTGAGGTATCAAAGAGAACGCCGGTATCCAGCTTGCCGTTGTAATGCACCTTTACAGTGTCGCCCATTTTTGCTTGCGCCATTTTGGTATCCGCCTCTAAATTTATTGGGAAAACGCCAATTTGATATGTGCAGCTTCAACTATTTAGGTGGAACTATTTGTACGAAACGGTAGGTAAGAAAGAGAAGGTCTAATATCCTAGTAGCGACAACGTTCGGGAAGAAGATAAAATAGAATGACAAGGTGAAATTGAGATATGAAAAGATGGAAGTCTGATCGTGGACTTGAAGCGAGAATGCTCCTTACTATGGGCCTTCTGGCCATGCTCTACCTTGGTTTTTTAGCCGTTTTGCTAACCATGCACGTCAGTCAGATGGTGATAATACTGTTCATGGGCGGGTTCATGTTCCTACAGTATTTCTTTTCCGGCAAGATGATCCTGGCCACCATGGGCGCGAAGATCGTCACGGAGAGCGAAGCGCCAAAGCTTCATCAGATCGTATCCAGGCTCTGTGCCAATGCCGATCTGCCCATGCCCAAGATTGCCGTAGTTAAGACCAGCATGCCCAATGCCTTTGCTACCGGCAGAAATCAGAAGAATGCTGTGGTGGCTGTGACGACGGGCATCATGGAGCGGCTCGACAATAACGAGCTGGAGGCGGTGCTGGCCCATGAGCTTACTCACGTGAAGAACAGAGATATGATGGTTATGACCATCGCCACATTCCTCTCATCCATGGCCCAGATATTGGTGCAGTGGCTGCCATTCTTTGGCGGAGGAAGTCGCGATCGAGATTCAGGCAGCAACTTCATAGTACTGTTCCTGGTCTCCCTGGTGGTCTGGATAGTGAGCTTCATCCTCATTCGTACCCTCTCTCGGTACCGGGAGTTTGCAGCCGATAGAGGCGCAGCAATCATGACCGGGCAGCCGTCGCATCTCGTCTCCGCTCTGAAGAAGATCAGCGGCTTTAGGGTGCCCACCGAAGACCTGAGAAAGGTTGAAGGGCCAGTCAGCGCGCTCTTCATCACGCCTGCTATCTCTGGCTCGTCCTTCATGAGGCTGTTCTCCACCCACCCCACCCTGGAAGCCAGGATTGCTGCTCTGCAGAAGATAGAGATGGAACTGGAGGCCTGAGATGGGGTTTTTGGACTCCATCCTGGGGAAGACTAAGCTACCCGAGGCCAAGACGGACAAGCTATTTGCTATCTCCACCGCTGCCGTCACCTTAGAAGCCAGCCTGGGCTACAAGGCCGACGGAGCAGCGGGGATTTGCATCAAGCCCATGGAGTCATCCCGCTATGAGGCAGCTCGAGCTGAGATAGAGGAGCTTCTCAAATTAAGCATCAAGGAGACGGGCACGGAGTACAAAATCCAGAAGGATGAGTATAATTACGTCTGGGTGGTTTTAGCGGACCCGGATTTCGAGGATCTTGTGACCAACATTCAGATGGTCAGCCAGATCCTCATGGAGCAGGGCTTCGGAACGCAGCTTCTGGCTGCTGTTTACCGCTTCAAGGGCGAGGCGGTCATCTACTGGATCTACAACTTTAAGCTGGGCTCTTACTATCCCTTCGTCCCGGCAAGCGGCCGGCAGCGCGACACGTCCCGTGAGTTTAGGCTGAAAGCTTTGATGGAAAAAGAGATGCCAATCGAAAAGGACGAAAGCAAGTGGTATCCCCTTTGGGGGATGCCGCTATAGTACAAGTACAATTTAAATGGGTGGAAGACTATACTCATCTAGGAGAAAGAGCATGCCTAGAAAGGAGTAGAGAAACCGATTCACAAGGTCACAATTCAGGTGATTGCCGAAATCTGATCAAGAACGACATAACCAAGGAATGTACTTTTGTGACTAATGCCACAACAGATACCGTGCCTGATGGCTGGTTGAAGATGCCCGAAAATGCCACTCCATCCAGTTGGGTATGCCCGCTTGGTTACGAGTGGACGGCACTCGCAGCAACTATTCCAACTGCTGCTGCATATTATGGTCCCGTCAATGTAGTTTCTGTGATAAAGGATGCTGATTACCAAGTCATCTCCGGGGACTATGTTTCAGGCTGGACATGGTTGAAGCAGCCCGGACAGTCAGCATCTTGGACCTTTTATAACCTGCCAATCGATAGAAAGCTGTACATCTACCTCGCCCCCTTAGTTACTCGTCCCTCCGGACTAGATTGATGCTCTGTATGAATCCGCTGGCATTTTCAGCTACAGGAAGGGACGCGTTCTATGAATGAGCTCTTTGAGCACAAAAGCCAGCAGTGCGCTGCTGGTTGTCGAGCGGCCACGCGCCTGCCTGCCCACGCGCGCGGGAGCCCGGCATATAGGATATCCTTGCCATCCTGCAAAGGAACCACGAGGCTGAATCTGGCAATTTTGGCCCTTATCTCGAATTAGACTTCGATCTTTACGTTGTGTCTCTTAAAGAACTCTTTTAAGGCTTCCTCTACAACTTCACTTTGGGCACGCAGGCTGCTCTTTGTTTTTGCCGTATAGATCCTTAGTGTTTTGGCTATCGGTTCGGATAAGGTCAATGTAGTTTTGGGCATAATCCCTATTGAACAGGATATGACGTATATATAGATTATGGAACATATCAATTTATGTACCAAAAGCTTTATATTTAAAAATATTGTATTAAGACAATCGCAGAATAAGTATAGATGGAGAATTTAAAATGCAAAATAAAAAAGACAAGAGAACAAAGGGTGTTGCAGTGAAAGCAACGTCTGATGTGGGGAAGACAGTGGCGTCTGGAAGCGCAGATGCAAAGAAAGGGGCAGTGGATTCTGGGAAGAAAGGCGCACCTGCAAAAGGTGACGCAAGAAAAGGGTGGAAAAAGTAGGGAATAACAGCGCCCAAACAATAAAATAAGCAGTATCAAGCTAATTTCGGCAGGGATTTAGATGGCGGTCTTAAGGGTTAGTTACTGAAGACCGCTAACAATTGACGCTATGAGGCATCCTGTGATATTTGCCTGCTAGCGATCTCAATATGTCAGACATTGCTCTATTTGCATCAGCCTTCGCATTCCCTACAGTTGATTGCGAAAATCTTGCCCTTTCCCATCTACGCATGCCTTCTCACAAACAGATCCCCGAAGATCTCCTCTTGCTCCAGCCAAACCTGCTTTCTCTGGGCCATGAAGAGCAGTGAGACGTAATTGGTGACTCCATCCTCAGTCTTGCTATTTTTGCTGTTTATATCCTGAAAGGTGATGGTCTTCGTCTCCATGAACATGTCGTCCAGGATGGGCCCCAGCGCCTTGATTCTGTCCTCGATTCCCTCATCGTGGGACACATCCAGGGCAACTTCCTCAATGCTTGGCCATCTCTCCCGCATGGCCTTCCTTCTGCCCACCATCTCTGCCTTCTTCAGCTCGGAGATCAGCTCATCCAAGGTCACAGGCCGCTTGGTGAGCCTTCTCACTGGAGGACGAGGCAGATTCTCTTCTATCTCTTCTTCCTGCTCCTCGGCGGTCTCCTCCATCTCCGGCTCGGGCTCCTCCTCCTTCTGCCCTTCCATGGAGTCGGACTTCATGCGCAAGAGGATGCTGGCGTAAAGCAGAGTTCGGGCGGGAATACGCAGGTCCCTCTTCTCCAGAGAATCGATGTACTGCAGGAACTTCTCCGTGGCCATGGCAATGTCGATATCCCAGGGATCGATCTCTCCTCTCTTGGCCAGCTCCACCAAAACCTCCGCCGGCTCACCGAAGTCGAATTCCGGCCGCTCTCCTCCCCCATCGGCAGCATCCTTGGCAGCCGGGGTATTTTCGGATTTCGGATCGGAAGGTGAATCAGAGCTGGAATCGGAGCTGGTGCTGGAGTTGGAACTGGATTGAGGGTTTTCCTGCAAATCCGGGATAGATGGATCGTCGCTCATTTTCGCCTCAGCTTGTGCAGATGCCGGTCACTGTGGTGATGTTGTTCTCCTGCATAGTCACTCCCAGGGTGTACCTGGACTGCAGTATCATGGGCTTACGCAAGGATACTACTATGAACTGGGCCTTGGAAGAGATATTCTTGATCAGCTTGGCTACTCTTTCCACGTTGGCCCCATCCAGGAACATGTCAATCTCATCCATGGCATAGAAGGGGGCAGGCCGGTACATTTGAATGGAGAATATGAAGGAAAGGGCAGTCAGGCTCTTCTCCCCGCCAGACATGGCCTCCAGGCGGTGCAACGACTTTCCGGCAGGCCGGGCCTTGATGGTCATGCCTCCTGCCAAGGGATCTTCCGGATTTTCCAGGATCAGATCACCCTCGCCCTTGGAAAGCTCCTTGAAGATCTGATTGAAGTTTTTGTTGATCTCGGTAAAGCTGGCCAGGAAGGCCTCCCTCTTCATCAGATCGTACTTTTCCAGCTTATCGATGATCGCCTCCCTCTCGGAGGAGAGAGTGGTCCTCCTCTCTGCCAGGAAGTCGTAGCGGGTCTTTACATGGTCATACTCCTGGATGGCCAGCATGTTCACCGGCTCCAGATCCCGCATGGCCTGCTCAAGAGCTTTGATCTTCTCGGCTACGGTCTCGCTGTTGGGCGGCTCCTGAGAGGAGTCAACGCCAGAGCCCTCAATCTGCGAGCGCAGATCATTGACTTTGGACGAGATTGATTCTCTGGCGTAGGCCGTGGCATTCTTGCGGGCCTCAATTCTGTCCCTCTCCCTCTCCGCCTGGTCTATCTCCCTTTGCAGAGCCAGCGTCTTTTCTAAGAGCTCTCCACGCACTCCCTTCAGTCCGTGCAGCTCTCCCTCGATCTCCGCCTCACGCGCCTTTGCGGCAGCGAGCTTTTCATTCAGGCCCACTATCAGCGCGACGGCCGATTCTTTTTTGGCTAATGCCTCTGCTTTTTGGCCGTCCAGTGACTCTCTTCTTGCCGCAAGCTCCGCCAGCTTCTCTCTGCCGCTCTCATCTCTGATTTTGTCCTTGAGAATCTCGGCATCAATTCCGGTCAGCCTATCTTGCAGACGCTTGATCTCCAAACTCGCAGCATCCGCCTTTTTGTTCAGCCCGGGAATTTCCGAGCCCTTCAGCTCGCCATCCAATTTGTCGATCTTTTGCTGCACATCGGCTAATGTCTCTTCCGAGATCCTGATCTCGCCCTCTAAAAGGCCAAGCTGCTCCTTGAAGCTTAGAGACTCGCCCTCCATTGCCAGCAGACGCTCTCGCTTCTCCGAAATGGACTTATCCAGGCGCGGCCTTGACGTGCCGATCTCGTCTATCTGGAAGGTCTTCTTGGATATGACCCGGTTCAGCTCCTCCACCTCACGAGAGAGCCGGGAGATCTGCTCTTCGATTCTATCCTGCTTATCCAATAGCGTAGACCGCTCCGCTTCCGCATTGGCGATCTTTTCAGACAGCTCCAAAAGCTTCGTCTTCTCTTCTGCAGCAAACTTCATCTTGGAGCGATAGTGGCCGCCGGTCATGGCTCCCGACTTCTCCACCAGGTCCCCTTCCAAGGTGACCATACGATACCGGCCCATGAGCGGACGGGCAAAAACGAGGCTTTCTACAACCAGAGTATCCCGGAAGACGTACCAGAAAGCGGCCAGGTACTTGGGATCGAAGTCAACCAAATTTAGAGCGTAGTCCACCACACCCGCATGATTGGGCCGGGAAGAGAGGCTGCCTTTGTCCAGTTTGTTCAAAGGCAAAAAGGTGGCCCGCCCGATCTGCGACCTCTTCAGATACTCAATGGCAGCCGAGGCATCCATATCATTGTCGGCCACAATGCTCTGCAGGCGTGCTCCTGCCGCCACCTCAAGAGCCGAAGAGTAGCGCGATGCCACGTTGCCAAGCTCCGCAATGGTTCCGTAAAGGCCCTGCAGCATCTGCCTCTTGATAGCAGAGCGAATCGCCTCCACCGCCCGGCTGTATCCAGCCTTATCCTCCGCGGCCCTCATGCGCCCGTCGCTCTTGGCAAACTCTCCCTGCAGCCTTTGCAGCTCTCTTTCTGCCTCTGAGATCTCCCGGCGCAGTCGCAGGCGCCCGCTCTCCAGGTCGTCGCGGTCCCGCTCCATGCCCATGGCCTGACTGTTCAGGGCAGACAGCTCTGCCTTCAGCTTCTCCGCCTCATGATCGAGGCCTGCCAGTGTGTCCAGCGCCTCTTTGATGCCGGAGGAAAGCTCCTCCCGTTCCAGGCCGCCCCGCCTCGTGGCATCCAGCAGCCGGTCCCTCTCCCGTACCAGGTCGCCCAGCTTTGATTTGGATTCTTCTCGAATCTGCCTGGCACCGGCCAATTCATCCCGCAGCAGGGAGAACTTTGCATCCGCCTGGGACAGGCTGGACTTGGCATCTCTTTGAAGCTCTATCTGATCATCCAGTTCCCCTCGTAGACTGGCGCCGCGTAGACCAGCGTCCCTCATCTTTTCGGCTAAAGACTCCGTTTCCGCACGAAGACTGCCCATCTGAATGAAGCAGGTCTTCTGCTGCCCATCCATTTCGGAGATGGCCTTTTCCGTCATCTCGATGCGAGCGGCCTCACGAGATAGCTCCCCTTTAAGCTCCTCGATCCTGCGTTTAACAGAGATCTGCTCATCTTCTCCCTTGTGGGTGATCTCCGAGCTTATGGATTGCAGCTTCTCATCCAGCACAGAGAGCTCTGTTTTCTTGCTCTCCGATCTTTCCAGAAGCGCCTGATTCTTGACATCCAGAGATTTGATCTCTTCATCCAGGCCGGCCAGCTCTGATGATGCTTCTTTTAGCCTGGCCAGGAGCAGAAAAGCCTCCTGTCTCTTGAGCTCCTCCCGGTGCGCCTGGTAGGAATGGGCACGGTCCCGCTCTGCTTTAAGCCGGGCGAGCTGGGTGGCAACTTCCTCTAAAATCACATCCACGCGACCGATGCGCTCTCGCACTACATCCAGCTCTTCCATGGCCTTCTTTTTCTTTTCATCAAACTCGGCCACGCCTGCAATCTCATCTATGATCTTTCTGCGATCTACCGGAGTCATCTCGATGATGCGCGTCACATCGCCTTGCATGACGATGTTGTAGCTCTCCGGGGTTATGCCTGCCTTGGCCAGCAAATCCAGTAGTTCAGCCTGGCCGCAGGACTTTCCATTAAAATAATAAGAAGACGCATATTTGTCGCCTTTGACCTTTATCTTCCTGGACACTTCAATGATATCCAAATCCAGGGGAAAGAGGCGGCTGGTATTGTCCAGCTTGACGGTAACCTGGGCAAAGTCAGGGTTCTTGCCATTATCGCCCCGGTAGATGAGGTCGGGCAGCCTCTCAGCGCGCATGGCTCGCGAGCTGGAGAGACAGAGAGCGAAGAGCAGAGCATCAACGATATTGGACTTGCCGCTACCGTTGGGCCCGGTAACGGTCACGAAATCGTTCTTCAGAGGAACCCGGACGCTCTTGCCGAAGGACTTGAAGTTCTTGAGTTCGACCTCTTTAATGTACAAAGGTTGCCTCCGCCCGCATCACTGCCTCATATTTCTTCTTCTCTTGCCGGCCATTTTCTCTTATCATCCTCATGAGTCCGCTGCTTCTTTGCGATCTGTTTTCTAAAGGGTGTTGAGAGTTTCGCTCCATTGGAAACATAATGCATTCAGCTAATACTTTAACTTAAGCATGTATTCGAGGAGGTATATATTGTTTTCCCATTTGTGATATGTTCATGAGCACTGCGGCATCATCCCGTATGGTCTATATATCTCTCTTTAGATTATTATCTCATGCGTTTTCGCCTCGCGGCGTTCCACGCCGAGTGCTACCTGATAAAATCAATCTAATTGATCCTGATTGCAATAGTGCCAAATACCAGCCTGAAACTTACTCAAAACCTGCTTCAATGAGCATGAAAAAGTTCTATCTTTCGAATTCCCTGACCTCAAATTGCCTCTAGAGCTACCTTAAGATCCTGCAATCGGATGGGTTTGCTGAGGAAGTCGTTCATGCCGGCCTGCAGGCACCTCTCTCGATCCTCCTTTAGGGCGCTAGCAGTGAGCGCAATAATTTTAGGTCTGCCTGCTAACAATCTTCTGATATGTCTTGTGGCTTCCAGACCATCCATTACCGGCATCTGAACGTCCATCAAGATCAGGTCGTACTTGCCATTTATGGCGGCTTCGACGGCGGCCTTCCCGTCGACGGCGGAGTCTGCCTCATGGCCTAAACGCCGCAACATTTTCAGGATTACTTGCTGATTAACCATATTATCCTCGGCAAGGAGAACCTTCAGCATCTTTCCCTGGACGGTCACTTTCTGGACCGATATGATTTCCTGCGGGGCCAATGACGCCTCCTTTAGGTTGAGAAGCACGTAAAAGGTGCTTCCCTCTCCAGGAGAGCTCTCCGCCCATATTTTTCCTTCCATCAACTCCACCAGGCTCCTGGATATGGTTAAACCAAGGCCAGTGCCGCCGAAACGCCTGGTAGTAGAGGACTCGGCCTGTGTGAAAGGAGAGAATAGCTTGCTCATGGCCTCTGGAGAAATGCCGATGCCTGTATCTTCAACAGACAGCAGCACTTCCCAATATCCGTCATCCTTCTGGAAACTGGAAACAGATATTTTGACTTCACCGTTCTCCGTGAATTTTATAGCATTGCCTAATAAATTGAGAAGGATTTGTCTGATTCGCACCTGGTCGCCCATTAAGGCCTCAGGGAGATCATCAGATACAACCTTGGAAAGGTGCAGCCCTTTGTTCCTGGCCCCAAACGCGAATGTGCTTATGGTCGCCTCTATCAAATCTCTCAGATGGAAGGGGCAATTTTCTACTTTCATCTTACCCTGTTCTATCTTAGAGAAATCCAGGATATCATTGACGATGTCCAGTAACGCATAGGAGCTGGTTTTTATCGTTTCCAGAGCTTCCATTTGCTCTGGCGTTGCACTATCATCCATGAGCAGGCTGACCATACCGATGATGCCATTCATCGGCGTCCTGATCTCATGGCTCATATTGGCTGTGAACTCGGCTTTTAGCCGGGCTGCTGACTCAGCAGATTCTTTGGCCTTTCTGAGTTCGTCATTTACCCTCTTCCTTTCGGTAATATCCACGGAATAAATGGCCAGCCGGGTCACACTGCCAAGCTCGTTAAATACAGGATAGATGCTGTTTTCGAGCCATATTCCCTGCAACATGTCCTCAAAATGAAGCGGCTTGCACGTTCTCATGACTTCTTCTGCAAATTTTTTTCTATTTATTGCTAGATCCTGAGGGATAAGGCAGTAGCTGTTTGTCCCCTTAAGATCCCCAATTGTCCCGCACAATCGTTCTGCAGCACTCTTGTTGAGTGTGAGGATAGTCCCTTCACAGTCTGTGAGCATGAGTGATTCTGTGGCCGCATTGATGATGGCCCTCGCCGTTTCCTCGCTCTCCTTGAGGGCCTTGTTGGCTTTGGATAGCTCTTCGGTTCGTTCCTGCACCCGTTGCTCCAGCTCGGAATTGAGTTCTAGAATCTCTGCTTCGTATGCCTTGCGTTCTGTGATATCAGTGACCATTATGATGGACCCGGCAAAGCAGTTGTTTCCATTCAAGAGGGGTGTGGCAGAAACCAACATCCATTTTGAGCCGCCATTCCTGTGACGGTAGCGCCCCTCGAATGACTTTGAAGTTCCATGAGACAGTGCCTGGATCATTCCCTGGTGATCTGCGAGATCATCCTCCAATACGAAGTCGGTTATCCGTCTTCCTGGCATCTCCTCGGAGCGGTACCCCAACATCTCTGCTCCTTTTCCATTGATAAAGACAATCCGGAAATCCCTGTCGAGAGACCATATTCCCTCGTTGGTCATCTCTACTATAGTTCGATAGCGAAATTCACTCTTCTGAAGAGCTTTCTCAGCATGCTTTCTTTCTTCGATCTCCTTGAGAAGCAAATCGTAGGACAAGCTCAGCTGAGCGGTCCTTTCCATAACCCTCTGCTCCATTTCATCATGGGCTCTACGCAGAGCCTCTTCTGCGTGTTTTCGTTCCATGGCATAAAGGATCGACCTTATCAAAAGGTTGCCGTCGACATGTCCCTTAACCAGATAGTCCTGGGCTCCTCTTTGTGCCGCCTCAATAGCAAGAAGCTCATCGTCCAGGCTGGTTAGAACTATGATTGGCATCAGCGGCACGTGAGAACGCACTTTATTAAATGTCTCTATTCCATGGCTATCAGGCAGGCTCAGGTCGAGAAGTACAACATCGAATTTCTTTTCGAACAGATCATCAAGCCCCGTCTGGATCAAGTTTGCGTGCCTTAATTCGAACCTGGTGATCCTAGATTCCGCCAGCATCTCCTTTATGAGCCTGGCGTCACCAGGATTATCTTCTATCAAGAGAAGCTTGATGATCTTTTCGTCCATTTTACACCCCGGAAGGCAGCTTTACAATAGTTAGCCAGAACCCTTCGATCGATTTTACCACATCGATGAACTTATTGATGTCCACCGGCTTTTGTATGTAGCAATTGGCATGAAGATTATAGCTTTTAAGAATGTCTTCTTCTGCCTGCGAGATTGTCAGGACCAAAACAGGAATCCGCATCAAATCGGGATCTGCTTTGATCTCAGCAAGCACCTCGCGACCGTTTTTTTTGGGCATATTGAGGTCGAGCAATATGATATCAGGTCGAGGCGCTCCAATATATTTGCCCTTGCGCCTTAAAAAGTCCATAGCTTCTACGCCGTCTGATACAATGTGCAAATTATTATTTACCTTAGCCTCTTTGAAAGCTTCTTTAGTCAGCCTTACATCTCCTGGATTATCCTCAACAAGCAATATGTTTACGGAATTGAAGGTACTATTGGCTCCCATCATCGACCCATCCCCCCGATTGTGAAGTAGAATGCTGTTCCCTGCCCAATCTGGGATTCTACCCAGATTCTACCGCCGTGACGTTCCACTATCTTCCTGCTAATGGCCAGGCCCATGCCGCTGCCCGGATACTCATCTCTGCCATGCAGTCGCTGAAATATCACAAATATATGCTCAAAGAATTCCTGCGCAATGCCGATGCCGTTATCTCTAACTGAAAAAACCCATTCTTCGCCATTGATTTCGGCTGAAATGTGCACTTTAGGACTGACATCCTTTGACCTGAACTTAATCGCATTTGCTACCAAATTTTGAAAGAGCTGGGTGAGCTGCGAGGAATCTGCCAGGACAGTTGGAAGCGGATCATAGGTTACAAGAGCCCCGCTTTCTTCTATTGCCAACTGGAGATTATTAAGAGCCTGCTTGAGCGCATATTCGCTGTCGATCGCTTCAAAAGGTTTGCCCCGCGTTCCAATCCTGGAGTATGCAAGCAGATCTGAAATCATATTTTGCATCCTGCGGGCCCCATCGACTGCGAAATCTATGTACTCGTCTGCATCCTGGTCAAGCTTTCCTTTATATTTCTTCGATAATAAGCCTAAAAAGCTGGTTACCATGCGCAAAGGCTCTTGCAGGTCGTGGGACGTGACATAGGCGAACTGCTCTAACTCATTATTTGATCGTTTCAGTTCTTTTACTACATCGCTCAGGGCATCCTCCGCCTTTTTGCGCTTCGTATTGTCCACAAAGCTCTCCAGTAAGAACTCTCGCTCGCCTAATGTTATTCTGTCCACATTCTTGATTATCGAAATCCTGTCTCCCCGACTATTGAGCAATATTCGCTCGGATAAATCGATCCTTTGACCGAGATCAGTAATAGGGCACTTTCCAATCTCTGCAGGACATATGTGCTGATGGCAAATAGTGCCCGCTAATAATTCACGGGGCACACCGATCATTTTGATAGCCGCAGTGTTGGCATCTACGATAGAATGTGTTTTTGGATCGATTATCATTATGCCCATGGTAATAGAGTTCAATATGTCCTTAACCAAGTCCCCTTTTCCCAAGATAATCTCCTGGGTATTCCTTTCGTCGGCAATCTCTTTTTGGGCAGCAGAGCAGGCAATTGGCATAAGACTAGAATTGGCATTCATCAAGTGAGACCTCCCTCATCAGGCAGCTTCACAATAGTCAGCCAAAAACCTTCGATCGAACTAACCACCTCTATAAAGCGCTCGATGTCCACCGGCTTGGAGATGTAGCAATTGGCATGAAGATCGTAGCTCTTGAGTATGTCTTCTTCTGCATGAGACATGGTTAATACTACCACCGGAATCCTCATCAATTCAGGATCCTCTTTGATTTCGGCCAGAACTTCACGGCCATTCTTTCTGGGCATGTTGAGATCAAGCAATATGAGATCTGGTCGAGGCACATCGAAAAATTTCCCTTTATGCCTCAAGAAGTCCATAGCTTCTACGCCGTCCCAAGCGACGTGCAAATTGTTATTTACCCTGGCCTCTTTGAAGGCTTCTTTAGTCAGCCTTACATCACCAGGATTATCTTCAACAAGCAAAATATTTATGCACATGACGTAGCTCCTGATTTATTTTCAGTCAACTCCTCGGAGTGTAAAGTAGAATGTTGTTCCTTGTCCTGGCTGTGATTCGACCCAGATCTTTCCGCCGTGGCGTTCCACAATCTTCTTACAGATAGCCAGGCCAATGCCGGTTCCAGGATATTCGTCTCGGCCATGCAATCGCTGGAATATCACAAATATGCGCTCATAATAATCGGCAGGGATGCCAATGCCGTTATCGCTAATCGAGAATAGCTGCTCTGCACCTTTTCGCTCTGCCGAAATGTGCACTCTGGGAACAATATCCTTCGATCTGAACTTAATAGCATTTCCGATCAGATTTTGAAGGAGCTGGAGGAGCTGCGAGGAATCAGCCATTACCATGGGAAGAGGATCTGAGGTAATTATCGCCCCGTTTTCCTCAATCGCCACCCTTAGATTGTCCCTAGCCTGCTTGAGGATAGTTTCACTGTTTGTGGGCTCAAAGGGTTTGCCTTTTGTGCCAACTCTTGAATAGGCCAGCAGGTCGGAGATCATATTCTGCATCCTGCTAGCTCCAGTCACAGCGAATGATATGTATTCGTCAGCATCTGAGTCAAGCTTTCCCGTATACCTGCGTGAGAGAAGCTGCATGAAGCCGGCTATCATTCGCAATGGCTCCTGCAAATCGTGGGATGTGACATAAGCAAACTGTTCCAAATCTTTATTTGATCTTTGGAGTTCTTCCAATGTCCCACTCAAAGCTTGCTCCGCTTGCTTGCGTTCGGCGATCTCGTTTCGCAGATAGACATTGGCGCCCTCCAATTCAGCAGTCCTTTCTAGGACTCTCACCTCCAGCTCGTCGCGAGCTTTTATCAGCTCATTTTCCGCCTGCTTTTTGGCAAGAGCGCCACCAATAGAGCCCGCCGCCACTTGAAGGACAGAATCCTCCAAATCACTCCAGAGCCTTTCCGTGCGGCATTCGTCAAAGCCCATGAATCCCCAGAACCGTCCATCTATAGATATTGGTACTAGCATTATGGACAGTATCCCCTGGGGGTCTAAGACAGCCCTCTCGTGGTCCCGTAAATTCCTGACCATTCCTTTTATCGATCTGCCTTCGGCCAGAGCCCTGTACCTCTCTGGGTCCATTGAGCTGTAGGGCACGTTTTGGAGAGCATCCATCTGCGGCTCTATATTATCCCTGACCCATTCGTATCTCTGGCTCATTACGGCCTCATCACCGCGAAAGTGGTTTTCAAAGATGTAGACCCTGTCAACCCCTACGGCTTTTGCAATTATTGATATTGCACCTTGAATGCCCAAATCAGTATCTTTCTCCACAATTATCAAATTCATGGCCTTGGCCAATCCGGCCATGAGCTGATCCTTTCTGCGTAGATCTTCCTCAGCCTGCTTACGAACTGTGATATCCTGCCCGATAGATTGGAGTTCAAATGCCTTACCATCACGGAATATCGCCCGGGTCGTCCACTGCTGCCAGCGTATTTCTCCATTCAAATCCAGAACTCTCTGCTCATGGACGGCAACAGGTTTTTGAGGACCAAGAGAAGCAAATTGCAGTTCCACTGCTTTACGGTCTTCTTCCAGGATCAAAGGCCAGAAGGAATCTCCAACCAGTTCTGCAAATTCCTTTCCGAAATAGCGAGAGGTTGCTTCATTGACGAAAGTGAAGGTGCCATCGGGCTTGAAACGAAGTATCAACTCCGTCTGATCCTCGACGATAGCACGATAGCGTTCTTCGCTATCTCGCAATGCTCTCTCGCTGAGCTTTCGGTCAGCAATCTCATTTTGTGCGGTAGAATAGAGCTTGAGATTCTCTTTCAAGACAATGTACTGGCGAATTAATACGAGTGCAACATTGCCGCCCAGGCCGCATATCACTGGGAACAAAATTGCCGGCCTATATAAGTAACTCCAGGTTAGCAAGGCGTAATTGACCCCAACCGCAAGATAGGGCAGATAACCGTGCCATTCGATCTTTCCGGTAAGAAAATCCAATTTTGGAGAATAAGTGGTGGTTCCGGGCCTCCATGCCATCTGTGATCTTCCGGCTAATCCAAAGAAGACAATGCCGGTCAATAATGCAGTATCTACGAGATTGCCGGTTGCATAGGTCTCTAGCTGAGTTTGCACTGCATAGAAAGCATCTGCGACTACAAAGATCATAATGCCAAATGTTAGGAGATGTATAGCTCTTCTATCGTCTTTGGTTGAGAGTTTTCTGTATATGAGAAATACAAGAGCAAAAGCAAGCAATAGATCCATGATTGGGTAAGCAACAGAAATAATAAGGGCAAGTGAAGATTCTCCGCCAGCTTCCATCAACGGCCCGATTAGAAATAGCCAGTATAGCAGCACTGCAGTAATCGATATGATAGCCATATCCAGAACAGTCTTGGATTTCTCAGAGCTGCTCAGAGGGGCCGCGGGCAAGAGAAAGATTCCCAGGGCAAAGAAGGGATAGAAAGCCAAATAAAAGACATCTGCTATTGAAGGATAAATTTCCTGGTGCAGGCCGATCTCAAGGATCGTCCATGATGTATCTGCCAGAGTATTGGAAAGGAGCCCAATTGCCATAAATGTCCAGGCCTTCCGGATGCGTGGCTCAAGTTCTGGATTGCTTGCCAGAGAGAATAGGCTTATAGTGGCAAGACCGTCCACAATTGGGATAAGAATATCACTGAGTGTCGTCCTGAGCAAGAGGTCATTTTTCAGGAAGAAGCTGATCATCAGATGCAGCATAATGAGAATGGCTCCAATTGCTGCGGCCTCGGGAAAGGAGACACTCCACAATCCGATTGTTCTCCAGCTTTTCTGATATTTGAGCATCTGATTTTTCTCCAGAACTCTGATCTGTAATAATTTTCAGTATTAAGGTTACTAATCTCTAGACAGATAAATTTTTCCCTTAATGTTGATTCAGGTAATCATATTATTGATAGATGGTAGATGTTATTAATTTCGGTTCCTCGCTGTAATGAGTGGGCAAGGGGCAAAGTTTATTAATATCATTTCTTGAATTATTAGGCATGACGACTCTATCTCAAGAAGATCTATTAAAACAGGCGTTGAATCTTCAAGATCCTTGGTACATCAAGACTATAGAATTTAGCAATGCAGAAAAGCAAATAGACCTGCATATCGATTTTAAAGCAGGAAGTCGATTTGATTGCGCAATATGCAAAACGCCGAACAATTGTATTCATGACACAAAGGTAAGAGTATGGCGTCACCTGAATTTTTTCCAATTTAGAACATTCATTCATGCCCGAGTGCCGCGCACAGTATGTCAAAAATGTGGGTCCGTAAGGTTGATTGATGTTCCATGGGCCAGGAGAAGCGCCGGATTTACATTGCTAATGGATTCAATGATACTGCTTCTTGCACAGAATATGCCAGTTAATGCCGTAGCGGAGATAATAGGTGAACATGATACGAGGATTTGGCGGGTTCTATCGCATTACATTCCGGAATCGAGATCTAAGGAGGATCATTCTCAAGTAAAATCAGTTGGCGTAGATGAAACATCATGCGCCAAATTCCATAAATATATATCTCTATTTGTTGATCTTGATAATAATAAAGTTTTATACGTATGTGAAGGCAAGGACGCTAGTGTTATCAGTTCATTTAAGGAAGACCTTGTGGATCATAATGGCACACCAGAAAATATAGAAATGTTTTGTTCGGACATGTCTCCCGCATTCATATCAGGGATAACGGAACAGTTTCCTGGTGCGTCTCTTACTTTTGATAAATTCCACGTTATGAAGATGGTCAATGAAGCAATAGATCAAGTGCGTCGCGAGGAACAGCACCACAATGCAGAATTAAAGAATACACGATATGTGTGGCTTAAGAATCCGAATAACCTTTCATTGGCCGAAAAAGAAAAGCTGGGATCTCTCAAAGATATGAATTTAATGACCTCTAAAGCATACAATTTCAAGCTAAGTCTAAAAGACCTTTGGACGTATAATGATAAACTCCTTGCTGAGGATTTCCCTAAACACTGGTACTATTGGGCATCACACAGCCAAATTAACCCTATTATTGATGCTGCCAAAACCATAAAATCACATTTGACTGGCATAATAAATTATGCAGAAACCAAAATATCCAATGGCGTTTTGGAAGGAATAAACAGCATGGTTCAATCAGCAAAGAGCTGTGCAAGAGGCTTCAGAACAACAAAAAATCTCATACTAATTATATATCTTAGACTCGGAAAAATCCAATTCAATCTACCCACATGAAAAAGCGAGGAACCTTAATTTCTATGGCATATGAATATAATTAGGTGTACAGAAAAATGAACGAAATATTGGCCAGATCTATTTTTAATATTTATATTTTACAATTGAAAGAAGATCGTAACTGAGACTGAAGTTTTTTCCTTCTCAGAAATTGCCTTCTATCCATTCATCAGCAAGCATTGCCCTCGGAAGGCTCCTATCCGGTCGCAGCGTCTCGTGGCTTCAGGCAGGTGGTCCTCCTCATGCACGAGGTTTGATAGCTCTTAGGCACATCAAATCATCCGGTTTGGTCAAATATCTCTCGATAGATTATTATCTCATGCGCCGAGATTTATGTCGGAAATGCTGCAATTTCTGATTTTTGTCTTCAGCCTCTCGGCCCTTCTCCTGGGGGCAAAACTGCTGACAAATAGCGCCAGGCACATAGCAAAAGTTGCCGGTGTATCTGAATTCGTTATTGGGGCAACCGTTGTAGCCTTTGGGACGTCCATGCCTGAGCTGGCCTCATCCATATTTGCCATGCTCTCCGGCCACCCGGGCCTGGTAGTGGGCAACGTCATAGGCTCCAATGTCGCCAACATCGGTCTGGCTTTGGGATTGGCAAGCCTGCTTTTTCCCATCTACGTAAGCAGGCGGATAACAGACACCGATATACCCCTTCTATTAGCTTCTGCCATAGCCACCCTGGTAGTCTTCATAGATCTACAGGTAACGTGGGTGGAGGGGATTGCTCTCATCCTGATGTATCTGGCTTTTATCAATCACGAACTCGGCCAGCATCGTAATTCTGAGAGAACCGCAAGGGAAAAACTTGACCTCAAGCAGGTTGCAGGTTTTTTCCTGGGAATGGCGCTTCTTTACTTGGGCGCCAAATATCTTGTCTCTTCGGCTCTGGCCATCTCGCAAGATATGAACATAAGTGAATCGCTGATTGCATTCTTTTTAGTGGCTTTGGGAACATCTCTGCCCGAGATTGCTACTTCCGTGATGGCCGCTAGAAGCGGAAGATATGAGATTGCTATGGGCAACGTTCTGGGATCCAATTCATTTAATTCACTGATAATACTGGGAACAAGCTCCCTCTTTGCAACAGTCACTGTGGAGAGCGACTTTCTTTTTTCCACACTTCCGGCCATGATCTTGCTAAGCTTCCTCCTGGGCTTCATGTCCCTCAACAATACTATCACTCGCCTGGAGGGTATTCTTCTGTTTCTGATTTATTGTTTGCTGGCCATCAACATTATCTAAAAGCGTATCTGTTTGGTTATAGGAAACCTGAATCTCTACAGAAACCAGGGATCTCTACAGAAACTGATTTGAAAGCCCAAAACTTATTTACCCTCTCGCAAGGTTGCTTTTGCCATGGAGATACTTGCCGATGTGGGAGGAAGACCGGGCCTGGATTGCAAAGGCTTTTGCAGCTACTGTTATTTCAAAGGAGTAAAAAGCGTCCCGCCCTTCGGCTGCAAGTTTTGCATGCCCTTTCAGAAGGGCTGCGACTACTGCTCCCGCGCCATTGTGGAGGGCTATCCCGGCTTCAAGCCCATGGACGCTGTCGTTTTCGAGGTCGCGGGAAAGTGCATGGGCAGCATCCCCGATAAAGTCACCATCAGCGGCGGCGGGGATTTGAGCTGCTACCCCGACCTTCTGCCTCTCACGAAGATGCTCTCTCAGGGCATGGTGCCTATTGCTTTAGGATACACCTCCGGAAAAGGCTTCAAGAGCGTCGATGATGCCGCCGCCCTGGTGGAAGCAGGCGTAACTGAGGTCTCATTTACCGTCTTTTCCACCAATCCACAGCTAAGAAGGAAGTATATGGGCGACAAAAATGCGGAGATTGCCCTCGAATGCCTCAAGATCTTCTGCAAGAGCTGCGCTGTTTACTGCGCTGTCGTTCTCATCCCCGGCGTCAACGATGGCAAAGAGCTGGAGAAGACCTGTAGCGCCCTGGAGGATATGGGGGCGAAGGGATTGATCCTGATGAGATTTGCCAACTCTCGCGAGCAGGGCCTGATCCTGGGCAATGCTCCTATCATGCCGGGCATAACGCCACACTCCGTAGAGGAGTTTCAAAACATCGTTACAGAGATGGCAAAGAGGCATCGTTTGCGGGTAACCGGAACTCCTCTATGGGATCCGCTCACAGGAGCGCCCTTTGCTCTGGCCCGCCATCCGGAAAGGATCGCTTCCCTTGCAGCTCTGCGAAGAAGCGCAACCGTCATCACCAGCAGTGTAGCCCTGCCCCTGATGAGGGCCATCTTCAAGCAGATGGGAGAAAAAGTGAATGTGGTCGCAGTCAACAAAGATGTGGGCTGCCTGATAACCATAGAGGATTTCATGAACCTGGATCTCGAGGAGGTCAGGGACACGGTCATCATTCCCGGTCGCACATTGGCCTATGAGAAAGAGATCAAAAAGGCGCTTGGCCGCGACGGCCGGGACAGGATTGTGGCTCGGGGCCCGGACAGGCTCACTGTGGACGGAGAGATGAGCATCTCCATGACCGAGGAAGAGATCTTGGATCTGGAAATGGAGGCCTTCGGGGAGCTTATTGAAGCCATAAACGCTCTGGGAGTTTAGGCCCAGAAACACCATTTCGGAATATCCGATCATCATTTATTCTTTTGGGCAACAATGATGATGGAGTACGAGCCGTCCACATCCTCGACGGTGGGATATGCCGCGACATAAGAGAGCCATCGCATCATTTCCGGCGAATGCATGACCGGCTCATCGCCAAGCTTTCGCGTAAGTCGCTTGGCATTGGAAAGCTGCTGCTCTCTTCGAAAGAGCGCCTTGGACCAGGACTGGCCCAGCCGATAGATCACTCGCATCTCATGCCGCTGCACCATCCGGGAGAGCGAGGCAAAATTAAACCATTGTTTGTGGGCCTTGTTTCTGGGGAGACCGCTACTGTCACCGGACTCGGAAAGGACATTGGGAACTGAACATATAAAAAAACCGCCCGGCTGCAGGATTTTGGAGAACTGGGCCACAGCCCGAAATGGATCGAGCAAATGCTCCAGGGTCTCGAAGCTGATGACAGCCGCAACGCTGCCCTCTGCAATATCGGGTGACAGATACTCTTCATCCAGGTCTTTAAAGAGAAAATGCAGGTTTGGCATTTTGCACCTCTGGCTGGCTGATTCCATCAGAGCGCGATTGGCGTCAATTCCGATAACCCTCCCGGCCACACCGCATAGCTCTGAAGCTCCGTAACCCATGCCGCAGGAGATATCGGCCACAAGATCAGGCTTATAGGGTCTTAAAAAGTCAGAGGCAAAGAGGTAGCGACCCAGGTACTCTGCTTTACGCCAGAGGTTGTTATCGCCGGCATCAAATGGATCTATCTGGTCGAGGCCATTCCCGCTATACGCCGAATATGAGGACATTTCCTGGTTACCTTTGAATTCTCCTGGTCGATATAACTTGCCATTGATTGGAATCCTCAGAAAGAAAGGCGAATAGATCCCTTGATCGAGATAGATCGCTATATCTGATAGATCGCTATGTCTGATAGATAGCTATCTCTGATGGACACTTTGATGCAACTACGATCATTATTTATTGGTTGAAGCTCAAAAACAATTTCTATGAAGGTTCTTGCTATAAACGGCAGCCCTCACATGGATGAGGGAAATACGGCCATGATCCTAAATCCCTTCCTGGAGGGAATGAAGGAAGCAGGCGGCGATGTGGAAGTATTTTACACCAGGAAATTGAAGATAGGTGCCTGCAATGGAGACTTGAGCTGCTGGTTTAAAAATCCTGGAATTTGCGGCCAGAAGGATGACATGCAGATGCTTTTGCCAAAGCTTAAAGAGGCAGATGTCATCGTCTGGGCTAGCCCGGTTTACTATGCAGGCGTGACAGGACCTCTTAAAAACCTGATGGATAGGCAACTGCCCCTCTATTTGCAGGGTGGCCAGGCAAAGCATCCGAAGGCCGTTCTTGTCTCCACCTGCAGCGCCTGGGAGCTGTCAATGTTCGATCCGCTGCTCCTGCAGATGAGGGCCATCTACACCAGGCCGAACGAAAGCTCTGACTTCGCCGGAGCATTGCTGCGTCCCATGGCAGATGGCATGAAAGATATGATAAAGGCAGGCGAGACTAAATTGGTAGAGGACATTTTCCTGGCTGCCAGAGAGGCAGGCCGCCAGCTCGCGAAAGAGGGCACGATCTCCGAGGAGCTGCAAGCCCGGGTAAGCAGAGATCTGATGCCCCGGGATGCGTACTACAAGGCCGCCCAGATGATGATGGAGCAGATCCGAAAAGCCGCGGAAAAATAGCGAATTCATTTTGCGGCAATTCGATGTGAATCAAAACCTGATGTAAAAAAGGGACGGGGAATGGCCGGACCCCGGCTTTCCCTCTTCAGCTCTTCTTGGGCCGGATCACCATCACGGGGCTTTTTGCCTGGCGGGCCACATCAAAGGTCGTGCTTCCCACGCGAATCTGTCGGCTCCAGCTCTTTCCCTGGGAGCCCATCATTATCAGGGAAACATCTTGCTTCTTGGCCAAAGCCAGGATCTCTTCGGCAGGATGACCCTCCAGGATATGCACTGTGATCTTTCTGCCCGGGCCTGTCAGCTCTTCACGTAGCAGGTTCAGCCTCTTTGCCGCCTCATCGAAATCCAACTCTCTGGCGATCACATGCACCAGCAAGATCTCCCTGACGCCCATCAGATCCTTGGCCTTGGATACGGTCTCAGTAGCCGCCTCGGAGAAGTCTGATGTTAGCATCACTTTAGAAAATATATCCCGGCAGAACTTCTCATGTTCTCCGTCTTTGCCGCCATCCAGGATCATGTGGCGGATGATGAGCAGATCCGTTTGGCCCTGCCTGAGCACCTCGGTCGAGACTGATCCCAGGAGCATGCCCTCCACCAGCCCTTTGCCCTGCGCGCCCATGCAGATGAGAGATGCGTTCTCCTCCATTGCAGCCTTGACAATTGCCTCGCCCACACTGCCTCCTTCTATCAGGCCCAGACCCGATCTGGGCTGCAGCCTCTTCATATCGACCCCGTCCGCACCGCTCATCGGCTCCACGATGACCTTCAAAAGCGGCCGGACCGAGGGGCCTTTCTCGCCCAGATGGGCAAGGTGATCGGCCTGCTCTGCGAGCCTTGTTTCAGCCTCATCGATAAGAGAGTCATAGCTCCATCCTTTCCTCTCCAGGTTCATGGGATTGCCGCCGTCCACTACGTTAAGGAGCACGACCTCTTCTATGCCCGGTATGTCCGCCAGGCACTCTTGCATCTTGTGGGCATAGCTGGAGAAGTCGGTGGGAACGAGAACTTTTTTGAACATGGTCTTTCCTCTCTCCTATCTTCAACTACAAAATATATCAATTTGGTGATGTTTTCAGATTTTGAGCTGCTCCTTTGCGTAGAGGTCCTCTGCCACCTTCAAGAGACCATCTCCCTTTATCTCTCCCCCATAGTCGGGCAAAACCGCAATGCGCTTTTCCTGGTAGCGGTCCCTTAGCTCCCGGATGTAAGAGATCTGGGATGCCTTCTTCTCCCTGCAAAAGCGGCAGTCGCAGTCCCGGATTACGTGGTTGATGACAATGGAAGAGACAGCAACTCCGTGCGACTCTACCGTCTCAATCAGGCGACGGCTCTCTTCCACGGCTGCTTTCTCGGGGATTGTAACCACGGTGATGCTGGCCGCTTCCGGGTCGAGCAGGACATTTCGCATGGTCTCGGCTTTCAGGCGCATGGTCCGAACTTCAGAGAGAATGCTGTCGCCAAAGCCGGGCTGCAAAAGGTCGAGCACACCCATCCATCTATTTCTCATGCCCAGCACTTTTGTGACAAATCCGGTGGTGATGGAGGGCAGTTGCAGCAAGGGCAGGACCATGGCTGTTGGTGCCGAGTCTATGATCACAAAGTCGTACTTCTTCTCGACGTAAATGTCGTTTAATTTATCCATGAAGATGAGCTCGGAGACACCGGGCATGTTCCCGAAGTCCTCGGGCTTCACCTCCACCTCGAAGAGGCCGAAGAGGGCGGTAAAGATGTTCTTGTATCTGCGAAAGAAGCCTCGCGCCTCCTCTGCCAGATCGGGCTCATAGGCATAGAGGTGCTCGCGGATCTTCCGGGGCTGGCTTCCCAGATCGAGGTCGAAGATGTCTGAGAGCGAGTGGGCCGGGTCCATGGAGAAGACCAGGGTATCCTTTCCTTGATGCGCTTTCCAGATGCCGGAAGCAGCCGAGCAGACGCTTTTGCCCACGCCTCCTTTGCCAGCCACATAAATCAGTTTCACAGGTCCGCAATCTTCCCGGGGGGATTTAATGTTTTTCACTGCAACAAAAGGTTTTTCTACTTTCAAGACATTTTAATAGACTTAATTATAAAAGGGGGCGAAAGGTTTGAGAGAGCAAATTATTCTGATCAGCATACTTATCCTGTGGGCATCTGCCGCACATGGTGCCGAAAGCGATCAGGCAACTGTCCTGGACATCCTGGGAAGCCGGGCGAACAATACCACGATCATAGCAACTGAGGGCAAGCCTGTCGAAGTGAATATAGTCGGCAGCACAGCCAGCAACATCCAGATCGGCTACCCGACAGAAGTGATCAATGAGATTTGTGGGAGCGAGTGCTGGGGATGTGGTCCATGCGGCGAGGAAAAATGCTATAGAACCCCATGGGACGACTTCAAGAGGCCGCTATGCTACCCATGGAGTTCGTATATTCCCACCAGATATAACCGGCCGCTCATTAAAAGAGATCCGATATACGTAAGCACTGCACCAAAGATCCTCACTTTGGGGAGAGTGACCACAAATCCTTAGCCAAAGTTTGGCCGGGAGATATGTTTTCTAATAACCGAAAAAAGCAACATAAGTTTAAAAAATATTTTTTTTATACTAAATCCTTCGCGGATTTATTCCGGGCAATGGCCATCTTTGATCCATTTTATTCTAATAATGCTCTAAGAAATCCGACCTTATCGGCCCGAAAGATTTTTCTACTTCCAGTATATATAAAACATAGGTTAAATATGTTTATCTCAAATGTGAAATTCGCTGGAGGGGAATGGTGTTGAGGAAATCAATCATATTGGCTTTAACGCTGATGCTATCGGCTTGCAGTGCCTCTGCATTTGGCGGCCCAGGATCCGTAGTTGTGGATATAGTAGGAAGCGTAACCGATAATACAAGGATCGCGTCTTCCGGCATGGAAAGAGTGGAGCTGGAAATCATTGGAAGCAAGGCAAATAATACAACTATTTCTCCGCCTGCCGAGAATCTAGTAATTTGCCCTGGATGCATAAGTCCAGGATGCATATGTCCTGAACCTATATGTCCTGAATGCGATAATGAGCAGGAAGCCCGTCCATGGGATGATATGCATCTGGGAGTCGACGCCTGGTATGGCACTTTCTGGTACACAGATATCAATATGCCAAAGTGGCCTCAGTTCTAGGATCTTGATCAGAAGCTGCGGTCATTCAAAACCAGATCACATTTTTTGATTATTAAATTTATAAGAATCCATTTAAAGGAGGGTTGAGGGTATAAAACGGCCCAGGGTGAGGGGATGGCTAAGGGTAGCAAAAAAGCCCTGGAGCCGTTTCATTGTTTCGTTTTTGTTCTTACATAATATTAATAATAACAATGTAATCATCGTAGTATTTAACTCTTTCGATATTCAAATTCAGTTATTCTCTTGATTATTGCCCAGATCCGGGCAACTGGGCAGATGCAAGTGAGTGAACTCCTCCCACGGCCTGAAGGCCGGGGCTTCCCTGCTGCTTCTTCGTTTTTACGCCGTCATAGCCCTCTGGCATCGGGGCGCGTTTTGCGGGAATTTTCGGTTTCCGTTTCATTGGCCCAAACTTACACCAGATTCGCGATGCAGAGGTTCAGATCTCATCGGACAGGTTCGGGGTGTTCCCTCCCTACTTGTGGGGCCGTCTAGCGACTCCAAAATCTCTCCTAGAGAGAAGTAATCGATCATCGATGTTTCGACATCTCGGCGAAACTCTCGCTGACCCGCGGTCAGCGATATTCGTCCTTCGCAATCCTACAAGTTAAATACACCCTAGATTTACCTCAAGCTAATACATGCATAATTCGAGCAAGACATTCTCTCCCGGCAAGAGCGAGCTATTCTGGTGCGAAAACTGCAGCATTCCCCTTCTAGCGGAAAAATGCTCCACCTGCAATAGCTTTGGCCGCAAAATAGAGCTCGCGCCGCCGGGCGACATCCGCCTCTCTTCTCGAGCGGCCAGAAAGCTACTCACTGACATTTTCATTCAAAATTACGGCTATGCAGATTTCCTGGAAGGCAGGATAATCTTGCTCAATAAGATTGCCGGATTAGACCGCCGCGATCAGGTGATCCTGGAAGGTCGCCACATCGCGACGCTCTGGTTTGATGTCACGTCTGGCTGCCACAAACTGGATTTGGAGACTTCAGGTTCAGCCCTTCTTTCCAGTAGCGCAAAAAAAAGCCTTGTGGTATGTGACGACTCAATATTAAAAGGCCACATAAAGGGCAAGTGGCTACAAGATGAGAAGATTATGAGCGGGCCTTCCGCCCTGGATGAAGGCCAAAACGTCGTCCTGAAAATAGGAAAATTTTCCGGCGTGGGCGTGGCCAGGAAAAGGGCAGACGGCTCTCAATCCATCCGCATCAAGGATGTGACAAAGGATGATTTTCCCCTGAGCGAAAAGAGGCCCTCCCTGCAGGATATCATCACCGCTAATGCGGAGACTCTAAAATATCTGGAGAGAGCAGCAATAAGTGAGATCAAGAACTATCTGTCCAAAAATCGGCTTCCTGTAAACGTTTCCTTCAGTGGGGGAAAGGACAGCCTGGCCTGCCTTTGCATTGCCCAAAAGCTACTCTCCCGGCCAGAGGTTCTCTTTATCAACACCGGTCTGGAATTTCCCGAGACTGTGAAATATGTGAGGGAGCTGTGCGACGCCCACAAGCTGCGGCTGCAAGAGATCAAAGGAGAGAGCGGCTTTTTTGAGAAGGTCAAGAGCTTCGGCCCCCCTGCCAAAGATTTTCGCTGGTGCTGCAAGACGAACAAGCTGGGACCCATGACGGCCTTTCTTAAAGAGCACTACCCCAAAGGCTGCGTGACCATTGAGGGGCGGCGCATCTACGAATCCTTCAACCGTTCTACCATCAAGGCCGTGGAGAGGAATCCCTATGTTCCCAGCCAAACCACGCTCGCACCCATTAGAAGCTGGCGGGCGCTGGAGGTCATGCTCTACATCTACTGGAATAAGATGCAGCCCAATCCGCTCTATGAGGAGGACTTCGAGCGCATAGGCTGCTGGCTGTGCCCCGCTGCGCTGCAATCTGAGTTTGCGAGCCTTAAAGGATCACATCCCCAGCTTTATGACCGGTGGACGACCTCTTTACGAGAATGGGCGGAAGAAAACAAGCTGGATAAGAGATACATCGATTGGGGGTTTTGGCGCTGGAAGAGGCATCCACCTAAGATGCTCGAGATAGCAAAAGAGCACAATATAATGCTTCAAGTCAGTGCTTCCGGGAAAGATGAAATCACTCTGCAGGCGGAGCGTGGCAGATCGCCCTGCGGCCTGGAGTACTCCATCGAAGCGACCCTATGTGTCCCTCAGAATCATCCCTATTCCTCGGTGGCTTCAGCTCTCAATATCTTGGGCGAGGTGAAATATGCAGAAGATCTGGGGGCAGCGGTGATAAAGACAGAAAAAGGACGGGTCACCGCCTTTGCCAATGGAAACATCATGATAATTGCCGGCAAAGAGCAGGCCGAAGAGCTGCTGCGAGATGTCTGCGAAATGGTTCTGCGCGTGCAGATGTGCACGAGATGCAAGATATGCGAGAAGAACTGCAATCGAGGGGCAATTACCGTTGCAGAGACCATAACAATTGATGAGAAAAAGTGCAATCACTGCAAAAAGTGTGCCAAAGGCTGCATTGCCGCCGACCAGGCCGCGAAGATCTATGCCAGGCTCTCTGCAGCAGAGACGATCCCCTGGAGATGACCCGAAGCGATATTATTTGCAATGTCTTAGGCAGTGAGTGCAAAAAATACTAAGGGATAAATGTTAACCTATCACCTTCGCGCTCTCTATCTTCACCTCTTTTACCGGCCTGTCATTGGCTCCCTTCTTCACCTTTGCCATGGCATCCACCACTTCCATGCCCTCAATCACTTTTCCAAAGACCGGATGCTTGCTGTCCAGGAAGTTGTTGTTCACCAGGTTGATGAAGAACTGGCTTCCCCCCGTATTGGGCCCGGCGTTGGCCATGCTGATGGTGCCGCGATCGTTCTTGTTCTTGCGGTTGAGCTCGTCCTTGATGACGTAGCCAGGTCCCCCACAGCCCGTGCCGGTAGGGTCTCCGCCCTGAATCATAAAGCCGTCTATGATGCGGTGAAAGATGACTCCGTCATAAAATCCCTTCTCTACCAGCTTTTGGAAGTTTCCCGATGTGATGGGCGTGTCCTCGTAAAGCTGCAATGTGATGTCGCCCATGCTGGTCTTGAGGAGTACCTTAACTCCGCCTGCGTTTGATGTGCCTTCTGCCATTTTTTTGTCGTCTCCTTTATTCTCATTTTTCTCGCTAAATCAATCATTGTGGTTGCTTTCTAATGCTTTATAAACTGCTATGCCATATGATTATTGCTATTATTGCTGAGAATGGCTTTAAAAAGTTAAGAATAAAAGTTAAGAAACAATCTTTGCATCGAGTATCTTTACATCGGTTAGCGGCCGGTCATTGGCGTCGGTCTGAACCTTGGCTATGGCGTCTACCACATCCATGCCAGCGATCACCTTTCCAAAGGCAGGATGCTTGCTGTCCAGGAAGCTATTGTCCACCAGATTGATGAAGAACTGGCTTCCCCCCGTGTTGGGCCCGGCGTTGGCCATGCTGATGGTGCCTCGATCGTTTCGGTTGTGATCGGTGAACTCATCTGCAATGTTGTAGCCCGGTCCGCCCATGCCCGTACCCTCCGGATCACCGCCCTGAATCATGAAGCCGTCGATGACTCTGTGGAAGATTACTCCATTGTAGAATCCCTTTTCAACGAGCTGTTGGAAGTTTCCCGTCGTGATGGGCATGTCGTCGTAGAGCTGGATTGTGATGTCGCCCATGCTTGTCTTCAAGAGAACCTCCGTAGGTCTATCTTCTTTCGTCGGGGCCAAGCAGCCAGCTATCGCCAGCACAAGGATAATAATAGGTAGATAGTATTCGAATCTCATTAGCGTGGTTCGTTATATCTAGAATAAATTAAGCCTTTCCCAGGATTCTGGGCATAAGAAACGTCGAGTTAAAGACCGCAAGCGTCTACTGCCTCCCCTTTGAAGACAGTTCCTTTGAAACGGTCAACTCATTTTTCATGCTCCACCATCTCGATGAGATCCCGAAAGGTTTGCTGGAAATCCTGGGATAAAGTCGACAGCATATTGAGCACTTTTTGCGTGTCAGAATTACTTCCCGGACCCAGCTTCTCCATACCTCCGAAGAGCAGGTCAATTGGATTGGCTTCATTCATGTTATTGGTCTCCGTTGTTTGCATTTCTGTATTTTTATCTTTGCTGCAAACGGGGTTTCCATGTCATTTTCATATACAGCCTTCCGCCCTCCAGCTCTTCAATCATCTGGTTGAGGCGCTTTGTCTTTGTGGCCTCAAGCTTTGCCCGAGCGATCCAGCCGAGATAGTCGTTTTGCTGGTAGGGAGGACGTGCAAGATAAGCGTCCATCAGCCCGAGCTCGTTAAGAGCGTCTCGAACGAAGGGGAGCATTGGGTTCTGGGGACGCTTCAGTGTGCTTTTGGATTCAGACATGGATTACCCTAGCACAATAGAGACTGCAGCAAGCTGTTAGCTTTTCATCCATATTTTCCTTCTTCCGGACGACATTCACATTCATGGTTTGCGAATCCCACCACGGTTAGCAATACGGTGCGAGGCGTGGTTCGACCTATCCATGTTTGTATCCGATGTGACTCAACTCCATTATCTTGGTTTCAAATGGGTAGAGTGGGTGAAGTGGTTTATCAGACCTGATTGCCTCTTCAAGAAGGTTCTGCGCCTCTGCTTTTTCTTTGAATCGGCTCCACTCGTCCTTCATTCCCCGCCAATAGAACTCATAATCAAAGACGCTGGTCGCTAGGTTATCCATGACGATGAAAAGTCGCGGGAAAAGGAAGTGGCACATCTTTCCTGCGAAGACGGGAGACACAGGCTTGATATCCGATGCTATCGCGAAGAGTGGAGCCACATCCTCCCAATTCAAGTAGGCAATGGATGGTTCTGTTCCGGTGCTTGCAATGAGTTTCCAGTATTGACTTGTGATGCCGACCAGATTGCGTGTGCCACGCGCAGAGATGCCCGCCTTTGTGTTCGGCGGCTTCGGGCCCCGATATGCGCGCCATTGACTCAAGCGATCAACGGTGGCGCGCCACCATTCTTCGGTCGGACCTGCCGCTCTTGTGTTGTATATGTCGTAGTAATCCGCGTTGTGGATGTCCTGAGGCCAGTCCCTTTTGCGCCACCATTGAAGCCCGGATTTTAGATTGTCGAGATTGATAATCATTTCACCATTCTCTTGTCGAACGAAGATCTAAGCCAGAGTGACCCGAAAGAGCCACCAATCGTTTTCAGCGTCTTGTTATGTAGTCCCTTTATAGTACACTGCTTTGTCGAGTTGCCGAAGCAGGAAGGACACAAAGTTGAGCATATCTAAACAGTCTTCCTTGGTTATCGGCCAGTGCAATGCCGGTTCGTGTGCTGTTGGGTTCCGCATGGCCTTCATGAGACCTGCCGAAAGGAATTTGATTCCGTCCTGCACGTTTTTGTCCGTCTCGGTTTGACACGCAGTAACTTTCAAAACTCCGTTCTGCCAACCCCACGCATCCATCATAAGAGGTTCACCGTCCTTCGAGCTGAGAGCCTTTTCGGCACCAATTTGTTGTACACTTTACATGCCTCAAAAACCGCGTGGAAGTAGTTGCCCTGTACAAACAGCACTTGACAGTGCCTGATAACCTCACTATGAAAACCTCTTTGGAGAAATTCCCTTTTATTTTTGTTCTCTTCCTCTAATGGAATGTTTGCCGCTTGGAGGATTGAATGCACAGTGGCGCGGAGGCTATCCTCGCTACTCAACTGGTAGCAAAATGATTTCAGCAGTCTATTACGTTCGTCCTCTCCCATTTTCTGGCTTGCCAACGATAGACCTGAACGGCAATCAGTCTATAGTTTGCGGCCATTTCAGAACCTCGTCTCTCCTTCTATTCTTTAGATATAACGACTAGCATAACTGGCAGCTTTGCCACAATTGTTAGCCGGTTGCAGCAAAGCCATCATGAAATACCACAGTACCGCGGGTTTTGCTTTCATCGAACGGCAATGCAAGAACGTACTCTTGCGGGACACCGTCAATAACCAGGTCCGGGGGACTTCTGAAGCCGAACCGTTCGTAGTAGCCGGGATCTCCCACGAGGATACAGCCCTTTGCACCTAATGATTTTAGTGAGGACAGGCCTTCACGCATCAGGGATTTTCCTATACCCTGTTTCTGTAATTCCGGCAAGACAGAGATGGGACCCAGACCATACCAACCGGGGCTACCATCGGAAATAGTCACAGGCGAGAAAGCTATGTGGCCTACCACCTTTTCCCCAGCAACTGCCACCAACGAGATTGTAAGCGCCTTCGCATCTCGTAGTGCATTAATAATGAACTGTTCCGTGTGGTTACTAATTGGAAGAGTATTAAAAGCTGCTTTCGTGATCTCCGATATCGCTTTCATGTCCGACTTGATCTCATTGCGGATAACGATGTCCATGTCCAACTCACACCTTCCGTTGATCATTTCTAGCGCCACGTGTGCTGACAATAAAGACATTGTGGATTGTGAACGCAGAGTATCTCACCGCATTTTGGGCAGCTCCACCTTTCTTTTTCGTTTCTGATGAAATGCCTTATGCCGAATTTTCTAATGCTCTCGAGGTTATCGATCATGCTCATGCCATACTTGGTCCTATACCGCTTGTCCAAATGGTTCAGCCTGTCGCAAGGGAAGCTATCACAACAAAAGCAGTACTTGACTTTGGCGTTCACTATCTTCTCACAGTTCTTGATTCGACATACGACGCAGGATTTCGATTTGAGGCTGTCATCACCTCGGCAACCAGGGCATGTTTTCTTATCTCTTGTGAATGCAAGGCAAAGGCGGCAATTCATTCCGCAGGGAGCGATTAGCTTCGTGGAAATTGCGGTTGTCTTTGTCGACCTTTTTGATGTCATGATAAGATCGGCAGAAGCTATGTGGGGATTTATTACTTAAGCCCAACGACCAAGATCAGCGGCGGACGCTTTTTGCGCCTTGCGCTGGGCTGTATGGTTAGGCTTCGTTGGTCGATAGTGAATTCCGATTATATGCTTCACTTAACGTATCGAAACCTGTTATCCAGGCCGCAGGAATGGTCTGGTGGAACACAATGCCGCAGTCTACCTTCAATGTGTTAGACTGAAAACTCGGACAAACTAGCCGATGTACCCATGACTTAAGAAACTCACTTACCAGGTTGGGAATCTCTCCTCTGTCCCTGAAATCGTCGACGGTAAAATACCGATTTGCAGCATCCAAAGCTAAGGCACCAGGAACTGCGACCTTGAACACCCTTGGTTCACCGTAGCTTGCAAGGAGTTCCATCCCCTCCGTCCCAAGTAGCTTTTGAGCTACGTGTTGATCAAATTCAGAACCATAGGTCAGGTAGTGATTAAAACCTTGGGTCAAACCAGCCCTTGAGAGTGTGAGGTGCACTTGACCCTCTCGACGACCAGCGCGACTGCCTTGTCCATAAGCCTGAATGGCAGCATCGAGCTGGGGAGCTACTTTCGGCCACCTAGAGTTGGGAGACAAAGCCCTAGTGAGCCGATCACGACGAGTTTCTGGTTCCAAAGGAATTAAACCATTTACTTGGATGGAATGGACCTCTGAATCGGTCAGGCGGGATCCATGATAGCCTGCGATCTTACTCGATCGAAGCCATGCCACTACCGCGTCAATGACTGCATCACGATCTGTTAGGTGGAAGAGCATGTCCTGTGTATCTTCGATATACTCATACTCCGGTGCCGCTTCCAAAAGCTTCTGTTCAATATAGTTCGACACATGCGGGCGTAACGCAGCCGTGAGCTTGGGTGCCCAGTCCTCTATATTGTCGAAATCCAGCGTCAATAGTGACCTCTTCGATCTGCTTGTGAAGATAAGCTATTCAAGGCTACCGCCTGCGTGCGCCTGTTAGGTCGCGCCTCGTCAGTTGCCCAAGACCTTCTTCCTTCTCAATAAAAGTGCTGTGCTGTAACATGGTCGAATGCTCTCCCTCTGTTCTTTTTAATTCCTGCTACCGTGTTCTGACCAAACACACAACTTCTCCACTAAAGAATAAATCTAGAAATCCTTATATACGAATAAATTGATTCTACTTTGAATTAAAAATCACTTTGGTAGGATGTGCTGATGCTGGATAAAGAACTGCCAATGATACATAGCAAAAGATTGCCCATCACGTTGCCCGGGGGAGAAAAAGAATCCTGCCAGGACGATAGCGCTTGCTGCGAGGCAGAAAAGACTCTGGCCAGGCTTTATGGAGATCAGAGATTAGCTAGAGAGCGATGTCTCCAGGTATGCACTCAAGTAAAAAAGATCGATGAGGACGAATTAGCTGCCGAGATAAAGGTCTTTAAGGCCGTAGCGGATGTGACCCGCCTCAAGATTCTAAAACTTCTAAGCGGAGGAGAGCTTTGCATTTGTGAGATAATGCTGGCTCTAAAAAGACCGCAGTCCTCGATATCCCATAATCTCTCCATACTTGAAGACGCTGGCCTCGTAAAAGAGAGAAAAGAGGGAAAATGGTGTCGCTACAGGATCTCGGATGGGGCAGTTATTGATATGGTCAGCTTAGCCGGGCAGTTCAAGAGAAAATAATTGATTTGAGAATGGGGTGGACAATATGGTTGGAGGACAGGCAGACGTTAAGCTCGTGAGCAATGCTATGGCCAACGCTACGAGAAGGAAGATCATGGCCATGCTGGTTGAGAAAGATAGAACTAGAGTTGAGGTCGAGCAGGCAGCGGGAGCCAGCATGCTGGACTATCACTTGCAGATGTTGCAGCAGGCGGGCCTTGCCGATATCAAGGAGAGCGAAATCGTCCTGACGGAATTCGGCAAAAATTTCATGGAAACCAAGACCGAGAAGCCAGCCGAGGCCAGGAAGGACCTTTCTAGGACGCCGTCCCTGCAGATCACAGAGGTCCGGCAGCTTCTGCCATGCATTGCCGATGCCTCCAAGTTTCGCATCATCGCTCGGATGGAGCCGCCTTTGGCTGGTGCCCTAAAACTACTGGAGCCTCTCTTTCCCAGGGCCAGGTACTCGGAGAGGATCGGCGCCCTCATCATTCAGAAGGGAAATGTCCTCATCACCCTCTACTCTACAGGCAACGTGACCATGACCATGATCAGCAGCGAGGCCGAAGCCCGGACTGTTTTGGAAAGCCTGAAAGAGACTATCAATAAGGCCATCGCTAGTGGCGTAACTCCCGTTCCCAGGGAGAAGGTCAAAGTGGATCACGCTGAAGTCTACAAATATCTGCCCAAGACCGACTGCAAAATCTGCGGCGAGCAGAGCTGCTACGCCTTTGCCATCCGGCTGGTGGGAGGAGAGACTGCTTTAGAGAAGTGCACGCCCCTTCTAGAGCCGAAATTCGCCACCAGCCTGGAGACGCTGCGAGCCCTACGAGAGTACTTGTGAACCGTTTGTCGTGAGCTGTTGTTATGAGCAGCATGAAAAATATGAGGACTCGCAGATGGGCACACTGACAATTATCCTGACGGACGGGCCTTACATCTCCCAGTATGCCGAGATGGCCTACAAGATTGCTAAGGCAGCCCTGAAAGAGAAAGCACACAGGGTAAACATCTTCCTCTACCTGGATGCGGTCCATATCCCTAAAGCCGGCCAGAATCCCGCCTTTTTTGCCAATGCGGGAGAGCTCTTTGCCGAGCTGGCCCGGCTGGGGGCAAAGGTGGAGGCCTGTCCCAGGTGCGCTACAGCGCGGGGCTACGCTCCCAAAGACGGAACCAGCGATGACTATGTAGAGGGGATCAAAATCACCAGCCTCTACCGCCTGGCGGAGATGCTGGAGGAGAGCGACAGGGTGGTGACTCTAGCAAGATGAGATCGGTTTTCTTTCTCCTGGAAAGTGCCCCCTACGGCAGCGAGAAGGCATTCGGCCTGCTAAATGCCGCAGCAGTGAGCAGCAAGATGAATGTAGCCGTGGGCCTTTACGGGGACGGCGTCTACCTGGCCCTGGCCGGCCAGGACAGCAGAGCTCTGGGACTGCCCAATCACTCCGAAATCCTTTACGCCTATCCGGAGATGAGGATCTTGGCTCATGAGCTCTCCCTGGTGGATCGTGGCCTTATGAGCGCCGGCCTGGTGGAGAGAGTGGAGCTAATGGACGAGGAGAAGTTCTTTGAGGAGATGCTGGAATCGGATGGCATTATACTTTTATGAGAATATTTCTTTTGACAACGACGCCTCATAGCGAGCGCACAGGACTCTGCCTGCGACTTGTGGCGAGCTCTGAGGATGCTGTGGTCTATCTGGCCGGGGATGGAGTCTACAATCTTCTGGGCCGGGCAGAGGCCATTGAGGCAGGTCAGGCCGGCCAGGATTTGGTGACGCTTGTGGCCAGGAATAGAATCATAGCCTGCCGGGAAGACCTGGAGGCGAGGGGAATCTCTGCTGAGGGAAGGGCAACTGTGCCCGTTGACTTCTATGAGAGTCTGGTTGATGACATGATGGGGGATGGCAGCCAGGTTTATTCCTTCTAGCTTTTTCTTTGCGGCAAATTATTTAAAAAATTATAGATTTAGAGGGATGATCTCTTTTTTGGCCCACTTCAATTTACAGAAAACTGGGCACACTACCAAACCCTCGGATGAAATTGGCTATATTATGCTGAAGATTTGCATTGTATCCGCCTTCCAGAATGGCGAAGCGTCTCCCCTGGCATCTATTCTCCGCGGCCTCTCGGACGGCCTGACCTATTTTGAAGAAATCGTCATTTGAGAGCAGTCCCCCCCAATCCTCGATATAGGTGTCGAAACCGGCCGAGACACCAACGATGTCATATTCGAAGCCCTGAAAGGCTGCTTCGACCTGTCTCTTGTAACCGCTGGCATCCATATTCAGGTAATCGAAGTTGGAATCCACTGATCCAGGATTGACGATCTTGACATCGTGATCTCCCCGGAATATGCTCACCGTTCCATCTCCAAAGTGCAGATCGATATCAATTATCAGCACCTTCTGAGCCCTCGGCCTGATCCGCTTCACAGCTATTGCCATGTTGTTGAAATAGCACATTCCCCAGGCCCGGTTGGCGGCGGCGTGGTGGCCCGGTGGTCGCACCAGCGCGAAGGCCGGCTCGCCCTGCATAGCCAGCTCGGCGGCGCGGATGGCCCCGCTCGCTGCAATCGACGCCGCTTCAAAGTGTCCGCTCCCTCTTACGCGATCGATATGCTCTTTTCCGTGCACCCGGCTGATGTCCGCCAGGCTGCACGGCTCCGGCTCTATGAACTCATAGCCGGCCTTTCGCAGCTCAATTGCCGGCAACCTCACTCGATCCGGATTTTCAACAGGGTTGGCCGGATATCTTTCCTCATATTTTTTGCTGTATACAATTTTCACATTTCTGAAGTTGAGCTAGAAAGACTTAATCCATTCGATCGAAACAGTTGTCTTATATTCGATAAGTACGTAATGTAATTATGTTATTTTCGCTACTGATAAATACCATTGCAGGATAATAATCCTGGAAGTTGAAGGAATCTCTCTAGCATCAAAGGAACAAATAATTAGCCTAATGTTCCTTTTTTGATAAAGGATTCTATCTCAGAATATTGGAGGAATTTTAATAATTTTATGAGATTGTGGCGAGATTATGGATGGAGATACATTCAAAGATTATATAAAAACTTCTGCAAATCCCTCGACGCCAACTATTGGGCATAAAAAATGCGGGCATGTATTCAACTTTATTGATGGAAAGATGCCTAAGCTCTATTCATCTAAGAAAGAGCTGAAAAGCAAAACTTTAAAATTTGCAGAGAAACATAAATTCAGTTACGAAGATATCGAACGTCTACTTATTGAAGTTGACCGGCTAAAGTCATCTGGAAATCTTTCAGACGGGGAGATACTGGTCGCAGCTTTCCGAAAAAATATGACGAAAGAACGATTATACAAATATGCGTTCTGGCATTGAGAGTTGAAGCGGCTTCTCACATTTCCCTACAGACCTCTGCTCCATCACAAGGGCTATATGATATGTCTTCCAAGGCATGAGGCGATGCCCAATTTCAATGTCCTGCTGGAAGGTGCCTGGCTGGTAAGAGATGTCAAGACTGAGGATGATGCCATCGGCGTGGCCATCTCGGAAGCCGGCAAGCGATTGAATCAGAGAAAAATGGACTTCGTCGAGGTGGAGATGGGTCAATGGGACTGCCCGGAGTGCCGCGAGCCTTTGCCCGGCGTATTTCTCGTTGCCAGCACAGCCCTGGTGGCGTTGCTCTTTGAGATGAAGATATTCAACGCAGAAAGTGAGGAGCATGCCGGGCGCATAGCCAAATCTTCCATTGGAAAAGCACTGGGGGCCATACCGCTAAACGTTCTGGAGACGGTTCAGATCGATTAGTCTTTTTCAGAAAAATCCCTTTCTGTCGTCGCCGGAGCTTTTTGGCTTAGGTTTTGTGGCAGTTTTTTCTGCAGATTTAGCAACGCCCAATCCCAGCGACCTGGCCAGCTCCCTGAGATCTCTTTTGCCCGGCTTTGCAGCTCTTGTTCTCCTGGGCATTTGCAGCTCCTCATGACTTGTCTTATTCTCGGGTGGTTTCAACATCTTCCACTCCGCGATTTTTTTTAAAATTAATTCTCTGCCCTCTTTTGCGTCTACTAATATCAAATCCTTTCTCACCCAATCAGGCAAAAATCCATTGACTCCGCCCAGGCTATCATCCCCAAACCGGCGATCGCAGAACAGGAGCACTCCCCTTTCCGATTCAGCGCGAATGACTCTTCCTGCTGCCTGCAGTCCCCGGTTGACGGCCGGCAGGGTATAGGCGATGAGCATTCCCTTGGCCCGGCCATACTTTCTGGTATAGTAGCCGTTGATCTCTTTTTGAATCTCATCGTATGCAGCCAGGGGCAGGCCAACCACAGCCACCCCGTTTAAAGCCTCGCCCTTGTAATCAATTCCCTCGGCCATCTTTCCGCCGCATACACCCGTCAAGACGCCTCCTCCGCGTCCGGCCAGGCGGAAGAAATCCTGCAAAATAGTCGGCACATCATCGCTGCTTCGAGGCTCGACGCATAGCTTCTTTCCCACCTTGCGGCAGGAGGTGAGACATATTTCTCGGTAATTGTTCATCATTGGATAGGAGGTAAAGAAGATGGCCACATTGCCGGGAACGCATTCTATTATCGATTTTATGTGCCCGGATATCTCCTCCCTATTGTCCGCATCTTCCCTGATCTCCAGTTGAGTAGTTGCCTTTTTTGCAGCCATTAGCAAGCGGTTTTCTTTGGGAAAGGGATTGGGCAGGCTGAGCTTTTGCGCCCTGTTCTCTTCACCCAGACAGTAAAGCTCATAGGCCTCCAGGGGCGAGAAGGTGCCGGAGAGCATTATAGTCGCATTGATGTTGTCGGTGATGCGCCGGATATTGGCGGCGGGATCAATATTGTTGACCTCCAGACGCGCAAATTTCCTGCCGCCTGAGCCCGTTACTGCAATCTTTCTCTGATAGGAAGAATCCTTTTCCGCCGTCTCTACATCCCTGAGGTAAAGCAGCACCAGTGCAAGACTGGGCTGAATGTCGCCCTGTAGGTTCTCGCGATCGCCTTCCGCGAGATTCAGGTCGGCTACAGCCACGGCAACATCGGAGAAATTAGATAGCGCTTCATCAATATCCTCGATGCCATCGTAAAGAAAGGAGCGAAATAAATCTGCGTCCAAGAGAGCCTCCCCTTCCGGCATCCTTTCCTGCTTGCTCATTAAAAATCTCTTCAGCCTGGGAAGAAGAAGGCGGATAACTCTAATTCCCTCTCGCCTCCAGGAAGCCTTTTCTCGCGTCTCTTCCAGCCGGGCCTGGCCCAATGTGCCCTCGAACCTCTCTACCTCTTTTTCCGCCAGATCTATCATGCGCATGGAAAGAAGGCGCGAGTTCATGGCCCGCACGGCATCGCCCAGGTTGTGCGCCTCATCGATGATCAGGGTAACCTTTTCTGATTCCATCTCCAGCCACGAAAAGATGATATCTTGAAAGTCCGGGGAAAATAGGTGGGAATAGTTCATGATCACCATGTCGCAATTTTTGGCATAGAGACTCATGATCTCGTAAGGACAGATTCCCTGGCAGGATTCCGTTAGTCGGGATGGCGGTGTGATTCTCTTCTTCAAGCCTTCCACTACATCCAGTGCAAGACTTGATCGCCGGAAATGGACCGTTCCGTTCAGCTCGAAGCCCTCTCTGCTTTTCAGGTAATAGGGACAGAAGGTCCGATAGCCGGGCTCCTCCTCCGGCATGTTGTCTGAAGCAGGATCATAGATGCTCCCGCTGCTTTTGCCGATCCTTGAGGAGACATAATTTTTTGTCCACTCTCTTAGCCTGGAGCAGCCGGCATAAACGCTCTCCCCGCGAAATTCATCTTCCAGGGGACAGATCTTCTGCTTGCCCACCATATAGGCTATTTCCGGCCTGTGCCGGGTCTTTGACCAGATCTTGTTTACTTCGTCGATGTAGATATTGATCTGAGAGACCGTTCGCACAGCGACAACTGTTTTCCCTGTAGCTGCAGCTAAAACCGAGCAAATGCAGCTGGTCTTTCCCGTGCCGGTGGGCGCGTCTATCATCAGCACGCCATGATCGCCTTTGCTTGCAACATCATAGACCGCGTCTAACATCCTATCCTGGTAGGGCCGGAGCGATTCATAGGGGAAATAGTCCAGGTACACAAAAGAAGGATGATACTAGGAAGAGATAAATGCTCTCCACAGGGCGAAAATAAGACTCGAAATAGAAAAGTTAAAATTGTATTGGAGACTTGATAAATCAAGGTAGCACTGAAGGTGGGGATGATGACGAGGATCATAGTAATTTTATTTATGATTGTGGCAGTAGCGGCTCTATTGCAGGCGGCATCTTCCAGTAAACCCGATTCCATTGGACCCGTTATCTTTACACCCGGAACAGACATCAAAAAGGTGGAGGATAAAATGGCGGAGGCTTTGGACAGGCTCGATTCCTGGAAGAGGGCCCGAGCAGAAGAAAAGAGAGAACCGCTTGTCAGCGAGATCGAAAAGGCCAAATTGTCCAGCAGCCCCCCGGTCAATTTTGCTCTGAACAATTCAACTCTTAATAATATCAGCATCAATAGCTCGCTTGGGAATTCTTCTCTTCTCAACTCCTCGGCAGTCAAAGTCGCTGATGCCAATGAACTCGATGCAAATAACCTGTCAGCCCGGCAGAATGTTGGATCTAGCTCCAAGGGCAGCTTTAGCGGCTACTACGGCATGACCGCCTCCCGGCATGAGATGGGCAAGAGCGGTATAAATTCTAAGATGTTTTTGAGCGGGAGCTTTGAGATGGACAAGTCTGTCAAATTCCAGGACCAGGGCGTCGATTAAGTCGCGGGGCAGAGAATGAAATGCATTGCTTTTATTTTTATTTTTCTTGTCCTGACGGTTTGCTTTTCGGCTAAGGCAGCCGAGCCCAAAGAGGAGTGGAATTTAACCTTTGGGGGGCAGTACGGAGATGGAGTCTGGTGTTTGCAGGAGACTCTGGACGGCGGCAATATCCTGGTGGGAAATTCTGCATCTAGAGGGGAGGGAAGCGACCTGTTCCTGATCAGAACCGATGGATTGGGAAATTGCATCTGGAGCAAGATCCTTGGAGGGTCGGGAGAGGACGTGGGATACTTCGTGCAAGAGACGAGAGACGGCGGATTTATTGTCACGGGAAGCACAAAATCTTTCGCCATGGGCGAGGAGCTCTTATGGCTTGTCAAGACGATGGCCAATGGGAGCCTCAGCTGGGATAGGACCTTTGGCGGATTTGTATCCTCTTCCGGGGATGGCGGGTGGTCTGTTGATGAGACCGATGACGCAGGCTTCATCACAACTGGATACACTCAATCACTGGGAAGCGGCAGAAAGGATCTCTGGCTGCTGAAGACCGATGCACAGGGCAGCAAAATATGGGATAAAACCTTTGGCGGGCGGGAGGATGATGTGGGCATGTCCGTCTTGCAGAGCCGGGACGGCGGGTATATTGTGGCAGGACGGACGGCATCCTTCGGCAAAGGAGGAGATGACATCTGGCTCCTTAAAACCGATTCTCAGGGAGAGGAGCTTTGGAACGAAACCTTTGGCGGTAAACAGGATGATGCCGGCTTTCAGGTTGTAGAGCTCAGAGATGGCTATGCTGTGGTGGGCAGGACAGAATCGGGCTCGGATAAGAAGAAGATAATTCTCATTAAAGTGGATCTTGATGGCCAGAAGCTGTGGGAGAAGACTTACAGGGGAAGCTCGGCCTCTTCACTGCAATCAACTGCAGATGGCGGCTTTGTCGTTGCAGGAAGAATCGACAACAAAGAAACCGGAAGAGATGCGCTCATCATTAAGACCGATTCCAAAGGCAGCGAGGAGTGGTCGATGACCTTAGGAGGCAGCGCAGATGATATCTGCACCTTCGTAATTCAGAGCAGGGATGGCTCATATACGCTGGCCGGCATAACCAGCTCCTATGGGCTCGGAAAGGAGGATGCCTGGCTGGTTAAGATTCGGGAGGGACCGCCAAGCAAGGAAAATGAGACACAATTTAAGAAATTAGTATTTCCAAATTTTGCATCGCTCAATTCAGCATCATCCAATTCAACATCTAACTAACATGTTCAAGCAGAAGCTACCGGAAATGAGATTAGAGTAAGGAAGAATAAATTTTTAAAAGATGAGATGCATAGAGCCACTGATGCCAATACTTGTCAGGATCTCTGAAATAGGCCTCTATCTGCGTTGTCCTCGGCTGATTTACTTTGAAAATCTGAGAAGGACGCCCAAAAAGATCGATACCAAGCAGATCCTCCTAAGAAGCCTCATGCTCTCTTTTTCCCAAAAAGAAGATCTAGAAGGCCAGCTAAAAGAGAGCCTGGCTAGGCTGGAGGAGGAGCTGCCACTGGTTTATGAGATCGAGCCGGATGAGATAGAACCGGCCTGCCGGGAACTGGAGGGAGAGATTGCCGGTATTGCCCAGGGCCTGGCCGGGCACCTGGACCTTCTGCTTCCCTGCCAGGCAGAGGTTGACCTTTTTTCGGATAAATTGGGCCTCTCCGGCAGGCTGGACCGCCTGGCACCGGGAAGCACACCTTCCCTTATCCGAACGGGAAAAGCCCCGCAAGACGGCATCTGGAAAAGGGACAGGCTGATGCTGGCGGGTTATGCCCTGCTCCTGGGCGAGAAGCACAGGACGCATATAAATCAAGGACTGGTGGAGTATCCGGCCCTGGCCCTGGTGCGAGCCGCTGAGATCCACAGCGTGGATAGAGCGCGAGTGCTGCGCATTCGAGACAGAATAAGGCAGATAAAAGAGGGACAGCTTCCCGACCGGCCCGAGGATGCACCCTGCCAGGCTTGCCAGGCGAGAGAGATTTGCGAGACGAGGCATAGTCTGGCGTCGAAATTCTTTTAGGCATATTCTATTATGCTTCGAAGC
>Ga0351929_1003_pt1 | contig 64029 bp, 68 predicted proteins | sample BONcelHT113001E9_FD_205825 | JGI IMG/M metagenome (GOLD analysis project Ga0351929, IMG submission 205825) | Enriched cells from coal bed in the Powder River Basin, Montana, United States - BONCAT cells T11 rep2 HSBNCT.T11.300.1.E9 ...
AGGGCGGTCTTGCTTTTAGAGCTGCCTTGCCGGCAGCCTGTGCATGAATGCCTCGGGACGCGAGCGTCCCAGAAATACCCAGGGGTGAGCCTGGGGATTAGGAGAAAAGGACCATGAGAATTATTGAAGACACAGGTTCGAAACTAATAACAGCAGGAATTGCCTCTCTAAAATTGGCTAACCCGAATGCGTGGGTCGCATTCAAGAAAAGCCTCAAGTGCGTGGCAATGGGCGTCTGTGCCCTGGATGAGATAACAGATGATGACCAGGTATCATCCGAGGAGATTTCCAAGGTTCTGGCCATGGCCCAGGATTACGGTGCCATAAGAACTTTGCAAGATATGTTGTGGGGCTTGCTGAAACATGTGAAGGGATAAGGCATCTCTTCATGAAAATTCCTACCAGCGAGGGTAGGGAGAGGAGGAGTAATAATTGTATCATTATTCTAAACTGTTGCTAATCACGATTTTCATCCTCTATCTGCATTTCAGCCCTGGCCAATGCACAATAGAGTTTCGAGAAGATTTCTCAGGAGAGGGAGACCTTCAGACAGATCGCAATTACAACGGAATAAAAGGCGGAGTTCTTACTAGGGGTGCAGAGTCCATCTATTACGGCCAGGTCTTAACACCTTTTCAGAACTTCCAAGGACTAAGAGCCATAGGTAATCAGAGCAGTTACTACGTAGCTACAGAGGGCCATTCTTTACGGATCCGCAATTCTTCTGATCTAAACGCCACAGCTAAAATCTTGTCATCTTTAGACGGAGAGAATTTGACCAGAACTACATTCTTTTCGGCCTCTGGAAATGGTAAGGTTCGGGAGAAGGTTCTTGCACCAGGTAAGTTTAGCCGGCCCGTGGAGATCTCTAGCTTGTGGCACTCCGGCAGGTTCAAGCTCAATTCTACAGTGGTGGTGGGATCATAGACCCACCAACTGCTAAAAGCAAAGCTACAGCCCGGCTGAAGAAGAAAAGGCAAAGCATGCCTACTCAGCAGTATCCTCTGCCTCCTGAAATTGCAGGCCGAAAGCTAGACCTGAACCAAATCAAGTTCCTGGCCAGGTATGCCGGCATGACGAGAGGCCCAAATTAAGGAGAATTAACAAATGGCTGATGAAGATGAAGGATTCAATTGCTGCGGAGAATCCCCTACCGGAGCCCAGGCAGCAGAGTGCATAGCGCAGGATCTTGAAGACAGAATCATACCATGCGGAACAAGAAAACCAGCAGGCCAGGAGAGGCTTTACAGAACGACTACTCAGCTCTGGCTTACCAGGCAGGGATTCATAGCCTGGTCAAAGAAGCAAGGCAAAGGTGTTGATCCAATCTGTTGGTTCACGGAGATGGGACACGGACCTGTACCGGCTGATGTGCAGATCGAGATGTGATGCAAATTGATGCAAAGTGATGCAAGCATGCAAACGGATTGCAAGACGAGTGCAGCATATTCCGGCTCGCCAGCACGGACAATAAACGCAATCCTCTACCACATCAATCTATTGATCCATCTTGAGCAGCACATTTTAAGGGAAGCATCTAAAACGGGCAAGCCTTAACTTTGCATCATTTTGCATCAGTACATCAGTCGGCCTAATAGGGTCACTGCCTGCCGGATGGCTTTGCATCAGTTTGCATCAGTCCAGTTCTGCATCACGAATTTCTTTGCATCACTACCTAAGGACATATCTATGGCATTCGAATCCCTGGCTCCTTTTATCGACCTGATCGAGAAAGGATTTGCTGACAAGAAAAGTCCCAGGGCGATAGCTAGGGAACTGGGGAACCCTAACCTCTACTCGACAATCAACCGCTACAAGGTGGCGGTCTGGGGATTAAAAGGACTGGTGAAGGATGCCAAAGATATCAGGGCCCAGAAGCATGAAGAGGCCAGAGGCCAGGCAGTCGAGGAAGTAGTAAAGACTCTGGATGTGCTGCACCTGGGTCTGAAGAGAGCAAAGCAACTCCTGGAGATGAATTTAGGTGATAAATTCCAGGTCTCGGATGGGTCCGAGCACACCTTAACCCTGGGATCGGCCTCCGTCTACTGGCCAATTGGCATGCATATGCTCTTTGAAGCTGCAAAGCTGGAGATGGAGCTCTCAGGTGACGATGCAGAAGGAATCATAGCTCAGGCTATGTCTGACTGGGAGGAGGCCAGGGTAGCGATCCTGAAAGCAGTTGAAGACCACCCAGAGGTGCAAAAGAAGATCATTGAGGCTCTGAAGGACCTCAGAGGATGACGTTTAAGAGGCGCAGAAAGAGCAGCAAGCAGGTACACAGGATAAAATGGAAAAATAGCGATGACCTGCTTTATGCTCTCGATCCTGCCATCTGGATTAAGGAGGTTCTGGGAATCAAACCGGACCCATGGCAGGCTGACCTTTTGCGGTCCAGGGCTAAGAGGATTATTCTCAACTGCTCCCGGCAAAGTGGGAAAAGCACTATCTGCGCCGCCCTGGGGCTGCATGAGTCCATTTACAGGCGCCCCTCTTTTGGAATGGCCATAGCACCCAGCCAGGATCAGAGCGGCGAACTCATGATGAAGTTTGACGAGTTCCGCCAAGCTGTGGAGCTCACCTCTGAGTACTTAGACACGGACACCAAGCTTGCCGTGAAGTTCAGCAACGGCAACAGGTTCATTGCTCGGCCAGGGTCCGCTAAGACCTCCCGCGGTAAATCTGCCGTAACTCTCCTCCTGGAGGATGAGGCGGCTTGGGTGGATGACCTCTTAAAACGCTCAGTCTCGCCCATGTTGGCGGTCTCAGGTGGTCGGTATATAATGATGTCCACGCCCTTTGGCAAGCGGGGCCATTTTCATGACACCTGGACCACAGCTAAAGGCTGGGAGAAGTACGAGATTAGTGCCCACCAGTGCCCCAGGATCTCCAGGGAGTTCTTGCAGCAGGAGCTTGACGATGGAATGCCCGAGCTGTTCTGGAAACAGGAATATTTCAACCAGTTCACAGACACGGATAGCCAGCTCTTCAGTTATGACATAGTTGCACAAGCGTTTACATCGGAGGTACAGGTTCTTGCAATCGCCTAAACAAGAGCATCGCTATTTAGTCGGCCTGGATCTAGGACAGGCCAACGACTACACGGCCCTTGGCATCCTGCATCAGAAGTTTATTGAGTCGAGGCACAGATTCGAGTATGAGCTACCTTATCTGGAACGGGTGCGGGGGATGCCGTACCCTTTGATTGTGGAGAAGGTCGAGGCGCTACTGAAAAAGCCGGAACTGCAAGCCAGCGAACCGCCCCTGCTAATCATTGATAAAACTGGGGTAGGGGCTCCGGTTTGTGATATGTTCAATCCCAAACTCATGAAACCTGACACTAGCGGCCTGATTGCGCTAAACAAGGAAGTCATAGAAATTACCATCACAGCAGGCCATACGCCCTCTCGTGTAATTGGGGGCTACCATGTACCAAAAAGGGATCTGGTCTTTGCCCTGCTGGCTATCTACCAGTCACAGCGAATTAAGGTAGCGGAGGCATTGCCACTAGCCGAGCCACTGAAAGGAGAATTAACCAACCTCAAGCTCAAGATAAACACCATTGGCCATGATTCTTATTCAGCATGGCGGGAATCTGAGCATGACGACCTGGTTTTGTGCCTGGCTCTATCTGCCTGGTATGGCGAGTACCGCTATTCCAGACGCCCAAGGAGAACGGGCGTTTTGGATACGAAACCGAATAAATCTGACCTAGAGAGGAGGGTGCATTAAGAATGAGGTGCCTAATTTGTTCTGGTGATATCGGTAAGGAATTTCCTGTACCGATAGCGGAAATAAGATTCACGCCAATTGTGCCTTTCCTTCCCGGTGTGACTCAAAACAAGCTAGGTACGACCATCTTGACAGATCGATTTTGCTGTCAAGAGTGTTACAAAAAGATCAAACAGAACGACCAACTGATTATCGAAGAGGCAGGGAAGATATCAAATGCTAAATGATCTGGGCTTTATTGGGGATGGCAAACCCTGGCCTCCCGAGGATAAAGATGAGGCGGCCAGAATAACTGAGCACGCGCTAATGAGGCAGATTTATAACGGGCTGCATGACCAGGTCTTCCCGCGTTATGCTGCTTATCTTGCCGACAAAGCAGAGAACGAAAAAAAGCAAGTAATCATCCTGGACTGGCCTGAATTGGCCACTACGACTTATTTAAACCTCACATTCGGCGAACCGATAGAGGTTAAAGCCGAGGCCATGAAGGTTATCCCCAAACGCCCAGATGATCAAGTCCTTATTGATGCCAGCCGCTACGGTCATGGTGCCTTTGAGATTTCAGATACAGGAATAGCGGTTATCAATCCTGAAAATATGTATCTGGTAGTCTCTCCAGCAAACATTCAGGATATAACGCATTTTGTATTATTTGCTAAATTTAAACAGAAAAATATTGATGGAAAGGAATGCGAATATATCAAGTTCACGATCCACTCAAAAGGGCAGATCCAGCACTTGGTATTTGAGCTGGCCAGATCAAAATTAGCGGGACCGGTGCCGCTCAGCAACTTCCTGGCATTTGCAAGCATAACGGCTAATGAATTTGGCATACAAAATCCAGAGGTGGATAGTGTCTTGGTGGTCCATGTGCAAAATCAGCTCTCCAGTGAGCGATATTATGGGCGCTCGGATTACAAGCCATCGATCCTCTCTTTAATCGAATCCCTGGAGATCTCATTTGCGGAACGGGATGAGGTGCAATCCAAGTTTACTGCGCCCACACCAATCATCCCGGAGAGTGCCACGGTATTTGATCACGGCCTGGGTGAGTGGGTCTACCGGCCGGGAGAGCCCATATTTACAATGCCGGGGGACGTACCGCCTGGCCTGATGGTCTGGGACGCCCAGCTCGCCCATGTAGAGGCAGCCATTGAGCAAAAGATGGATCAGCTCTTGCAGATGCTCCAGCTTAGCAAGGTTCTTTTAGCAGGAAAGGACGCCGGCGCTGCGGTATCAGGGACTGCCCTGAAATTCAGGCTCATCCCCACCCTGGCCCAGGTAGGAAAGTATGCCCGAGCTGCAGAGGAAGCAATACCAAGAGTGCTGAATCTGTGGTCCCAATTGCACCCTCCCATTGTGGCAATCAAAGATATTCACGTCAAGCTCAAGGACGGAATACCTGAGGACCAGATTGAGATCGCTAAAGCAGCACAACTTTGGGATGCAATGGGCGCAATCTCATTAGAACGCAAGCTCGAACTGCAGGGCCTAAAAGAAGGCAGCGAAGCTTATGAGATAGAATTGGGCAGGCTGCGTGGTGTGCAAGCTGCCCTGATTGTACCGAAGAGCAGGCTCCCTCCTCTGGAGTTAAATGGCTAAGCTGACAATTCAGCAATCCTCATTATCGGGTGCCCAAGCAAAGCGCCTGGTGCAAATGTACGAGGGTGCTGAAAAGGATTTGTTAAAAGAGTACAACAACGCCCTCATTGCTCCAAACAATCTTCAAAAGCTGGCAGATTTACAGCGGAATATCAATCTCATCAGGCAAGAAGTCTTAGCCGGCAGTCGCATCTGGTGTGATGAGGCAATCGAAATGCTCTTTGATCTCGCTGCCTCTGAAGTGGACAGATCCTTGGGCAGCAAAGAAGCCACACCACAGTTTCAGAAAGCTAAAGAAATCTTGGCAGACAATGCTTTTGAGAGCTTCGTTGAGGTCGATTCGGTTATTAAGCGCCGAGTGGAGCAGGTTATTAGACTTCTCTCCATGGAGCAACTCAAAGGCGAGTTATCAGAACGAGACACCCTGGAGCAAGTAGCTCAAGCCCAAAGGGAAAAGCTGGCAGAACAGGGGATAACCGGATTCAAAGATGCAGCCGGGAAACAGTGGAATATTGTAACCTACGTAGAAATGCTGGGGCAACTGGTAACAAGAGAGGCCATGCTTGAGGGAACTGAAATCAGAGCCCTAGAACATGAGCAGGATTTAGTTCAGATAACAGACGAATCAACAAGCTATACCTGCGAAAATTGCCTGGATTGGGCGGGGCGGATTGTGAGCCTGACAGGCAAGACACCTGGCTATCCTACTCTGGATGATGCCAGGGCAGGGGGCATATTTCACCCCAATTGCATCCACAACATACTGATCTTGTAAGCCTCATTTTTAAAATCATAAATTCTATTTTTTTTGTTAGTAAAGACAATGAATACGACAAGTTAGGAACGGAGAAAAGCCAATGGAAAATGAAGGAAACGCAGGAGAAGGCCAGGGTGGCCAGGGTCAAGGAGCAGGTCAAGGAGCAGGTCAAGGAGCAGGCCAAGGAGCAGGTCAAGGCTCAGGCCAGGGTACTGGACAAGGGGGCCAGGGCTCTGGTCAGAGTGGCCAGGGTCAGGGTCAAGGAACAGGACAAGGTGCAGCACAAGGAGGCCAGGGAGACCAGGGCCAAGGTTCTGGTCAAGAAGGGAATCAGCAAAAAGAAGCTAAAATGAGTTTAGCAGACTTCGAAACTGCGCTCGGAATGCCGCTCGCAGACGCAAAGGCTCTCCTGGCAGCCGGCAAGAAGCCCAAAGAGGAGCCGAAGGGCGAGACGCTAAAGGGTGCTGACCTGGAACTGGCCAAGATGAAGGCCCTCATGCAGCGCAATGTTCCATCGGGTCAGATCCCGGTACTGCTGCAATTCCTGAACATTGCCGGAACGACTCCTACAGAGATCAACGCCAGCCTTGAAGCCCTGGCTCAGGCCAAAATGCTGCCCCAGGAAGGCCAGCAACAGCAAGGCCAGCAGGGTAACGGGGCTGCACAAGGAGCTGGAGGAAATGCACAAGGGGCTGGGAACCAGGGATTGCAGAATGGAGGCCAGCAGGGAAAGACAATTTGGACTGCGGCAAAGGTCCGGGAACTTCGCAAGACTGGAACCATAACTGCAGAAGTGCTGGCCGATATTAAGCGAGCAGAAGCAGAAGGACGAGTAAGAGAATGAGTCTGGTGAGGTGGTACTTTGGCTTATGAATCGTTTAAAGAAGAAGTAGTGGCGTTGGAGGTGCAACACCAACTACAAGGGGTGTTAGTTTTTGCCCAGGAAGGCGTGATTAATCACAATTTTGAGGGGTCCGTAAAGTACGCTAAGAGTGTGCGCCTAACCGGCATCGGCGGAGTTACTGTATTCGATATAGTTGATAATGTCGATATGCCTGACCCTGAAACCATTGCGGATACAGATACGCATCTGACGATTGATTTCCAGAAGGGTTATAACTTCAAGATCCCCACAAAAGATGAAGCGCAAACCAAAATTAACCTAATGGATGAGGTCAACGTAGAGGCAGCTTATGCCTTGGCTGATGCAGTAGATTTGGCTGTGGCTTCTTGTTATGTCGATGCCAGTGCCGCTAATCTGGTTGGGTCTGATGCCTCCCCCAAGACACCCAACGTAACCAAGGGAGACGCCTCCAACATATTCAAGTTAATCACGGACTGCGGAACCAAGCTCAAAAAGTCCAAGGTGCCGGCAGCGACGCCAAAGTGGATGATCATACCTCCCGAGATGGAGGCACTAATTGTAAACGACCTTCACGATCAGGGTTCCAGCGCGCCAACTGTGGCAACTCCATCAATCTTAAACGGCTCGATTGGCCACATTGGAGGATTTGAGCTACTGGTATCCAACAACGTGCCTAACACCAACGGGACACTGGACAAGATCTTGTTCGGCACTAAGAATGCCATAACCTTCGCATCTCAGGTAGATGATACTCGTATCCTGCCGATGGAAAAGCAGTATGCCAGAAAGGTAGACGGGCAGTACGTGTTCGGCAGAAAAGTAGTGAAGCCGGCGTGCTTGGGCGTCATGACGTGCAACTTCAACTAAAGAGGTGGATAAGATGAATAGGATTCTATATTTTTTGCTAGCCGGTGCTTTACTACTAGCCGGTGTGGCAGAGGTACAGGCTACAGATACCGCGCTCACTGCAGCCGGGACACTAACGGGTGAGAATAGTTATGTCACGACTGCCTATTGGAGTGCAGCTCCCACGAGCACGAATACAAAGTATATCGCCTACGATAGCGCCTACAGGTATTTCGTGATTATCAACGCTACATCAGTGGGAACAAGTCCAAAACTGAACATCTTGGCCGGAAATAACCCGCCTGCATTCCGGGCAGGTATTGGCAATCTAGCTGTCCCTCTTGCAGTCAACCGCTCGGTCCTGTGCGGCCCGTTGGAGTCAGCCCGGTTCCTGAACACTACAAAGTATCTCAAGTTCTCGACTACAAACGTAACCACAGCCACTATGGCCATTCTGAAGGTGTTAAGATAGTCCGAGTCTTTAACAAGATCGAAAAGACAACCTGGGAGATCTCAGATGAGAGCACTCTCAAGCACTTACGGAAATATCCTGAGAAATATGAGATCGGGCCAGCAAAAGAAGATCATCCCAAAGAGATAGACAAGGGCGAGAAGGAAGATAAGCCGGTAAAGCCCGGCAAATAATCTTTTTTTAGGTGTGCATTATGGCCAATCCACCCGTATTAGACGCCTATGCGACTTTGGCCGAAATGGCAACCTACTTAGCAGGGGATGGCCGGGCAGCAGAATTTCTGGCGTTAGCAGACCCTCAGAAGACCTCTTACCTGAACCGGGCCACCCAGGCTATTGATTCAGGGAAGTTTAGGGGCACAAAATACGATACAGGCATAACTGCTGGTATCCTAGATCAGAAAAGGGCGTTCCCCCGAATTATCGATGGTGTGATCCTGGACTACAACAGCTCCAGTGGGCTTGCAATAGTCCCCCAGGATGTTAAATCGGCATGCATCGAAGAGGCGTTAGAGATCTATCTTGCTGGTCTAGGTGGCCGCAAGAGGTTACAAGATGAGGGGGTGCAGTCTTTTGCTCTCTCTGGCAAACTATCAGAGACTTTTGTAGTAGGTGCAGGCAGTCAGTACTTGCAAAGCTCTGTAGCTCGCAAAATATTGCGAAAGTATCTGGGATCGAGATTAAGGTAATTGCTACACAGAAGGGGCAACAGGGGGTGTAAATAATGGATCTCGGCATCGAAAGGTATCATGGAAATAGCTTAGTCTTGCCCGTGGCCTTAACTGATTCACAAGGTGTAGCAATATCTCTTGTAGGTGCCCTAATTCAGTTTAAACTGGGGGAGATTACGGAGTTATCAAGCGGCTACACAATAACTCGAAATGACCTTGCAGGAACCTTTGTCATAATAGTTTCTGCTACACTGATGGCCACCTTGGCAAATCCCATCTACTACTTCGCATGTGAGGTCACGTATCAATCAGGAATTAAAGAGACGTTGTTCGTTGGCAAATTGACCATAAAGGAAAACGTGGTGCCGTGACGCTTGTCACAGTGACTAATCTGTCTCCTGTGGTGACTGTGACAGATTCGTCCATAGGATTTCAGATTGGGGTGGGAGTTGATCCCCCTATCTTCAACTTGACGGGCCATTCGATATTTGCGGTATCGGGTGGCCTGACTGCCTACCAATTTGTGATAATTGCACCTGATGGAACCTGTCATTGTGCAGATGGTGAGAACCCGTCACATGCGGGGCTTGTAGTCGGAATCACGGCAGAGGCAAGAGCTGCAGAGCAACCTGTCACAATTCAGATCGCAGGGGAGATCACAAATCCATTATGGGAATTAGATGCAGGCGAGATCTATTATCTGGCCCTCGCCGGAACGATATCAAGAACACCACCGAGCAGAGGTTTCTGGCAGAAGGTCGGAAACGCGAAGAATCGGACGACTTTGATCATTAAGTTGGGTGAACCAGTTTTGGTGATATGAATGGTAGCTGAGAAATTTCTAAAGAAAGGGGCTGGAATATTACAGGAAGCGCAGGCAATCGACACGAGTGCAGGCGCGAGTAGCGCGGGCAAGATTGCATGTCTTGACGAAGATGGAAGGTTCAACGAGAACATGATGCCAGCAGGAGTGTCCGCTGAGACTCAGGTATGCAAAGCAGGTGTTGGGGGACTAGCTGCAAATGATGTAGTGTATATCCATCTGGTAACTGTCACCCTCACAGCAGATAAGGCAGACGCTACAGACGCCACTAAGAGGGCACAGGCGTATGTAAAGGACACTGTCGAAGCAGGGGCAGATGTCACAGTTTATTTAGATGGCGAGCTACCAGGAACTTCCCTCACTCCGGGTGCGAAATACTATCTGACGACCACACCAGGCACAGTATCGACCACTGCACCTTCAGGATCAGGCAATATGGTCCAGTGCGTCGGTGAAGCGAGCAGCGAGACTGCAATAAAGTTCGACCCCGACAAGATCCCCATCGTGCTGGTGTGAGTATGAAGGCCCTCCAAATAAATGCCGGTGCTGGTTTCTTACAAGAAGTCGAAGGGGTCATTGTGCGCCACTCCGGCACCTCGGAGGGCACCGGGGACGACCAGGAGATCAGCCATGGCTTCACTGTTTTACCGAAGAAGTTTAAACTGATTCCCCTTGATGTCGGGGAGTCCACCGTTTTTTCTAATCGAACGGTGGACACCACTCATTTTCACATAACGGTCTCTGTAGGCAGACACTTTGCCTGGGTGGCGGAGGATTGGTAGATTATGTCAGACGCCCTAAAGAATATTGTAGAAAGTTGTGTTCTCTCCAAAGAAGATCAGATCTCACTACAAGGGCTGATCCCAGAGATTGAAACGGCCATCCAGAGCCATACAATCTACAGGACAACTACTGAAGCCCTTTTCAGTATTTTAAATGATGTCAAACACCCTACCGCGGCAAGCAAATATCATCAAGCAAAACGCGAGCAGTTGGTGATGTTTGAAAACCTCATGGGACTCTCATTTAATTATCGACTTACTAATATTGAGCTAGACGAAGTTCTAATTAAATTGAGTAAGGCAGAAGGCTCTAAACTAAGGAAACTAGAAGTAAAGAGGGACAGGCTCCAGTTTAAACTTATGTGGATGCGCAAGGACGGCGAAGAACGTATCAGAGAGTTAAAAATGTGGTCCCAAATCAAGGAGGATCTCGCTGAGTCCGATGATTTTGATATCAATGATAAAGACGCAGATGAATTGAAGGGCCTTACTTTACGATATCTCTGGGAGTTACCAGCGGCCTGTAGAGCAGGAAATGACGTAGGAGGGGCCATAAATGTCATAGCCCAGGCTAGGACCATGCTTGCTGAATGCGAGAGACGCAATATCAAACTACCACAACAGCTAGTCGAAAGATCAAAGAAACTTCTCCGTGGTGCCTGAAATGACAGGGACATGGAGTGCGGGAGCAAACTTAGCAACCGCAAGAATGGAACTGGGAGGTGGCGGTAATTCCCAAGATGCTATTTGTATGGGGGGCATGGATGGGTCTTATGATGATACTGCTAAAACTGAGGAATATAACGGCACTGCCTGGAGTTCTGGCGGTGATGTATCAATAGTACGGATTGAATTTGTGGGGAGGGGCAACTCAACTGATGCAATTGTTATGGGTGGCCTAGATACAAATGATTATCAACCGACTCTAGAAACTGAAAAATATAATGGCACTACCTGGAGTTCTGGTCCTAATTTAGCATCAAAACGACAGCGTCCAGCGGGTGGCGGTAACTCCTCAAACGGAATTTGTATGGGTGGCCACCTGATGGATGAAAATCAAGAGCAAAGTTACCTCGTAACAACGGAAGAACTTAATGGAACGGCCTGGGGTGCGGGAGGGGATCTTGGCACAGAGGTATATCATACCGTAAGCGGCGGCAATTCGTCAGATGCTTTTTGTACCGGTGATCTCGAAGACTTCATTACAACCCAAGAATATAATGGCACTGCCTGGGGAACTGGTGGAAACCTTGGGGTAGGGAGAGAGGGGGCAGCAGGAGGCGGCAATTCTACCGATGCAATTTGTACAGCTGGCATGATTTGGTCCCCTTATGGAGCAACCAAAAAAACAGAGGTATATAACGGCACTGCCTGGGCAAATGGTGGCGATTTATTAACTGGACGATACCAATTAGCAGGAGGCGGCAGCTCATCAAATGCAATTTGTATGGGTGGTCTAAATAGCCAAGGAATCACAGTACTCTCTGCAACTGAAGTATATTCAGAGGGGTCTTCCGCTATAGTTATCCCAGTCTTTATGAGTCAATATATCCGGAGGTGGAATTAGGTGATACCATTAAGGCAATCGACCGCATATACCTGGAAGGCGGGACCGTTCCTTGATGACACAGACGGCAAAACTGCAGAAACTACCTTGTCGATTGCCCAAGCAGACATTCGCCTCAGCAAGAACGGTGGAGATTCGGCACAAAGTCATAATAGCGCAGGGGCGACACATGATGAGGGTGGTGATTATGATGTACCACTTGACACAACGGACACGGCAACCTTGGGCCATCTTCGAGCCAGGATTCACAAATCGGGCGCTTTGCCAGTATGGGAGAATTTCATGGTATTCCCGGCAAATGTGTTTGATTCATTCTTCTCCTCAGATAAATTGCAGGTAGATGTAGTTCAGCTCCTCGACACTGCCTGGGCTGCCCCGGCCACGGCTGGTCTGCCTGATTGCAATATCAAGCAGATTAGTACTGATGCAGGCGCGGCAGACAATCTGGAGGCTGCCTGCGACGGTGGCACCTACAATTTAGGTGGTGGAGCTGTGGTGGCTGCGTCAGTCACCGCTAAAACTGGGTATGCGCTCAATTCAGACTACGATGCAGCCAAGACGGCAGCATCGCAAAGCTCTGTAAACACTATGGATAGTATCCTGGATGATCTACATGATACAGACCTCCCGGCCACAAAGACCGTCGTAGATGCCAATGGGGTTAAGCTGACGACTATCCAGGAAAAAACAAATATGCTGCCTGTTGTCTGTTATCCTTTTTATGAGCCGCCAGCTTGAAGAGAAAAACCAGGGACAAGAGAATAAGATAAATGCAACTATGAGAGACATAAAATCATACTTTTTTTAAGAGTTTGATGCTTTTAGGTCAGGAGGGTGCATGGAGGAGAACCTTAACGAAACTAAGCTGAGTGAGAATGAATTAGTCACATTAGGGATGATTATAGCCCGCCTAGACACCTTAATTGAATCAAATACAGAAGATCATAATAAGATTTTTGCACAAATCAATGAGACTGATAAGAATATAGTCATTCTGAAATTTTCGAGATGCGCCTTTTCGTGGCTAGATAACAGGGGCGTTATTAAATGGGCAACAGCAGCATGTTTTGTGTTTATAATTGATTGGTGCACAAGACACTACGCATAATTTTTAGGGAGATAATATTCAATGGGATTATTAGATGCATACAAGGATTCGATGGGAGAATCTGTTATCTGGCGGCACAAAACAGGCGTAGATGCAAACGTGGATCCAGTTTATTCAGACTCTAAAATTACTGTTTTGTGGTACGATGAGGTAAGGCCATTCTCCTCTGAAGAGGGCAGGCAGCTGCAACAGATTGCCTATATTCTGACATCTGACCCGCTTGAGAGAGACGACCTAATCACGAGAGGCGGCTACTCCTGGCCGGTGATTGGCCTGGGCAAAGATCCGAGCATGGGACCGGAACATATGAGGAAGGCATACTTAGGGCAGTTCATGATTTGAGGGAGAACGATGGCAGGCTACACACCACTAGATAATTTGCTTGCAGCATTAACCGGCAATTCGGCACTAATGGCTCTGGTTAGTTCCAAGATCTTCAAGAACAAAGCCATCTCAGCCAGTGCGGTAGATATCAATGGATCCGTCACCAAAAGCCAGATCTCCTGCGAGCTATCGAACATGAGCGGCCAGATCCTTTCTGCAGACCAAATATTCATCGTGGACATCAGGACCAGGAAAGAGACCGCAGGCGACAGAGGGGCTGAGTATTGCGCCCAGATTGCCGATACAGTACGTACTATTCTGGACGATGGATTTTCTGGTGCCGAGGTCCTTAAGGTCCAGGGGGAGGTAGCCTTTGACAAAAATATTGCGGCCTTCCGCTGCCGCCTTGAGGTACATTGCCATGTAAAAGTCAGCTACACCTTGTCCCTCACACCTTCAGTTGCCAGCCCCCAGGGTGCCGGCCAGGAGATTATATTCATTGCAGCTGCGACGCCTTCGCAGGGCCTGGAGTATCGCTTTTTCGTAACTGGGCCAGGGACTGGCTCAGTAGCCCGAGATATGACGGGTTGGCAGACTCGTAATAGCTTTTCCTGGCGGAGTCGAGACCAGGATGTAGGAGCCTCTGTTATCACAGTGCAGGTGCGGGGAGGCATATCAAAAGGGGCAGCAGACCAAAGCACAACTGCTAGTTACACGATAACAGCCGCAGCCGCCATAGGAACAGTGCCGACAATCACCAGCCTGGCTGCGTGCCTGGCAAGCCCCCAGCCACCGGGGATCGAGATAGATATCATCTGCACAGCATCAAGCCCGGATGGAAATGAACTGCAATACAAGTTCTGGCATCAGCCGCCTGGAGCCTCGTACTGGAAGGATCTGAGTTTCTGGATAACACAAAATTGGATACGCTGGAAGCCGAAACTTGCAGATTCCGGAACAAACAGTATCCGGGTTGATGTCATAGATGGGAAACATGCAGGCAAAGGAAGCTATGATGCAAGGACGACTATAAGCTTTACAGTCGCACCATGAGGTAAAAATGGCAACAGGATTATTATTCACGGTAACAAACCCGGACGCATCGGTGATAGAACTTAATCCAACCGAATACCGAGCAGATTGGCCACTCGGGGGACACCAGAGCCTGAGCTTCAAATGTTATGATGGCCAGTTGATCGATGAGAGAGCAAGAATAAACGTCCATAAGTCAGGGCAGACTATGCCTGTATTCTGCGGGTTTTTCGACCGCATCAAGAGACCTTCATTCAAGTCTGGGCTGCCTCAGCAATATCATTGCTCTGGATTCTCAAAACTGTTGAATTACAGGCACGCATTCCAAAAGAATTATGCAAGCACGGTTACTGTAGATGAGATGTTGGGGGACGATGTAACCACCCAAGGCTTGCTCTTCCAGGCAAGTTCCCTCTCAAGTGGCTGGGAGGTGTCATATTATGAAGGCTCTCCAGCAGGGACATACTGCATGAGACAGGCGGGCACGAATGCGCTATACACCCCCCGGATTCCTGCAGCAGATCCTGTAATTTATTTAGGGGCAACGCTTCTTACAAAAGCGGCGAGCCTGGCAGGGATGGCAATTAACCAGTGGTTCAGGGATACAGAAAGACTCTATGTCAGGACTGGTGTAGCTGCGCCAGAGGGAGATCCTCAGAATTATCCGTGCTACATAATTGGATGGAAGAACAATCATCTAAAAGCAGGGATCCTCTCAGAAGACAACTTGATTGATCCTGGAATGGATGTGCCCAACGAAAGGATCTGGACTACGTTTGCAAGGCTCTATGATAACCAGGGCCTGGAATTCCGCTTCACAAATCGGGCAGACGGAGACCAGAATCTTGATGCAGCGATGGGCAGACTTTACAACGGGTGGTATGACTCGCCTGCAAAAACTTACGTCGAGGCAGATCTCATTGATTTCGAGACCGGCACAATGGATGATACAAAATTCGGATTCGATTCAATAATACTGCGTGGCTCGGCAAGTATCATAGACTATACTCTGTATGCACCCAAGAGATGGGGACGCCTGAAAGCGCTTGGCCAGGATGATCCACTTGCGGGTGGAATTTACAAAGAATTTGTGCCATATAGAACAAACATGGCAGATACGCAATTGGAATTTCGAGCACATACGACCATAAGCCAGATTGGAGATGAGAGATACCTGAAGATCTGGGCACTGCCAGACTGGACACTGATGGCAGGCGATTTTGTGAGGGTCACCATCACCAGTGAGCCCTACGATGGACAGTACAATATGCGTATCCTGGGAAAGGCATTTGAATATAATCGACTCGGGGGGGATGTTATGGAGCTGACTCTCTTCGATGGCATGATTGAAGAGATATAGAATTTTTTGGAGAGATAAATAATGACCTGCTCAGTTGAAGAAATTACAATAATGATTCACGAAGGCTCTGCTGAAGCAGGATCATGTCCAGCTTGCCTGGACAACATGGGCAAAACATATGCAACAAACACAGATACAGAGCCTTACAGGCTGCCAGCTCACAATCTTTGCAAATGCTCGTGGAACAAAACTGAGATAACCTGCATCAGCAGGGCAAAACTGGAAGCGCTTAGATCAATATTAGAGGAAGTAAAAGACGAAAATGCAAATGAAGAATCGATATTAGACGAGCAGCAACTTTTGATGAACGCAGCCGATGCAATAGTAGTAGCTCAGCAGGCTATTGCAGCCGATTGTTTAGAATCTGAGGAATATTACCGGGGAGTTGCTAATGGATGGCAGGCCCAGTATGTGGCTGCCTTAGACGCGATCGCAGAATACCAGGCAATCCAGGCCGAACAGCGAGCCCTCATGGATGCAGCCGATGCAATAGTAGTAGCTCAGCAGGCTATTGCAGCCGATGCATTGGAGTCTGAGGAATATTACCGGGGAGTTGCTGATGGGTGGCAGGCCCAGTATGAGGCTGCCTTAGACGCGATCGCAGAATACCAGGCAATCCAGACCGAACAGCGAGCACTCATGGATGCAGCCGATGCAATAGTAGTAGCTCAGCAGGCTCTTGCCGCAGATGCATTGGAGTCTGAGGAATATTACCGGGGAGTTGCTGATGGATGGCAGGCCCAGTATGAGGCTGCCTTAGACGCGATCGCAGAATACCAGGCAATCCAGGCCGAACAGCGAGCCCTCATGGATGCAGCCGATGCAATAGTAGTAGCTCAGCAGGCTCTTGCGGCAGATGCATTTGAGTCTGAGGAATACTATCTCGATTTAGCTGCTGGATGGCAAGCAGAATCTGACGAAACAATGCTTCTGATAGCTGAGTATGAGGACATCCAGGCAGAACAGCAGGAACTGATGGCGGAGTATCTCGACATAGCAGAAGAGGCTCAGGGAGAAGCAGAAGCAGCCTATGCTGAATATCAAGATTACTGTGATCTAGCCGACGACTGGACCGCATTAGCAGAAGAAGCAAATGCAACTGCTTCAGAGTATGAAGATATTCAGGCAGAACAGCAAGCAATCATGACAGAATCAGAAGATATTGCAAATGATGCATTAGATGAAGCAGAGGCAGCATATGCAGAATCCGCATCTTGGCTGGATCTATGCAATGATTGGCTTGACCTGGCAGAAGAAGCAGCAATTTTGGCATCTCTGTATGAGGACATCCAGGCAGAGCAGCAAGAACTGATGGACGAATATCTCAACATAGCAGAAGAGGCTCAGGGAGAGGCAGATGCAGCTTATATTGCATATAATGAATACTGCAATCTTGCAGCAGATTGGATAACATTAGCAGAAGAAGCAAATGCAACGGCTTCAGAGTGCGAAGATATCCAGGCCGAGCAATGGGATATAATGGTAGAGTGCAGTGCGATTGCAAACGAGGCACTAGATGAAGCAGAAGCGGCCTATCTGGAGGCTAACGATTACCAGGACTTGGGCGATGAGAATTACGACCTGGGGATGGAATGGGCTGCACTCGGGGATGAGTATTATGAGGACGGGCAATACGATGAAGCAGATGAATGCTATTTAGAAGCCGAGCAGTGCTTTGATCTTGCAATAGAATGTTATGATAATCGAGATTTTTACAATGATTTAGGAAACCAGGCCATACAAATTGCAGAAAGTGCATTAGCGGAGTACGATGCCGCTGCTGTGATATATAACGCACACGACCCGACTTCACTTTACGCAGATGCTGCAATCTATTTAGAAAATGCGAATGCCTGCCTGGATCAAGCCGAATATTATGAGGGCCTGGGCCTGGAAGCAACGGCAATAGTAAATGAGGCGATGGATAATTACGATGCAGCAGAAGCAATATACAACGCATACGACCCGGCTCCACTTTATGCAGATCAGGCAACATATACCCAAAATGCAAGCGACTGCATGGGCCAGGTAGACTATTATTTTGCATTGGGCAATGAAGCTACACAAATTGCAGAAGATGCATTAAATGAGTACAATTCAGCAGAATCAATATACAATGCATACGACCCGACTTCACTTTACGCAGATGCTGCAACCTATTTAGAAAATGCGAATGCCTGCCTGGATCAAGCCGAATATTACGATGGCCTGGAAGCAATGGCAATAGTAAATGAGGCGATGGATAATTATGATGCGGCTGAAGCAATCTATGATGCCCACGGCACAACACAGCTACAGGCAGATGCAGCAACCTACCTTCAAAATGCCCAGAACGCCGCCGCAGAAGCTGATGCTTATCATGAAGATTACCTGGACGCCCTCCAGGCTGCACAAAATGCCATGGAGGACTATATCAGGGCAGAATCAATCTATGATGCCCACGACACAACACAGCTACAGGCAGATGCAGCAACCTATCTTCAAAATGCCCAGAACGCCGCCGCAGAAGCTGATGCTTACCACGAAGATTATCTGGACGCCCTCCAGGCTGCACAAAATGCCATGGAGGACTATATCAGGGCAGAATCAATCTATGATGCCCACGACACGACAGAGCTACAAGCAGATGCAGCAACCTACCTTCAAAATGCCCAGAACGCCGCCGCAGAAGCTGATGCTTATCATTTAGCTTACCTGGCTGCCCTCCAGGCTGCACAAAATGCCATGGAGGACTATATCAGGGCAGAATCAATCTATGATGCCCACGACACAACACAGCTACAGGCAGATGCAGCAACCTACCTTCAAAATGCCCGGAACGCCGCCGCAGAAGCTGATGCTTATCACGAAGATTACCTAGACGCCCTCCAGGCTGCACAGAATGCCATGGAGGAATATATCAAAGCTGAGTACTACTTCGACGCAGCATTGGACTCACTGGGCATCAAAGAACAATCAGATACTTACTCAAAATGTCTTGAATATCCAATAACAGAAGAGGTTGTTAGCAATTACAACGCAATATGGATAGGTGACTGAGGATGGGAAAAAGAAAAGAAAAACTGGATGCAATGAAAGAAAAGATAAAAATGAACCGGGAGAAATTGGCTAAGATCACAGAACGCCCACCAAACGAAAAAATACCAAAACTGGCCAAACGAAAAGAAGAGTTGACAAAACGAAAAGAAGAGCTCAAGAAAAAGCAGGAAGATGGAGAAGACGAATAAGGAACGCAAACCAGATCCTGAAGATCCAGTTACTCGCATCTAGGGCTGGGTGTGCAGGGCGGGGGGGCACAGCAAGGGTTTTAGACTCCCCTTTTGCCGGCTCGGTGGTCTCGCAGACTGTTACCCTCACCGTCACCCTCTCTTCAGGCTGGTTGGACCAGGCCCAAGTGAACACGCACCTGCTCGTGCCTACTTCTCATCCTCGTTCAAAAAGGTCCTCCTCTCCCCCTCCCCGGACCCCACCCTCTCTCCTCGGTGGTCACGGCTGCGGCGAGATAGCCGGGAGTGCAAAGGTGCCGTCTCCGGCAGGCCGGTATCTTCGGAGGCACTTCTAACCGAGCTTTTCTGTCTTCATGCAGTACATCCAGCTCTGCGGTGGCCGGATGCGCAGTTCCACCGGGCGTATTCTCTGGGCTCTTTTGATACTGATTGCATGCAGAGGCTTGTCTCCCAGGGCCTCGATCATCGCCAGGAGCCGCTCTTCCTTGGTCCCGGCGATCTGCATCCCCAGGCATTTCTCCTCTCCGAAGCTCTCCAGGAGGGCCTCGCAGTCCATCGCTGGATAAATCAGGCCGGGCTCAAACCAGCCTGTAACCTTTTTTACCGGCGCTGTTTCGTAGATCCAGGCCCGCTCTATGGGCGTCTTTGGAGCCGTTCGCCGCAACTCCACGCACTTATGGCCGCTGTAAATGCGCTCTGCGTAGCGGTGCTTGATCGAGAAGATGGCATCAGTCATGATTTTTCTGCCGAAGGCTCTCGGCCCGGCTTCTCTGCAGGCTAGCCAATCTGGTCTTGGCTTCGCTTTGGTTCCGGGCCCAGATGGCATCAGTCATCGCGTATCCCTCTCAAACTGCCTGCAAAAATATCCGGGCTTGGTGTCCATGTCGTGAGGCAGGCAGTGGCCGTCCAGCAGGTCGGTGTGCTCTGTCCAATTGTTGCAGGTCTCACAGCAGGTCACGCACCACCGGTAATCCCGCCAGCCTACAATATCGTTCGTGGCCATAGATGGCCGCAGTTCTGGCAGATGCCGTCTTTCACCAGCATCTTTGGGCAGCAAGTGCCAGGGCCTGGGTGGATGCTGATCTCGTGCTCTTCTGGGTCAGGTTGGTATCCAATCATCTCATTCATGCCGGCTTTCACTATCTCTCGTATGCGGGCCTGGTCCGGGGCAGGGAATAAGGCAGAGATTGCCTCATCCCGTTCTCGGAGCTTTCGTTTAGCCTCCTCTGTGAGGTCAATGGGCTTCATGCTATCCCTCTCCAGGATCGGCAGCCGTATCGAGGGACATCCCTGGCTCTGTCAGGGCGATCCTGCAGAACGGGCCGCGCAAGCCGGTCTTGAAGTCGATTGCTACGGCCTCTTGGCTGAACTGACTGGCAAAAGCATTGTACTCCAGTGCCGCTTTCAGCAGTGCCTCCTTGCGCTTCAGCATCTCATGCATGATGTCCCCTGCGGTTTTGTCAGCCTTCGCACGCATCTCCTTTATCTCAGGGCTATCTGCCAACTTGGCAGGATCTGTTCTCATGAAGCGTACACATCCTCACTCTTCTTTTGCCTTAGGTCCATTTGGCATCTCCGGACAGTCACGACAATTATCAATGCATTTATAGCAGGGTCCCATTTTATCGATCAAATCGTCCTGTTTTCTTTCTTCATAGTAATCGAAATCTTTGAGAACTGCAGCCTCTGGAATTTGCATCCATCCCTGTCCGTCAAGATCCTGTGCAATAAGGTTCTCAACGCGGACCGAAATTCGGACCAGATGAGGGATAACCTCGTGGGCTTTCTCGTTATGACAATGAAGCTGTAAGATTATCCGGGTGAAATTCTCATTATGTACCACTCGAATTATATGTATATACTTAAAACCATGGCCGCAGATGTCGCAAAAGAATGGACCTTCTGGGTAGTGCATTAGATCAGCCTCTTAGCTTTCATTCATCTCCACTCCCTCTGCCTCGCCGGCTGTCGGAGCCTGGCATTTTCGCAGGCTAGCCAATCTGGTCTTGGCCTCGCTCTGGTTCCGGGCCCAGACAAAGTACTCCCTGTAGTCCTCTCGCTCGACCAGGATGCCCTCCGGGACCGGAGGCCAGCAGAGCGAGACCTCCACATCCTGTACCTTGCCCTGTTGCACAACCACACAAACCTTGAAGGGCAAAAGGCCGCTCTGGAGCTGCTCGCCGAACATGTCGACCTCAGCCACTTCAAGCTCAGCCGTCTCGTCCGAGGCCATGCGAACGATCTTCAAAACCCGGTCTGCAACCGGCTTGCTGTAGGGACCATAAAGGCCGTCTGCCTCCTCACTGGCCACAAAGAACGCCTGCATCTACCTGTACTCCTCGCTCTGGCAGCGGGATTTAGCGGTCATCCTGATTCTCCTCATCATCCATCAGGGCGTCCGGGCTCATGGCCGTCTTTGCATCGGCCTTCTCAAGGGCGGATGCAATCTCAACCAGGGAGCAGATTTGGGTGGAGAGCAATGGGCTCTGGCTCATGAGATAGGTGGTCTCTTTTTCAGCCGGGGTCATCTCGTCGCTTGCCCGGACCATCTCTTCACGAGTCAACGTAATCGTAATCACATGCTCTGTAGTCTGTGGGTCGTCCCTGCGCTCGATCTTCAGGTTTTCACCTCCTGGGTCTTGACGAACCTGGCATGAAGCCTCTCTTTTCCCGGCGTGACTTGCCCCAGGAAGCAGCCGCCGGCCTGCAAGGACCGGATGTGACGCACACCGGAACAGGGGTTCGGGTCGCTTCCCCTCGGCCCCCTCCGGCAGTAGAGGCAGGGGACGTAGGCGCTAAGTGGTTTAGACATTTGCATCCTGCAATCGGTTTTCTTGTGATTTTAAGGCATTAGCTGATGGCATCACTCTTTCTTTGCTTCGGCGAGCTGGGCTTCAAGCTCCTTTACCCTCTTCGAGAGTTTCTCATAGTCGAATAGCAAGGCTTCTGTGGCATCATCTCTTGTCTTGATCCTGTGATCCATCTGGTATCCTACCAGGACCTCTTTGGCCTCGTCTGAAATAGTTACGGATAGCCGGTTTCTTCCCATTTTTTAAAACCTCCTAGCTTTAGCTAACTATAAAAGCTAGCTAGATATTTAAACTTATGCAGATTACTACATGATTAGGAGGAGGGCCCGGATGGCCCTCTCCAGGGCCAGTGGGGGCCTCTCCACCTAACTGCTGCTGCTTGAGCTTCTTCTTCCGGGGTGCCGCGCGCGGGTGTTACGCGCGGGAAGGTTGGGGCGCACTCACACGCCGTGCGGGCTTCCCCTAACCCCATACACGGGGGACCTTTCATGCGGCGGCAATTCCGGGGCGGGAGCTTTTCGCTCCGCAATTCAGGGGGCACAGGGCCTCTGCCAGCAATCAGGGGGCATGAGTTTTCCTGTACGGCTTCCTTCCAGGTTTATGAGGATGTGAGAGTAGGCACGCTCCTGCGCGCCGGACCCCAATCAGTCGCTCAGAGGTCATCCTGATTCTCCTCATCATCCATTAGGGCGTCCTGGCTCATGGCCGCCTTGGCATCGGCCTTCTCAAGGGCGGATACAATCTCAACCAGGGAGCAGATTTGAGTGGAGGGCAATGGGCTCTGGCTCATGAGATAGGTGGTCTCTTTTTCAGCCGGGGTCATCTCGTCGCTTGCCCGAACCATCTCTTTCCGAGTCAGGGTAATCGTAATCACATGCTCTTGGGTCTGGGGGTCGTCCCTGCGCTCGATCTTCAGGCTTTCACCTCCAGGGTCTTGATGAATTTGGCGTGGAGCGCCTCTTTTCCCGGCGTGACCTCTCCCAGGAAGCAGCCGCCGGCCTGCAAGGACCGGATGTGACGCACACCGGAACAGGGGTCCGGGTCGTCTCCTCTCGGCCCCCTCCGGCAGTAGAGGCAGGGGACGTAGGCGCTAAGTGGTTTAGACATTTGCATCCTGCAATATATTTTTCTTGCAATTTTAAGGCATTAGCTGATGGCATCACTCTTTCTTTGCTTCGGCAAGCTGGGCTTCAAGCTCTTTTACTTTCTCCTGGAGCCTTCCGTAGTCCAGAAGCAGGTCGCTGAGAGCATCGCTCTGGGAGCCGTAATTTCTTGTTTCCTGAAATTCGTTCAGGACACGTTTGGCCGTGCCGAGGACCGGGACGTTGATCCGGTCAATTACCTTCTCTCGCTTCTCTGCCATTGCGCTTGCGTTTGCGCTTGCGCATATATACTTTTCGGAGATTGCGGGACTGTTAGGAGGAGGGCCTGGATGGCCCTCTCCAGGGCCAGTTGGGGCCTCTCCACCTAAATGCTGCTGCTTGAGCTTCTTCTGGGGTGCCGCGCGCGGTAAAACGCGCGGGAGGGTGGGGCTCCCTCAACGCCGGGAAGGCTTGGATTCGAGGACGTTTCCGGGCGGGAGCTTTTTGCTCCGCAATCCAGGGGGCACAGGGACTCTGCCAGTTATCAGGGGGCATGAGCTTTCCTGTACGGCTTCCTTTTAGGTTGATCATGGCATGCGAGTAGGCACGCTCCTGCGCGCGGACCCCAACCAGTAGGGGTCCGTGCTCGTCGCTGTGGGAATTAACGTAAACCCCAGGCCAGGCCGTGGGGTTTACTGACGGGGACGGACGGGCGAGATGGCCTTGGTTGATTGGAGGGTCGGCCATCGGGCCGGATTTGTTCTATGACATTATATGCGCAATGCTAAAAAGTGCCATAGAATTATTTTTAGGGCGGCCCATTCCTGGCGTGCTATTCTGCGTCATCCATGTGGCCGTTCTTGTTCTGTGTATGATGTCTGTTGATAACGATTTTAGTGCTCTCTTCGTCGCGCATGTTATCGATTTTGGCCTCTGTCAGGTCCGAAAATAGCTTTTTGCGCAAGCGCAAGCGTTTGCGCAAGCGCAATACTTATAAGTCCAAAAGTAGGGTATATATTAAGAACTTTAGGTGGTCCGAAAAATGACTGAAGCAGAAGAAAAGCAGGCAAGCTGGATGGTTCAAGATATGCTTGCCGAGCAGCAGAGGATTAAGCAGGCAGCAAACCAGATGGCGGCCAGTGCCCAGGCCGAAGCCGAGCGTATAAAGGCAAAGCTGCCTCTGCCGCCCGCTGCCAGCGAAGGAATGTTTGAGGTTAGATTCGTCCAAGCCCTGGTCGAGATTATGACCGGCCGGGCCACAGTGGCCAAGCCTGACATGGTAAAGATGCCTGAGACCCCTTACGAGCAAATTGCACTGGTGCTCAGCTCTACAGGCCAGTTCTATTATCGTGTCACGCCGCAGGGCTGCACCTGCAAGGGCTTTGTCTACCGCGGAAAGTGCAGGCACTTTAAAGCCGCTTTCCCGGAACTCGTCGCCCTGCGAGAAAACGGGAACTGCTCAGAAAGCCGCCGGGAGGTTCGTCAGGTGAAGGCCCCTTCTCAACAGTCCAAAGCCGGCCGGAAAGAGCCTGAAAATCTCCCGGCCCTGGCCGACTCCAAGAGGGTCAAAGAATACCAAGAATACCTGCAGAACGACTACGCCGCCCACCGAGTGCATGAATTCCACCCCATGGACTACAAAAACTTTTGCAAAGCGGCCCGCAGGCTGGAAAAGATACAGGCCCGGCTAAAAGCCCTGGGAGACGCCGGCCAGTGGGAATGCCAGGAATACAAGGACCTTGAGCGGGAGGAGCACCGCTACTGCGTCAGCCTGGGGTATTGAAAATGCAGAAATTAGTTGATACTGATCTACTCTTTTTTGGCCTGCTCTTCGTGACCGTGGCCTTTGTCGCCCTTGACGTGTGGTGGAGATCCTGGATCCAGGCTCCCAGGCACCGGGATATAGTCAGGAGGTGGAAGCCTTGAGCCCTGCCGAGATCCTTGAGGAGGCCCTCAAGCTTTCTCTCTCCGAACAGGAGGAGATAGCCGATAGACTGGCCCATTGCATCCTGGGTGAGCTGCAAGCCAAATCCGGGAGGCTGGCAAGATGAAGGACGTCTTCGAGGTCGTGACCGGCCAGATACTAAAGCAGCTGGAGGGTGGAATAATTCCCTGGCGCCGGCCGTGGACCTCCAACGGCCCGACATCCTACGCCACCAACAAAGAATATCAAGGGATCAATACCCTCCTCTTGCAGTCGAATTACGAGAGCCCCTACTGGCTCACCTTCCGCCAGGCCCAGAAGATGGGAGGCTCCATCCGGGCCGGGGAGAAGGGCTCGCCAATCGTCTTTGTAGATCGTATGATCAAGGAAGAGACAAACAAGGAAGGGCAAGTAGTTCTTAGGCCCATTCACTTCCTCAAATACTACACCGTCTTCAACTGGTGCCAGACCAAAGGCCTGCCGGAAAAGGTGCCGGTGGAGAGGGATAATCAGCAGATCCCCGGCGCTGAGGAGCTACTACGGCGGAGAGGCCCCTGCATCGAAACCGACACAAAGCAGGCTTATTATCTCCCGCATAGCGATAAGATTTTTCTGCCTGCCCTCGACCAGTTCGAGAGCAGTGAGGAGTATTACGCCACGGCCTTTCACGAGCTGACCCACTGGACGGGAGGAGCTGGCAGGCTCTGCCGGGATAGCGTCAGCAGCTACCACATAGGCAAGGACGTAAGGAGCCAGGAGGAGCTCACTGCCGAGATGGGTGCCGCCTTCCTCTGCCAGATTGCCGCCCTCGACACATCCCAGACCCTGCAAAACTCCACGGCCTATATTGGCTCCTGGCTGAAGGCTTTGCAGAATAATCCTAAATGGGTTTTGAAGGCCAGCAAGCAGGCCCGCGAGGCGGTGGAGTACGTCATGACCGGCAAGCTTCCGGAGGGGAGAGCGCGTGCAACTGCTACGGCTTAAGGCTCTTCCATCTATTTTTGTGGCCGTCCGGGATCTCTCCATAATGCATTGGAACGGGATTAGGGGGAGTTGAAATGAACTACAAGCAGCCAGAACATGACGAGTTTGCGTGCCTTCCTCGCAGAGATAGGGAGGCAGCCTTCCAGCTCGCTCGAAAAAAGATAGGCGCGCAGGGAATGGTCACCGTGAGCCTGATGCTACATATCCATAAATCTATTCAGAAGGAAAATTAAAATGTCATCAGAAAACGAACTGGTTGAAAAGGTGGTATCTACCCACACATCGCCCAGCATCGCAGAACTGGTAAATATGAAATTTTTGTCTCTTTGGATTCAAGACATCGCAGACCAAATGGAGTTGGCAGAAAGGGCCTTTGCAGCCCTTCGCAGGAAAGATATCATAGATGCTAGGGCAGATTGGGAGAACGACTGCGAAAAAGATAGAAAAGACTGCGACTACGATCCTATCGATTGACCTTTTTTCCTTTGCTCTTTTTCCTTTCACTGACGGCCCGGCAGGCCATGGGCGTATTCCGGGAGGCGGAAAGGAGACGGCGGAAGTATCACGAGGGAGGTTTTAGAGCGTCTTCTGTGGTGCCTGCGGTGCCTGGTGGTGACATATTTTTATATAAATAGCAGAATCCGAGGCCCAAGGATGCCCAGGAGGCGAGTATCTTGGCGTTCTACCGTGCCCTGGGTGGTAGGGCGGAGAGGAGGCCGCCCGGGGGCTTTGGAGAGAGGGCCTTTCGGGTGTCATCTCTGCGGTCTGGAATATTTCACTGCGTTAGTAATCTAATAAGTTACCATGAAAATACTTGAAAATTTCATAGTTTTAGGTGCGAATTGTAATTTCATCGATGCTTTTTATGACATTTGATATCTAAATGATAAAAATGCCATAGAATTTTTCTGGAGATGGATGCTAACTAAATGTTATCCATATTGTCTTGTTGCAACCTTCTCAAATCTGCCTAAATCCGCTTCTGCCTACCTGGCCATTCCAGCATACTATGGAATGATTTTACGACAGTTGCCCAATGCCGACTAATTGTTATCTGTGAACTTAGAAATCACCCTATAATTCGCCGCGCACTATAAGGCCTTTACAATCGAAGAAGATATTTATAAATTATTCTCTGGCCTTGAAGCTCCAAAAAATTGAAGGGTAGGTTTACAGGTTATATGTACTTCGTTAGCCTAGGTGTATGGAAATAGGCACTTGGATATTTGAATTAACTTTGAAGCCATTGCAAAAGCATTAGACCGCTATCTTTAAGCTAGGGTGAGATTAAGAATAAAAAAGATTGGTGGGATGTTCTGAAGTGACGAAAATAATAGATAAATTGGGACGGCCATTACAATGAATGCTCTAGGAAAATTAGTATGTGTAATCATATTGATAAATATGGCTGTCGTCTCGGCATCAATGGATGGATGCTATACCGATTTAGGAAAAGGAGGGTATTATAATGTTTATTCAAAAGAGGATATTAAAAAAGTAAGAAACGGAGAACTTGAGATCCCAATGCTTGCTTGTGTGAGTGATGGTGGCAATGAGGCCGTCATTGACCTATCCAATACAGAGGAATTCAATGATATCCCGCCCATCTCAACTACAGTCATAAGACAAGAAGAGTATGATGAGAAAGTTGAACCAAACAATCCTGTAGTTCGGGCTAAAGCTCTTGAGATTGCATCTGAATACCCTGGGTCTTACTCGATAGAACAAGTTTTTGCGATTGCTAATTATGTGAATAGTGAGTGGCGCTATGTAAACGATCCTAGCAACACAGAATACATAAATTCCGCGTCTGAATCTATAGAAATTGGAAAGAAATCAGGGTGTGCAGGTGTAGGCGATTGTGAAGATGCGGCAGTTCTAGTGGCATCTCTCATAGAGGCCATTGGAGGTAGAACAAGAATTATCCATAGTTGTGGCGATGATGGTTGCCATGCATATGCCGAAGTATTTTTAGGCAATATGGTATTTAATTCAATAATAGATGTTATGTTTAAGATGATGGAAGAAAATCCTGATTTATATTTTAAATTATTTTACCATGTGAATTTTGATAGCCACAATATATGGATGAACCTAGAAGGATCAAATAAACACCCTGGAGGAAAATTTGCTTCCGGAGATAGTGGTATAATTAATTGGGAAGGCAGCGGTTCGAAAGCCCCCGAAGTGGCAGGTGGACTGGACCCCTCCGAGTAGACAATGAGTTAAGCGATGATGCCCAATTGAGGGGTGCACATGAAGAAGACGAGACGACGTTACGACCGGGAGTTCAAGATATCCGTAGTGGCTGAGCTTGAAAGCGGCAAGCCAGTGGCTCAGATTTCCCGCGAGTATGGGATTCATCCAGGTCTCCCATCCCGGTGGCGAGATGAGCTGGCTGAAAATCCCTAAATGGCATTTAGCGGCAACGGAAACAAGTACAAGGAAATGGCTCGAATAGCTGATCTGGAGAGGTTGCTGGGCCAGGCATAGATAATACAGTTTTCGGATGAAATGAGATTAAAGGACTTGGTTCTAGTTGTGCGTTTGATCACAGGCACATGGTTTCTGGATACCAGCACTTTCGCCCCGCCCCCTTGCCTCGCCCTGATATCCCCAGATCCACCCATATCCTATCATCGATATCGATCTCCACCCGACCGTCTCCTTGCTCCCCGAAACCTTCAGCGTCCTGGTCGCCCCGTGGAGCTGCTGGCTGGTGCCCTGAACAGCCACCTGGAATTGCAGCGCTACAAGATCCTCTTTTCATCTGCGGCAACTACTCCCGCACCCTCGGCCGGGCAAAGTGAGGCAGCGAAATAGGATCATACCGCATCTGTTAAGGTACTGTTTCAGTCGATGTCACTTGATGCCTGGATAAATATCAGCTAACTCGCAACAACAATTAGCCAATCGATGTGAGTGAATTCGCTACCCAAAGCCTTTTCGTTAGATCCTCCAATCATGAGCAAGTCTTGGAGGGATGAAACATGACATATCGTAATATAGTTTTGGCAATTTGCCTCGTGGTTCTTTCTATTGAGATTGTACCTGTATGTAGTCAACCAAATGGGATGGCTATTATTGCTGTTCGGACAACTGCGGTAGGAAGTCTTGGGCATGTAGGAGTTGGTTTTCAGAATGACGATGGCACATGGACTATAGGTGCAGTTGAAAACAGCGGAGGATCTCCTGTCGTGCTTGATCAAAAAGGACTTATGGGAACAGAAATTGGGGCATCAGATGGCCAAAGTCCGTTCTCAGATAACGATGCATGGGTAGAACAAAATCTCGATTTGAAGGATGCAGAAGCTAAATTCCGTTCGCTCGGTTACGATGGATTCAAGATAATCCAAGTCAGTGATCCTAACCCGGGTAACGCAAATAGTGTAATTAAGGATCTTCCAAAACGAGGATATAACGTAGTTACAAATAATTGTCTCAGTGCTACGATAGATGTATTGAATGGATTTGGAGTAAAAAATTTACCTTTCCAAATAGCACATGTGGCACCCAATGATTATTATGCCAATGTTAAGGGTGAAGAATATCTATGGGATTCAAGTAAAAATACTTATACCAATCTCATCACTGGCTCGGCTTTGGCAGACAATCCAAGCACAGATGATGAGGAAACCTCATCCACAAGCGCAAAGTCTGTGTCTCTCTCTATCAAGGAACTGATGGCAGCGTCAATCAGCAAGGTACGGCTCCAAGAGCTTGTCCATTCTAATCCCGAATCAGTCAATCAACTATCTTCTCAGGTTGCGCTGACACTATACGTCCGCGATGGAAGTGCAAGCGGACCCATCATACCTGATGCTCGTGTTAACGGGCAGGACGGTGCAGGCAAAACCTTCGAACAGACTTTCGATAGCATTAATTATGTTACAATTAAAGGAACTCCAGGGACTTGGTCGTTCTCGGCTTCTGCAAACGGATATGAAACCAATAACTGGGATGAAGAAATAACCGGATCTTGCACTAAGAATGCATTCTTGCAGATGGTAGATGCCCAAGATGATGAGAAAACCTCATCCACGAGCGCAAAGTCTAGCTCTCTCTCCATCAAAGAACGGTTCGCAGCCAGCAAGGCACGGCTTGTCAATCAAGAGCGCAAAAATTTCACATCTCAGGTGAATCCATCTGAGGTTACGCTGACACTTTACGTCAGAGAGGCTAGAGATAGCTCACCAGACAGCAACCTGCTCATAAAAGGGGCAGAGGTCAAATGCGAAGATGGTTTGGGTACCGATTCTGAGCATACGACCGATAGTAACGGGCGTGTTATAATTACGGGAGTTTCTGGAAGATGGCACCTCCGTGCTATAGCATTTGGACACATACCTGTAGACGATGTGCTTGAAGTTATTGAAGACGACCAAACTTATACTATCCGCTTATCGAAAGTGCAGGAACAAGATTCAAAGCATTCTGCAAAGATTTCTACGAAGACAAAATCTTCTACGAAGGGTTCCAAAAATAGCATTGTCGGGAAATGGAAAATTCAGGGAGATTGGGGATGCGATGGACATATTGAAAAAAACATGGTGTGGATTGCTAGCTTCAATGAAGACGGTACCTTACTAGATGAAGAAGATACCGATCCAGACTCAGTTTTTACGTGGAAACAAAGCGGCAATACGGTCAGCTGGAGCCCTGCCCAGGCTAGCATATACCGTGGCGACGTGGGCGATAAGCACCAATTGACCATGTATCCCCCTTTTTACGAGGGAACAATAGACGGAGACACCATGAGCGGAACGTACACTACACATGGTAGTCCTAATCCCGATGGCGAGTCGACCGGTTGCTGGAAAGCAGTTAGAGTCGGATAGATTGGAGATTGGTGTGTGTAACCTGTAATCCATTCCCTCTTTTTTCGGTATCCATCAAACCACAAGATATTATTATAAGGATATTTTCAGGCCCAAACCCCCTTATGGTTCGCGGCGGATTGTGGATTTACTTTTTGCTATCACTGATGCCGATTAATCGCGATCGGCTGATTGTAAACCTAGATTTACCAAAGACTATATGAACGGGTAGTTAGGCTGAAGAGGATTTAGGCCAATTTCGGGAGGTGCGATGGAAACGCCCTGCAGTTTTTGCGGCCTCTTGTCCCTACGCCCCCTCAGGATTACTGCGCCGCATCAGTCTCCCGTCGCCGGTGACGACTCTTGCGGGACTGCTGGCCCCTGCTACGAGAGTCGCGCCATTTGCCTGTGATCAATGCACAACAAGAACGAAGTTCTTTAATCCCATTTCACCCGAAAACTGTATTATCTATAACGATTAGATAGGTAGCTTGCCGCGAGATAAGGCTGTGGCCGATTAAGCTCCGAGAATTGGGCACCTCGCTTGATTGCGAAGTCTTCGGTGAATACGAGAATCTGGCGTACCTCGTTCAGTTTTATGTGACTGCGGCAAGAATCGAAATGTGTGCAGGCGAAGCGGGAGCAGGCTCTTCATCTCTGATGACGTGTCCCTGTAAGAAGGGCGCTGTGTCAAAATCCAGTGCTGCCTCGCCGTTGCCTGTGTGATGGCGCAGGGCGGGCTCAAGGCCGCCACTACGGTGGTTGGCCCCTTCGAGAAGGGCACTGTGGATCGGTGCTTGACTCGCCTAAAACATCACTGCATTATCGCACTATTCTCAGGCTCTTTATCCATCCCAGGACGGCCTCTCGGCGATGCAGCCAGGAACAATAAGGCATCGAACTCAAAGAGTACGTATAACTTGCAGGACGCTTTCTCTCTTTGCCGGCTTTACCTAACAAGTCCAAAATCGCTTCTGGTAAACCGCCCATTCCATCACACTATGGAATGATTTATCGACAATTGTCCCATGCTGGTTTTTCGCTATCAGTGAATTTAAAATACCCCCATATAGTCCGGAGCGCAACATCAGGGGGTTTGAGCCCAGAAAGATGTTTATAATATTCAGGTTTGGCTTTCTTTTCCCTTTCCAGGCCATCTCAGGCTCACCTTCAGACAGAATAGGCAGTATATGTAACTTACAGGCCATAGGTTTCCTTAGAGGCCATGTAAGCCAGATATCAGAGAAGCTCGCTAAGGCCTTACCTCCATCTGAGGAAGAGATCAAAACGAAACATTGGTGGCAATTCTGGAGGAAGGCCTGAGAAATAGTATCCTGAGCTTTTCCAGAAGGTAAAAGAGGAGATGGATTAGAGTTACTAGCCGAAAGTAATTCTGAGGACCATGAAACCACTATCTTTCGTATGAAAGCAGACGTTATAATTGAAAGTTCTTGCTTCGAATAGGACTAAGATACCATACAAAATGTGCTGTGATTAATAAATCCGAGGTATAGACAAGTCCTTTAAGGATCAAAGGATCTTCATGAAATGTCCACTCGCAAAAGCATATCACCTCATAGGATATAGCTAACATAAGGACTAACACCAGCATAGTAAGGCAGAAGATAACGAAATGAGCAATTAACTCAGTAAAATACGGCTTGACTATCTCCCAAGCCTCCTGAATAATTTGGTGAATATCTCGGCGAACGTGGTCCATTCACCATGTAAATATTGGCGTCTAAACTATAAAGTTAAGCGTTTATCGGATATTAGGCGTTAACCTTTTAGCACAAATAAATGGAGTGAACCCATGAGAGTAGACAGTTGGTTAAGCAACAGTACTTAAAGCAACCCCCATTTCGAACTGTTCTGGAGATCTATAGCCAAGGGCAGAATGCAGCCTCTTCCTGTTGTAAACTTTCTCAATAAAATGCCATATGTTTCTATAAGCCTCTTCAAACGTTCCGTACTCATTCAGAAATACCTCCTCGACCTTTAGGGTTTTGATAAAGCTCTCTGCAAACGCATTATCGTATGGATTTCCTTTTCTAGACATGCTAACCAGGATGTTGTGCTCTTTAAGACAATCTACATAATATTTGGATGCGTATTGAACGCCCTGATCAGAATGATGAACAAGTCCTTGAGTAGCTTCTAGCCATCGATTTTCTAATGCCTTGGCCAGAGCATTCATAGCCAGTTGGTGGTCTATGTTTCTGCTCAGCTCCCAACCGATGCATTTTCTGCTGTAGAGATCCAGGATCACCGCGAGATAGATGTGCTCGTGCAGCAACTGGACGTATGTGATATCCGAGACCCAGGCCTGGTTCAGCCCGGTTATTTTTGTGTTCTTCAGAAGGTTTGGATATACTGGAAGTCCATGACTGGAATCAGTCGTTATCGGCTTGAATCTCTTCTTCAGGCACAGAAGGTTATCTTGTCGCATCAGGTCCAGCACGCGTTTGTGGTTAACGACATAGCCTCTGTATCGGAGTTCTGCGGTCATCCTCCTGTAACCGTAGCCAGGAAATTCCAGAGCGATCTCTTGAATCTGATTCTTCAGATCCATATTAGCAGATGGGACCCGTTCCGGTTGTACCCGCCATTTGTAGTAGCCGCTGCGACTCACTTCAAGTGCCTGGCAGGATTGGGATATTGACAACGAAAGGCCGTCAGAGAGGATTTCCCGGATGGTCATAAATCGTCCCTCAGCGTCGGTTTTCTTCTCTCCTCTCGAACCTTCTTTTGGGTCATGGCAAAGGCTTTTTTTAAAAGCTCGATCTCGGCATGAGCTTGGCCGAGCAGCCTCTCAAGTTCTGCAATCCTTGCCTGGTCCTTGTATTGGTTTCCATTACCGCTAAACGCTTTTTCGGGATTCTCGGCCAACTCTTCTCTCCACCGAGAGGGCAGGCCCGGATGGATGCTATGCTCGCGGGCGATCTGAGCAAGAGGTTTGCCACTCTCAAGTTCAGCTACTACTGATATCTTGAATGCTCGGTCGTAGCGCCGCCTCGTCTTTTTCATGTGCTTCCCTCCATGAGTTGATCTCGCTTAACTCATTGTCCACTTGGAGGGGTTCACTCCATATACAATCTATAATTATGTCAAATAAATGCGCTCCCTGAGAAGAAGTTTTCTAGTTTTTCATTTTCTATTCCCTTATATTGGGTGCTACTAATATGTCTGAGACGGCTTTTCCATTATAGTTGTTCTCGCTATTAACTACTTCAAAAGGCAGAATTAACATGCTTTCGTCACGTCTCATCCAATAGCAAATCATTATTAGGAAAACAATAGCGATTAAAGATAAAATATTTTGAATAATATAATTTATAAAATTCCAGAAAGCATTAAAAATTGTCTTAAACGCTTCTTCTGAACTGGTATTATTCGTGGTGGTGATAATATTGTTAGACGTATTAACAACTTCAACATTTCTATCCAGCAAAATTAGAATGCTAGTACCATTGTAACTCAAAATGGCAGTGATACTAGCATTAGCTGTATTGACATTCAATTGCAGCAAAGAAAAAATAAAAAGTACTTGAAGTAGAGTCGCAAGTTCCTGCTTCATATTTCTCCGTTATTTCTAGTGCATAGAGTCTTTCTTGAAATAAATAGTAACAGCTAAACTTATAAAGATTATCATAGGGTTAATCGAACAATGAGTGGAAAGACTTATATCCGAATATGACCTAAATAATTTTTGTTTTTTGATGGTTGATGATCAGTAATTGCTATATAAACGCAAGGAGTATCGATATAGATGGCAACACCACCTAAAAAGACACAAAAAGAAATGGCAAAAGAAATGGGAAAGGAAGCTGGCAAAAAGGCTTTTGATGAGGGAATGGGCAAGGTACTTGATAAAAGCAAGGAATTCCAAAAAATTGTGAAAAAAAAAGGAATTTGAGACTAAGTGAAGTAAGACGAATATAAATCCCCTTTTTTTGTTATATTTTCAGCCTGGGTGATTAGCATGGGACGGAGTTTCAAGAGCATCAGACAGACGAAGGTTGCGAAGGTTGGGCCGAGATACATTGTTTCAATCTAAGAGTGGAATATACATGTCATCGGATTTTTTATATAGATAACGCAGGAGGAAAAGAGAATCATGGCTAATGAAAAGAAACAACCGTCAAGGGAAGAAATCGTGAAAAAAGCCGCAAATGAAGCCGCTAGCCAAATGCGTAATATAAAAAAAGGTAGGCCAATAGGAAAAATCGAGGAAGAGGCCAAAAAAGCAGCCAAGAAAGTTGTGGATGAAAGGCAGAAAGGAATGAAATAGAAGATGGATAGGATTCCTAAACCGAAATAAGTTCTCCAATGACCACATTAACCTGTCAGGCGGCGGGTCGCGTACGTGGCATACTGAAAAGTGCTAACAGGTGACGCAATTGATGTTTGCTACCAAAATGAGTCTAATGCGTTCGATTTTCGTGATAATTTTCAGTAGTCCTCATACGCGGCCAGGCGGCGCTTGGAAGATAAAAGAGTTGAAGCATAAGGGCTGTTCCTAGCTCGAAAGAGTACGTGTAACCAGTAATTCTCTTCTTCTTTTTTCGATGCCCTTTAAACCGCAGGATATTATTATAAGGATACTTTCGAACTCAAACCTAAACTCCGGCCCTTTTAATAACCAGGTTAGCCTCGATGGGAATTCCAATCTTCATCTTCTCCAGGATCGTTCTCTGTTTTTTTGAGATCTCCGTTAACCTCCATTTGCCGCCGACTTTAACTGCCCTGAGCTTTGCCAGTTCCAAGAGAATCTCTTCGATGGATTTTTTATCAAGCAGCTCCGAGTCCCTGGCCTTTCTAAGCAATATCGCTCTCATGATCAACGACACGAAGAAAATGAATAGCAAGCCCTGAAGCGTTTCAATCTTCTGTACTCTCAGAGGCATAGCCTCAAGCTCATTCTTCAGATCATCAAACTTCTTCTCGACTTCATCCCTTTCGCGATAGAGTGAAAGCACTTCGTCCCATCTTCGTTTGGTCGCTGAAAGAAGAATTGTCTTGCCAAATCGGTTTGAAGCCTGCGATATGGCATTTATTCTCCTGCGAAGGTGGATCGTTTTTCCCTCCACAATGCACTCCAAGTATCGTTCAAAATTGCCTGCTGTCCGCTTGAATTCTCCAATCGGGTTTTTGAACTCTTTTCCATTGAGTGCTGATTCGATATCGATCAGTCTGTTGTAGAACGAATTTGTCTCTGATCCTTCCCGCTTCTTATTGAACAGGACATATCCATAGGCATTGACTTCACCAATCATGACCTCGCTTTCCAAGACGTAGAATATGTCTCCACCGAATCTCTTTGCATTGGCCGGATTTTCGATATCATTATTCGTCTCGCTGATAAGACCCTTGCCGATATTGACGCTAAACGGAAGCGGAAGAATAAAATCAATATTCTCGGCAGTCATTTCTTTAATATTGCTCTCGCTGTAGAATCCTCGATCCAGAATGAAGAGACTCTTTGCAATGCCAAATGCTTTTATTTCAGCTACAAGATTTTTCAAAGTCACAACATCGCTGATGCTTCCAGGAAACAACTTGAAGTAAAGAGGTAAATGATTGTTCAGTGAAAGCACCAAGCCCAGGTTGACTTGAGGCAGGTCCAAGCCATCGCGGTTGTATCCCCATTCCAACCAATCGATATTTCGCGAGGCTGAGGAGAGCGATGTGATATCGAATATCAGCGTCTCATCTTCGCCAGCTATCAAAGAGTTGTAGAAGGTGGTCATAGCGGCTTCTTTGGTGGATAATCGCTCCAGGAAACTTGAGAGCCACTGAGAGCTGAATGTCTCTTTTAGAGAGTACATCTCCGGCAGAAACGAGTCCTCTAGAACGTGGTGAAGGTTCTTAAGAGAGGTCTGATGCAGCAACCTGCTCATCGCAACAGCAAGAATCAAATCTCCGTCCTTGCCAAACGCTTCAGAGAGCTTCTTTCGAAGCTGGATTTCATTGCCCACTGAATCAAGAAGATAAGCAGGACCCAATGATTTCGTCGTCTTGACATCACGTTCGGCGACCTTTGGAATGAGCTTTCCTGAAGTTTCATCCCATACGCCAAGATAATTGCGTTTTTGCCTGGATTGCTTCTTCTCAGGGTCCCAAAAATTTTCGGCTTCGTAAACGTAAGTATGCCCGCGAATCTTCTGCTTGACCAGATACGTCATAGCTAAGAGTAATAACCATAATAGTATATAAATCCTTCGGTAAGTTCGATGACAGAAGAGTTCAATACGAAAAATGGTTACTGCAAAGGCCGGAGTTTAGGTTTTATACCAACAGCTTTATTCCACATACTCTAAGAATAGTTTGATCCTATCGCCGAAACCCATGGTTGAGGGGGTAGATTCAGTATCTGTAGATGAAATTTTGAAGTTTGATGCCGCCACCTGGACTTTATCAACTTTTGTATCCTGACCTCCCCATCGCTTAGGCAAATAAAGCAGGAAAACGAGGCTAATGTTATCGTTTCTCCTTCATAAGGGAAGGTGCCTATTAGGTATCACTAATCGCTATGCAACGATATTATATGCCTAAAAATTGGGGAGGTCAGGTTGTATGTAATATCTGCATAACATTAACTGAAAACATGTTACTGCTTATGCGAAGTTTATATACCAACCTATGTGGTTCAGAGGTCTCTCCGAGAGCACCTTTGCAGAACGCCGATGTCATAATATGACTATAAGATGACATGCACACAGACCAGCCAAAATGGAGATGCTTTGGCCTGATGCCATCGTTCATCCATCGCTACTATAGCATTCTCTTTAGTGCGGATTATGCATAACATTGCTCTATGTTTCCAAGCCGTCTTGCGCCCACCCTTCGTACCCATCTTATGACATTGCCTTTGGAATTTGCGTAAATTATCTCTGGTAAAACCCTTAAGTTGCGCATGGAGCTTACTTTTTTTTATCGAGATCTACTATGTTTAGATGAAGATAGCCCTATCATATACGTCTATGTGCACCCATTTATTGCCATTAAACGCCAATTCTTGGATATGATAATTATCATCTAGATAGTAAACACGTGGGTTACCACCATAAGTAATTGCAGTCAGCGGACTTCCAATACGAGCCAGCTTTATTGGCTCACCTGTTGCGCTAGTGGTTACATTTTCACGACTCCAGCCGCCTGCAAAACCTAGTCGATGAACACAGCGATCCGTACCTAGATAATAAACAACAGGACCACCATTGTAAAATATAGAAGTCAGTGAACTTCCACCTGCTGCAGGAGCTGCGGATGTACGAGTTGTCAAGTCTAAATGATGCCAGCCGCCGCCCCAATAAGCTAATTCATTTACATGGTAGTCGTAACCGAGATAGTAAACGCGTGGGTCACCATTATGAATTGGTGCAGTCAGCAAACCCCCATGCGCCGCATTGGGTACATTTCCTGTTGTCAAATCTCGATTAGCCCACTGATTGGTTCGGCTCCAATATGCCAATTCATAGATATGGTCGTTGCCACCTAAATAATAGATACGTGGATCTTCGTGGTAAGAAAATGCAGTCATGACATTTTGGGAAGAAACCGGTCCACCTGCTTCGTCATGTATTCTCCTAAGGATCCATTTTCCGCCGTCCCATCCAGCTTCTATAATCTTCCCTCCATTATTTTGATAATAAACCCGCGAAAAGCCATTGCGAGTTATCGAAGCTAGAGTAGTTCCCAAAAAAGGATCAGTGGACGCGTCTAATGGTGCACCAACAACAGTTAATTTTTTCCAATATTCAAATAGAGGGCTTACCTTTTGAAAGGCCAATTCATAGATATTGAGGTCGTTAGCCCCGATGCCTTGATAATAAACACGCGGATCTCCATTAACAGATATCGCACACAAAGCAGTTTTTCCGCTAACACTAACAAGGTTTTTCGTAAACCATTTGGATTGATCACTATGCCATCTATACTCATGGATAAACGGGGGGATTTGAAAAATACGTGGATCTCCATGCGAGGTTGTCGATGCCAAGGCGACGGTAATGTCAATTCCTCCTTTTCCTATATTTAGGATAGATACGGATAAATAACTGTTGATCGTTAGGAATTCGGTTGGATATTTAGTCTTCAATTGCTGAGTTGCATAATCACTAAAATCGATAACAACAGAAATTATCAAGAATAAGTTGATGGTCCATCCTCCAGGAAAATTATAGCCATCTGTCATCTCCTTGGCGGTACTGCCGAACACCTATCGGTCATGAATTACTTGAAGGATTCTATCAAGAACCGCCGACTCAATTACATGATCCCCAAAGATCTCGCCACATTCGCCGTAAGATTTGTTAGAGGTAAAGACGATCGACCTCGTTTCGTACCGTTGGGATATCAACTGGAAGAATGCATGAGCACCCTCAGTGCTGAATTGGAGATATCCGATCTCGTCTACAATCAAGAGCTGAAATCTTGCTAGTGTCTTGATCACCTCCTCTAGCCGATCCTGCCGATTTGCTTCGATCAGCCGTTCAATCAGGTCTGATGCGTTAAAGAATCGAACCCGAATTCCTGCATCCAAAGCAATCATTCCCAGAGCAATTGCAAGATGCGTCTTTCCAACACCATGCGGCCCGAGAAATACAACATTTTCGGCATTTCTGATGAATCGAAGAGTCTCTACAAGATCCTTTTCTTAACAAAAAATACTTATAGTTTCCGTGAGTAAATAAAATGGGGTCTAAAAAATGGTAACTGAATCCTTCAAAGGTGTAATTCCTAATATTGAATTCAGTAGTGGCGGTGTAACGATACAATTAGGAATGCTAAAACCACAATACCATCCTATTAACACTGCAATTTTAGGAATTGATGAAAACGAGAAAAATTTGCCAGGACGCCTTAACATGGCTTCCGCGTTGCGTAATGCTTATATTAATAAAATGCCTGTAACCCTTAGGTTAGAGTTTAGTTTCTATATGCCAATAAATGTCCCAGGGAATCCAGGGGTCCCGTCCCAAATTTCACCAAATTTTTGGGCGATAACGCATGTATCCTGGTCGGAGCAATAAGATATGCCTCCAATTTCTGTTGATAACGTTATCGAAACTAATAGCAAAATAAATCGTTATCGATTCAGATTAGAGAGCCTTCCCGGATTGGTCCAAAGAGGTGAAATCCAGCGGAAACCATTTCTTCAACATATTCTGTTAGGCAGGGATTTAGAAAGATTTCCGCAAGCAGAAATCTTTTGGAGGGCCGAAAGGGAAGGCGAAATAGGAATAGGGCGCAACACCTATGCCAATAAATGGATGCCGTTGGGAGACAAGTCTATTCCTGATTATCTCGGGCTGTCATTAGAATTATTAAAAAGAATAAATCTTGAAGCCGCAAGGGAAGATGATCGCTACTGGATGGTGGATCATAAGTCCGAAGATTTGCCAGTTCTAAAAGACCCAAATGGATTTTTTACCAAGATATTTGGTGAGCCTACTGATCGGAAAAGCCAAAAGTTTTTTGATAATTTGCTGGAAGTGACTAAGCTCCTCAAGGTGTATTCGACTATTTATATATCAAAAATATCAAATTTAATTACACAGATTGATATAAATGTAGAAATAAGGGGTAAAAAAAGAGTACTGACTTTCTTTTTTGAGTCATTAGAAGCAAATTTGCCTGATTTTCCGGAAAATATAAGATTATTTACAAATGAGAAAATAATAAGTGGACGTCTTCTTATTGGGATACCTAAATTAGGAGGTTGGGATTGGCCATCGCATGGTCCATGGGCGCAACGCAGCATAAATCTGATAAAAGAAAAAGATGAATACAAGAGATATAGAGAAATTTATAGTACGGAATGGAAATGGTTCAAGGAAGATTACACAGAAGAAATGGCAAGAGCTAAGAATCCCTCTCAGCCAGCTACTGAAGGATTGCATCATCCCATAGTTTTGGGCGCTGGTTGTGAGGATAATGACCTTCCTTTTCCAAACTATTATAATGAATGGTTCGGTAATGATCCTCGTTTCGCAGGAACGCCGAACTTTCAAAAAAACTACTACCGTTCCTTTCACCATTATGGGGGTCATGAAACTGGATTGGAATATAAATTATATTTTGAAGCAGTTGCTCTTTCCGGGGGCGTTTCTCCTCCTCCCAGGATTGTAAACGATAGATATTATAGTGCTCGTGATTGGGGTTATGGAGGAAATAGAATAGATGAGAATCTCAATAGAATGACCTTCGTTGAAGCAATAAGACAATATAACCGATATTCGGAAGAAGGTAAACGCAACGCGTTTTTAATTATTGGACATGTGATTCATCTATTGCAAGACGTTGGGGAACCAGATCATGCTCGCTTGGTTGCACACCCAGCAAGTGGTTATAATGAAAAAGAAGCATACGAGAAATGGGGAGTCTGTCACGTTTTAGCGACAGAAACTTTTGCGGCAGCATGTGCAGCTTGTTCTTGGATCCTTGGAGTGGGATGCTTGTTTTGTGGAGGTATTTCATTTGGGGCCGTAGAGGCCGCTTGCTACGCAAGCATTGACGAAAATGAGATGGGTTTTGAGAAATTAATAGGCGAAAAATGGAATTTGGTACAGATAAAAGACAAAATTGCTGAAATGAGTCCTTTAAATGCATTAAATTATGATACTTTTTTCCAAGATGTTGCAGATTTTGCTATTAATAAAGCCGACGAAAAGGGCCTGAAATCAGCTTTAGGGTGCAGCGCTCTGAAGTATTTCCCACTAATACCGGATTGTGATCCTGATATCAACTCAAATGATGGTAATCAATGTTTACCTTATATAACGTTAACCAATGAGGTTGCACCTAGAATTATTGGATATAGCGCAGGTTTAATTCAATACTTTTATGAAATTGTGAACCATCCCCCATTCGTTCAACGAGTGGTTATTATCCAGGGTCCGCTTGGACTGGTGCCTGATGATTTCACGAAGTTGCCAGCACCCGCAAATGAAGTGTATTACGATTCTCAGTGGATTGATCAAGTGCCAGGTGATCTAAAGATTCGTAACAAAGATACACCTGTGAATAAGCCGATGAATCCTGATCTTCAAGCATACATGTTTATCCAATTTGGGCCAAATTTGCCACCACTAAAAAGTAAAGCTGTTAAACAGGAGACACTTAATGTTAGACTGTATACCGAAAATAACGGCATAAACATCGAAATTCCGATGAAATCGGCGCAATCTCCCGCCATAGGCACCTATTATTGGGGCACCTTCCAATTAAAAAGGACTCAAAAACCATATAAGCTGCAATTGGAGATTCAAGCTGAGGATGCCTCAGCTCATCTAATACAGCGTCATCAGGGTGGCCACCAGCTGGATTCAAATCCAGGAACGGTAGCCAGAGCAAATGTAGATGATCCTCCGTTATACAATTTTATCAGCTACGAGCCAGGGGCTGATAAAAACCACCTTCTAGATGTTGGGCAATCACGAAATTTGAATACCACTATCATAGCTTGGCAGATACTGGAATAGTATGCCACCTTAATTCTAAGGATTACTTCCAGGAGAAGCCGATGTAGCATTCAATACGGCCAAGGAGACTGGGGCATAAGAGCTAATATCTCAGCTCCAAATCAATGCATATAACCTGTTAGAATCCATCTCTCTTTTTCGGCCCATTTCCCTAACCAGAAGACGCCAAGTATTTTTATAAATACCTTTCTAGGTCGATAATCCTGATGGTGCGCTATGGAAAATAGGCTTACAAATTTATGTCGGAGCATATTGATTAGACCAATAGCAGAGAGAAATTTGATTTATGCCTACAAACTATGAAATGACGACTTTGCCCAAAGAACTTTTGAGCTGTTTTCATATACCGAGCTGCTTGTATGAGGCGGTGCGTACAACTTGCAATAGTTCTATGGCATTTTACAAAAATTAGTTCATAATGCCATAGAACTATTTCCGAAGAGCAGCGAGCCCATAAAATCGATTATGCTAAATGAGATAAATGGAGCCGAGGGCCTGGCCAGTCCTCAAACCCCACCGCTCCGACTTAATGCCTCTCTCCTCCTTATGGCTGGCGTTCTGGAAGGAATGAAGGACGAGTCAGGCTATAAGTCTTTCTTTGAGAAAGCTGAGGCAGGATGCTTTAGGCCCTCATGAAAGAGTTTGATGAATAAGAAGGAGGGAGGCAAAAGTCAGTGATGTAGGAGGGGAAAAAGACACTTCGACTTTCGCCAATATACTATACGTCAATTGCCGAGATAAAAGGCTTTCGCTTCAAGTTAGAAAAGACCATTTCACTCCAAAGAATCATAAGAGAATGAGATATCAAGTCCCAGGCAGGCCAGCGCCGATCCGCAGCGCCCTTTTAGGAGGAACCAATCACCGCATAGTGTTGGCCTGACCCTGCCCGAAACTCGACTTTACATAATAAGCCGGGCTCGAAGGCGGCACAAGCGCTGGAATCTCACACAGCGTCCGTTTTAAGGGAACCCGTTCTCATGGGGCCTCGTGCCCGCCCTCTCGCCTTCGACTTCTACTTGTGCCGCATCATGCCCCGACCGTGTATTAGCGCGAGATCCGGCGGATTACTGCGCCTGTTACAGCGCGCAACTTTTTCAGCCCGCCGAAATATCAGCCTCACAGGCTCGTAGCCAAATGCAGGCCACGACGGCATGCATCTCCTGTACCAAGGGATTTTGATTGGCCATATTGCCCCCTGGTGGGGCAAACACCCTTGTCATCAGAGCATCATCGGATACGTTAAGCCCACGGCACGCCCGCCACCCTTCATGGCATGAAGCGGCAAACTATCTATATAATCGTTATGAATATTTGTAGTTGGCGGTCGAGAGTCGCCTGGACTGGAAAATAGATCAATAATTGAGCCGGACTGGGGTCCGGGCTCAAGCGGTAATCTTGGTCTTGGCGATGTACTTGATCAGCTCCGAGCCGATCCTAGCCTTTCTCTGTATCTGATTGGCCACATCGTCCGCGGATGCGCCGCCGGCGGCCAGGGCGCGAATCTCCTCAAGCGTGGAGTCTTCCACGGTGAAGTACTCGTCCAGATCCTTTCTGTGGCCCCATACGTCGCCTTCCAGCATCTCAATGCCCTGCATGTCCAGGAATACCTGGATGGCATTGGACATTGTCTTGCGGTAGGATGGCGGGACCTGAATCATCCTCAGCCTGGGGCATCTCTGCATCAGGTTAAGGAAATCTACATTGCTGGCCCGGAATGCCAGGTGAACTGTCTTCTCATTTGGATTCAAGTTAGGGATCTCATTTCTGGCGCTGATTACTCTAAGTCTCATTTTAGTACTCCAGACCCTAAGATGCATTCCCTAATATTAATAGACACTTCCGAGTAATATCCTTATTAAAATACTGGATTTAGCAGAGCGCTGGAGCGAGGAGAGTTTATACCCTATTCAACAACTGAGATGGGAGATTGGGCAAAATTGGCTAAGAAAGCTAAGCACAGCGATGCCATCATGACCGGCATTCTTGTCACCAAGTTCAAGATGGGCCAAATCAACGTCGAGGATCTGGAACAGATGGCTGTGGATACTACCAGAGCGGAGAGGTGCTCGGCGGCGAAAAAGGTGCTGGACGCTTTGAGAGTAAGAGTAGATCCCGAGGAAAAAATTTATTAAGTTGACCGTAAAAAACAATAACCTTACGTCAGGTTGGGATCTATATCCGAAGAGAACTTATTGCTATTATTTTGCTGGTCCTCCTCTCTGCTCCAGCCTTTGGGAAGATGACGGCAAAAGACTGGTTTGATCAGGGCAATTCTCTCGCGCTCCAGGGCAACAGCTCCGGCGCCATCAATGCCTATGATGAGGCCATCAGGCTGTACCCGGACTACAACCAAGCCTGGAACAACATGGGCTTCGTTCTGAATGCCCAGGAGAGGTATGATGAGGCTCTGAGCGCATTCGACAAGGCCATCGAGATTGATCCTCAATATACAAAGGCCTGGAACAACAGGGGCGCAACGCTCGCCGCTCAGGGCAGATACGAAGAGGCCATCCTGGCCTGTGATAAGGCAATCGAGATAGATCCAGAAGGCGCCACTTTTTGGTTCAACAAAGCCGATTCTCTCTCTGACCTGGGCAGGATCGATGAAGCCATCCTGGCCTATGATAGGGCAATTGAGCTGGATCCGCAATATGAAGCCGCCTGGTACAATAAGGGAGGGGCTCTCACTGACCAGGGCAGGTATGATGAAGCTGCTCAGGCTTATATCGATGCCATCAAGATAAATCCAGAAAATAAAGGTGCCTGGAACAATATAGGCAATGTTCTCTCTGTCCTGGGACGATATGATGAGGCTCTCCCGGCTTATGATGTAGCGATCAAGCTAAGCCCAGGAGAGGCAGATTTCTGGCATAACCAGGGCAATGCTCTTGCCGAGCTGGGCAGGTACGAGGATGCCATCCTGGTTTATGACAGGGCATTAGAGCTAGACCCAAAGGATGCAGATGCCTGGCACAACAAAGGTGTGGCTCTCAATCTGCTCAAACGCACCGCCGAGGCCAGTGCAGCCCTGGCCAGGGCCGAGGAGCTGAAATTTTCCGGCTAGGGCTTCAAAGCTCTTCCAGCTTTTCGACACCCATTTTCTTGACCACGGGCTTCCAGATCTTGTCGGGCATCCAGGCCGGCGCGCCCTTGGGCTTGTCCACCTGCACCCTCTCGCCTGTGAATATGTGCAGCTTCTTCGTGCCCCGCTCCCGGAGCTTGATGTCCGTGTGGCCCCGGTTGGCCGCCTTCAGGGCCGCCTGGCGGGGCGATTTGCCCGTGAAAACTCCGATCTCGTTGCCGTTCTCGTCCCGCAGGGCGAAGTTTCTCATCTCTTTCTCGGCCATGATATTTCCCTCCATAATAGCTTAGCTAGCCATTGCACGCTGGATTGATATCAACTTTGAGGTTCCAGGATGCTTTTGTCAATAGATAATCAATTAGATTTGAAACTCAAACGTTTTATTCATAGACCGTCATTGGACTGCCAGAGGGAATAGCAAAATGAAAATATCCAATTTGAAGCAGCTCCTACAAATAGCCCTGCTCTCAGTTTTGATAGTTGCCATCTCGGCAGCTACCGTATCCGCAAGCGAGAACCTCGTAGCTCACTTCCTGGACGTGGGCCAGGGTGACTCCATCCTGCTGCAGTTCAACAACAAGAACGTGCTCATCGACGGCGGCACACAGGAGATGGGCCCAAGAGTCGAGTCCTATTTGCGCAGCCATGGGGTCTCAAGCCTGGATCTAGTTGTGGCTACGCATCCACATTCGGACCACATAGGCGGCCTCTTAACCGTCCTCAAAGATTTCCCCGTAGAGCAGATCCTGGACAGCGGCCAGGTGCACACTACCCCGACCTTTGAAGATCTCCTAAACGTGATAGATAAGAAGAACATACCTTACAACGTCGCCGAAAGGGGCCAGACGATCGATCTTGACCCCAGCCTCAAGATCGAGGTCCTCTCTCCAACGTCGACCCCATTTGACAACCTCAACGAAAATTCGATCGTCCTCAAAGTCACCTACAACAAAGTGTCCTTCCTTCTCATGGGCGATGCCGGCTTCGAGGCCGAGGACAGCATCATGGCTGCTGGATATGACCTGAAGAGCACGGTCCTGAAAGTAGGTCATCATGGAAGCTCGTCATCTACGGGCACATCTTTCTTGAGCAAGGTCAAGCCAAAGGTCGACATTATTGAAGTCGGCGCGGGCAACGACTACGGCCACCCGACTCAGGCGACTTTAAGCGCTCTGCAGAATACCGGCTCGAAGGTCTACAGAACAGACCTCGACGGGAATATCGTGGTGACAACCGATGGGCAGACTTATTCCGTCTCCACCGGGAAGCAATCCTGGAGCACGACCGGCACCGCGCCAAAGAGCACGGCCTCAGCCGTTGCATGGCCCGCCTCGCCGGTCGCCGCCGTCTCCACGACTTCGCAGGTGGCTTTCGTGGGCTCGGTGAAGTCCAATAAGTATCACTATCCGAGCTGCCAGTGGGCGGAGAAGATAAAGCCCAGCAACGAGATATGGTTCACGGGCAGCGCAGACGCCCGGGCGCACGGGTATGTGCCCTGCGGAGCGTGCCATCCACCGTGAGGTGCTGTAAATGAAAGCTGTTATTGATCGGGTCGAAGGAGAATTTGCGGTTCTTTTGCTGGGGGATAAGGGCGAGTTCAAGCTAAATATCCCCATTTCTCTGCTTCCGGAGGGGTGCAGGGAGGGAGATCTACTGAATGTCTCCATCGAGCGGGACGTTGTGGGGACAGAGCAGGCCGAGGAGCGGGTCTCGGGCCTTATGGAGAAGCTGAAGAAGAAGGGCCAAGGAAAGGGGATTATCCGGGGTCCAGAGGGCTAATGAGCGATCCATCACGCATCTGTTCCTGGAAGATTGCCTTTGCTTTGGATAATCCAATTCGCAGGCTCATCCACAATCCCCAAAAAATCCTGGGCGGGTATATAGAACCAGGACAGACAGTTCTCGATCTTGGATGCGGGCCAGGCACTTTTTCTATCGCCATGGCAAAGATGGTAGGCGAATCAGGAAAAGTCATCGCAGTTGATGTCCAGGAGGAAATGCTCCAAATCGTGAGGGAAAAAGCGGCCCAGCAGGGGCCGGAATCAAGAATCGTCACCCATAAGAGCGGTCCGGACCGAATTGGCTTATCCCAGAAGGTGGATTTTGCTCTGGCTTTCTACATGGTTCATGAAGTACCCAATGCTGAAGCGTTCCTGAAGGAGATTGCCTCAGCGCTAAAACCCAAAGGAAAGCTGCTTATTGTTGAGCCCAGGATGCATGTTTCAGCAACTGCTTTTGAAAAGACGATCGAAGTTGCCCGGCAGGCAGGCTTGAGCTCCATCTCCGAGCCAAAGATCAGATTCAGTAGAAGTAAGCTATTGTCCCGATAATCATGCCTGGTGGCTGCAAAGACGACATGCGGGCTGTCGGGATGCGGGGATTATGAGTGGCCTGGGGCTGAGGTACTTTGCCATATCGCCAAATGAGTCACCAAAGGTATTTCATTAAGAAATGCTGACTGTAGTCCATGTCTAGACTATCGATAGTCATTCTATGCCTGGCAGCGCTCATATTGCAGGCTGTTCCTGCAATTGTTGCAGAGCAGGCAGTTACATCGACCGATTCGGTGATAATAGCACAGTCCTCTGAAATTACGCATGCTGCTTCTGACTGTCCCTACATAGGTAATAGCAATACGCATAAGTTCCACAGGCCAGGTTGCTCGTGGGTGCCTAAGATAAAGCCAGAGCATTTAGTTTGCTTCTCAAGCGCCAGCAAGGCGCTGTCCGCTGGATACGATCCTTGTAAAAAATGCAATCCTATGTAAATTTGGTTGATATTCTGCAATTTTTTTTTGCGGGCCTGCGTGCTTCCTGATGCAAAATAATGCATCTATCGCTACGGCTTCCCGGTCTTCTCCCGCAGCAGCGCCTGAGCATCCGCATGCATGCCGGCGAGCTTCTTGGTGATCGGGTGCTGCGGGCCGTACTCCTGCTCCGCCAGCCCCTTGATCCGCCAGATCTCGGATAGCAGCTTGCCTATCTCCTTCGTTACGTACTTGCGATTTTGTTCGGTCATGGGTCTTGCAGCTCCGGCCGGTCCTTCAATGCCATCCCCTAAAATCGCCCTCGCATTTTATCTTTTTCGTTCTGGTAATATATCTGAATCATCATCGTATCAATAAATATTAAATATAACTTATATGCATTATTTTATCATTTGTTCTTGGGGCAAAGCTTTGAGGGCACATCGGGAGGGATAATTACCATCGCATCGAGTAGACGGAGGGGGACGCTGTGAACCAGGAGGCCATTCTGGCAGTGCTTCCCGATAGCAAAGATGATGCCAAGTCTTTGAAGGAGATCGCCAATGAAATGGGCCTGGACATCACCGCCTATGTCGATTGGATCCGCGTAGAGAGGAGGCTATCAAGCTCTTTGAGGGCTTTAGCGAGATGGGGCTTTGTGGCTTTGGAGCGCAGGCAGAGAGAAGAAGGCCACAAGTTTTGGTATAATGCCTACTGGAAGACCGAGCTGGCAGAGTAGGCGGGCGTGGGCGGCCTGCTGGCAGGGGGGCCTGGTGGGGAGCTGGCAGACATCCGGGCCCGGCTGCGGGAGAGGCGACAGGCTGCGCGGGGCGGGGGCGGAGCACGGCAGAGATCCGGGCGGGCCTAGGGGAGGAGGATATAAAATTTGATGTTCTAGGTGGCGGAAATGTCTTGTTTTATAAAGGATATAATAATATAAATTATGGTTTGTTATCAATCGCAAGATACATTTACGTAACTTCTTATCAAGTGATCTCTGTTGGGAGATTCATGGATAAAAGCGAACTGCTGGAGAAAATACTCATCGATCCGAAGCCCCTATCGATAAATCAAAGGGATGCTGTTCTTTCGGACAAACGTCATATAAGAATCATTGCAGGTGCAGGGGCCGGAAAGACCGAAACTCTGACTAGGCGCATTGTATATCTCCTTCTTTCAAAAAATGTGGATCCTTCTGCTGTTGTCGCGTTCACGTTTACAGATAATGCGGCAGAGAGCATGAAGAGCCGAGTATATGAGCGAGTGAAACATCTTGGAGGCGATGATATCTGTGCCCGCCTGGGCGAGATGTTTGTAGGCACTATTCATGCATACTGCAAACGTCTTCTTCAGGACCACTTCGGATACGGTGATTGGGGTGCACTTGATGAGAATCAGGAAATGGCATATATTATGCAGATTGGTTGGGACTTGGGCCTAGGACAATCCGGAAACTACTCCATAGATTGCGAAGACTTCCTTAATACAACTAACGTCTATTACAATGAGATTATTCCTGAAATTCGTTTTAGGAGAAAGAAAGATGCCGATTTTCTCGATAAAATTCACCACTACGAAACCCTGTTAGATAACCACAAACAACTAACCTTCAATCGGATGATCAGACTCGCCGTGGAAAACCTTCGAAAAAATTCTGAGGTTACAGAACACGTCAAGCATCTAATTGTGGACGAGTACCAGGATATCAATCATGTTCAGGAAGAGCTTATTCAATTAATCGGCAAGTGTGGGAATATATTCATAGTCGGCGACCCGCGGCAGACCATTTATCAGTGGAGAGGCTCGGATGAGCGGTGTTTTGAGGAATTTGCCACAAAGTACCCCAATACGGCCACCATCCATATTACAGAGAATCGACGCTCGACCGTGGCGGTGATAGAGACTGCAAATGGATTTTCAGACACATTTTGTCGCACAAAGTATGACCATATCGATCCAGTTAGAACTGAACGGGGTAAAGTGCTCCTAACAGAAATGGATAGCGATGTTACTGAAGTTCGATGGATTGCAGATCAAATCCAGTTGCTAGTCGATACAGGAAAATGCGCCTATAAGGATATTGCCCTTCTCTTTCGCAGTGTCACTACATCAGCGCCGCCTTTTATCGAAGAGTTTAGACGTAGAGATATCCGGTTCGTCGTCGGTGGAAAGGTAGGGCTATTCCGTCGACTGGAGATTCTAGGTGTTGGGCAATTATTTGCCTGGCTATGGAGTGATGGATTTTGGATACCAAGTAGATCAAAGGGGCGCATCTCAGGTGAAAATCTACTACATGAAGCTTTAATGAATTGGAATATGGGTATACCTGAACTGACAATCGGTGAACAAGGCATCATAAATCTAAGAAAATGGAAAGAATCAGTGCTTTTTTCCTCTTATGACAACTTTACTCAGGTTCTTGATGAATTGCTCGTTATTCTTGGATATCATAAGCTAGACCCCGGAAATGAACGGCATGCTGTAATTATGGCTAATTTGGGCCGTTTCAATGAACTACTGACGGATAATGAAACAGCGATAATGTTAGGGGGCAAAAAGCGTCGAAACTGGGAAAAAAATCTAAAAGATTTGTGCTGGTACATGAACACATATGCATCTTCGAAGTACGATGAACAAACTGGTGATGATATTGCCGGCATCGATGCAGTTCAGTTGACTACGATCCACCAGTGCAAGGGACTGGAGTGGCCTTTGGTATTTATTCCGTGTGTTGTCCATCAGAGGTTCCCATCTAGCCTAATGGGAAAGAGCAAAAATTGGCTAATATCTGAGGATCTTTTTGAAGTGGAGAAATACGAGGGTGATGAAGAAAGTGAACGGAAACTGATGTATGTAGCAATGACCCGCGCAAGAGATGTGGCAGTTGTGAGCTATTTCACCTCTATGAATGGAAGGCCAAAAGCTCGAGGTGACTTTATCGATGATATTGAGCAGCTGGAGTATGTCGAGTCATTATCGCAATCTGACACACTCCCGGATTATGAATACATTGTAACGAATCCGTCCGAGGAGCTACATACATTCACCGCGGGAGAATTAGTCGCGTACGGAAAATGTGGGTATTTCTATCGATTAAGACATGTATGGGGATATCAACCTGGCCTCAACGAATACATAGGCTACGGCACATCCCTTCATTTTTGCATGCGTGTTGCGGCAGAACTTATAAAACAACAAGGCATGTCACCGTTGATAGCAGTGGCGACTGCTGTGGATCGCCATTTTCATCTGCCGTTTATGGCACCAGGGAGAACGCGAGATATCAAGAATAAAGCTAAAGAGCATCTAATGCGATTCACAAGCGCACACCTCGAGGATATGCTTCGAATCCTCGAAGTGGAGACAAGGGTCGAGTTTCCTGTACAGAATGCCATTGTATCTGGGAAGGTAGATGTCATTCTTCACGATGGAGATGCTATAGAAGTGCGCGAGTATAAGACAACTGATACGGCCACGACGCCGGATGATCTTTCTCTTCAGCTTCGGCTGTACACGAAGGGTTTAATGTCAATTGGCAAACAAGTATCCCGGGGATCGGTTGCTTTTCTTGAAAAGGCAAGAATTAACATAGTAAATGTGTCTGAAACAGCAGTTGAGGCAACAGTAGGGCAGGCAGAAAAAAGCATCAGGAATATTCTTGAAGGGAACTTTGAGCCATGCCCCGGTACTGCATGCAAAAAATGCGACTACCAGAAAATATGCAAATGGCGGGCCTAATAACCATGGACAAAAAAATGGCTGAATATCAAAAGGAGCGTCTTAATCGCTACAAACAGCAACTAAAGCAGAGGCTCATCGAGCTTTTTCAGATCGATTCCCCAGACCTTGATTTCGGTGTTTATCGCATTATGAATCAAAAGAGGGATGAAATCCTCCGCTTCATGGATGAGGACCTTATTGAGGCTGTAGATAAGGAATTTGGGAAATACGATTTAGAGGCCCGCTCGAATCTCGTTTCCGAGAAAGTGGCACTAGAGAAGAAAATCCAGGAGGAACTCAGCGAGAATGCACTTCAAGGTGCTGGCATAAGGGACGAGTATCTGAATACGAAACTGGCAAGAGACCTGCAAGAAAAATGGTTAGCGCTCCAGAAAGCAGAAGATGAAGCTTCCATGAGCGACCTGCAGAAAGCTGAGATATTCTCCCATTTAGAAGAATTTTTCTCACGGTACTACAAAGATGGCGATTTTCTCTCGCTGAGGAAGTATGCGGATAAGTATGCCATTCCCTATCAGGGCGAAGAGGTGCTGTTGCACTGGGCTAATAAGGATCAATACTACATCAAAACGGACCGCTTTTTGAAGAGCCACGGGTTCAATGTCGGAGAGTATCGTGTCATGTTCGAAATTGTTCGAGTCGAAGGGCAATCGAACAATAATGGCAAAGGACGTTATTTCGTACTTGCTGGAAATGACGACGATATAACATATGATTCTGATAAGCGCTTGCTTACTGTTCGATTTGCTCATATCCCTCTTTCTGATGAAGAACTTACCGAGAGGTTCTCTCCTGGAAAGGATCGGCAGAAGCCAAACCAAGACGATATCGTAGATGGTCTTGTGACGAAGATCCTTAACTATGATTGTATTCCAGAAGGTCTTGCCGTAGCTCTGAGAGCAAAAGTTCAGGAGACGGATAAGAATCCTCGGTTGCGAAAGCATGTGATGAGCTTCTCGAAGGAGAACACAAGCGATTTCTTCATCCATAAAGATCTTGGGGGTTTCCTCAGACAGGAACTGGATTTTTACATAAAAAACGAAGTTTTCCGGTTGGATGATCTCGACACGGAGAACGAAGTATCTGTGGGGCGGTATGTGAAACGAGCGAAAGTGCTTAGATCTATTGCAGGCAAGATCATAGACTTTCTAGCACAGCTTGAAGATTTCCAGAGAATGCTATGGGAGAAGAAGAAGTTCGTGCTTCAAACTGGCTACTGCATGACCATTGATCATATACCAGAAGCATTCTATAAGGATATCTTGAATAATGAGCTGCAAATCACCGCGTGGAGAAATCTCTACTGCATAGGGGAAAATCAAAATGAGCAGACAACTCTCATCTGCGGACAAATAGACAAAGCCTTCTTAAAGAATCACCCGTACCTTGTGCTGGATACAGCCTTTTTTAATGCAGACTTTACGGATCGTCTATTGGAGAATCTCCAACACCCAGATGGGACTCCAATAACAGATTTTGATAATGCGGTCGGTGGGCTTATGGTGAAAAGCGAGAACTGGCAGGCACTTAATCTGTTTAAGGAACGTTTCAAGGAACAGATTAATTGCATCTATATCGATCCACCATACAATACGGGAAATGATGAGTTCATCTACCGTGATACTTACCAGCACAGTAGCTGGCTAAGCATGCTGGGGGATCGATTAATACTCGCACGTTCGTTTTTAAATACGCAAGGAGTAATTTATACCAGCATCGATGACAATGAATTTTCTCGCCTTATCGAGCTTGAAAATGTCATATTTAAACCAGAAAATTATGTTAATAATATTATCTGGCAAAAGAAATACGCTCCCCAAAATGATGCTCAGTGGTTCAGCACTGATCACGATTTTATAACAGTATATGCAAAAGATAAGCTAACCTGGCATCCATTGCCTTTGCCTCGCACCGAGGATCAAAACAGTCTCTATAATAATCCAGATAACGATCCTAGAGGGCCATGGATGTCTGATAACTTTACCTGCAATAAGAGTGCAATTGAGCGTCCAAACCTATATTATCAAATACTTCATCCGATATCACGTAAAGCAATCTTACCATCGACTAGCAATGTTTGGAGATACTCTCCTGAAGAATATGATCGGCTTGTCCGAGATAATCGGGTATGGTGGGGCATAAACGGAAAGAATAATGTCCCTAGATACAAAAGATTTTTGAAGGAAGTCGGAGGAAGGGTACCGCAAACTCTCTGGTTCTATAATGAAGTAGGACATAACCAAGATGCTGTTCGAGAACTGAAAGCGCTTTTTGGTATTCCTCCTTTTACATCGCCAAAACCAACCAAGCTGATTTCTCGGATTCTTCAAATTTCACCAGGGAATGCGATATTAGACTTCTTCGCAGGCTCTGGCACTACTGCGCATTCTGTTCTTAATATTAATAAGATCGATGGCGGCAAGCGCAAATATATCCTCATCGAGATAGGAGATTATTTTGCTACAGTAATGAAACCACGCATTGAGAAGATAATGTACTCAGCCAATTGGGATGACGGTAAACCGCAGGATACCGAGGGACAAAGTCACATCTTCAAATATATGGAATTAGAGCAATACGAAGATACTCTCGACAACATAGAATTTCTGAATCGAGAAGGGCAACTGCAGGCGACGATTTTCGGAATGAGTGACTACATGCTTCGATACTTCCTCAAGGTGGAAACAAAGGAGAGTGCATGCAGGCTTAACGTTGATCAGTTAGCATCCCCCTTTGCATATACGCTCAAAATTCGCCGTGATTCAGGATTTAATCATATGCCCGTCGATGAAGACGGTTACAGAGAGGTTGCTGTAGATATCGTCGAGACCTTCAACTATCTCCTGGGATTGCATGTTAAGCGCCGAATAGCTCGTCACAACAATAGTCTCAATCTCAGTTATCGCATTGTGCATGGTGTGCTACCTGATGGCAGCAACGCCACCATAGTCTGGCGCAATTGCCCGAAGAACCCAGTAGGGCACGAAGGAGAGCTTGCGGAGGATTTGAGGTACATCTCAGAGAATATTCTGGCAGAGTTCCCAAATACAGGCACACTTTATGTTAACGGCCATTGCTTCGTCCCCAGGGCAAAACCCATTGAGCCTGAATTCAAAAAACGCATGGGGGCATGATTTAATTGGCAGTAAGACGCGGACGACCAAAATCTAAGAATGCTCAAAGAACCTCGAAAGAAGGCAACTTGCGGCCCTGGCTAGTGAAGTGCGCCTTCATGAACCGCCTTTTTGGTATAAAGGATTCCCGGGACTTTAGGCATCTACTGGCCAAGATCGAAGAGGGCAATGATGAGGATGGTCATAGCAATTTCTACCATGTCCTGAAAAACCACAACGATTTCCTGGAAAACGCCGACATTAAACCTGAAAAGCTCCTTCAGTACGACGATAATATTAACATGCACATGCGACGTATCAACTCGGGCCGTGATGTTTCGATCCGGCTTAAGTATTACCAATGGCTCGCCGCTCTATTCACTGAAGCCTACTTGGATAGATATTTCGATAGCCAGGGAAAACTAGCAGGAGAAATTGAGCAAGCAGTCAGAAAATACATCGACGAAAAATCTCCAACATTTGACAACTTTGGCCTCTATTCTCGGTTTATGCCGGATATAGACGATCTCCGAAAATGCGCCTATTGGATGGCCACAGGATCGGGGAAAACATATCTCGTACACCTTGCTTACCTCCAATTTCGACACTACAATAGTGGCTCTAACCACATCGATATCGATAGCATCTTGCTCATTACACCCAACTCCGATTTAACTAAACAGCATATCAAAGAGATGAATAAGAGCGGCATACCTTGTGAAGAGTTTGATTCCGCTGGACTTGGCGGCTACTTCCAGACACGATCCGGTGGGGATATAGTAAATGTCGTTGAAATAACACGGATCACAGAGGATAAGAAAGATGCTGGTGTAAGACGAGTTGATATTGAGAGCTTTGGAAGGAAGAACCTGGTCTTCGTTGATGAGGCGCACAAAGGCAGCGGTGGTGAAAAATGGAAATACTTCCGCCGAGAACTCTCTCGGGAAGGTTTTACTTTCGAGTACAGTGCCACCTTTGGTCAGGCAGCTGCGTCCAGTTCCAATGTTGAAGAAGATAACCTGGCACTTTTTGCAAAGACCATTCTTTTTGATTACTCATATCCGCATTTCTATGATGATGGTTATGGCAAAGAATACCGAGTTCTCAACGTCAACGAGAGAAAACACGATACAGATCGAGTGCTTCTATCTAACTTGCTCACCTACTATGAGCAAAAACTGGTCTTTAACGACATCCAGGAGATTGCAGTATCCAACAATATCGCAAATCCTCTGTGGATATTTGTGGGAAGCAAGGTAAACGTTTCAAGCACAAAATCTGATGTCATGACCGTGATTAGGTTCCTCCAAAAGGTCCTCACAGACCGGGAGTGGGTAATTGAAACCATTGAGGAGTTTCTGCAAGGACGATCGGGCCTTATTCATGAAACAACTAAACATGACATTTTCGATCCTGCATTTCCTGAGAGACGTCTCCGTTATCTTCGTGAATGCCATAAGAGTGCCGAGGAAATCTACGATGACATGCTTGTTCGGGTATTCCGTTGTACTGAACCTGCAGGTCTAACATTAGTCCTTCTTAAAAATGCCGAGGGAGAGATCGGTCTCCGGTGTATGGATAATGATTTCTTTGGGGATATTTATGTAGGTGAGGCATCAAAGTTCATAAGTCTCGTAGAGAAAAACGAACCAAGAATTATAATCGAAAAAGTCGATCATCCTTCTCTCTTCCGCTCAATCGACGCTCCGGAATCTACCGTGAATATACTCATAGGTGCGAAGAAGTTCATTGAGGGATGGGACTGCTATAGGGTATGCAGCATGGGTCTAATAAATATCGGCAAGAGTGAGGGAACCGAGATAATCCAGCTCTTTGGAAGAGGTATCCGTCTCAAAGGTGAGAATAATTCGCTTAAGCGTAGCAATAATGACTATGGAGACCAGCACCCAGATCTTCCCTTGCTTGAAACGCTCAATATTTTCGGCGTAGATGCCAAATATGTTGGCTACTTACGCGAATTCCTTACGATTGAAGGTATGGATTCCGATAATACGATTGAAAAGTACATCGATATTGATATCCAGACCGATTATCTCAAGGAGGGGCTATTAGTCCCTGAATGGGAGAGGGAAGGTTTTGCCAGGAGAGAGCAGTTTGTATTGACCAAAGAACTGCTTGCTCCCGTCAACGTTGACCTGCTCACTCGGGTAGAAAGCGAGGACAGCAATCTCTACAAAGGCGCTGAAGCTGATTTTCGACCTGAATCAGTATTCATTAACTCTTCTTATCTAAATTTCGTTGATTGGGATCAGATGTATTTTTCCTTGCTTGGATGGAAAGATGACAAAGGTTGGAAGAATACGATTTTCACAAAGGCCTTTCTCAGAGAGGTTATCGAGAACCAAGAGATTTACAAGCTATACTGTGCAGATCATATGATTCAACCGACTTCATTCGAAGATATGCATAGGCTTGAGGATGTGATTGCTCTTATCCTGAGAAAAGTCATACAGGCGTCTTATAGCAGAAAGAAGAATATCTGGATAAAAAAGAATGCATGCATCAAAGAACTCAGTAAAGACAACGGCAATTTTTCATTCAAGAGATACACACTGCAAATAAAGGAACATGAGAGGGAGATTATCGAAACAATTGAAGATATTAGGGAAAATATTGAAGCATTTCTCCAAGATGAGTCGAGCAAGTTTATTACAAACGTCTTTTTTGATACTCACCTCTTCCAACCGCTACTTGCAAAAACAGAAAAAGGATCAGAAAAGATACTAATTTCCCCTGCAGGGCTTAACGAGGGTGAAGAGAAATTCGTTAAACATCTTTACAATTTTGTAAATAACCAAGAAAATGCGCCATTCTTCAAAGAAAATAAGCTGTTCTTGCTTCGCAACATTCCGAAGAAAGGAATCGGTTTTTACCAAGGGACATCTTGGTTTTATCCAGATTTCATCCTATGGATAAAGAACACAATGACAGAAGCTCAACGACTTATCTTTGTAGACCCGAAAGGATTGACATGGGTGAATGGCTTCGATGATCCGAAAATCCGATTATGTCACGACATTAAAGAATTCGAGAAAGAACTCCGAACGAAATCAGGAAAAAATGATTTGATACTGGACTCATACATCCTCTCTCTTAAACCCAGATTAGAGATCACCTTCGAACGTGCCCCACCAGAGAAGTTCGATAGCGAACACATTCTATTCATGAAGAGTGATCGGTATATCAAGAAGATGCTTCTTATTGATTAGAAATCATCATGCATCGCTTATTGACATTGGACTCTATCCTCCAAAATAGATCACACCTCCTCTCTCTCCACCCTCTCCGCCATCCCCCACTCCTCGCCCAGATCCACTCCGATATCCATCCCCGGCTCGATCCTCTTGAAACCGGCATACATGATGCAGATGAGCTGCAGCGCGGAGAAGACCCTCCCCGGCAGTGCCCGCAGAACGTGGCTCTCCTGGGGATCATTGATATCCAGCCCGTACTTGCCCAGCATGCCGATCTCGAAGGTGATCTCCTGAATCTCCTGCAGCGACTTCCCGCGAAACAGCCGCAGGGCATCCAGCAGATAGAAGACCGCATTCGATCCGAGTTCCTTTGCCTTCAGTCGGCGCACGGCGATCTCCCCGGCCAGTTCCTAGCCGGGAGAAGCCCGAAACCATCTGCGCCTGATGTTGCTTATGCAAGCTCCCGTGTTCGATTTCTTGACACAATTATGGTACCCATGACATTGATGAATCCGTTTTGCATTCCCACTTAGATGATTTTGATTCATTACCTTCAGAATTCACGGCCGCAGGAGTTTTCATTACATGAACCCTGCTATTTTTCCTATCTACTATGCCCAATTTTGAGAGTGCATCCACCGCTTTTATTGTCAATTCCTTTGGAATTAGCCAGCCCTTATATTTCTCCGTTCGTATCTGACATCCACCAATTGGCTTCAATACATCCAATATTTGCTTCTGCATTGCAATTATTGGTCGATCTTCGCCAATTAGAAACATCTCAATTACATTGGATTTAGCCGAATACTGCTGGATCTCTAGAGAATGCGCATTGATATTCCTTGCATAATTGCTTTCAATGAACACTTTATTATTTGGATGCCCATTTTGGGGCTTCATAGGATCAATTATCTTATGCAATTTAAATAAATCGGTCACGCTATTGTCAAGTCTCACGCCGAATTTCTTGCTTCGATATGTGTTAGTAAGTTCAGTAGGCGGCTGCACTTTCCTTTGATGCTTATTTTTCTTTCTATTCTTTTTAATTTTTATTGAATTATGTATATTGATATTATTTTCAATTTCATTGTTCTGAAATCCTTGCTTCGTTGCTTGGCTTGGTCGACCTACAGCGTTCGTATGATCTACGGCCTTCTCAGCTTTCTTCTTATTATTAGAATAAATTTCATTATTTGGATCAATTTTCGCTGCGATAACATAACAATTCAATGCAGCTTTATAATTTTTTGCTATATAATATTTATCACCAAAACGATTCACTCTCTGGGCTTGGTCATTAGTCGATGCAATTATAGAGCGGTGTATTAAAGGGGGCTGATCCAAATTATGAGGGACTTTTAAGTTCAGCTCTTTTCCATTACAATTGCAGTATTGAGTTTTGTCATTCAAATCAGATTTCAATGTGGTCAGCACTATCTCCAAAGAAGACACATTCGAGCGATTTCCTTGCTCATCCGATATGACGTCGGTCCTAATTGTTATATCCTTGATTTTAAGATTAGGTATGAACCTATTTCTGATAACTTCCGCTGCATCTACGGCACGTGAGATCGATTGCCCCCTGGCTTTAAGTGTAACAGTTGGCATGTTTCTTTCTAGCTGGGTCATCACCGCGAGTACGTAATTCATTACCGGCTTATTACCAACCAAAACTACGACGTCATCTTTCATGCTGACTGTCAACCCTTTATTCTGCTTTTCTTTTAAATATTATTAATACTGTCAATGGCAATCTCAAATTCCTCAATAGTGGCAATTGAAAAATCCTCACCTGCAAACTTCTGAGGTCAGGACTCAGGAGTTGTGCGGATGCTGACCGGGGAGAGATTCCACATGTTGAGAGACTTATACGACGAAGGTTTAAGCATTAGCGAGATTGCCAGACAGACCGGCCACGATCGTAAGACGATAAGCAAATATTTAACTTCGGAAATTCCTCCGATGAGGAAAGAAAGACCCCGCAATCCAGGGAAGATCGATCCCTACAAGGAATACATCATCAGTAGGCTTAATGAACATCCGCTATCAGCTTCACGCATCTATCGTGAGATCCAGGAGATGGGATTCGCAGGCAAGTATGGAATAGTCAAGATATTCATCCGAAAAGTGAGACCAAAGGTTGAAGTTCTTGCAGTATATCGATTTGAAACAAAACCAGGTGTTCAGGCTCAAACGGATTGGGCTGAGTGCGGTCGTATCGAGATTGATGGCAAAATCAGAAAGCTTTACTGCTTCACAATGACGCTCGGCTATTCTCGAATGCGATTTGCAGAATTCACTCTGCAAATGGACGTCTTTACCTTGATCCAATGTCATTTGCATGCTTTTCAATATTTTGGAGGCTATCCCCAGGAGATTCTCTACGATAATATGAAGCAAATAGTCATTGATCGAAAACCGGTCTCTTCCGATTCAACATGGAATTCGAAATTCGAGGATTTTTTCCGATATTTCGGCTTTATTCCCCGTCTTTGCCGGCCTTATAGAGCTCAAACCAAAGGAAAGATAGAGAATATGGTAAAATTCGTTAAAAGAGACTTCTTCATGGGCGGCAAATTCAGCTCATTCTCAGATCTCAACTCACAGCTTGAGCAATGGCTACATCGTGTTAATTCAACCAGCCAAGGAACCACTCACGAGATACCATTTGAACGACTGAAACAAGAAGGCCTTCGACAGATGGACAGCGTTTTGCCATATAATATTAATCGGGAAGAATCAAGAAAAATCTCTAGAGATTCATTCCTATCTTATCTGGGCAATCAATATTCTGTACCCTATAAATTTGCCGGCAGAACTGCCAGACTTCAGATTCACGATAAAACCTTCTCTGTTTTTGTCGGAGTAGAGTTGATCTGCACTCATGATATTGAGCCTGGCCACGGAAAAGTATCGCGCAATAAGGATCACTTCAAGGGATTGCTTTCAGAAATCCTCAAGCAGAATTCGGTGTCCGGTGTGAAAGGCCATAGTGTAATGCGTTTTAAGGGACCTGATGTTGAACATAGACCGCTATCATCCTACGACGTCTTCAGTGCGGGGGGCTAGGAATGAACGGATTTGAATACGAGCGTCTCCATGGCAATCTCAAACTCCTGAAGCTGATAACATTTGATTCCATTCTGGACAACTACCTGGAGATTGCGGCAAAAGAAGGAAGATCAACCATCGAAATCATCGATTACCTCATCGCTCAGGAGCTTCAGAGCAGAGATGCTCGATCTCAGGCTCTTCGTATGAGAATAGCAGGCTTCCCGATGGATAAACGGCTTGATGATTTCAATTTCGATTTCCAGCCATCTCTCGATCAGACTGTAATCAGGGAGATTGCATCCCTGAAGTTTATCCATAATGCCGAGAATATTGTCTTTCTTGGTCCTCCTGGGGTGGGGAAGACCCATCTTGCTATCGGTCTGGGGATTGAGGCGGTTAAAGCAGGCTTCAAGGTACATTTTGCCAATGCATCATCCCTCGTCGAAAAACTTGAAAAGGCGGATAAAGAGAAGAGACTGGAGGAAAAGATCCGGTATCTATCGAAATTTCATCTACTTATCATCGATGAAATGGGATACCTACCCTTCAATGATTCCGGTGCACACTGCTTTTTCCAGCTCATTTCTAGACGATATGAGAAAGCGGCCACCATTTTTACATCCAATAAATCCTTTGGAGAATGGGGCGAGATCTTTGGGGATCATGTGATTGCCGCCGCCATTCTCGATAGGATTCTCCATCATTGTGCGACCGTGAACATAAAAGGGGAAAGTTACAGGCTCAAGGAACGCAAACGTCATGGATTGGCTCAGCCAAGCTTCTCAGGGTAGATATCCTTGGTAGAGCATAGTGCAAAGTCTTATGTAGATCTGAGGAAATCACAATGCCAGAATTGGGGAATTTTGGTTTGCCATTGACAATACATCTTAAGCACTTCGCTGACGATAAATTATGCTCATCGCTCCTGCTAAAATGGGGATAGTTTCAACAGACTTATTTCCTAAAATACGATCGGAAATACAATCAGGACCTATTAGCCATCATTTCCTTAGTCATTTCTTCAGAAATAGCGCCTGCAGCGCTACAAGATCCTCTTCATCGCGGTAACTACTCCCGCATCCTCTGCAGATTGAACCGAAACATCACGCAGCTGGAAGTGCGCCGCGCTTTTACCGTCTACCAGCCCATGACCATCCTGGAGGAGAAATAACATTTATACAGTACATCTTTATATACTTTTAGCTCCTTTATCATTACTCATGGCAAGGAAAGAGTTCCGAGGCAGGACGGCTACAGTATACCTTCCCGTCGGAGAGATCCTTAAAAATTGGCAGCAAGAGGCAGCTCAAGGTGGCGCCACCATTTCTGAATACATCTTCGAGATGGTTGAGAAGGCCCGACGGCCAGCCGAGGATGTGGTCCGGCCAGACCTCGTCCGGGAAAACTCGGACCTCAAGACTCTAAATCGCAAGCTAGAGCAAGAAGTGAACCTTTTAAAAGCGAACCTGGAGATCATGCAGGCCGAGGTCTATAAGCAAAGGTTTGCAGGTTTTGAGAAGGTCGATGCCCCGGGGAAAGGATCCCTGCCAGGTCGAGAGAGACGATCTCAAGGCCTACTTGCAGGCCATTAGAGACCGTGGCTTAAAGACTTCAAGCCAGGAGAGAGTTTTCACTTGTTTATCGGCCTTTTATGCGTTTGTGGTTGATGAAGACCTGATGCAGTCAAATCCTATCTTGCCATTTAGGCGGCGGTATCTCCGGCAGTACAAGGATAATGGCTCTGAGCCCCGACAGCTCATTTCCATTGACCAGGCGGCCATGCTCATCAATTCCATCCTGCATAGTCGAGATAAGGCAATTCTAACCCTACTCTTCAAGACCGGCATGAGGCTGGGCGAGCTCTGCAGCCTGGATGTGGGAGACTTAGACCTGCAGGACATGTCCCTGGTCTTGAAGCTCACAGCGAAGCGGACCAACAGGCAGCTCTTTTTCGACCACGAAACGGCCCGGATGCTGCAGGCCTGGTTAACCAGCCGGCCGGATATAGGTGATGGATCACCGCTGTTCATCAGCACTAGAAAACAGAGAATCAGCACGAGGGAGGTTGAGAGGCTCACAAAGAAACATGCTGCACGCGTGGGGCTGCATGATCCGAACTCGGAGAGATTGGCAGATCGCTTCACACCACACTGCTGCAGGCACTGGCTGGTGACTCATCTCCTCCGGGCCGGGATGAGCCGGGATCATGTTAAGTGGATCCGGGGAGATGCCATGAAGGAATCGATAGATATCTACTACCACATAGATGCAGAGGATGTCAGGAAGAGCTATCTGGCCTACGTGCCCCAGCTGGGAATTTGACTTTGGCTATTAAGGATCTTGACATGTGTCCCTTTGATGAGCAATGAAATCAAAACATTCGGGACTGTACTTATCTTTTATATCAGATACGTTTATATTGACTGACTAGTCATTACTATCTTATCTAAATTGGAGGTATCGTTGTCATGTTCAATCCCATATCTCTATTAAATATATTAAAAACAGTTAATGAAATTGCTACTTCTCTATCTGACAGGTTAATTGCTGCCCACGAAAAACCATGGGAACAGATCCGGATAAGTCTTGACGCACTTGAAGACTTGACAAGATTGCATATCAAAGCTATTACTGAAGTTACCTCTCCAATTATAGTTGAAGGAGACCTCTTATCTACTTGCGAGAATTTTATAATTTTTATTTATAATAATCCAGATTTTGCATCAGTATATAGATCAGCACGAGGTAAGCTTGAAGCCTCCATGGAATTAAGTGAGTTTAAGAAAGGAGATACTCTTCATCATATAAAAAAAG
>Ga0351929_1007_pt1 | contig 56357 bp, 41 predicted proteins | sample BONcelHT113001E9_FD_205825 | JGI IMG/M metagenome (GOLD analysis project Ga0351929, IMG submission 205825) | Enriched cells from coal bed in the Powder River Basin, Montana, United States - BONCAT cells T11 rep2 HSBNCT.T11.300.1.E9 ...
GGCATAGGACATGGTCCCGAGGCACAACAATCCACAAATCGCGAGAATCAATGTGTGTTTCATGAGCACACTCCCCTGGGGAAAAAGGTTAACGAACTTTTTGGAGCTGTACAGTCTCCTCAACCGCCAATGCTTTTCTAACTTACCTAAAGCATTGCATGTTATCCAGTCTGGGCAAAAAATTTTGTTCGTTTTTTTCGCCCTAATGGGTTTGGTAGGGGATATAAGGGCACGTTCGATCGAATTGGCAATGCCAACGGAGGAGCGGACGCCCCATGCCAAAATCCCCCGTTGCGGATATTCGATGCCTCTTGCCCATTACCATATCGCCGTCTGTGGGCGAACCCGCTGGACCACCGCGGTAAGGAAACCTCCACACATGCTAAAAGTCGGCTGGACCGCAGCGATACTTTGTATCCAACGGGCTCTAGGCCGAGGTCTATTCAGGATTCCGTGTTGGACCTGACGAATAGTTGCGAAACGTTTTCAATAACGGAAGGCTCGAATACGTTGGCGTTGCCGACTACTCGGCGCAACACAGGCAACCGCTGGACGGTGACCGTGCGGACCGTTACAACATCGAGAAGTTGCATCAGCCGCGAAGGCCAGCCAGTTGATAGAAGCCGTTTTTGGAGATCGCTCAAACATGGCCGGGCATTTCCCCATGCCGCCCACGTGGGTCATCCAGTCCTTGCACGCTGGCCAAGTCATCCCGGCCCATCCGCTTGCGCTCACTGCGACTCGCCGACTGGATGAATGCCGACAGCGGGCGTTGACGCGGTACTACCACGCGGCCGGCGCAGGCGGTGTGGCGGTTGGCGTCCACACGACGCAGTTTGCCATCCGCGAACCGCAGCACGGGCTGTTGCGGCCGGTGCTGCAGTTGGCCGCACAGACCGTGGCAGCCTGCGATGCCGCGACCGCCAGGAGAACGGTGCTGATCGCGGGTGTCTGCGGTGCCACGCGTCAGGCCGTGGGCGAAGCGCAGTTAGCGCGGGACCTCGGCTACCATGCGGGCCTCTTGTCTTTGGGCGCGTTGCGGTCAGCGACCGACGAGGAGTTATTCACCCACAGCCGCGCGGTGGCTGCCGAGATTCCGCTGGTGGGTTTTTACTTGCAACCGGCCGTCGGCGGACGGATTCTGTCGCGCACGTTCTGGCAGCGTTTTGCCGAAATCCCCAACGTCGTAGCGATCAAGATTGCTCCATTCAATCGCTACCAGACACTGGACGTGGTCCAGGCGGTTGCGGCGGCGGGCCGAGCCGGCCAGATCGCCTTGTACACGGGCAATGATGACAATATTGTCGTGGATCTACTGACCGAGTATGCCGTTTCCGTCGCGGCGGGTGAAGTGCGATTGCGGATCCCAGGTGGTCTGCTGGGCCACTGGGCATGCTGGACCCGTTCCGCCGTGGAGCTGCTCCAAGCGTGTCGCCAAAGCCGTCATGCTGCAACGGTTCCGACAAATCTGTTAACAATTGCCGCCCAAGTCACCGACATGAACGCCGCCCTGTTCGATGCGGCAAACGGCTTTGCCGGATGTATCGCCGGAGTCCATGAAGTGCTGCGGCGGCAGGGATTGTTGGCGGGTACGTGGTGCCTGGACGAACGCGAAACGCTCAGTCCCGGCCAAGCCGCGGAACTCGACCGAGTCTCCCGGGCGTATCCGGACTTGACCGACGATGTGTTTGTACGGGAACACCTGGAAGGTTGGCTGAGTTGATTCGGTCGCTTGGCTACTCGTTCTTCAGCCGAACATTATCCAGGTAGAAAGCCGTCTTGTCGGTGGCCATGCTGCACCAGCCGATCCAGGTGTGGTTTTTGAAATCGGGGTTGGCGACGGCCAGGCCGGGAAAGCGGCGCGGCGTTTCGCCTGGAAGTGTGACCGTCAGGTCCCACTTGCCGTCGGCGTCGGTGCCGACCGGAGCAGCGATCTCGATCTGGAACCATTGGCCCACGGGCAGATCCACCAGCGGGTGATCGGCTACGGTCAGCTTGCCGTCCCGGATCCAGAGCGAAGGGCCAATGCGGTACGGACTGACGTCCCAGCTGCGCCATTCGTGGAACAGGACCGCGCCGGGGTCAAGCCGCAGATCGAAACGGCAACGGGCTTGGCCAGAGGTATAGTTTGGTTTGTAGACCAGGTGTGGGTTGAAGACGGCTTGCAACCCGGGAGCATCTTGAATCTTGACGCTCCGCACTCCGCCGGCTGCCGTCTCGTCCGTCACGTGGATCAAGTCGCCGTGGTTCTCGACATTGACTTCCGCATCGGCGGGCGGCGAACCCACGGGAGTGAACTCGAAATCGTCGTCGATCTGCAGCGGCGGCGGTAATGGCGGCAGCGGGGCGAATTCAACGGGTGGATAGGTGAAACGGCTGGGGATCGAGACCCATTCGGCATCGCCGTACAAGCCGGCTTTGGTATAGTCAAACGGTTGGAAACCGACTTTGGCGGCGGGGGATTCGGACCTTAAACGAAAATCTCCGTTGGCCGGATCCACGAACAGCGGGTCTTCGATGAGCGACCCCAGATCCCAGCCCTTTTCCTGCCGCTGGGCCAGCGTCAGGCCCTGGAAGTCCACCGCCGCTCCCGAGGCGTCGAAGTACAAATTGCGCTCGAGCTTGACATTGTCATCGTTGATCCGCCCGGCCGAGATCAGCGGCCCCTGGTCCCAGTAGATCAGATTGTTGGCCAGCGTGAACGACAGATGCTCCTCGACCCGCGAACGCTGGATTTGGCCGTCCATGCTGCAGGCCAGGATGTTGTTGCGGACGATGTTCTCGCGGCCATAGTGCTGATGATACGTTCCGGTCTTGACGCGGTACACCAAGTTGTTCTCCAGGATCATCCCGGTGCTGCCTTCGTCGTTGTACAAGCCCCAGCCGCCGCGGCCATAACGATCGTAGGAGTACACGTCGTGAATCACGTTGTTGCTGACCGTGGTCCCCTGCGACAGCCCCAGCGTGTACACGCCGCCCATGTCGCTCAACACGCCCCAGCCCAAGTGATGAATGTGATTGAACTCGATCTTGTTCTGCACGGAGATCGTGGGCCGGTAGCCCCAACTCCAGCCGACCGAAATCCCGGTGTAGTATTGGTCGCTGATATCGTTGTGGGTCACCTGGTTGTGTCCGCTGTGCCCGATCCAGACCCCGATGGCTCCCTGGTGGATGCGGGCGGCGCCATGCACGATGTTGTTGTCGCAGACGATATGACTGGTTTGCGTATCCGGTTTGTCGAGGTCCACACGGGTCTGGCCGATCATCACGCCGCCGCCGCCCAGATCGTCCAGCCAACATCGCTGGATGCGGCAGTCTCGGCAGCCGCGGCGAAACCAGACGGCGTGCGTGCCGACGTGTTTCACCTCGCAGTCCTCGATCGCGACGTGCCGGGCCCCATCCGCCACGATCGCGGACTCAATGGTGACCTCGGCCTGGCCGTCGGCGTGGCCCGTCGGCGGCAGCACGTACTGGCCGTGCTCGAAACCCAACCCCTTGATCGTCACGTGCTCGACAAATCGGCCCTCGTCGGGCTCGCCTTCGATCCGCACAAACTGGTCGAGGACCGGGGCGATGACGGAGGCGGTGGGCATGTCCTCGTCCGGTCGCGGCAGGTACGACAGCGTGCCGTCGCGGTCGAGGAACCACTCGCCCGGCTCGTCCAATGCCGCGCGAAAGTTCTCCAAGTGATAACGGCAGTTGGCGCCCCAATATGCAAAGCCCCAGGGGATGCCGGCCGTGACGACGACCGTGCCGCTGTCCGGGTCAGCGCCCGCCAACCGCGAACGCGACGTTTCCCAAGAATGGTACGTGACCAGCGTTACGTCGCTCAGCCGTGCCGACGGTACGCTGCGCAGTGATTCAAGGTTCTCAACCCGCGCGCGGAACGCGCGGTTGGTAAGGTCCGCGACTTGCCCCGTCGCCGGATCGATGCCCCGATCCACTTTGGCCGCGATATGGTAATAGAACTTGTTGGGACTCCGCGCTCGCACCGCCCGGCGGCCATTGACCCACAGCTGCTCGAAATACCACTCCCCCGTGGCAACGTCGGGAACCCGCGCCGTCCAGACGCCGTCGTCGCCGCGGGTGAATTCCGTGATCAAGCGGCCGCCGGTGAATCGCGGGGCGGCGCCGGGCGCTGCTTCATAGCGGATCGGGCACGCGGCCGTGCCGCTGTCCGCCGGCGTCAGTACCAGTGTCTCGTGCATCGAGTACCGACCGTCGGCCACCACGATCCGCAGCGGTTCGTCGAGCGGTCCTGCGGTTTTGAGTTTCCGCACGGCGTCCCGCGCGCCCGCGAGCGTCGCCAGCGGGCCGTCGGTCCTGGCGGCGTTGGGTTCCGCGACTCGGCCTGACCAGGCATCGTTACCGTGGGGAGCCACGTACAGCGTGGCAGCAGGTGCCGGATGTGACGCGGCGAGGATCATCATAGCCGGACCGATGAAGCGTCTGAGGATCGTTGGCATGGCGGATTTCATGGGGGGCTTGAAGTAGGCGGGGCGTCAAAAACAACAAGTGGTAATCAGGTCCTGGCCGCCGACCTTGCGTTGGCGGAAGGGTGCCTGACCGCGACAAGAGGCAATTTCATCCACGGTTGTTCAACCGCACGGGCAGCGCCCCGCGCGCGGAAAAGCAAGCGGGGGACGCTGCACTCGCAGGAGCGTCCGCGGCCTATTGGCGTACCGACGCCTTGTCGGCCGTGGGGAAGTCGGACGGGACGGCTTGCGTCACTTTGCCCGTGGCGGCCCACTCGGCGGCTCGCTGGAACGGGACGATGAACGCCACGCTATGGAGTTCCTTCGGCGTATGTCCCATCGCGACCTGGACCACGCGTCCTTGACCATAGCCGACGGTGAACAGCACCGGCTCGTGCTCGCCTGCGCCGCCCAGTTCCTTGGGGGCAAAGGCGGTGGCGAGGACGGTCAGGTTTTTCGCCGGGCCGCGAAGCCAGCCGTACAGTTCATCGTCGACGTGCATGAACTTCTCGGGCAGGCCCTGCGTGATGGGGTGATTCGGTTCGCGGATAACCAGCTGGAAAGGCTGCATGGGGCCGTGCCCGCCGCCTTTGCCCGGGCTGGTGTCGCGGACGATCTGGCCGTCTTTCCAACGCACGTACGGGCCGTCCTTCTCGTTGCGGCCGCCCCAGCCGCCCAGGCCGATGATCTCGTTGTACTCTTTCCACTGCGGAAAGGCGGCGCAAGCGAAGTGATACACGACGAAGCCCCCGCCGTTTTTGACGTAATCGACGAACGCCTTCTGCGTGTCCTCCGGCCACAAGTCGCCTTGATAGTTGCTGACCACGACGGCGTACGCGGCAAAGTTCGGCTTGAAGCCGCTGTTGTCCTCGCCTTTGGGCGGCGCGGTCGCCACGTCCACCGAGAACAGCTTCGTCTCTTCCAGCTGCTTCTTCAGAACCGGTGTCGTGTTCTTCCAATCGTGACTGGGGACGTTTTGACCATCCACAATCAAAGCCTTGTACGGCGGCGCCGCCACCGCGTATGCCGCCAGCAGAACCCAAATCCCCAATGCTGTCATCCCGTGCTTGCGAAACATTGCTTGAAACCTCCGCGTTGAGACCACAAGTGGAAAACCATCCCAGCCGTCTGGCAAAGTCGCCTCCGACGTCCCCACAGGATAACATCCGCCGGATCGAGAAGAAACAGGGCGTTTTTCATGAAGTTTCCCCGTTTGTTGTCTCAACAGCCCTTGCATCTTGGGCCAGTTCTGCCTACACAATAGAACGTAATCGCCCTCTTTCCTTCGGAATCTGCCCACGATGTCTGTCTCGCTGACTGCCAAAGAACGCCGCCTTCGCGACCTGGGTCGCAAGCACGGCACGCCGCTGATGGTGATCAGCCGTTCGGTGCTGCGCGAGCAATTGGACCGCTTTCGTCGCGTGTTGCCCCGCGTCGAGCCGTTTTTTGCGATTAAGGCCAACGCGCATCCGGAAATCATCAAGACCATGGTCGCCGGCCGCGCCAGCTTTGACGTGGCGTCGGTGGCCGAAATGAACCAGGTGCTGGCCGCCAAGGCCAAGCCGTCACAAATCATTTTTGCCAACACGGTCAAACCCGTCGAGTCGATCGCGCACGCCGCGAAAAAAGGCGTGACGCTGATGACGTTCGACAGCGAGTACGAGCTGGCCAAGATTGCCGAACACGCGCCCGGCGCGCGGGTCTTGGTGCGGATCAAAGTGCCCAACATCGGGTCGATCGTTGAATTGAGCTTGAAATTCGGCGTGGATCCGGCGGACGCCACCAGCCTGATGATCAAAGCCTACAAGCTGGGCTTGCAGCCAGCCGGGGTCAGCTTTCACGTGGGCAGCCAGTGTACGCGAGTCGAGAACTACATCGAGGCGTTGGAGATGGCGTCGATCATCGCCCGCGACGCGCGGCTGAAACAGCTGCCCTTCGAGATGGTCGACATCGGCGGCGGGTTTCCGATCCGCCATTTTGATTATGAAGACGATCCGTTCGACCGCTTGGCGCCCATGCTGGCCAAAGAACTGGACCGGCTGTTCGACGCCAACATCCGCATCATCGCCGAGCCGGGCCGTTTCATTGTGGGACCGGCGGCGACGCTGATGATGAGCGTCATCGGCAAGGCGATTCGCGAAAACAAACTGTGGTACTACCTGGACGACGGCGTGTACGGCTCGCTGAGCGGCCAGGTGTTCGATCACTGCAAGTACCAGTTCCAATACCTGCGGGGCGGGCATACCCAACTGTCCACGCTGGCTGGGCCGACCTGTGACAGCTTTGACATCATCGCCCGCGGCGAAGATGTCCCCGAATTGCAGCTCGGCGACGTGGTGTACGTCGAGAACATCGGAGCCTACAGCCTGGCCAGCGCCACGACGTTCAACGGCATGCCCCTGGCGAAAGTGCTGATGGTGCCTTGAGTAAGGAAAGCGGTCAGATCGCCGCATCGGAAGAAACCTGAAGGAGATTCAACCTCATGAAACGTACGCATCGTATCCGCGAAGATCACACCGAGACGCCCGAGTGGATGTTGCAGAAGAAATGCCCGCACAAAGCCAAGTATCTGGCGGGCCGACGCATTCTGCCCAAGGGCATTACCGGGAAAGAGAAGTTTACCGACCTGATGCAAAACGCCTTTCTCGCCTACAACTCGGCCCGCCTCCGCGAGGGCTGCGAATTGTACACGGAAAAGATGCTCGAACCCGATGTCACCGTCGGCATGAGTCTGGCCGGCGCGTTGACGCCCGCCGGCTTGGGCTGTGCGGCGATCGTCCCGTTGATCAAAGCCGGCTTTGTGGATTGGATCGTCGCCACGGGCGCGAACCTGTACCACGACTTGCATTTCGCCTTTAACTTTCCCGTCCACGTCGGCAGCCACTTGCTGGACGACACCGACCTGCGCCAGAACGACATCGTCCGCATCTACGACGTCCTGTTGGGCTATTCCGACTGCCTGATGGCCACCGACGAGATCCTCCGCGAGATCCTGATGCAGCCCGAATTCCAGAAAGAGATGGGCACGGGCGAACTGCACTATCTACTGGGCCGCTACGCCGCGGAATGGGAAAAGAAGGCGGGTTTGAAGGACGTGTCCGTCCTGGCCGCTGCCTATCGTGCCGGCGTGCCCTGCTATACGTCGTCCCCCGGTGACTCGACGATCGGCATGAATGTGGCCGGCATCGAATTGAAGGGCAACAAGCTGCGCATCAACCCGTCCATCGACGTGAACGAGACGACTAGCTTTGTGCTGGCGGCCAAGCGTTCGGGCGGCAAGAGCGGCGTGATGCTGATGGGCGGCGGCAGCCCGAAGAATTTCATGCTGCAGACCGAACCGCAGATCCAGGAAGTGCTGCGGATCAAGGAGGTCGGCCAGGACTATTTCTTCCAAGTCACCGACGCCCGCCCCGACACCGGCGGCTTGTCGGGCGCCACGCCGCACGAAGCGGTCAGCTGGGGCAAAGTCGACCCGACCCGCTTGCCCGACGCCGTGGTCTGCTACACCGACACGACCATCGCGTTGCCGATCCTCACGCATTACGCCCTAGCCAACCACAAACCCCGTAAACTCCGCCGCCTGTACGACCAACGCCCGGCGATGATGGAAGCCCTGGTACGCGAGTATTTTGCCCATAACAAGTAGCCTTCGACGTCTTGACGTTCAAGAACCCACAGAGCCGGCACCAAGGACCCCACCCCATGACGATCCATCTTCGCGGCAGCCTTCCGGCACGGCGTCGGCCAAACGCCCCCACGTCGCGGCTCGAGACGTTTTCCCGCCGCACGTTTCTTGCCGCCGGCCTGGCTGGCATCGGAGCTTTGACCATGCCCGCCGCCAGCGGTGGCGAGCCGGCGCCAAGCTTGCCACCGGCGGACGACGGACTCCCGCGTCTTGATCTGCACGTTCATCTGGACAACAGCACGATCGACAAAGTGGTGGAACTGTCTCTCGAGTTGGGCGTCAAGTTTGGGATCGTCGAACATGCCGGCACCAAGGAAAACGTCTACCCGGTGGTCCTTAGTAACGACGAGGAACTGGGCCGCTACCTTGCCATGCTCGATGGCAAACCGGTGTACCGCGGCGTGCAGACCGAGTGGATTGATTGGGTCGCCTGCTTCTCGCCAAAGATGCTCGCCCGACTGGATTATGTTCTGACCGACGCGATGACCTTTCCCGGCCGCGACGGCCAACGTGTCAAATTGTGGGAAAAGGACGTCGAGTCGCGGGTGGAGATGGCTAACAAGCAGGTTTTCATGGACCGTTTCGTGGACTGGTATATCGCCATCATCGAGCAACAGCCGATCGATATCCTGGCCAACACCTCGTGGCTGCCGGCACCGCTGGCGGCAGACTACCATTCCTACTGGACCCGCGATCGAGTCCAGCGAGTGGCTGACGCGGCGGTCAAGTACGGAGTGGCGATGGAGATCAGCTCCGGCTTCCAGTTGCCCAAACGCAGCTTTCTGGACATCGCCAAAGCGGCGGGCGTCAAGTTCACGTTCGGCTCCAACGGCCGGTATCCCAACATGGGCAAACTCGATTATTCGCTGGAAATGGCCCGTGCCATGAAGCTGACCAAAGCGGACCTGTTCACCCCGGCTCCCGATGGCCGCAAGGCTGTCCAGCGGAGGCTTGCGGCAAGCTGATCCCGTCGGCTTCGCGTTTCGCCCCCAGCTCGAGCGGCAACCAGCGGGCTGCGGAGAGAAGATGCGCACCTTGGCCCGTCTCTCGGAGCTGCCGGGAGAGGCTGTCGTCGCCCTGCGTCAGGTTCCAAACTGCTTCGTCCGCAAGTTGCCTTCGCCTGGCGACACCACGGGAATTTCAAGAGAGCGATCCGACGGCTCACGGCTACGGCGTCTGGATCTTCAATTTCGTGCCCGCGCGGGCCCGCGGAATCGCACCGCGACTCGAATCGCCAGCCGCTGTCTTCGCGGCTTTTTTCCTCCCCGCCGCCGTGTCGCCCATGCGGGAACTGGTGCTGGCGCCGCCGGTGTACACCGACCATTCGCGGTGCTGCTGTTCGGCACCGGTCGTACCGACGGGCGTCTGCTCCTTGGCCGGTGCTTGCAGCACGTGAGCCGTCATCTCGTGCCACTGGTTCGCCATGCGCGCGACAATTTCGGGGTGCTCCGCCGCCAGGTTGCGCAGCTCCGTGCGGTCCTCCGCGAGGTTGTACAGCTCCCACGGCTGGCTCCGAAAGCTGACCAGTTTCCAGTCGCCGTCGCGAAGGCCGCGGTCAGTGCTGAACAGCAGATGGATCGGCGGCCGCGACGGGAGTTCAGCGCCGGCGAAAATCGGCGCCAACGAGACACCCGCCAACGGAGTCAGCTCGCGTTCGGGCCAGGAGTTCGGAATGTCCGCGCCGGCAACTTCTGCCAGCGTCGGCAACACGTCCACCAAATGCGCGGGCCCGTGAACCAGCGAACCGGGACGAGTCTTTAATCCTGCGGGCCAATGGACGATTGCCGGCGTGGCGATGCCGCCCTCGAACTGGTTCTGCTTGTAGTAGCGAAACGGGCTGTTTCGCGCCCAAGCCCAGCCGGTGCTGTCGCTCCATGTCACATCTGGCTCATAAGGCGGGCGGTCCGTGCCAATGCTGCGCCGGTCGTAAGGACACGCGCCGTTGTCGGAGAAGAACAGTACGAGCGTGTTGTCCAGCTCCCCCCGGCTGTCGATGTCGCGGAACAACCTGCCCAGTTCCTGATCCACCCGATCAATCATCGCCGCATAGGCCGCCATCCGCCGCGCTTCCCACGCGCGCGTTTCCGGCGCCAGTGCCGACCACGGCGGAATGTGGTCGGGACGCGGAGCGGGTTCGACGTCGCGACCGAACAAGTCGAGCTGGCGCTGCTTCGCCACCCGCGCGGCGCGGATAGCGTCCCAGCCGACATCATAGCGGCCGAGGTATCTCTTGTAGTCGGCTTCGAGCGGTTGCAGGGGCGCGTGCGGCGCATTGAAGGCCAGGTACAGGAACCACGGCTGTTTCTCCGCTCGGGCTTCGTTCAAAAACGTCAAGGCATGATCCACCTTTGCCACCGTGGTGTAGAACTCCGTTGCCGGCACCTGCCACGGCTGGCCGTTCAACCGAAACGTATTGTCGCCCTTGTAGTAGTTGCACGCGCCGGACAGATGGCCAAAGTAACGCTGAAAGCCAAAGTCCGTGGGTTGCTTGTCGAGGTGCCATTTGCCGGACATGGCGGTGAAGTAACCGGCGGGCGCCAGCACTTCCGGGATCGTCACCGCGCGGCGCAAACTTTCGTCGCCCGCCTGCCGGCACCAGCGCCCGCTCAACAGACTCACGCGCGACGAGTGGCATTTGGCCGTGTTGTAGAACTGGGTGAATCGCAGCCCGCCGGCCGCCAGCCGGTCGAGGTGGGGCGTCTCGATCTCCGCGCCATAACAGCCCAGATCAGAGAACCCGAGGTCATCGGTCAGGATGACGAGGATGTTGGGTTGACGGCCAGACGCATTCGCGGCCTGGAGTGTGCCCGATGCTGCCAAGTCGCCCAGCAGCGCCAAACAAAGGAAGAGCGAAAGCTTGTTGTTGTTCACGAGGATTTCCTGTTCTTCTTGCTCGGACCGAGCTGGCCCCTTGCGGCACATGGTCGTCAAGGGGCCGCGCGGCGGTCGTCGATCGCGTGCGTCTGGGCGCCGAGCGTTGTATCAAGACCCGAAATGCGGATGCCGCGCTCTCCCTGAGCCACGTTCGGGGCGATTTCCACGGCGGCGGTGGTGCCCGCGCGCGGGTCGGAAACGACGTTATCGCTCAGGCTCACACGGGAACTGCACTCGATCCGGATCGCGGGCCCGTTCCGCCGCAGTTCGGCGCCGGCCGCGGCGATCATGCGGTTGTTGTTCACTACGACCTTGCTCGCGCCACCAAGGAACAGCACCGTCCCCGCTCGATCTTGAAACTCGTTGTTCTCGATGATCACGTCGTGGATCGCTTCCACCTCGGCCAAGCGGTGTCCGAGTCGGGTGGCGCGCACGGATAATGCTGCTCCCTGCGGCGAGTCGGCGTAGCCCAGACAGGTTCCACCGCGGAGGAAGCGGTTGCCGCGGATCGTGATCCCCCACGGCATCGGGCCTTCCGGCCAATCGGGCTCGTTGGTCAGGACGACGCCCGCGCCCGTGGTGTCCTCGAAAATGTTGTCCTCGACCAGGCCTCCACCGGCGCGCAGCAGACAGCCATAGCGGCGGTTGCCACGCATGTGGTTGCGGCGGATCCGGAAGCCGGCCCCGCAGGCGTCGAGGTTATAGAGCGTGTCGGCCGCGCGATGATCCTCGCCCGCCACCGCCCCTTCGACGGGTTTGTCGAGCGTCAGCAGAAACGTCCGTTGTTCCACCGTCCCGGCCACCGCACGCACTTCGCCGCGCACTCGCCCCGTTTGAGGATCGAGCACCTGCAGGCGGTCGCCCGGGAGGATGATGCATCCGGACGAAACCAGCCATTGGTTCGGTGCGCGAATTTCCCGCAGCACATTGGGCGGCGCGTAGATATTGATCGCATCGTCCGCCATGCCCTCGAAAAGACAATCCTCGATCATTGGCCCGTCGCGGTTCTGCTGGCAATGCACCCCGTCCGCGTTCGTCGTGAGCAGACGTGCGGTATCCGGTGCGAACCGGACCTGCAGACCGCGCACGACGATCTCGCCCCGGTTGCCGACCAATCCGACGGCCAATCCGGGCGACGCATGCACCGTGAGGTTGTCGATTCGAATGCCGTCACAGCCCTGGGCCAGAACCGCGCTCCCGTGGCCGCGAGCCAAATGCACATAGGCGTCGCCAACTTGCATGTGGGCCAGGTTGCGGCGATGGTGCTCGTTGGCCGTGAAGAATCGCCAGACGCGGCCCTCGCAGAGTTCCCAGCGCGGAGTCATGATATGATCCGGCGTGCCCGGCCGGATGCGGCGCGTGCCCGGGTCGATGATCATGCCCCATTTGCCGTGCGTCTGGTGGGCGTCCGCAAAGTTCTGCGCGTCCGGGGTGGGATAGCCCTCTTCGACCTTCAGATCAAAACTCCCGCCCTCGACATCCACCGCTTGAATCGTGCCTTGACAGAACGGGACGGGATCGTAGTCGACGGCCAGGTCGGCAATGGTGACCTGCCGACAGACACCGAGAAGAAAGCCACCCGCCGCGGGATCGGTGATCACGATCTTGGTGGTCTCACCGGCCCCGCGAACGGTCAAGTTCGCGGCCTGGTAGATGGGAAAGCAATAGCCCCGCGGGTTCTCGTGCCGCACCAGGTAGGTGCCCGCCTCGAGCACGACTTCCACGGACGCATCCGCTGTTTCCGCGGCGGCCATGGCCGCGCGAATCGCCGCGCGAATCGCCGCGCCCGATGGCGTCTTGCCATCCGGCACCGCGCCATAGTCGCGGACGTGAAACGAGCGGCCGCCATCCGCAGGCGGGGGCGAAGCGCCGAACGCGTCATGGGCGCAGAAGAGCAAAACCAACGTGTATGCTGCGCGACGGATCATCAAGATTCATGCTACCTTTGTCGGTGGAATTGCCCAGGCGCTGAGAGCTGCAAAGGCACCCGCGTTTGCGCCGCCGAGCAGGCCGGGCAGGCCGCTGGTGGACTGCGGCAGACTATAACACGGAATGAGGATGTCGTCGAGGTACAACTCGCTCAGGCTGCCCATCAGCAACAGGCGGAAGGAGTCCCATTACACATCGCAAAATAACTGCATTTGGGTATGCTGCCGAGTCTCTCTCGGGCCAGGCACTCGGGCCAGGCATTCGACCACGCGCGCCGTCAGGATGCCGGATTTCCGAGTCTCACCGTTTCGTCCGAACCATCATTTGCGGTACAATTCATCGGAAAGGAGCTAGATTTCTGCGCAAAAAATGCCGGTAGCCAGCGGGCGATGCGCACAGCACTCGAAACGAAGTCTCTTGAAGCCCGGCGAAAGCTGCCAGACGCTGTCCGGCAGTACGCTGCTGCTGCAGCCGGCGCACCAGCGACAACCGGACAGCCGTCGCCTGCTGAATTATGTCCCGAACGAATGACAGGACAGATGAAAGCGTCGCGGACGGCAGCGAATCGCTGATTCGTTCGCCACGTTTCCGGTTTACGGCCCCGCGTCCGGCCGCCGGGCCGGAGTTACGTCCGGAAATCGAATTGCTTCTGCATCAGGGGCTGCGGGGGCGAATCGGTGGGAGCGGTGTAGTGGAGGGCGCATTCGGCCTCGCGGCCGCGGATCACGCGGCGGCCGCGCAGGGCTCCATAGCCGGCGGTGATCGCGGTCCAGTTGCCGCTGTGCTGGTCGCCGTCACAGCAGATGACGACCCAATCGTGCGTGGCGCCCAGTTCGTGGGCCCGTGCGGTGTTCGAGTATAACACCGTGTAGTGGCGGCCGGCACGCTCGGTGTGCAGCACGGGCAGCCAGGCATCGTTGGTAGGATTGAAGCGGCGCGGGGCGACCCGCGGCAGCTTGCCCTGCCGCGCCAGTTGGCGGTACTGGTGATCGACGTCCAGCAGTTCCCCGACGGGCGGGGCGTCGCTGGATGCGGGTACCTGCCGGACGGGCGCCGGACCGGCGGACGGAGTTTGGCGAAATCGGCCCGCCAAGGCTTCTCGCACCGCTTGAACCCGCTTGTCCCCCATCCCGCGGATGCGCGCCAAGCGCCCGTCGTGGGCGGCGGCCGACAATTCGGACAAGGTTTCGATTCCCAGTTCCTCGTGGATCCGCTGGGCCAGCTTGGGCCCGATATCGGCGACCGTGGTGAACAGACGCTCGGGGGCGTTTTCGCCGCGCAAACGTTCCAGCATCGGCAATCGACCGCTGTGCGCCAGGTGCGCCAGCGTATGGGCCAGCGAACGGCCGATGCCGGGCAGTTGCATCAAGGCGTCGATCCCGCCCGACTCGGCCAAGTCCACGATGGCCGCGTCGAGTTTGCGGATCGACTCGGCCGCATTCCGGTACGCGCGGACGCGAAACGGATTTGCTCCGTGGCCGTCGAGCAACTCGGCGACCTCGTCCAATTCCTCGGCGACCTGCTCGTTGCTCAGCGCCGGGCGCTGCGTCGTCTTGACGTCCGCTCGCGGATTCATCGGTCGGTACCTCCCTTCCTTGAGGTTACCAACCGACGGCAGAAATTGTCAAACGCGAGACCTCCCTAAAAAAAGCTTCTCCCCAAAAGGTCTGGGGTCCCAAAAAGCTTCGGGCTTGTGTCCTCGCCGCCCCATGGCGAAAATGGAGGTCATATCGCCCTGCATCCCAACGCGTTCCCCAACCGAAAGGAATGGCCATGCGTCTACGAATTATCACCACGATTTTGATTGTCCTCGCGGCCCGCGGCTCGCTGGGCGCCGAGACCAGCATGCCCGACGCGGCACAATACCTGCGGCTGTACGGCTTGGAGGAGATCCATGCCAGTTATGCCAAGTTCTTCACGCTGCTGTCCGAAGGCAAGGCGGTCGAGGCGAATCAGATCTTGGCGGATTCGCTGCCGACCAATGTGAATCCGGCGGTGCGGGACCAGGTGCTGCGAGCCACCGCAGGGTTGTCCGCGATCTTCGACCGAGGCGTCGAGGATGCGGAACTGATCGGCTTGCAGAAGATCTCCACCAAGTCGATCGCGCTGTACTACGTGCTGAACAGCAACAGCGGCCCGATCCTGGTGACCCTGATGCCGTTTCGCCAGCGGGACAAGTGGCGCACCCACACCTGGATGATGGAGACGAACGCTCCGAAGATCATCGAGGCTCTGAAAGGCGTCGGACGATTTCCGACGCCGGACGTAATCACTTTTCAACCCCGGGGCATGACGACTTAGCGTCCGACACGCCCCAAGCTCAGACGTACGTTACACGCCCAATGTCTTCGGCTCAGCGGACGTCGACCCACTGGCCGGACTTGGCGCTGGCCAGGACCGCGTCGCAGACCTTCTGGGTTTCCAAGGCGTCGCGGAAATTGGGCGAAACGGCCTCGCCTTTGCCCATCGCGTCCAGGAAATCGGCCAGCTGGTGGATGAACGTGTGCTCGTAACCGATCTGCAGTCCGGGCACCCACCAGGCCTTCATGTACGGCATGTCGCTGTCGCTGATGTGGACCGAGCGCCAGCCGCGAACCAGGGAATCATCGGCGTGATCGAAATACTGCAGCCGGTGCAAGTCGTGCAGGTCCCAGCGCAGCGACGCCTTCTCGCCGTTAAGTTCCAGCGTGTACAACGCTTTGTGGCCGCGGGCGTACCGCGTGGACTCGAACAAGCCCAGCGAGCCGTTGGCAAAGTGGCACATGAACGCGCAGGCGTCGTCGATGCCCACTGGTTCGACTTTGCCCGTCTCGACGTTCTTTCGCTCTTTGATGAACGTCTCGGTCATCGCGCACACGTCCGTGATGCCGCCGTTGAGCCACACGGCCGTATCGATACAGTGGGCCAGCAAATCGCCGGTCACCCCGGAGCCGGCCGCCTTGACATCCAGCCGCCATGTCGCCATCCCGCCCTGCGGTACGTCGGCGGAGATTGTCCAGTCCTGCAAGAACTGGGCGCGATAGTGGAAGATCCGACCCAAGCGGTCTTCTTCCAACAGTTTCTTGGCCAGCGTCACGGCCGGCACGCGTCGGTAATTGTACGAGACCATGTTCGGGATCTTGGCCTCTTCGACCGCGGCCACCATCTGCTCGGCTTGGGCCGTGTTCAGCGCCAACGGCTTTTCGCACAGGATGGCCTTACCGGCCTTGGCCGCCGCCAAGGCGATCTCGGCATGCACATTGTTCGGCACGCAGATGTCGATCAGGTCTACATCGTCCCGCTCGATCACCTTGTGCCAGTCCGTTTCGACGTTCTCGTAGCCCCAGCGTTTGGCAAAGGCTTCCGCCACGTGCCGTTCCAGACCGCAGATCACTTTCAACTGCGGCTGGTAGGGGACGTCAAAGAAATGGTTGACTTGGCTGTACGCATTGCTGTGGGTGCGTCCCATGAAGCCGTAACCGATTAAGGCGACGCGAAGAGGTTTGGTCATGTTCGGTCCTTTCCAAAATGGTCATTCGTCATTCGTCAGTGGTCATTCGTCAGTGGTCATTCGTCAGTGGTCATTCGTCATTCGTCAGTTGGCGTCTGTGACGTTGACGTTCCGCGCCGAAGCCGGCGTCATTCGCTCCACCCGTGCGCGTCGCGCACGGCGATCATGGACGCCAGGATCTTGTTCCACGTCTCGGGCATCATCATCACGTCGTTGGGGAACATGCAGCCATCCCAGCAGACGTGGCGAAACTTCTTGGTCACTTGACCGTCGGCATCGCGCATCCAGAAACCGGCCCGCCGGACGATATCCAGCTTGCCGTTCGGGTCGTCCGGCAGGCAGTGCCGGCCGGTCTTGTCGTGCGAGCCGGAGCCCTTGACGGTGGCGTCGTTTTGCGCCACGTGAAAGTCGATGGTCCAAGGTCGCAGGGCGTCGGTCAGCGTCTTGTATGCTCGATCCAGCCCGGCTTCGTCTTGCCAGTCGAAACCCGGCGGCAAGAGAGCGTCTTCGGGCGCGTTGTAGCCCAGCAGGTACAGCAGCGTATGGGCCATATCGGCTTGGAAGCCCAGTGTCTGCGGCCGGTCGACCAGTTCCAGCAGCTGGACCATGCTCTTCAAACTGTGCATACCGCCCCAGCAGATTTCGCCCTCGGCCGCCAACTGTTCGCCGTGGTCTTCGGCGATATCACACGCTTTTCGAAACGTGTCCGCAATCCGCTTGGTGTTCTCCCGTGGATTGGCCGACCAATCGGACACCCCGCAGGCCGAATCCAGCCGCACGGCGCCGTACGGCCGCACGCCCAGTTCCCGCAGCCGCCGGGCGATCCGGCAACCCTTTTGGACTTGCGTGAGAAACTTCTGCTGTTCGGCGTCGTCGCCCATGGCCGAGCCGCCACCGGTGGGCGGCCAGACCGGGGCCACCACGGTGCCGATGGTCAAGCCCCGCGAGGAAGCCTTGTCGGCCAGTTCCTGCAACTCGCCGTCCGACGCGTCGATGTTGATGTGCGGCAAGAACAAAAACAGATCGAACCCGTCGAACTTGACGCCGTCCACTTCCGCCGCGGCGGTCAGGTTCAGCATCGTGTCCAAGTCGATCGGCGGCTCGGAATCCGGGCCTTTGCCGACCACACCGGGCCAAGCCGCGTTGTGCAGCTTGGGAAAGTTGTTGACATGCGTACTCATGGTGAGCGTGCCTTTCTAAGGAAGCGGGGATTATTTCTGGAAGTCGCCCACATTGGGCACCTCGGCAAACGTGTCGGGGCCGAAATAGCGAAGGCTCACAAGGGGCTCGCTGCCGTTGTTCTCGATCTCCACACCCGCCGTGGCTGCTTCGTAGGAGATGTACACCTCGTCCTCCGTCTCGGCGCCAAAACGGATCATCGCTGGAGTCTGCAAATTCAGCTTGCCCATGCGGCCCTTGCCCTGGACCGTGATCCAGCCGCTGGGGCCCGGATCCTTCAGCACGCACTTGGCCCCCGGCTCGACCGTCAGCCGCTTGGCGCTGAACAGTTGCTTGCCGGAAACCAGCCCGTACACAATCCAATGATCGACCCAGCCCTGGCCCTGGTCGGCAACGATCGGTTCCAGGTAGTGGTTGTCCTTGAAGTTCGGGTCGACGTTGGCGTCCCAATCCAGTTGCTCGACGATAAAGTCCAAGTCCCGGTGCTTGTCTTGCGGCACGTCCTTGACCAGCAGCGACCAAGGCACGACTCGGCCTTCGACCAGCGACTGGTACATGCCGAACACGTCGCTGCCCCACTGGGGTTCATACGTACACAGCGAACCGGGAGCGTGCAGAATGCCTGGAGGCACCAGCCAGCCGGTCCCGCGTCTCAGGCGATACGCCTTGGACAAGTCCAAGATCCCGTTGTCGCCCTTGTTCCATTCCTCCAGGCACCTGCGGACCTGGGCCTTCGTCGTGCCAGGCTCCAAGCCGAAGAACGTGTGCGGAAAGTTGTTGTCGCAGTTGTTGTACTGCGGCGGGAAATAGTAGGCTTCCGGCTTGCCTTCCTGATTGGTCAGTTTGGCGTCCTCGAACCCCTGATGCATGTGGTGGGGGATCGGCCCCAGGTTGTCAAAGAACTTGGAGTACACGGGCCAGCGATGGTAATGGTCCCACAACGCCTTGCCGACGATCCGCAGCCCCGCTTCGGCGATCGCGTCCTTGAGCAAGAAATTCTGGCCCTCGAACGAACAAAAGCTCTGGCCTTCGTGCCAGACGCGTCCTTCGTTCGCCGCGTCGGTCGTGCTGGCAAACCAGCGTTCGTCGATGCCGCCACGGTGTCCGCCGTAGGCATAATAGTCGTCCGGATGCAGCTTGATCCGCTTGCCCGGATGCAGGAAGCTGCGCGGAACCCATGTCGGCGTCAACCGCAGCAGTCCAGCGCCGGCATCCAAGGCCCGATCCAGGACTTTCGCCACGCTGTTGCCTTTGACGATTTTTGCTTCCGTCATGGGATCCTGTACTCCGCGTTTGGAAAGGCACAATGACACCTGAAACTTCGACGATCTCGATGGCAACGAATTGTTGTAGTCGATTCTGTAGGACAGGGCAATAATGGGAAACGCCCGAAAACCGATTCCTGGTCTCGTTCAGAACTGCGGGAAATAACCATCAGCGACGGCCCGCAATCGCTCGGCATCAGTCAACTGGACCCGATTATTGTCCAACTCGATCACCAGGCCGGCTTCGATCAACCGGCTGAGGGTGCGGGAGAACGTCTCGCTGGTCAGATTCAAGTGGCTTGCCACGTGCCGCTTCAGCGTCGGCAACCGGACCGTCCCGTCCGTTTCCGGGACCGCTTCCAACAGGAACCGCGACAAGCGTCCCGCCGCGTCGCGGAGCACGAGGTCTTCCATCAGGGACAAAAAATGGCGTACCCAAAATGTCAAGCCGATCATCATCTGCAAGCACAATTGATGATCTTCGTTCAGGGCCTTGCGAAAGGGCTCCAGCGGAATTAACGCACAAGAGGAATCCGCAACCGCTTCCGCGTTGGCCGGACAATCGAATCCGCCAATGGCTGCGACCTCAGCAAAGGTATTTCCGGGCCCCAAGATATGCAGGACATGCTCCTTGCCGTTGGGGCCGATTTTGAACACACGAACCATGCCACTGGCGACGATATACACCCCGGGACACGGTTCGCCCTGCCGAAAAATCAATCGTCCCTTGGCGAAATTGTGAATGCGGGTAATTTGGGCAAGTCTTTCTAGTCGCTCACCATCAACCCGGCTGAAAAAGGGGCAACTTTTCAGTATTTCGTCTGCAGCTTCTAACAAAAGAACTTCTCCCGTGTGATGCGCGTGCGGTCGAGAGCGAGATCACGGCTGCGACGTACCGAGTTTCGTTTTCACGGGGAAATGTCTGAACGCGCAGGACAAGACCACCATTGACAGAATCTGAAATCGGTATGTTTGAGCCGGATCTACAGGATATTTGACTTGGGTCAAGGACGCGACACCAGGGGATGAGGCTATAATTCGGGCAATTCAAAGTGGTGAAGCAGCCACGGTACCCCAGCGGCGGCGCGGCGTCCCGCTACGGTATTTTTTCCAGCGTTCCCAATACAAGGAGTTGTACGATGTTTTGCAATCAATGCGAGCAAACCGCTCACGGCACCGGTTGCGTGCTAACCCCCGGCGTGTGCGGCAAGAATGAAGACGTCCAATCGCTGCAGGAAACCCTATTGTACGGACTGAAAGGCATGGCGTCCTACGCGCACCACGCCCGGCGACTGGGCAAGACGGACGAGAATATCAACGCCTTTATCGAAGAAGCCCTGTTCGCGACGGTGACCAATGTGAACTTTGACATGGACTCGCTGTTCGAATTGGTCTTGGAATGCGGCAAGCAGAATCTCCGCACGATGGAACTGCTGGACCAGGGACACGTCGAGGCTTATGGCCACCCGACTCCCGTCGAAGTCTGCGAAGGCACCAAGGCGGGACCGGGAATCCTGATCACCGGGCACGACATGGTCGACTTGGATAACCTGTTGAAGCAATGCGAAGGCACGGACATCAACGTGTACACGCACGGCGAAATGCTGCCTGCGCACATGTACCCTAAACTCCGCGAGCATCCCAACCTGGTCGGCCACTACGGCGGCGCGTGGCAGAAGCAGAAATCGGAGTTCGAGGAGTTTTCCGGCCCCGTGCTGGCGACAACCAACTGCGTGCTGATCCCGCGGCCGACCTATGCCGACCGGTTGTTTAGCACGCGAGCCACAGCGGTGCCTGGCGGCAAACGGATCACGAACGACGACTTTTCCGAGGTGATTGCCAAGGCCAAATCGTGTACCCCGCTGGTGGATGCCAACGGCAAAAAGTCGACCATCGGCTTCCATCACGACGTGATCCTGGGCGTGGCGGACACGATCGTCAACGCCGTCAAAGAAGGCAAGATCCGCCGGTTCTTTGTGATCGGCGGCTGTGACGGCGCCGAGCCCGGTCGGAACTATTTCTCGGAGTACGCCCAGGCGACCCCGTCCGACACGTTCATCCTGACGCTGGGCTGCGGCAAGTACCGCATCCGCGATTACGACTACGGTCAACTGCTGGGCTTGCCGCGGTTGTTGGACATGGGCCAGTGCAACAACGCCTACGGCGCGATCAAGGTCGCCGTCGCCTTGGCTCAGGCGTTCAACTGTTCCGTGAATGACCTGCCGCTGACGCTTGTCATCTCGTGGTTCGAGCAGAAGGCGGTGGCGGTGTTGCTGACGCTGCTGTACCTGGGTGTCAAGGGGATCACGATCGGCCCGAAGCCGCCGGGGTTCATCACGCCCAACGTGTTCCAGATCCTGCAGGATAAATACGATCTGCGGTTGACCGGCAACAGTGCGGCGGAAGATCTGGCGATGGCGATGGCCAGCTAGATTCGGCGTGGACAGGAAACGAGGGGCAGGATTCCAACCCTGTGAAGGTGCGGTTTCCTGCTCCTGAGCTGCGTGACATTCGGCCAAGTTGGAGTCCACGCTTTCGCGTGTCCCATCGGGATTTTCCCGATGAAAAGACAACGCTAAAGCGTGGACTCGCAACAACTTGGCATCTTCACAGGGGACAGCCGGAGAGAACCCTACTCCGCGGCAATGACTCTCGCACAGGCTGGCAGCCTGTGCTGCGCCGACGCGGCATCGAGGAATGCAATGACTCGGCCGCGCGCCTCGCCCCCCGTGCGGGATATGCCACCACTCCATTTGACACGCCTTCCCAACGTGGTATCGTTTTCAGTGCGGCGATGGCACCCTTTTTCCCTCTTCACGGATTCGAACGCATGTCTACGATCCTCCTGCCGATGCTGGTAGCCACCCTTCTCGGAGCCACGATTCCCGCGAAAACGGTTGAAAGACATAACGAGTTGTTTCAGCGGTTTTGGGGCACGGACTTCGTGTGGAAATTTGACGATCTACCCGCTTCCGGCAAAGTGCCGGATTACCGGATTCCTTACTCTGGGCACATCTATCTCGATCGCAGTGGTGGCACGACGAACGTCATGCGCAAGTATGACACTGCCTTTCACGGCGGCCGAATGCTGGCGACGGCGGACGAACAGCGAGACATCGCGTCGGGCGTGAAACCGACTCCGAAACGCGGTGGTTTGTTGGGGTTGCGGATGGTGACTTCGATGGAGACCCCCAACTGGCACGGCCATTGCAACGGCTGGGCGGCCGCCGCCATCCGGCACGCGGAACCGCAAACCAGTGTCCGCCGCAATGGGGTGACCTTCACGCCGGCCGACATCAAAGGACTGTTGGCCGAACTCTACATCTACAATGACTTGGACTATCTGGTCGGCCCGCGCGAGGTGCTGAACGCCGGGGCCTTTCACGCTTCGATCGCCAATTGGCTGGGACGCGGTTTGCATCCGCTGGGAATGGAAGCCGACCCGGGGCCGGAAAAATGGAACTATCCCGTCTATGCCTACAACATGTCGGCGACCAAGCGATCAGACCGTGTGGTCGACGTTCGGCTGGATGTGACCTATGCCAAGGATTCCAGCGGCGAGTATCAGCGCAGCCCACGTCACGCCCGCGTCAAGACGTTCCGCTATCGGCTGGATTTGAACGACAACGGCGAGATCATCGGCGGAGCGTTCTATTCCGGCAGTTCCATGATCGACATGCTGTGGCTTCCGCTGCGGCCAAAGCAGGGTGGTCAGGAAGGCAACGAGTCGGGGAATCGGTACCTGGACGTGGACCAGGTGTTGAGCATCTGGAGAGAATCGGTGCCGGAAGAATTGCGAGCGAAATGGCCCGTGATCGATCCGCCGATGGAAGATCGCATCCTGGACCTGACCCAACTGACTGGTTTGATTCCCCGGCAGGGCATCGACGCACCCGCCGCCATTCCGCCAGCGGAGGAAGATCAAGAGACGCCAGCAGCGGCGGTCACTTCGGAAGCCGTAGCAGCAGGAGAGTGAAACGCCAGAAGATCCGCCCGGATGGCTGCGGCCAGCCGGGCTGTCCATTTCGGACCAAGGGGCAGGTTTTCCAACCTGCCCCTTGGTCATTGAGCAACGGCGTGCAGGCTGTATCCGTCCTGTGATTGAGTTCTTGGCCGAATGCCAGCGTGTGGCGGACTCGGGCGGGCATCGAAGCGGAGCCGGTCCCAATCCAGTTCAGCGACGAGTTTTCGCCAGGCGGTCGACCGGGCATTGCAGCCCCATGTGCTCCGCCGAGCCACGCCTCCCAACGCAAGACGCGCCGAAGCATCACATCAAACGGAAGGATGACACATTGACTCAATCTCCCTATCGGCCGCCCGCGATTTCTCTGCTTGCCACGATGCTTTGGCTGGCGTTTTCCACCTTGCCGAGCGAGGCGCAGACGTTGGGCCCAGCCGGTGACGGCAGCTATCTCGCGGCCCTGCCTCCGGGCGCCAAGGGTCCGCCCGAGACGATCTACAAGACGGATCGCGTTCTCGGTGCGACGCCCACGAACCGCTGGTGGAGTTCGCTGGCATGGTTGCCGTTTTCCGAGCGGCAGTTCCCGCATCCGCTGGCGATCCAAGCCTCCTCCGCTGGCCTGCGCGTGTTCTATCCGGGCGATCGTATTCACGTCACGGAAAAAACGATCTTTGCCGGGATGCCCGGCGGCGGCGAAGATCTGGTGCTGCAGCATTCCGAACAGGACGAGTTCCCCGATGCGCGGCTCGACGGACACAGCGACTGGTTCGTTCGTGCCCGCTTTGCCACCGCGGGCCGCAGTATGACCGTCTCGTACGGCCACGGCTCGCCGTATGTCTATGCCCTGTACGAAGGCGGTTCGCCGGTGGTAACTTTTGCTCGCGAGGCCGAGGTGTGGGCGAAAACGGAGTCGGCGAAAAAGGGGACAAGCACCGATCGTCCGGACTCGAGCCAGTTCCCCTACTCGACGCTCGGCGTGACCGTCGCCGGAAAACACTATGGCCTGTTCGGAGCGCGGGGCAGTTGTTGGTTCAGCCAGGATCGGAAGCGATTTGTCAACGGCGCGGCGAAGACCTACTTTTCGCTGGCCGTCCTGCCGGAACGATCGGCGGCGGCCTTGGAATTGTTTCAACAGCACGCCCACGCGCACGTCACGGACACGCGCGTCACCTGGCGTTACGATCCGGCCTCGAGTGCTGTCGAGACGCTCTTTTCGTATGCCACCACGGCGATGGAAGGCGACGAAACCGAAACGCTGTTCGCGCTGTACCCGCACCAATGGCAAGCGACCAGTGCGCCGCTGCTGGATTACCGGTATCCGTCGATTCGGGGCCTGATGAAGCTGGGCCGAGGACCGCAATTCGTCACGCGGCATGGCTATCCCGGCGTGCTGCCTGTGCTGCCGCGAACGCCGAACGAAGACCCGCAGCCGGTACTGGAGTTGCTGAGCCGGGAACCGGATCCGCTGGGGCCCGTGCCCAAGGACACCTATTGGGAAGGCAAGGCGTTGGGCAAGCTGGCGACGCTGGCCGCCTTGGCCGAGCAGTTCGACGCAGCCGAGTCCGCCGACTCTTACCGCGACCAGCTGCAGCAGCGGCTGGAACACTGGTTCACCGCTTGCGATGCGCGGGGCGAGTTGAAACGCAGCGGCGTGTTCGCTTATGACAGGACCTGGGGCACGCTGATCGGCTATCCGCCCAGCTATGGCAGCGATACGGAATTGAACGATCACCATTTCCACTACGGCTATTTCGTCCGCGCCGCCGCCGAAGTCGCCCGCCGCGATCCGGCGTGGGGTGGCGACGCACGTTGGGGAAAGATGGTCCAGCTGCTGGTTCGAGACATGGCCAACCCGAATCGCGACGACCGCGAGTTTCCCTTCCTGCGAAGTTTCGATCCCTACGCGGGCCATTCCTGGGCCAGCGGGCACGCTCGCTTTGGCGACGGCAACAACCAGGAGTCGTCGTCCGAGGCCATGAACGCCTGGTGCGGCCTGATTCTGTGGGGCGAAGCCGTCGGCGACCGCGCGCTTCGCGACTTGGGCATCTACCTGTTCACGACCGAAATGGCCGCAATCAACGCCTACTGGTTCGACGTGCGGGGCGAGAACCGCCCGCCGGACTTTCCCCAAACGACGCTCGGATTGGTGTGGGGCGGCAAGGCCGACTATGCAACCTGGTTCTCGGCCAAACCGGAAGCCATTTACGGAATCAACTGGCTGCCCTTCCACGGCGGCTCGCTGTATTTGGGCAGGCATCCGGAGTATGTCCAACGGAACTATCAGGCATTGGCGGCCAAGAAAGGCGGCGCGGGCTGGGACGAATGGGCCGACTTGATCTGGATGTACCGGGCGCTGTACGACGCCCCGGCGGCGCTGGCCGATTTCACGGCCGGGCGGTCGTCGCTGCAACCGGAGGCGGGCCAGGCCCTGACGCACACACAGCACTGGATCGCCGCATTGGCCGACGTGGGCCAGGTCGACCGCCACGTCACCGCCGACACGCCGCTGTACGCCGTCTTCCGCCAGGCCCAGCGGCGAACGTATGTCGTGTACAATATGAGTTCGCGGCCGCGGGCGGTGCATTTTTCGGACGGCTTCGCCATCCCCCACGCCGCGGCGGGATTCTCGGTGGTCTCTGGCCCTGCAAGGTAACGGATGATTTCCCTTCTACGAACGGTGTTTTGGTGGCTGGGGCAGCGAATTCTGCGGCTGCGGTATCGGGTCCAGGTGACGGGCCTGGACGCGCTGGAGCAGCTGAGTGGTCCGACCCTGGTAATGCCGAATCATCCGGGCTACATCGATCCGCCGTTGTTGCTGAGTCACCTGCACCGCAAAGTTCCGTTGCGGCCGGTGGTGTTTGCGGGGATTTACCGGATTCCCGTGTTGCGTCCGCTGATGCGATTGGTCAACGCACTGGAAGTCCCCGAGCTGTCCGAGCACAGTCACAACGCCCGGCAGCAGACGCTCGTCATGATCGACACGATCGTGGCCGGTCTGGAGCGGGGCGATAGTTTCTTGATCTATCCGTCGGGCCGGGTGCAGCGGGGAGAGCGCGAGGAGTTGGGAGCCGCCCGCGCGGCGGCCGAGATCCTGGCTCGCTGCCCGCAGGCCAATGTGCTGCTGGTTCGGACGCGAGGGCTGTGGGGCAGCCGGTTCACCTTTGCCTTCAGCGGGCGGCGCCCGCACTTGGCCCGTCGCGTCTTGCAGGGCGCGGGCTGGATGCTGGCCAATCTGCTGTTCTTCGCCCCTCGCCGCCAAGTCACCATGACCGTGGAAGTGGCCGATCGTCGCACGCTGCCCGAGGCCGATCGCGAGGCGCTCAATCGGCACTTGGAGGAGTGGTACAACCGCGGCGGGCCGGAACCGCCGGTTTTTGTGCCGCCGCATTTCCTGGTCGGGCCCCGCAGGCATTTGTTTCCCGAACTGCGTTGCGCGGGCGAGGTCGACGCGAGCAAGATCAAGCCGGCCACGATCGAAGCCGTCAACGAGATTGTCGCCGAGCATCTCAAACGTCCGCTGGGCGAGGGGGAGCAGGAGGCCGTGACAACGCTCGAACAGCTCGGCCTGGACAGCCTGGACCGAATGGACATCGCCTTGGTGATCGAAGACCGCTTCGGGTTTCGCTCCGATCAGGTTGCCGAGACCTTGGGGCAACTGTGGGAATTGGCCGCCGGCCTGCAGACCGGCGGGAACGGCGCCCCGGCGGCGGCGCCGGAAGCGTGGCGCCGCGCCGGACACCGCAGCGGCGACAACGACGTCCTCGCGGAGACCCTGGCCGAAGCGTTTGTGCGTCAGGCGCTGGCCCATCCGCACGAGTTGGCGGTAGCGGATCGCATCTCCGGCGCCCTCACCTACCGGCGGCTGCTGGTCGGGACGCGCCTGCTGAGCAAGCGTCTGAAGAGCATCCCCGGCGATGCCGTGGGAGTGATGCTACCGGCGTCGGTGGCAGCCGACGTGGCCTTCTTTGCGCTGCACCTGGCCGGCAAGCTGCCGGTGATGCTCAATTGGACTACCGGTCCGGCCAATCTGGCGCATGCCGTCACCGCCCTGAACATCCGCCGCGTGGTCACCTCGCGCAAGTTGATCGATCGGCTGGGTATCCACATCGCGGGCGTCGAGTACGCGTTTCTCGAAGATCTGCGCGGGGCGACCGGCAAGCGGGAAGCGCTGCTCACGCTGTTGGCGACCGGCCTCTGGCCCGGCCGGTTGTTGAAGCATCTGCCCCAGCCACAGCTCGACGACCCGGCGGTGGTGCTGTTCACCTCGGGCTCGGAGAGCACCCCCAAGGCCGTGCCGCTGAGTCACAGGAATCTGGTCAGCAACATCCGCGCCAGCCTAAAGGTCTTGGGGCCCGGCCGCAACCATACAATGCTCGGCTTCCTGCCCCCCTTCCACAGTTTCGGACTGACCGGAACGCTGTTGGCGCCGATCCTGAGCGGCTTTCGCGTCGTGCATCATCCCGATCCGACCGACGCGGGCGGACTGGTGCGGACGATGGCCGGCTATCAAGCCAGCCTGCTGGTCACCACGCCCACGTTTCTGAGTTACATGTTGAGCGTGGCGTCGGCCGATGATTTCGGCTCGGTCCGCACGATCGTGACCGGCGCGGAAAAGTGCCCGGAGACGGTCTTTGCCCGCACTCGTCAACTGGCTCCCCAAGCCACGATTCTGGAAGGTTACGGCATCACCGAATGCTCGCCGGTGGTGGCGGGCAATCGGCCCGGCCGGATCAAACCGGGTACGGTCGGGCAGCCGTTGGACGGGGTGGAGGTCTGCGTGGTCGATCCAGAGTCGAAGGCTCTGCTGGAGGGCGGCGTCACCGGCTTGCTCCTGGTCCGCGGCCCGTCGATTTTCCGCGGGTATCTGAACTACCAGGGATCCGATCCGTTTGTCGAAGTGGCGGGCAAACGCTGGTACGTGACCGGCGACCTGGTACAGCTGGACGGCGAAGGATTCTTGCATTTTCGCGGCAGGCTGAAACGATTCCTGAAAGTCGGTGGCGAGATGGTCTCCCTGCCTGCCTTGGAAGAGCCGTTCCAAGAACTCTATCCGGCCACCGAGGCGGGACCGCAAGTCGCCGTGGAGGGCATCGAGACGCCCGTCGGCCGCTGGATCGTCCTGTTCAGCGTGACCGAGATCGCCTTGCGCGAGGCCAACGCGGTCCTGGCCGCAGCCGGCTTCCGCGGCGTGATGCGGCTGGACGAGGTCGTACATCTGGGGTCGCTCCCGGTCCTGGGAACGGGGAAGACCGATTACAAGGTCCTGCGGACGCTGGTCGCCGAGCGGACGGCCGTCGCCCCGTAACGCCGCCGGTTGTGGCAGGGGATCTGAAATTTCAAATTTCAAATTTCAAATTTCAAATTTCAAAATCTGAAATCTGAAATCTGAAATCTGAAATCTGCCCCCGCCCCATCCAACCGCAACCGCTTGCTTGACCCTGTCCGTCCCCGGCAGTAGAATCGCGCGCCGTCCAGGGGATGTGCGTCCCCGGGATTTGCCCGCCTTTTTTGTCCAGCACTACCTGCCTTTCTGGAGACCACCAAACATGGCTCAGCACTCAAAGCTCACTCGACGTTCCCTCCTGAAGACCCTCGGCGCGGCCGGCATCGGCGCCTGGGCGCTGCCGCATCTGGTGCCCTCGCGGGCGCTGGCCGGCGAAGGCGCCGGCGGCAAACTGAACCTGGCCCTGATCGGCTGTGGCGGACGCATGGCCCAGATCCTCGGCTCGGCCCTGCAGCAAGGGGATCAGGTGGTGGCCATCTGCGATGTCGACGCCCGGCAGATCGCGCACTTGAAGAACCGCTTTGGCGCCCCGCTGGAACAGGCCAAGGTGTACGAGGACTACCGCCGGCTGCTGGACGTGGAGAAGTCCGTGGACGCGGTGATCATCGCTCCGGGACAGCGCTGGCACGTGCCGATGAGCAAGGCCGCGATGGCGGCCGGCAAGCACGTCTTCTGCGAAAAACCGCTGGCCCACAGCTGCGCCGAGGCCCGCGAGATCCGCGATCTGAGCCGCCCAAGCCAGCTGGCCACACAGCTCGGCACGCAAGGCGGCTCGACGGACACGTTCCGTCGCAGCATGGAGGTCATTCAGGCCGGTCTGCTGGGCCAGATCCGGGAAGTTCACTGCTGGATCACCCGCAGCTTTCCGCCCAGCGCACCGATCGACACCAACGCCGACCCGATCCCCGAAGGACTCCACTGGGACTTCTGGTGCGGCCCGTCGCCGTTGCTGCCCTTCAAGAGCTACTACGTCGCCGCTCCGGGCGCCGTGGGCTGCCTGCATTGGGGACGCTGGCTGGCCTTTGGCGACGGTCACTTGGCGGACATGGGGGCGCACGGCCTGAATCTGCCCTGGCGGGCATTGAAGCTGGGCGCGCCGCTGCGGGCGTCGGTCGCGATCCCCGAGCCGCTCCAGGACAGCTATCCCTCGGCCAGCGACTTCCGCTGGGACTTTGCCGCTCGCGAAGGCTTTGATCCGGTCAGTGTCTGGTGGCACGACGGCCGTCAAGCCGGCCCGCCGGAGGAGCTGGGCAAGGAGTTGCTGTCGACCTACGGCAAGGTGCCGGATAACGGCGTGCTGTTCGCCGGCGAGAAGGGCATTCTGTTCTCCAACGCTTGGGGCGTCGGCGGCGTGGTCAAGCTCAAGGGCGACGAAAAGTGCCGCGGCGTCCAGGATCATGAAGCCGGCAAGTCGATTCCCGTGACCCTGCCACGGGCCAAGGATCACATGCGAGAATGGCTCGATGCTTGCAAAGGCGAGGGGAAAACGTTCCAAGGCTTCGACTCGTCCGCCACGGTGGCCGAGGTCGCTATGGTCGGAATGGTCGCCATGCATCTGGGCAAATCCATCGAGTGGGACAGCGAGGGCCTGAAGGTAACGGGAGTTGCCGAAGCCGAACCGCTGGTTCACCTCGAGCACCGCAAGAAGTGGCTGTAGGCCGACAGCGAGGTCCGGTCCCACCCTTGTCAAGGCGTCACTTCCGTTGGAGTTCACGCTTCGGCGTGTGTCGTTCCGCGGGCAAGCCCCGCCCTCCACGCGAAAACGTGGACTCCAACGGATCCTCTTCTCGGGCACATCCGCCGGGACTGTGCGCCCGGAAATCGTGAGCCGCAAGCGGGTCTTGCGGGAATGCGTGGCTCTTCACCGGCGGCTAGCGCCTTGCCGCTCAACGTAAGTGGCATTGGGCTAACGCCCCGCGGCCGATTCGCGTGGGCAACTATGGTTTCTCGGCAGCAAGCTTCTCCAGGATGGCCGCGACCCGCTCCTCGAACAGCTGCTGCCATTCCGGTGCCACCAGACAGTCGCAATCTTCCTGGGCATGGCCCGAGTTGTGGCGTTGTTCCGCCGTGGGCGTGTAGTAGATGTAGCCGTTGGTATAGCCGGCGACGAAGGTGAATTCCGCGGGCGCGCGTTGCTTGATATTCAAGCCGATCTGGACGGACAGTTCTCCCGGAAATGTCACCAGCACAAAGTCGCCGATTCTCAAGCCCGCGACCTCGACGTCGAGCACGTTCGTTTCGGCGGCCTCGTTCTGCGCCTGATGCATCTTGAGCAGATTCAGGTTGACTTGAACGCGAGTCAGCTGCTCCATGACATGGATATTTCGGATGTAAGCCGCGATGTTAGCCTTGTTTTCCGCATCCAGTTTGGCCAAATCTTCCCGGCCCAGGGCCTCGTCAAGCAGGTACCGGTGGGAGGAGTGGGAAGGAAACTCGTCAGAAAGTTTGTATTGCACGAACAACGGCAGGAACGTCTTCAGGTTCAGACTGGTTCCTTTCAAGGATTGCAGCAGCTTGGACTGTTCGGCCTGTAACGTGGCGATCCGATGCTCCAGATCGGCCGCTCGAGGCAACGCGAGCACCTCCTTGACGATTCGCAACTCGCCGCCGTCTTGGGTCGGAATCTTCTTCAATGCCCGCAGGGCACTCAAGCCCAGCAGGTTCCCCAACGGTTCCGCATCGCGGGGGTTGTGAACATCCTTGTACTGCACCGGATTCACGTCTCCGGCACAGCCCTGCAGGAACAAGGCCAAAGTTCCCTCGCCGAGGTTCTCCTCGATCACCTTCGAGGCAAAACCGGAAATGTCCGCGGTGTTCCCGCGGCTCGGAACGCCTTGGATCGGATGGCAAGCAAAGTTGTACAAAACCGCCAGGGGTTGTCCGTTCTTTTTGTCGAGCCGCAGCAGGCCGATTTCCGGGTCGACCGGACCGATCGCGGCCACTTGTTCGTCAGGAGGCAGGGCATAGGCATGCCGCACATCCGCTTCGCTGCCATCGATCAGTTTGAGGCGACGATTCTCCATGATCCGGTTCTCGAAGCCAGCGCCGGCTCCGGCGTTGACCGGCTCCATGCTTTGCCATGCTTCCTTGACCGCCTGGACGGTCCGTTGTTCGACGTCCCTGCAGACGATGCCATGACAGTGGCTGGCATTGACCAGGACGTTCGCAGGTGGGATGTTCAAGTCCTGTTCGAGCTGCGTGCGCACGTTGGCCAGGAAGTCGTTCCGGATGCGGCCGATCTCGCCGATGGCAACCGCATCCACGGTGACCAGCACGACCGTGGTGACGTCATCCTTCAGCACCAGGGCCTTGGCGTACAACGGATCATTCACCGCCGCCGCTTCGCGATCCGTGATGTCTGCCTTGGCAACCCCGGCCCACAGCTGCGCCGCGTTCACTTGGACACCTGCCCACGGCCCAAAGGCGGCCAGGATGGCAGCGATCGCCGCCACACGGATTCGGCGGCGAGTCCGCTCGCGGCACGTGGCAAACAGCTGCGGAAGACGAAACGGTGCGGATGCGTGCGTTGTCGTAGTCATGCGCCAAGAACCTTGTTATCGTTCCCGATTCGGTTGCCCCGCTGCCGCATTCTGGCAGCGGAGCGTAAGCCACGCAGGTTGTACGCTGGTTCAATCTATAATACGCTTGTCGTATCGGCAACCGCGTCCGGCGCGTTGTTGGCGGTGTGCGGCGTGGCGTGGGGAATGCAGACGGTCCGTCAACGCCGATCTGCCGCACCGCCGGCAGGAACACAGTTGGTCATGTCCAGCGAGGAAAGGGAACTCATGCGTGGGAACGGGCTCGGCAGACGTTGCTGGTGGTACGTGGTTCTTTCGTGCGTAGCGACCTGTTGCGGAGGCGTTTCGACCGCTGCCACCCCGCCGGTCGCAGAGGGGCAAGCCTCCGCGCCACCGTTGGTCGTCACTCCCAACGAGTTCACCGGAACGGACGTCGAACGCATCAACCAGGCGATCAAGGCTGCCGCAGACGCCGGCTGCCGGGTCGTGATCCCGCGCTTCAATATCCAGGGCGACCAGCGGCGGGAGCTCTGGCTGCTCGACTCGGCCATCTTGCTGCCAAGCGACACGTTTGTGGAACTGGACAACTGCCGGATCAAGCTCTCCGACCGCTGCCGCGACAACTTCTTCCGCAGCGCGAACTGCGGGCTGGGGATCACCGACATCCGGCCGCTGCAGAACATCCACATCCGCGGGATCGGCCGAGCGGTACTGGAGGGCGCCGATCGGCCTCGCGCGACCGGCGACAGTGGCAAGACCCTCGGCGCCAGGAGCTACGGTACCGACGCAGGAGTCGCTGGGGAGAGCCAGACCGGCGACTGGCGGAACATCGGCATCTTGCTGGCTTTTGTCGAGCACTTCAGCATCCAGAATCTGGCGATCGTGGACTCCCACGCCTGGGCGATTTCGCTGGAACGCTGTGCGCACGGGACGTTGCGAGACCTGGATTTTGCATCCAGCGAATTCAAGCACATCGACGGCACTCGGCAGACGATCTTGAACCAGGACGGGATCGACTTGCGGCTGGGATGCCACGACATCCTGGTCGAAAACATCACCGGCCACACCGGCGACGACTTGATCGCGTTGACTGCCATTCCCCGCGCGGAGAGCGTCGCCGGCGGCACCACGTCCACGATGGTCAGCTCCACGGAAGACCGCGGCCAGGGCCTGGACGATATCCGGCATGTGATCTTGAGAAACATCAAAGGCTACAGCCGGGGCGGGCATCACATCGTCCGGCTGCTGAACACCTCCGGAGTCCGACTGTACGACATCCTGCTCGACGGCCTGATTGACACTTCGCCAGCGGATCGGCGCTGTAAGGCGGCCGTGAAGATCGGAGATCACGCTTACGGCGGGGGTGTGGCGCCGCTGGGCGATACCCGCCGGATCCTCATCCACAATGTCGTCAGCCGGGCGCAACACACGATTCTGATCGGCGGTTCGCTGGCCGATTCGATCATCAGCAACGTCGTGCGTCACGGCGCGGCGGGGGAGGTGATGACCGTCGTAGCGGGCCCGCAGCACGTGCGGGACGTCACGCTTTCTAACGTCCACGTGATGGACGAATAAGCCCGGTCGCGCCCGCGTTGCCTGTTCGCCCCGCTTGGTCGGGTTGCAAGCCATCTTCAGCCAGTCCAGGATTGCCAAGCAGCCCACCCAGGCCGAACCCTTGCGACTCGCTTCGTAGCCGCCGCAGGCGTAGCGATGTGGCCGCCCTTGGAGTATAAAGAAATGGTGGAAGTTTCCAAGAACGACACAATGACCACCAGCAGCAATGATCGAGAGGAGCCGCCAACATGTCGCTGAAATGCCTGCTATGCTTTGCCTTGCAAGGCGTGCTTGCCGTCGTGGCATCCGCCGCATTGGCCGCGGATGCCGCTGCCACCCCCGTGGTCTCCCGGGACAAGGACGACGGCTACCGCGGGATCTGGTTCACGCTGGGCCAGTTCAGCGAGCACGGCGACAAGTACTCGGGCGGGCTGGGCACGTACACGGCCAATCACGTGCCGATGGCGATTTACTCACCTCAAGTGAAAAAGACATTCTTCGTCTACGGCGGGGCCAAACAGGGCCAGCGGTATCTGCTGGTCATGGCGTCCTACTACGATCACGAACGTCACACCGTGCCGCGGCCCACGATCGTTCACGACAAAGGCGGCGTGGATGACCCGCATGACAATCCCAGCTTGTGCCTCGACGAACAGGGATACGTGTGGGTCTTTGTCAGCGGTCGAGGCCGCCACCGGCCCGGCTTCATCTACCGCAGTTTGCAGCCGTACAGCGTTGATGGATTCGAACAGCGTGCGCAGCGCGAACTGACCTATCCCCAGCCGCGTTGGATCGAAGGCCGCGGGTTCTTGCACTTGTTCACCAAGTACACCAAAGGCCGCGAACTGTACTGGAGCACCAGCCCCGACGGGCGGGAATGGACGGCGGACCAGAAATTCGCCGGCATGGGCGGACACTATCAGACCAGTCACCAACGCGGCAACCTGGTGTTTACCGCCTTGAACATGCATCCCGGCGGCAATGTGGATAAACGCACGAATCTATATTACCTGCAAACCGACGACATGGGGCAGACGTGGCGAAATGTCGCCGGGGATCCGCTGACGCTGCCGCTGGCCGAGGCCCAGAACCCGGCTCTGGTCCGAGATTATCAAGCGGAAAAGCGGCTGGTCTACATCCACGATTTGGACCTGGACCGCCACGGGCGCCCGGTGATCCTGTACATCACCAGCGCCGATTACAAGCCCGGTCCCAGCGGCGATCCTCGTTGGTGGACCGTCGCCCGGGCAACTGCCGACGGCTGGGAGTTTACGGAGGTGACTCGCGCCAATCACAACTACACCACCGGGTCGCTGTACCTGGAAGACGACGGAACCTGGCGGATCATCGGCCCGACCGAACCGGGGCCGCAGCCGATCGGATCGGGCGCCGAGGTGGCCGTCTGGACCAGTCGCGACGAAGGCAAGACGTGGCGGAAAGACCGCGACGCGACGGCGCGCAGCCCCCGCAACCACAACTACGTTCGCCGTCCGGTGCATGCCCATCCCGACTTCTACGCTTTCTGGGCCGACGGCGACCCGGACAAGCTTTCGCCGTCCCAGCTGTACTTTGCCAACCAGGCGGGCGATCGGGTCTGGCGGTTACCATATGACATGGCGGACGTCGTTGCGGCGCCGGAGGCCGTCGAACAGGGCAAATGACACGGGGGCGAGTCTCTCCGAGACTTGCATTCTGCGTTTTGGAAAGAAGCGGCCACGCGGATGGCCTATCCGCAAACGGGGGCTTCATCTGTTACAATCGTTCGTTGCCGACTGTGAAACGGCGATGGGTGGTGAGTTTTTCATTTTCAAGGAACTCGTATGGGCACGGTGATTGGCTACGTTTTGTTGGTGGTTGCTGCGGGCTGGATCGCGTACAAGATGAGTGTTTCCTACAACTCGGCCGGCGGAACAGCCTTTGCCGTGCCCGTGTACGACGCGGCGATCTATCCGCCCATCCTGACGGCGGTCGGACTGTACCTGGTCCTGCCCAGCTTTACCATCGATTGGTCGGTGTGGATCTATATCGCCATCGGACTGGTCTTGGTGCCCGTCGTCGTGGGCGCGATTCGTCTGATGGAAGAAGTCGGGGACAGGGAGTTGTAGGTTCCCCTCGATGCGACCCGCCAAATCGCTGGACATGACCGCATGGCAGAATAAGGAAATGCAGTAGAGGCGGGTTATGAATGGGGGGGAACGATCGGAAAAAGAAAGCGGTGACAGACTTGGAGGCAAGACGATGAACGGGTGCGGTTTGCGGACTGGCAGGCGAAGGTTGCGTGGAGCGGTCATTCAGACAACGTGCCGTTTGGGCGGTCCGTGGGGAACGATTTCTGTGACCGGGTGTCTGCTGGCATGGTGCCTGACGACGACGGTGGCATGGGGCCATGATCCAGCAAGAGACACGATTGCAGGTCGCCTGCTGGCATGGTGCCTGACGACGACGGTGGCATGGGGGGCCGAGTCGGCGGCCCACGCCGACGCGAAACAACTGCGATTCATCTTCATCACAACCTGTGTGGAGGAAGAGTTCTTTGTGCCCGTCCAGAAGGGCATGATGGACGCAGCGCGGGTCATGGGCGTCGAGAGCGTCTTTACGGGAACCGTTGGCGTGGATGTCAAGGCGCAAGCGGAAATGGTGCGTCAGGCGTTGCGGGACGGTTACGACGGGATCGCCCTCAATATCATCGATCCGGTGGCCTTCGACGCCGTTGCCGACGAGGCTCGCCAGCAGGGCGTGCCGCTGGTGGCTTTTAACGTCGACGACCACGCCACGCCCAATGCGCGGCTGAGTGCCGTCTGCCAGCGGTACTATGACGCCGGGCGCAAGGTCGGCCGCCGCTGCGCCGAATTCATCCCCGCCGACAGCCACATCCTGATGACGCAACATGCTGCGGGCGTATCGGCCTTGGACGACCGCCTGCGCGGCCAACAGGAAGAACTCGGCCCCCAAGGCATCACGTGGACGACGGTCGTCACAGGCAACACGGCGGCTGAGTCGCTGGAGGTCATCACACGGGAGTTGCGCAAGGATCCGAAGATCAAGTTCGTCGTCTGCACGGGCCAAGCCGATACCGAGGGAGCCGGTTTGGCGATCGAACAGCATTTTCGCGATCGCGGCGTGGTGGCGGCAGGCTTTGACTTGAATCCGCAGATCCTGCGGTTGATCAAAGCGGGGATCATTCGCTTTACGATCGATCAACAGCCCTACATCCAGGGCTTCTACCCGGTCGTGCAGCTAACGCTGCTCAAGCGTTACGGCATCATGCCGTCCAGCATGGACGCCGGCGCGGCCGTGATCACCGAAGATCAGGTCGACAGCGTGCTACGGCTGACCGAACAGCACTATCGCTGAGGCCGCACCGCCGGACAGAAGACGCACGCCTCGTCGCCGCAATGCACACGCCAGAGCGTGAAGCGGGGGTCTACAGGATCGCCAGCGGGTTGCGGCGTTCCTCGAGCGTGCCCCGCGTGACGCCGACACGGTTGACGGCCTTCAGTTGCCGCCAGACTTCTTTTCCACTCTGGCGGCTTGCCAGCAGGTCTCGATACAAGTCGATCGTCTGACGGACATGATCCGTCGTTTCCTCCAGCAATTCGACACGAAAGTGACGCACGCCGGCCGTCAGTAACTCCGGCACGACCTCGGCACCGCTTTGCGCGACGGCGTTGTACAGGGTGTTGCGGCAGCCGACGTCCGCCTGCAACAGATGCTCCAGCCCCAGGCGGTCCCGCAACCGCACCTGATGTTCGTCGCACGGTCGGCCACAGTTGGTGTGGTTCGTGCCGGGCGACAACAGCGCACAGAATACGCAATGCTCCATGTGGAACAGCGGCATGTGCTGATGGATCACGATTTCCAGCCAGTGCGGCGGGCTGGCGGCGACCATGTCCAGCAATTGGTCGCGATTCAAGTCATACGACGCGGTAACGCGCAACACGCCCAAGCGGCACAGTTGATGCACCGTCAAATCGTTGGCTGCGTTGAACGAGAAATCGGCCACGCACGGCAAGCCCTCGGCGGCAAAGAACGTCAGCCCGCCAAAGTTGCGCACCAGGATGCCGTCGGCCCCGTGACGGGCCATGGCTCGAAACAGGCCCACCTCGTTCGGCTTCTGGATCCGCGGGGTCGCCAAGTAGATCTGAGCCTGCGACGCATGCGCCATCGACACCGCGTCGGCGTATTGCCGGATGTCCGGGAACTCGACTTGGACGTCGCGGATGCCGCACGACAAGGCCGCCTCGAGCTGGGCGAGCGTCCGGCAGAGGACACGCAGTTCGGGCTCTCCGAGCACGGAATTCGTGCCTCGGACAGGCGCCGCCACGGGGGCCGAATTTGCGTCTCGGCCCGATGCGGCGACCTGGGCGGCCCGCTCCCGTTCGGCCCGATTCTCCGCTCGTAGTCGTTCGAGGACCGGCGGCGGCGCGATCCGCCGCGGGGGCAGCGGCACGCCGCTGGTCTCCAGCAGTTCCTTCAACCGATTTCGGACCTTGCCCAGCACGCTCATCGGCACCATCGGCTCGCCGATAATCTCCGCCTCCAATCGATCCAGTTCATAGACCGTGCCGCCAAACCGTCCCAGCTTTTCTTCCAGCAACTCGCCAGTGACCGGACGCTGGCGAGCTGCAGACAGCGGCTCGTCCGACCGCACCTCGCACACCGTGCCGGTCGCCGTCCGCGCCTCGACGCACAGCGGCTCGCCCACGACAGCTCGCACGGTCAACGTGACGGGGACGCGTCGCTGAGGATCCGCGTTGGTGTACGATCGTCGCATCCGCCGGGCGAGTTCCTGATCGTCGGTCTTCCAGATTTGCTGCCCCGGCCACAGTTGAGCGAAATCCACCGCGTCGCGAACAAAGGTCAACTCGACCAACCCGTGATCGATGGATGCTTCCAAACGTTGGCTCCCCTGGTATACCGCCCACACGCGGCCACCTTGCTCCAGGCCGGCCAACCGGTCGCCTTCGAACGTCACGCCGTCGCCCGCCTTGATGCCTCGCGTCAGGCGAACCTGCACCCGTTGGCCGCGGACCTGAGTCACCTCGCCCAGCAACACGCCGCGGTTCGCAGAGCTGATACCAGGGACCAGCCGCTTGTGATCGTTGCCCAGCAGCCAGCCCGGCGAGAAGCCGCGGGAAAAAGACAGTTCCATCTCCTCGATCTGCCGCGGCGTAAACTGCACCGGCCGGCCCGCCACCGCCGTGTCGATCGCTTGGCGATAATGCCGCGTCATGTTGGCCACGTACTCGGCGGTCTTCAAGCGGCCTTCGATCTTCAAGGCCGAGACGCCCGCGTCGATCAATTGCGGCACAAGCTCGAACGCGGCCAGATCCTGCGGGCTGAGCAGGTACTTGACCGGCCCCAAGTCCATGTCGCGGCCGTCGCAGACCAACTCGAACGGCAGGCGGCAGGCCTGGGCGCACTGCCCCCGGTTCGCGCTGCGGCCGCCTAGCGATTCGCTGGTCAGGCACTGACCCGAGTAGGCCACGCACAACGCACCATGGACGAAGGCCTCCAGTGCCACATGCGTCCCGGCACGGATCGCACGGATTTCGTCGATGGCCAGTTCGCGAGCCAGAACGATGCGTTCCACCCCCAGTTGCTCGGCCACTGCGATGCATTCCGCACTGGTCAGCGTCATCTGCGTCGAGGCGTGGATCGCCAAGTCCGGACACACGGCTCGCACCAGTTGCAGCACACCCAGGTCCTGGACCAAGACCGCGTCGACGCCCGTCTCCGCCAACGTGCGGATGGTCTTTTCGACCATCGGCAGCTCGCTGGGAAAGGCCAGCGTGTTCAGCGTCACGTACCCTCGCATGCCGCGCTGGTGCAGCAGGCCCATCACGTCCGGCAATTCTTCGAGCGTGAAATTGACCGCACGGTCCCGGGCATTAAAGCCGACTTGCAGACCGAAATACACTGCGTCCGCGCCATTCTCGATCGCCGCCAGCACGCAATCACGGTCCCGCGCAGGGGCCAATAATTCCGGGCGCATGCGGCGTGGCGGCGCGGATTCCGAAGATTCGTCGGGAACAGGCACGATGGAGTTTGTTATCATCGCGGCCATTATTCCCAGAAAGGTTGCGGAAATCAAGTGGGCATTCAGGGGAACCGTCCGTATGCCTGCCCCACGGATGGCTCGGCAATACGACGGCTCGGAATCACGAGCGTGTTGGTCTTGATGCCATCCGCAAGGGCCGTGACCAACGCCGCGGCTGACACAAAAACAGCCGTGCGAGCCACGTTGGGCCGGGACCAAACAGGTAGCGAGGCATGGCGAGGTCTTTTCTCTCAGAGTATCAGCTCGCGAATCGTTCCGGTGCCAGCAGCAAGTCGCCCAGGTCGTTTTCGCCGGGCTTGATCTCCAGTTCGACGCGTCCGCGTTTCCAGGCGGTGGATTTCCCTTGGGACTTGAGTTCGGTGAGATAGCCGGCTTGCTCGTGCCAGAACTGAAAGACCCATTTGCCGGAGGGCAGAGCCTTGAGCGCAAAGTTGCCGTCTGCGTTGGAGACGGCCATGTAGGGATGCTCGTTGACCAGAAACCACCCCGATTCCCAGGGATGCAGACTGCAACTGACGCGCGCCGGCAACCGTTCGGCGTTGGGATAGGACTGACGCCATTGGCCCTTCATCGGGACAAGGATATTGATCGGCGGATTGCTCAAGGTGTCGATTTTGGCACTGTCGCCAATCGGGTTCAGGTTGCGGATCAACAGCGTCTGCGTGGTCCGCAACAAGCAGACATGAGGCTGGAAACGGCAGCCGTCGCAATCCAAGTGGACCTCCGCCTTTTCCGTTTCGGCGTACGAACGGTGAATGGGCGGTAGCGACTCGCCGCGGGCGAGATGGAGCCAGACGATGACATTGGCCAGTCCCCGGTTGGCAGGATTCACCACCAGGTTTTCTTCGAGAATGTTCTGCTTGCCGCAGAATTCCCGGTCGGCCGTGATCACGGCAGGTTTGCGCGGCGGTGGCGCGCCGTCGTAGACGAACCGCCCCTTGAGGTCACACCCGTCAGAGGATGAATGAGAGATCGCCGATCCAGGAGTAACGAGAGCTTCCCCTGCCATCGCTCGATGAGGATCTTCCGAGGCCAGCACGGCGCCGGCGGCAACCGCCGAGGATGCCTTGAGGAATTCTCGCCGGCTACCAATTACGTCAGACATCGCTGCTCGTCCTTTCTTTCATGCTGAAGCCGTAGCAAACGGTTGGGATCGCTCTCGGCCAATAGGAACCGCCGACCGCCCGATCATGTCCCTGAAGCATGGCTCGTGCCAAACGCTGCTGCAGACACAAGAATCCATCCGGCGAGTTCCGGTGGGGACGTCACAGAGCGGATTCGTTGCCTGCGACGTTGGACCACAGCAGCTCTTGCAATTTGCAAGAGCTACTGAGCCAACACCGTCGCACGATACCGCAGTTCGGCGGTTTCGCGAGCGATAGCAACGCTGGCGAGGTAACTCGCTCGCCCCGGTACTCCGGGGAGAGGGCTGGGGAGAGGGGCGAAATGGAAAACAGGGAAGTTATTTCGTGAGCGTTGCTACAACGTGTTTTGGGTGCAGGGCATTCAGCGAGGCGCAAAGCCGGCGATTGTTACCCAAGGTATTGAACTCCGTTATGATTCAAGACGTGTACCGGAATGCCTCCGTCACGATCGCCTGATTCCGCCGCCATTCCGGCAGACCCACAACGGCGAGCGTAGCGGACGATAACGGGCTTTGCTAATCTCCCTTGGCCCGGGTCGCCAGGGCTTGGAAGACGGTCAGGTCGATCTGGTCGCTGATCATTTGTACCGAGCCGTCGCACAACACAAAATTCGCGCCGCCCGGGTGAAAGCTGCTGAAGTCCGCAAGATCGTTTGGCACGTGGTTCGGGACTCGCTCGGCGGCACTGACAACGCGTGCCATGTTGCGATGCGCGCCGGGCACGGCTCCGATCCAAGTGGCATGGTCCAAGCGCGAGCCGTGTTCCCCAACCAGGAGCGTATTGCTCAGACCGTCGACGATATCGCCAACGTCCAGCGAACTGTTCTGGAAAAAGCACCCGTTGCCGCCGCCTGGCGTTATTTCGATGACTCCGCTGCCGAACACGCCGACGTAGTTAGTGCGGGCCACCTCCAACAACGGAGGGCCGCCAGGCCCGCCGCCGGAATTGCCCTGGTACAGCGTGAACAGCTTTTCCGAGGGATCCGAAGGGCAGAGAAAGCCGGGCAAGGGAGACTCGCGCAGCGGCTGGTTGCCGGCATGGTTCATCTGGAACTCCGGGGGGCCGGCCGGGCCTCCGGCTCCGCCTGCCCCTGCCCAACTGCCCCCATGAGCCCCGAAGCCGGAATCGTGCAGCAAGTTCTGCTGTTCGGTAAAGGACAACAGCATCGCGGCCCAGCCCCACCCGGGTTGGCTGTTGGGCGGATAGGCGATCCAGCCCGGAGGCAGACGCTGAAAGGTATCGTGGTGAGTTTGAATCGCGATGCCAATCTGCCGGATATTGTTGGCGCATTGGACGCGTCTGGCCGCTTCGCGGGCGGCCTGGATCGCCGGCAGCAGCAGGGCTGCTAAGACCGACACGATGGCCAGTACGACCAGCAGCTCAATCAGCGTCAGACCCTTGGGTGATCGCGACATCAACACGGGCTACCTGATGCCTGAGGCGCCACCGCGGTGTCTCGTGACACACGGTGAGCGTCTCACGCGGGAAAGGTGAGCACAAACGCAAGCATAACTAGTATACTGGTTAATTCATGGCAAGCCGTATGCCCAGCAGCGTGATTCTGGCAAACCGCGGGGGGGCACGTCTGCTGTGGCAGCCGTGGACATCAGTGTGCGTTCAGGCAAAAGGTAGATCGCAATGAGGATTAGTCTGAAATTGACGGCGGCCTTTCTTGCCATCGCGTCTCTGGTGGGCGCGGCGGGCTACCTTGCCCAACGCACCACGGAAGAAGTGAGGATGCAGATTCGGCAACTCAAGGAGATCGCCGCCCCGCGGATCGCCGGGGCCTCGCAGGCCACCGTGGCCCTGTATGCCATCCAACTCGCCGCGCACGAACTGGTCTCCGCCGAACGGCATCGTACACGAGCCGAGGTCGCGTCCGGGACGCCCCGTCGGCAAGCCTTGATCGAGGATCATGAGGCGTTGGTCGAACAGGGCCTCGAAAGGCTCCGTATGGCCGCCGCGTCGAGCACTCGCGGGAATGTCGCCGGCAGAACGGCGAACGTCCAGGAAGGAATGACGCCGTCGCAGACGTCCTTCGTGTCGTTGCTTCAAGAAAAGTGGCTCTCCCATCAGCGGCTTTTGGACGACGTGCGGCGTACGATCCAAGAAGACCCGGATCGCGCCGAGCGGTGGATCGAAGAGCGGCTCTACCGGCACTTCGAGAGCGAACTGTTACCTCTGCTTGTCGCTCAGCGTCAACAATCGGAACGAGAACTCACCGAAGCGATCAATGGGGTCGAGCGATCACTGGCCGCGGCAGATACCGAACGGGGGCTGCTGATCTTGGGTGCCGCGGCCAGCGCCGTCTTGATCGGCTTGTTCATGTCGCGGTCGATCGGACGGCCTTTGGCCACGCTGCAGCAGGCGGCCCAAGAGGTGGGCCGCGGTCGTTTTGAGACGCGGGTTCCGGTTGCCGGGCAGGACGAAATCGGAGTTCTGAGCCACGCGTTGAACCAGATGGCAGCCGATTTGCAGGAGAAAACGGTTTCCAGGAGCTATCTGGAGAACATCCTCCGCTCGATGCGCGAAATGCTGATTGTCACGGACCGCGAGGCGAGGATTCGCCGCCTCAACCCCACCGCCTGCGCGGAACTGGGCCGCGAACCCGACGACCTAATTGGGCGGCCGTTGCGGGACATCTTTGCCGAGGAGTCGCTGCCGGCGGCGGAGGATTTCCCGCAGTCGCTTGCAGGCAGTGTGGAAAGCGTCATACGGAGCCAAGCCCAAGGGCTGATCCCCGTCCTCTGTTCAGTCGCCGAGATGCGCGACGACGTAGGCGGCCTGGAAGGCTTCGTTTGCGTGGCCTGGAATATCTCGCGGCAGAAAGACACCGAGCAATGCCTGCGAGCCTCGCTACGGGAAAAGGAACTCTTGCTCAAGGAAGTGCATCACCGCGTGAAAAACAACTTGCAGGTCATCTCCAGCTTGCTCAACCTCCAGGCTCAGGAACTTTGCGATCCCCACATGATTCGTCTGTTTCAGGAGAGCCAGGGACGAGTCCGCTCGCTGGCCTTGATCCACGAACAGCTCTATCGCTCCCAGGATCTCACTCAGATCGACTTCGCCGCCTACGTTCAAGAGCTTGTCGAACATCTCGCGCAGGGCATGGGCAGGATCGCGGCGCGCGTGAGTTTTCGCTTTGAGCTGCAGCAAGCCCCGCTTCCACTCGATTTGGCCATTCCCTGTGGCATGATGATTAACGAACTGGTCTGCAATGCCTTGGAACACGCCTTTCCAGAGGGGCGTTCAGGCAGTATTCGGATCGTCTTCCGGGGCGATGCCGCCGGTTACGAACTGACGGTCGCCGATGACGGCGTAGGGCTGGCCGACGGGGGGCTGGCGGCCAAGCCGGGCCGCCTGGGACTGAAGGTTGTCCAGGCTTTGACGCGGCAGATTCGTGGTCACCTGGACGTACAGCCGCCACCGGGCTCGGCGTTTTCGATCCGCTTTTCCCCTTCGCAGCCGCCGGACTCGCCACCCCCTGCCATCTGATGCCGGAAATGCCATCAAACCATGTTAGAGAGGATCCACGAACGATGGAAGTTGGTAACCATGCGGACCCTTCGTCCGCTAGGGGTGAGGAGATGTTGCGAGCTGCCACAGTCCTGATTGTCGAGGACGAACAACTCGTTGCCCTCGATCTCAAAGGCCATCTGGAGCGACTGGGGTATCGCGTCATGGATATGGTCGCTTCCGGCGCGGAAGCGTGCGACACGGCCAGCCGGACACAACCCGATTTGATCCTGATGGATGTGCGGCTCGAAGGTCCGATGGACGGGATCGAAGCCGCCCAACGGATCCGCCAGGTCTGCGAAGCGCCGATCGTGTTCCTGACCGCGTATTCCGATGCGGCCACCCTGGAGCGAGCCAAACAGGTCGAACCCTACGGTTATCTGGTGAAACCGTTTGCGCCCAGCGACCTGCACGCCGCAATCCAAATGGCGCTGTACAAAGGAAACGTCGACCGCGCGCTGCGCGAAAGCTACGCCAACCTGCGCGCGATCCTGGACGCCCAGCGTCACGGAACGGTGATGCTTGATGCGGATTTCCGCCTTCAGTTTGCCAGTACCGCGGCTTGCCGGATGACCGGCGTTCACGACGCGCCGGCCCCGGGAAGGTCGCTGGCGGACTTCCTGCCACTGTCCGCCGAACAACTTGCCGCACTCGTGGAGATTTCCCGGCGCCCCCCGGGGCAACGCAGCAAACTCCCGTTGGTTCTGGAAGGCGATAGTCCGCGGCCGCGGAGTTTGGAGATCGAAATCCTCGACGACCCGCGACACGACGGCGGACGGATTCTGTTCTTGTACGATGTCTCGCCGCTGGTCGACCTGCGACGCCAACTGGATGCGGACGCGGCGCTGGCCAATATCGTGGGCAAATGCCCCGCCATGCGTCATGTTTTCCAAATCATCCAGGAAGTGGCGCGCGTCGATTCCACCGTGCTGATCGAAGGCGAGACGGGCACGGGCAAGGAACTGGTGGCTCGAGCCATCCACCGCCTGGGGCATCGCCGCGACCAGCCGTTTGTGGCGATCAACTGTGCCGGACTCAGCGAGGAGCTGGCCGCCAGCCAATTGTTCGGTCACCGCCGTGGTTCCTTTACGGGCGCCGTCAACGACCAGCAGGGGTTGTTCGAAGCGGCGCATGGCGGAACCCTGTTGCTGGATGAAATCGGCGACTTGCCGCTCCGCGTCCAGACGACGCTGCTGCGCGTGCTGGAGGAGCATGCCGTGCTGCGGCTGGGCGAGTCACAACCGCGCGCTGTCGACGTGCGCGTGCTGGCCGCGACGCATCGGGATCTCGCCCGCGAGGCGGCAGAGCAACGTTTCCGGCAGGACTTGTTGTACCGCATTCGAGTGGCCCGCGTCCGCTTGCCTGCGCTCCGCGAACGCCGGGAAGATCTGCCGCTGTTGGTCCGCGCTTTCCTGGCAGACCATGCCGCCACGACGGGCAAGCGGGTCGACGGGATCAGCGACGAGGCGATGGCCGTTCTCTTGGACTATGCTTGGCCCGGCAACGTCAGGGAACTTCGCAATGCTTTGGAGTACGCCGTGATTCACATGCACCGCTCCGTCGTCGAGCCGGACGATCTGCCGCCCGAGCTGCTGGAGATCATGCCGCTGGCGGACCAGGAGGACCCCGGCAGCGCGGAAGAGGACCGCCTCCAGGCGGCGTTGCGACGTGCCCGGGGGAACCGGACGCGAGCGGCGGCCCTGCTGGGCATCAGCCGCGCAACGTTGTATCGCCGCCTTCGGGAATTGGGCTTGGACGACGCCTAGGCGGCATGTCTCAAGACATTGCCTCATGAGACACTCGTGAGACACTTTCGCCGCTTCCAAGGCTTCGCCCACCCCCGCGAGCCGCTCGCGGGCTGCGGCGTTGTCCCAGCAGGAAAACCACGGCAGAAACGCCGCTACGGGCGTGACTTCCGCCTGCTATCGCAGCGGCGGACCGGACCAATGCATTCCGGTACACGATTTGCAAGACAACGGTTTCCCCGGAGTGTTTCGCTCCTCATTCACTCAGCCGCCTCGATCGGCGTCTGGAATCCGATATCTCAAGAAGACACGCTCATGGACGATTCGGCAGTCTTGCGATTTGCCTTGGCCAGTGGCCTGATCGGCTTCGCCGTCTTCGGCGCGTCGTACAGCCTGCAGGTCTGGCGGCGGCGAAACGCGCAAGTCTCTCCTCGCGTTGGCGGCGTGGCGGCGAAATGGCAACACCGTTCACTCCTCCTGAGCATCGGGGGCCTGTTGAGCATGGCGGCGGCGATCCGCGAACTGGACCGACCAGAAGGACGCCTGCTCGTCGAGGGGCTGCATGATATCTATCAGAACTTTTTGGTCACCCCCGCGTTGTTCGTTTCCGTGGTCGATGAAGTCCGTGGCGTCGCGATGCGCTGGTGAAACGAATGCATAACCATCGTCGTGGTTCGCAGCATGAACCACGACAATCGGATCGTTGTCGGTGGTATCTCGAAACCTTTTTTGGAGGAGTCTGTCATGAGAATGCGAGTGGTTTCCATCGTTAGCGTACTTGCCCTGGTCGTCCTGGCCTCTGCTGCGAAAGCCGAGGAGCGGATCGTCCCCATCTACGTCTCGCCCAGTACGATCAACCTGCAGTGGAAGGGCGAGTCCGTCACGGTGCATGCGGAGATCCCCTATTCGCAAGTGGTATCGGCTACCGTCACGCTCGACGGCATCCCCGTGAAAGCCACGTTTGCCGACAACCGGGGTGATCTGGTCGCGAAATTCGGGGTGGATGATGTGAAAACCTTTTTGCAGAACATCGTGAAGCCAAGCATGGTGCGCCTGACGCTCGCTGGCGAAACCACGGATGGCCGCGCGTTTTCGGGCACGGATCTGGTCAAGGTGATCGACGTCAGCGGGAAGAAGTGAGTGGGTCTGCCGGGACGATGCCGGCTTGGCCCGGAAGCATTCATGCCGATGGGACGTCAAACGGCCCCTTGGCACACGCTGTGCATCTCGAAGCAGTCCGACGGGCCGGTTTGCCGCCAATCGCGCAAGAGGTCGCCGACGTGCTTGTGACCGGGAAGCCTGGATAGCAGCGGCCCGTCCTTGTCATTCTGACGCGGGCCGTTGAACACCGTCGGCCAATGGAAGTGCGCAAGAATGTGCCGGCCGACCGGGCCGCAGGTGTGCAGTTCTTGCACGCTTCGGATCGCCTGGATCGGGATTTTCCTTTGGGGAATTGGAATTCAAGGTGATCCATTGACGTGTCATCTTCTTTACGGCAAGGATGCTGGTGCAGCTTTCGTAACAGAGGAACGAGGAGTGGTTTGATGAAGCGCCTGATGGGAATCGCCGTGGTGGTTTTGGTAATGGCGGTCGCCGGTACGGAAGGCTTGGCCCGTGGTGGACGCGGAGAGGCTGTGAAATAATCGATTTGGGCGTGGTGTCACTTTGATTGGGCGCAGGTCTTTTTTGGAGACCAGTGTCGCCGAAGGCGGGAGGGCAGGATTTCTTACGGAGGACGTGGTGGGGGATATAGGCGGTGATTTCGGTTCCTGGGGGTGGAGTGTTGCCACAGAATTCCCATCTTGTCAACTCCTGTACTTGTCACCTCGGTTAGATGGCCGCTGCAGCGCGTTCGGCGCGCAGCGCCACCATGCGAAACAAATTGTGAACCAACACGTACCACAGCACGACGGCCTTCACTTTCTCCAGACCGCGGACCACAAACTGATGAAGTCCCCGGTTCCTGCACTCGGCGTTCGACCATTCACATTTGGCTCGCTGCTTGTATTTCTGACGGCCTTCCTCGGTCCCCATCCGCTGACGCCAAGCAGCCACTTCCGAGCTGTCGCCCCGTTTGGGAGCATACGGATCTTTCCCCTGCCGCTGTTGTTTCTCGACGTCCTTGACCGGCGCAAACACCGTCACATCCCGCTGGCTCACGCTAGTCAGATCTTCTTTGGTGGCGAAGCCGCCGTCGACATAGTACTCCGCCTGCTTCGGCAAAGGCCCTTGTTCCGTTTCGATCTGCTCCACCATCGGTTCCATCTGACCGGCGTCGCTGCCCGCGTTAATCAGGTCGGCGCCCACAATCACCAGGCTGTTCAAGTCGGTGGTGAACTCGACGTTGTAGGCCGGCCGGGTGCCGCCATCGCCCATCTTCATGCGTCGGGCTTCCGGATCGGTCGTGCTGGCGCGGGCCGAGGCGCCGTCTCCCTTTTTCCGTTTCTCGCGGGCCTCGGCCACCTTCTGGACTTCCTGCTGAGCCTGCTTCAGCCGTTCGATCCTTTCCCGCGCCGCCCGCTCTTGCGCGGCTTGTTGGCGGGCCGACAAGTCCGTCTCCTGTTCAAACTCCTGCTGCAAACGGTCCCATTGCTGGTCCGCTTCTTCCAGCAGTTGCTGCAGCTTGGCTTCCCGTTTGAAGGAATCGTTGCCCGCGCTGGCACGGACCCGCATGCCGTCTTGTCCGAGAACCTCCAGACTCGCCAAATCTTCCGCCCGGATGGTCGCGATGTTGGTGACCACTTGCTCCTTGAGCCATTCGGAGTGTTGCGTGCGGAAGTCGGACAGCGTGTGGTAATTCACGTCCACGCCGCCGCGGAGCCACTTGTAGGGATCGCAGTCATAGCACCGCCGGTACAACTCGCGGGCTTTGCAGATGCCTTCGTCGGTGGCATACAGCCACAAGGCCACCAGAACCCGCGGGTCGATCGGAGGACGTCCGGCATGGCCTTCCACGGCTTTGATCTGCGCGTACAACGAACTCACATCCACTTCCTGGATCAACTCCCAAATGAGACGGACTTTGTGGCCGGGCGGAATCAAATCGTCAATCCGTTTCGGGTCGGGGTCGATCTGCGAGCGGTCGGGCGACTTCATCCGCGGCGCCGCCACCTCCGTGCTAGCATCCTGCCATTCCATGCTTGTTCACCGAACTTCGATGTGAGGGGGCCTCCGTTCAACGAAAACGCCCTAACATGTTCGATTTCAGCAAACCCTCAAATATCAATTCTTTCACAGCCTCGGAGCGGGTTCCGGAGGTGGTGGTGGCCAGCAACGCATGGGAGACGTTTCCGGGGCCGGCCAATACGGGTACGGCGGTCAACTCGGAGCAATGCAGCAGCAGATGCTGCAGCAGCAGATGCTCCACCAACGGATGATGCAACAACAGATGCTGCAAAACCGTTATCGCATGATGCAATCCCAGGCCGGCGTCGGGAACGGCATGCAGCAGCAGCGTCTCCAGGATGGTTCCTGCGGGGGCCAGGCGGCTTCCGGCCAGGCGACAGGTGCCGGCCCGATGATGCAGAATCGTCAACGCAACGGCCAGTCCGGCAACGGCAATCGCGCGGGCCGATAGGTCCGATAGGTGCTAGGAAACGGGGATGTCCAAGTGGACGGTCAGCGTCTGCTTGGCGATCCGCGATGCGCACAGCCGCGGAGCGTCGTCGTCCACGCACGTGACCAGCAGATCGGTTCGCCGCCCCATCAGACGCTGGGCTTCGCGGTCGATTGCCGACCGCTGCGAATAGGAGACCAACAAGCCCGGCTGAAACGCCAGCAGCCGTTTGGCCAGCGCCAACGCCTTGGGCCGGCCCACGTCACGCACGGTCAGCCCGGGCATCGCGTCCAGGTTCGCCAGTTCCAGGACGTCCGGATCGATCACCCGCAGGCGGGGCACGCCGAGCCCGGCCAGGTGAAAGGCCGTCAAGCATCCGAGCCGCCCCGCGCCGATCAAGGTCACACAGCTGGTGCGGACGCGGCGGAACACGCCCTCGCCCAACGCGCCGGCGGTGCGGCTGGAGCGCGCCGGGACCGGTGCATCGCTCGGCACCGATGGCCCCACGTCGCCCCCGACGACAAACTCGCCTCCGCCGACCACCGACAGCGCCTCGACATCGACCGGACAGCCCCGATCGCGCACCGTTGCGTCCCAACGGCTGCGGTCGGCGTCGCTGAGCACCACCACCACCAACCGCTGGGAACTGCGCGGCCGGAATTGCTGTGCCCACTGGCCGTCGGTTGTCGCATCGTCGCGGGCGATCACGACGACGATCCAATCGTCGAACGGGGGCCGGGCCAGCCCGTTGGGCAGCTGGTCGACGACTTCCAAGCCGCGGCAGAGGACCTCGTCCGCCGGGCCCTCCCGACGCCATTGGACCTCGCCCACGGCGAATCGGCCGGGTTCCAGCAACAGCGTCCGTAGCGACATCTCCCACGCCTGACGCGTGATCAGGACGCGCACCGGACGCGTCCGGGTGGTGGCGGAGATGTCCTACGTGGACTCCGGCGGCCGAACCGTGGTCCAGCGACGGTTGGTCGAATTGCACATCCCGTACGGCGAGCGATGGAAGGGTTCCGCCCGGTTTCGCCCGCCGGCGCGGGCGCAAGAACAGAAGCTGCGGTTCCTGGTGCGGCCGTTCACGGCCAGGGACCTGGATCTGCTGCCGCCGGCGAGCGTTTGCGATGTGCTGGTGGACGCGAATTTTGCCTCGATGCAACTGCATCCGATCGCCGACGGCTTCCGTTTTCGGCCGCTGTTGCCGCACCAGCAGCAGTTGCTGACCGATCCGGACGCCCGCTGGTGCCTGCGCATGGCCCGCGCGGGCAGGGAGGGGGTGGACGATGTGTGACAATAGTCGGACGCAAGCCTACCTGCCGTTGTTGGAAGCCTTCGATTCAGATGCGTTCTGGAGTTTCTGTGGCGAGTTTTCGCCGTGTGCCGCGAAGTCGGCCAAGGGGTTCGACGAACATGAACGCACGGATTGCGTCTACGACGCCTTCGTGAAGATCTTTGAACTCGCTCAGTACCGGCTGCTCCCTGAACTCACTGGGGCCTACGTTCACGGCGAGGTTTACTTGGAAGCTCACCGGCGACGGAGCCTTCAAAAGCGGCGGCCGAATTGAGATTGGAACGCGTGCCCGGCGGTTGCGGGGCGTTCTATCCGCATCCGCTGCGCAGCGGATCCTTGGCGACCCAACGTTCGTTTCAGGATTCGCTGCAAAACGCCTGGTGGGCGGTATATGGAAATCGTGCCCCGTCCGGCCCGTACGGGAAAGGCGACTCGCCGCGGGGCCCGTGCGACGTCCGATGGAGTCTCAGCATCGTCGATCGCCGCTTGCCCTGCGATCATCACCGGCCGGCTGGAGACCCGGCGGACCAAAGCCAGCGTCCATGTCGGAATCGACGGCGATGTGGTTGTGACGGACCGCTTTGACCCACCGCGAATCAAAGAATTCCTGGGAAGCCTGGCGGGAGCCTTGATGCCGGAATACCGCGAGATCGTTGGGTACATCGAACAGGACTTGTTTAACTTGCCGCCGGACGATGTTGCTGTACCGCGCGCGTCTGAGGATGACACATGCGTCGATCGTCGTTTAACCGCGACCCAACGGGGAGCGCGTCGCCCACGCGCTCCCCGTTGGGTCGCGGTTAAACGAGCCAATGCTAACCGTGAGCGGTATTCGTTGTGCCGTGGTGAGCGGCCCATGGGCTCGAACCGGGTGATCCGGGGCGGCAGCTGGAACAACGACGCCAGGAACTGCCGTTCGGCGTACCGCAACAGGAACTGGCCGGAGAACCGGAACCAGAATCTGGGCTTTCGCCTTGCCCGCAGCTCCGCAGACGGAGTGGATTCTCTGCCAGACGGAACCGGCCGCTTTCCCATGCCGCCGCGTGCGGCCGAAACGCGCCCAGGGCCGTCTTGTGTAACCAGTCGGAAGCGATCAGCCGCACGCTGGACGCGGGCACGTACTTCGTGCGTGTCTACCATTACAGCGGCGATACGAACTATACGCTGACGTTGCGGGCTCGAGCCGATGGTCCGCTGGACAGCGCCGGCAACACCCTCGCCCAGGCCCGCAATGTGGGAACGCTGACCGGGACGATGACCTTCAACGACTTCGTCGGTCAAGCGGACACGGCCGACTATTACCGGTTCCGGATCGACACGCGGAGCAATTTCCAACTGCGGCTGGAAAACCTGACGGCCGATGCCGACGTGGTGCTGCTGGACGCGGCCGGGCGTCACCTGGTCGGATCGTACCGCGGGGGCTCCAACGCCGAAGCGATCGACCGCGTGCTGGAATCGGGCGACTATTTCGTGCATGTCTTCCCGTACGGCGCCGCGAATACGAACTATCGCCTGTCGCTGACCGGAGCCGCGAGCCAAACCGTCGGCTGGGCCTCGCAGACGGGATTCCGGGCGGCCGAAACGGCCGTCCAGCGGGCCGTCGTCCAGCGGGCCTTGAGCCAAGTCGGGCAGGCGTCGCCCCCGTCGCGGCTGGCCCACAGTGGCGGTGGCTGGTACACCGATGTCGCGAGTGGCGATGGCGCGCGCATTCGCACGGCGTTTACCGCCTACCACGGCTGGCGTTCGGGAAACCCGGGCGGTACTCCACTCAGCACCGCGACGAACGCCATGCACAACGCGTTGTCCGCTACGTACGTGAACGCCACCCACCGGACGCAACTGGTCAACCGGATCATCGCCGTCTACGACGACCGCCTGAATCGCGGCCTGCCGGTCGTGCCGCAAGACGACCAGCAGGTTCTGGACTTCCTGGGAATCCGGCAGCAATGCGTGGAATGGGCGAATGCGTCGGTGGCCATGCTTGCGGGTGGAAATTACCGAGGACACGGGAGTACGGCGATCAGCGACGTGACGCAGATCCGGCCGGGGATGGGGTTGTCGAGTGGAACCCATTTCATGGTGAGTACCTGGTCAGATCCGATCGGCCAGCGGCCGTGGGAACGCTCGATCGGCAGCCGCGAGTTCAACGTGGCCGGCCTGATCGGTAGCACCTATCGGGTGATCAGCTTCGAGTAGCAGACGCCTACACCAGGCGTCCGCCTTCCATGCGCAGCACGCGATGTGCGCGCTGCGCGGCTTGGGGGTCGTGGGTGACCATCAGCACGGCTGCGCCGGCATCGGCGTACTGGCGCAGCGCGTCCAGCACGACGACGGCGTTGTCAGGGTCCAGATTGCCCGTGGGCTCGTCCGCCAGGACCAGCCGCGGGCGATGGAACAGGGCTCGGGCCAAGGCGACGCGCTGCCGCTGGCCGACGCTCAGTTCCGCCGGGACGTGATGCCGGCGGTCTTCCAGGCCAAAGTGGCGGACAAGCTCGTCCGCCCGCTCCTCGGCGTTCGGCTGCCGGTTGGGCACGTTGGCGGTCAAAATGTTTTGCCGGACGTTCAGGTAAGGCACCAGATGAAACTGCTGGAACACGAAACCGACGTTCTGCGCGCGAAAACGGCTTCGTTCGTTGGCGGACATCTGGTACGGTTCCTCGCCCGCGACCGACACCGTGCCGCGGGTGGGCCGCAACAGTCCACCGCAGACCAGCAGCAGCGTGCTCTTGCCGCAGCCGCTGGGGCCCTGGACGGCAACCGCCTGGCCGGCTTCGATCGTCAACGAAATCCCTTCGATCGCCTTGACCTCCCGCTGCTTGACGGAATACGTCTTGGCGACTTCCTGCAGTCGCAACATGCTCATGTCTCCCTCAGAATCTCTGCCGGGTCCCGCTGGGCGGCGAGCAACGCCGGAATCCAACCCGCCACGACGCCTAATAACGATCCGATGACCAAGGCCGCGATGACCAGGTGCCACGACACCAGCCCGGCAGCGCCAACCAGGACCACGTCCAGTTCCCCACGCAAGCGGCCGATGATCGCCAGCCCGATGGCACATCCCACCGCCGCCCCGACGATGCCGCCGGCCAGCGAGCGAAACAGGAACAACGCCAGTACCTGACCGGCCCGGTATCCGATAGCCCGCAGGATGGCCACCTCGGCGCCGCGTCCTCGAGCGTTGCCAAAGGCCGTGAGAAAAATCCACACGCCGCAGGCGACGATCACGCCGGGGACGACCATCGCCGCCAGCCGTTCGCGTTCCGCCCGCAACGCTTGCTGGTGGGCCTTGTCCCGCTCGAGCGCCGCAACCGCCTCTTCGCCCACCCGAGTCCGCGCCTCGGCGCGCGCCAAGACCTTGGTCCCGAACTCGACCACCTTGGTGTCCGGCAGGATCTTGGCCACATCCGCCCGCACGCGGGCCAGCGCGCTGCTGCCCACGCACAGGCACTCCAAGGCCAGTATGGCGTTGATCTGGTCCGGCTTGTCCAACAACTCCTGGGCGTCTTTCAAAGGCATCCAGACGCCGATGTCGTCCTTGGTGCCGCGCTCCTCCTGGCACTTGTGAATCACGAACGAGCGCCCCATCAGCTCGACCTGCTGGCCCTCGGTCAAGCCGAGACTGCGATGCAATTCGTGCCCGACGACCAGCGTGCCATCGGGAACAGGCTGGACCAGCGGCGAGCGGGGACTCTTGTGCATGTTGGCCACTTCGCCCTTGCAGCCCACCAGAATCATGGTGCGTTTCTGCTCCGGCCAGGTCACCTTTTGGGCCAGCATCGGCAGGAAATGCCGCACCGACAGGATCCGCGACTCCGCGATGCGGTGGACATATTCCTCGGGCATGTAGGTCGTCGCACAATCCATCGCGTGCCATTGGCGGACGTCCTGGTCGCCGGGCAAGATGACCAGGTTAAAGCTCAGCTTGAGCGTGGCCTTGCGCATTTCGTCCTGCAGCACGGTCAGCCGTTGTTCCAACTCGGCCTCTTTCTGCGTTAACAAGGCGTCGGAGCGGAGGCCGTAGATCCGCAGCGCCGCCTGGGCGGTCAGAATCGTCCCTACCGCCACGGCCACGGCCAAGGCGGCCAGGAAAAAGGTCGTCTTGCGGCGTAGGATTTCGCACATCGCCATCCGCGTGATCGACATCGTTCGTCTCCTTTACTCTTGTTGCAGGATCTCCGCCGGATCCATCCCGGCCGCGGCGGCCGCCGGCAGCCAACTGCCCAACAGGCACGCGGCCACCCCGAGCGCTGCGGCAAAACCGAGGTATTCCAGCGCCAGCCCCAGCTGCAGTCCCGCGCCGCCCGCCGCGTGGTCTTCCAACAGGATGGCCGCCGCAACGCCCAAGGCAAACCCGGCCAGCCCGCCGGCCAGTCCCAGCAGGCAGGCTTTGGACAACACCAGCGCCCGCACATCCCCGGCGCGAAAACCGATCGCCCGCAGGACGGCAATCTCCGCCGCGCGTTCCCGCACATTGAACACCATCAAGAATCCGATCCAGACCGCGCAGGCCAAAACACCCAGCGGCATGAGTTTCCGCATCGTACTGCGGCGTTCGGCCAGCAGCAACGCTTGCCTGTCCCGTTCCTGTTCGCCGGACGCCCGCGCCTCGTCGGCGACCTTGATTCGAGCATGAGCCCGAGACATCGTCTCGGAAGCGACTTCCACAACCTGGCACTCGGGCAACACGGTCGCCAGCCGCCGACGGATCGCCGCGATGTCGCCCCAGACCGCCAGATGCTCGACGATCAGGATCTCGTTGATGGCGTCCGGCTTGTCCAACAACTCCTGGGCGTCGGCCAAGTCCAGCCAAATGCTGATGTCGTCCTTGGTGCCCAATGCCTGTTCGCACCTGGTGATCTGAAAGACTCGGCCCAAGATGGTAATCGGATCGCCCGTCTTCAAGCCCAGAGCGTGGTGCAATTCATAACCCACGACACAGCTGCCGCGCGGGATAACGTCGGCCAGCGGCACGCCCTCGCAGACGCTCGTGTCGAGCACCCGCTCGCGGCCGACGCCAATCACCAGAATCATCCACTGCCGTTCTTCCCACTTCAGCCGCTGCCGCAATCGCGGCACGTAGCGGTCGGCTAGTTCTTGGGTGTCGTCCAGCCGCGCCGCCCACGACAGCGGCATGGTGTAGGCCGCGTAGTCCTCGGCGTACCAATCGCCCAAGGATTGTTCCTTGGGCAGAATGATCGCATTGTATCCCAGTTGCTGCATGGCGCGACGCAAATCGGACCGCAACGCCGTCATCATCGCCTGCGTCTGCTCTTCCTTGAGAACTCCCAGCGCGTCCGAGCGGGCGGCGTGCAGTTGCAGGCTGGTCATCATCCCGACCAGCAGCGCGCTGGCCGCCGCGACCCCGACCAGGCCGAGCAGGAAATTCAACTTGCGGTACGCGATCTCCCGCAGCACCATCGACCAAATCGTCATTACGGCGGCTCCCGGATACCGATCAGGCGGTTTTCGCCAGCGTCTCGCTGTGGGTGTGGATCTTGCGGACGGCGGCCAGGATGTGCTCGACGCTGCTGCGGTCGGCCAACAGCAACGTCTGGGACATCCCGACGACCGTCTCGCAGACCTGCTTGTTGCCCTTCAATTCCGGGAAGCTGTCGCGGTAGGCTTTCAGCCGCGCCGCGCCGAACAAACGCTGGAACCCGCGGGACGCGATCGCTTCGTCCAGCAACCCGTCGTAATACTGTTCGTGATAGCCGCCGCCGCAGGGGATGCCTTCGGCGCCCAGGGCCTGGAAGAACCGGCTGCGCGGCAGGCCGTGGAACTGTTCGGCGTCATAGCGGAATGCATACAGGTGCCATATGGGGCGGC
>Ga0351929_1013_pt1 | contig 44648 bp, 48 predicted proteins | sample BONcelHT113001E9_FD_205825 | JGI IMG/M metagenome (GOLD analysis project Ga0351929, IMG submission 205825) | Enriched cells from coal bed in the Powder River Basin, Montana, United States - BONCAT cells T11 rep2 HSBNCT.T11.300.1.E9 ...
CTCTTCTCGCCTATGCCGTCACCGACGACCGAGACGGAACAAATTGCTTGGATGATGCTGTTTGTCACTATTACGAGGAGAAGCTGAGCGAGGCAGGGCAAGACCGGGAGATTGGCATCTTCGCCGGGGTAGAAAGAGGGGTCAAGATATGCATGTCAGATCTGGCCGCCGAGAAGTTGTCGCGTAGTCTGGTGGAGATACTGGAGGAAGCCTCCCGGAAGGGGGAGGTAAAAGTGCAGGCGCGCTGATGCAAGACTTCAGAAAGGCTCATTACAGATTCCGCCAATGAATACTACATGGCTTCTTTGGCCAGCTACAACCTTATGCCCCTGGAAGTTCTGCAAGATCGCGTAAGCGCCGCCTTGGCCTGCCTGGAGACCTGCGACATTTGTCCCCGGCGCTGTAGCGTGGATCGCCTCAAGGATGAGCGCAGCTTCTGCCGCAGTGGGCGACTGGCCCGGGTGGCCGGCTTTGCCCCTCACTTCGGCGAGGAAGCGCCCCTTGTAGGCCATTGTGGTTCCGGAACCATCTTCTTTTCCGGCTGCAATTTGGCCTGCGTCTTCTGCCAGAACTACGATATCAGCCAGCAGGACCAGGGGACAGAGGTCTCAGCGCAAGCTCTGGCGCGCATGATGCTGGCACTGCAGGACAGCGGTTGCCATAACATCAACTTCGTCACGCCCACCCACGTCGTTCCGCAAATCCTGGAGGCGCTGGTCCTGGCCAGGGAAGAGGGCCTGCATGTGCCTCTGGTCTACAACAGCGGCGGCTATGACTCTGTAGACACCCTCCGCCTGCTTGAGGGCATATTCGACATCTACATGCCCGATGCCAAGTACGGCTCGGACGAGCCGGCCCTCGTGTATTCCAACGCACCAGGCTACACCGGAATCATGAAGTCGGCCATCCGGGAGATGCACCGCCAGGTAGGCGACCTGGCCATGGACGAGGACGGAGTGGCAGTTTGCGGCCTGCTCGTCCGCCACCTCGTCCTGCCCGAGGACGCATCCGGCACCGCCGAAGTCGTGCGCTTCCTGTCTGAGGAGATCTCTCCGAATACCTACCTGAATGTCATGGCCCAGTACCATCCGGAGTACAATGCCTGCCGCTTTCCCGAGCTGAACAGACCCATCACCGGGCAGGAATACGCCGATGCCCTGCGCCTGGCTGCACGGGCGGGCCTGGCGCGAGGACTGGCAATGCTTTAATGCCTGGCGGCTCCCAATAATAATAAGATGATTCCCTTCGAGTACCTGGAGCACACCGCCGACATAAAGTTTCGAGCCTACGGAAAAACGCCGGAGGAGATGCTCTGCAATGCCGCTGCTGCCCTCTTCAAATCCATGGTGGAGCCTGCCACGATAATCGTTAAAGAGAGCTGGAAGGTGGAGCTGGAGGCCGTTGATCTGGAGGATCTGGCCTACCAATGGCTCTCAGAAATAGTCTTCCTCTTCGAAACGGAGTCGGCGGTCTTCGCCACCTTTTCCGTCAAGCTGCAGCAAGAGCGGACTGAATCTTGGAAGCTTCAGGCCGAGATTAGCGGTGAGAGGATAGACCTCAAGAGACATGCCTTCGAGAATGAGGTCAAGGCCATCACCCGGCACAAGTTTGGCATCAAGAAGAATGACTCGTGGTGCATTCAGGTGATTTTGGACGTGTGATTTATGTTAGAAATTAGCAAGATCAACGATAATATTTACGAGGTGCCCATCGGCTACCGACCAGGCATGCGCGTGCCGGGGCGAATTTTTGTCTCCGCAGCATTGCGGGAGATGGTGGAGCCGGGAACGATAGACCAGGTGGCAAACGTAGCCAACCTGCCCGGCATTGTCAAGTACTCCATGGCCATGCCCGATGCCCACCTGGGCTACGGCTTTCCCATCGGCGGCGTGGCAGCTTTTCGTGAGGAGGATGGCATCATCAGCCCGGGTGGAGTAGGCTTTGACATCAATTGCGGCGTGCGCTTGCTGCGCACTGATCTGCAGGCGACGGCCGTGCAGCCGCGTATCAATACCCTCCTAGATGCACTCTTTGAGGCCATCCCCTCCGGCCTGGGAGCCACGGGCCGGCTGCATGCCAGCGACCAGCAGCTCACCGAGGCCTTCATCAACGGCTCCAAATGGGCTGTAGAGGAGGGCTACGGTTTTGAGGCAGACCTGTCCCATTGTGAAGAGAGCGGACACATGCCGGGAGCCGATCCCACCCAGGTGAGCGTAAAGGCGCGCAAGCGCGGCCGGCCCCAGCTGGGAACACTGGGCAGCGGCAACCACTTCCTGGAGATCCAGAGGGTGGAGGAGATCTATGATGAGAGCGTGGCCAAAAAATTCGGACTTTTCAAGGGCCAGATTACGATTATGATTCACTGCGGCTCGCGGGGAGCAGGCCATCAGATCTGCACCGATCATCTGGAGGTCCTGAGCCGGGCCGTGAAAAAGTACAACATAGACATTCCCGACAAGCAACTGGCCTGTGCGCCCCTGGGCTCGCCCGAGGCCAATAATTACTTCGGGGCAATGGTCTCTGCCGCCAACTACGCCTGGGCCAACCGGCATATCATCGCCCACTGGACGCGAGAGGTCTTCGAGAGATACTTCCCCGGCTCTAAGCTCGATCTGGTCTATGACGTGGCCCACAACGTGGCCAAGATCGAGGAGCACGAGGTGGACGGCAAGCGCGAAAGGCTTTATGTGCACCGCAAAGGGGCCACACGGGCATTCGGCCCCAGCCGAAGCGAGGTGCCGCAGGCCTACGCGGGCGTGGGCCAGCCGGTGCTCATACCGGGCAGCATGGGCACGTCTTCCTACGTCCTCTGCGGCAGCGACGGGGCCCTGGACCTCACCTTCGGCTCCGCCTGCCACGGTGCAGGAAGGGTCATGAGCCGAAGCCAGGCCCTCAAGCTGTTCACCGGCCAGAATGTGAAAGCAGCTCTGAACAGAGATGGCATTGTGGTCAAGGCCACCAGCCCCGGCATGCTGGCCGAGGAGGCCCCTCAGGTCTACAAGCCCTCCGGAGATGTGGTGGATGTGGTGCACAACCTGGGCATCGCCACCAAGGTAGCCCGGCTAGTGCCGCTGGGCGTCTCTAAGGGATAATATCGATGAATCTGCGCGTCGTCCTGGTGGAGCCCCTTTACGAGGGCAATGTGGGCTCCGTAGCTCGGGCCATGAAGAACTTCGGCTTTCACGATCTGGTGCTGGTAAATCCCTGCAAGATCGAGGACTTCGGCTCGGCCATGGCATCGCATGCTAGAGATGTTCTGCAGATGGCCCGCACCTATGCCAGCCTGCCAGAGGCCCTGGCAGGCGCCAACCTGGTGGTGGGCACCACCGGCAAGAGGCTGGATGAGGCACAGCATCACCTGCGTTTGCACCTGCGCGTGCCCTGCTTCACCCCCGCCGAACTGGCCGGAAAGCTGCAGGGAAAAGATGGAACCGTGGCGCTGCTCCTGGGCAGAGAAGACTGCGGCCTCTGCAGCGAGGAGCTGGCCCTGTGCGACATGCTCGTATCCATTCCCACCAACAGCGAGTATCCGGTCATGAACCTCTCTCACTCCGCAGCCGTGCTCTTCTACGAGCTATCCCAAACAGAGAACGGGGACGGCAGCAAAGTGGAGATGGCCAGCGGGGAGAGTCTGGCTCTGCTGCAAGACAAGACAAAATCGCTTCTCTCCGAGGTCAGCTATCCTGTGCACAAGGTGGAGTTCACGCTGCTCATGCTGCGGCGCATCCTGGGCCGGGCGGAGCTGACACAGAGAGAAGCGCGCACGCTGCTCGGTTTGATAAAGAGAATTCGCTGGAAGATAAGCAGAGATGGAAACGAAAATCCAGCTACATTGGATGAGAATGAAAAGTTAGACGAAAGCTCCCCCTAGTCCTGCCTCTTCGCCCTCTTGAAGGCGTCCTCCACAGCATCGCGAATGATGTAGCCGCCCTTGTGCAGCACGGTGTCACCCAGTTCCATGTCCCGCTCCATCGATCCCGTGCAGGGGTAGGCATGATGCGCCTCGGAGATCCTCTCTCTGATGTCGGGCTGATCCGGCTCCAGGCCCAGGAGGCGCTTGGCCACAAACCAGGTGGAGCCGCAGGGCGCGCTGCGCAGCACATTGGCCGCCAGGATGTAGTCCTTTCCCGCCCGGCTCTTTTGCACAGTCACATCGATTAAGGGATCGCCAATGCCAGCTTCCGTGAGAAAAGCATAAATGTTCGGCTTGGCCGGATCGGGGCGAAGAGCGCAAAAAGGCTTGGCAAAGGCCGCCTCCATCCCCAGTTCCCTAGCCTTCTCCTCCAGTTGCATTCTCTGGCCCAAAGGAAGCTGGCCAGGCGACTCCGAGCCGCCCACAATGCCTTTTACGCCCGCCTCCTTGAGCTTGGGAAGCAGGCCGAAGAGAATGTCGGGATGAACATTGATGACCAGGGCGATGTCCGCGGCAGGGATATTTTGGGGCAGCAGTGGCTCCACATCATCAATGAAGTCGCCTAAAGTTGCCGGATCTGGCATCTCCACCAGGGAGACGATGTTATCTGCATAGCCCGGCCGGACATTCCTGCACTGGGTGCAGGCATCGGCACAGGAGATGCAAAAGCCCGAGTAGTTAACGAGGTTGCCCACCACTCTCTCGCCAAATTCGCCATTGTAGAATACTACCAGTTTCAAGCCTTCACCACGCTATCAATAAAAGTATCAATTTCTTTTCTCAATTGTAGCCATTATCTTGATATCAAGGTATTTAGCCTTGAGCGTTTCTGCAAAGATACCATTGCTAGCAAGCTGAAAGCGATAGCGCTTTGCTGGCTATTTGAGAAAAAAAGGATTTCAGGCCGCCTTTGCCTGGCAGACTGTGGCCATGTGGCGCGCTGCATAGAGTATGGCAGCAAAGCCCAGGCTCATGGAGATCAATGAGAGAAGACCTCCCACCAAAGGCAGCAGGAAGAGCACATTGAGGATAACAAATCCGATCACGAAGTAGACCAGATCTCCCTGCTTGATCTTAGCCTGTTCACCAATCCATTTGCCCAGGCTGAAGGAGACGAAGGTCCCGCTGAGCATGAGGGCCGCAAAGATGAGCAGAGTTGAGATCAAGGCAATGGGCAAGCCCACCACAGTCAACGCCACCAGCAGAACTGCTATGAATGAGGCGATGATCATGACGAATCCCAGCAAGGTCTTGAGCAGGGTCGAGCTTCTCACCTCGCCGTCCACAGCCAGGAAGATGCCGGGCAGATACTTGACCAGAATCAATCCCAAGATGAAGTAGCCCAGGATCGCCAGCAGGCTGAAGATGTTAAAGCCCATCTCATAATCCTCTCTCTTATTGGCCTGATCTTCTACCTTGTAGAAGTTTACCTTTCCCGCCGAGCCGGTGTTATTGAATTGATTGGCGCTGACCGTGATGGTGCCGTTGACCCGGCCCGCGTTAACCACCTGGCCGCCGCCGATGAGAGCATCTCTTTCAATCGTCTTGCCAGGAAAGATGTTCACCTGGCCGCCTAGAGCCACCAGATTGGTGCCGATGTTGCCACCCAGGTTGACATTTCCGCCCGCAGCTACAACCTTTCCCCCCACGTCAGCGTTGACATAGACCTGGCCCCCGGCTGCGATGACGTCGCCCTTCACCGGGGCATTGATATTCACAGTGCCGCCGGCGACAATGGCAGAGTCCACCGGGGCATTGATGCTCACCATGTTGCCCGCCGCTATGATATCGTCGGCTACAGCCGTGTCTATGGAGATTGTATCTCCGGAAAAAGTCCGCAATGCCTGCCCTGTCGAGCAGAGCAGAATAATAGTAATCAAAACGAGAATTGCTTTAATACACTTCATCACATTCACCGCAACTAAAGAGCATCTTATATAATAAATAACCTATGTATGCAGCCTATAACAGTTGGTTATCTAAACCTTACTGCAAGGTTTTCGTTTTAGTATTAGTATTTCTTGTATCTGAAAAGATTTATCATGCAAAGCTCCAGTTAAACTGCAGGGAGCAAAAAGATTCGTGGACTAATTTGTATGGGAGACATGGTTTGAAGATCGCTTTAGACATTGACGGGGTTTTAGCAGATCAAGTCAGTGCGGCTCTGTTGGAAATTGAAAAAGATTATGGACAGAAGTATTCCAAGAGCGATATCAATCGTGCCCACTGGAGCTTTGCTGGAATAGAGATATGGACGGAGATTGGCAGGTTGCTGGCCGATCCGGAATATGTTATGAGGGTGCCGCTGATCGATGGCGCACAAAATGCCGTAAAGCAGCTTGCTATGCATGATCTTCTCGTGGTAACGGCCAGGCGGCCCAATGCCGAGGAGGCCACCAGAAGATGGCTGAGAAGGTACTTCCCCTGCCTGAAGCAATATCATCATGCCAAGACCGGCACCAAGCATAACATTCCCTCTGACGTTTTGATAGACGATCTTGACATGAACATCGTGGAATTTGTCAGAAGCGATCCAGATCGACGGGGAATTCTGTTCTTGCATCCTTGGAGCTTAAATGATACGGATATCAAAAACTATTCAGATCAAGTATACTATTGCCCGCAGTGGCAAAGTGTGGTGAAGGCTATTGAGGATATCGATGTCAAGAGCTAATTATCTTGATTATTACGCCATTTTGCCTACAAGCTGCAAAAGAGACGGAAAAAGAGCTGTAATACCCATTTTGTGAGCGATCGACCTTGAGAAGACTGCCTGAACTGCTCGCCCCCGCCGGCTCGCCCGAGGCTCTAGAGGCCGCAATCGCCGCAGGAGCCGATGCCGTTTACCTGAGCGGCAAGAGATTTGGGGCTAGAAAATTCGCCACCAACTTTGATGAGACAGCTCTAGCCCAGGCCATAGACTACGCTCACCTGCGGGGCGTAAAGGTCTATGTGACAGTTAACACCCTCATCAGAGAAAACGAGCTTATCGATGTGGCCGAGTATCTTCTCCGGCTCTACGAAATGGGCACGGATGCCGTACTGCTGCAGGATCTGGGCGCTGCCCAACTGGCCCGCCAAGTAGTGCCGGAGCTCGAGAAGCACGCCTCAACCCAGATGACCATCCATAACAAAGAGGGCGCCCTCTGGGCAGAGCGCGCCGGATTTAAGAGAGCCGTCCTGGCCAGGGAGGTGGGGCTGGATGAGATTAAAGAGATGAAGAAGGAGACCACATCACCGGGAATCGGCCTGGAGGTTTTCGTGCATGGCGCTCTCTGCTACTCTTACTCCGGGCAGTGCCTTCTCTCCTCAGCCATCGGCGGGCGCAGCGGCAATCGAGGCATGTGCGCGCAGCCCTGCAGAAAGTCCTACGTGCTGCTGAGGGGCGAAAAAGATAGATACGGCCGGCCGGCCAGCCTGGCAGCCCAGCCACAAAGAGAGAGATTTCTCATATCCACCCGCGATCTTTGCGTTTATAGACATCTGGACAGGATCGTCCGCTCGCCGGTAGAGTCGCTGAAGATTGAAGGGAGGATGAAGTCCCCGGAGTACGTGGCCATAGTAACCAGCATTTACAGAAGAGCCCTGGATTCTATTGCCAGAGGCAAGTGGTCGCCAACTCCCGAGGATGAAAGAGACCTGGCCTTATCCTTCAACCGCGACTTCACAGAGGGCCACCTGCTGGGGGCCAGGGATGTCATGGGCCGGGAGATGTCGGACAACCGGGGCGTTCTCATCGGCAGCGTGGCCTCCTTCGATGTGCAGAGAGGCGAGGCGGCAGTAAGGCTCTCCGGGCCCCTCTGCCCTGGGAAAGGCGACGGTCTGGTCTTTCAGGCTCCGGGCCAGGAGATGGGGCTGGTGGTGCAAAAAGTGATGCAAAAAGATGGCCTGCTGCGGCTGATGACGCCGGATCGGGTGCGCCCAGGCACCAAAGTCTATCTGACAGGCAGCACCGCTCTGGCCAAAAAAGCGCAGGAGATCATCGCCTCCGACAAGACACAGATCGCTCTGGACCTGAACATCACCTGGCAGGAGGGCACGCCTCTGCTGGAGGCCCGGATGGAAGACGGCCGCGCCGTTCAAGTCAAAGCCACCTTTAAAATGGAAAAGGCCAAAAACCAGCCCACTTCCCGGCAGCAGATTGAATCGCAAATGCGCCGCGTGGGTGGAACGCCCTTTGTCGTGCGCAAGATAACCATGGACTACGCGGAGGATCTTTTCGCACCCCTGGGTGCCCTAAACCAGCTGCGGCGCGATCTTTTAGAAAAGGTGCAAGAGGCACTTTTAGAAAAGAGACGCCCCACTAAGGAGAAGGTAGAGAGGGCTCGAGAGATATTGAAAGAGATGAACCTGTCAGCCTCTGCCTCGGCCGCCGCCCCGACCTCTTCTGTGAGACGCATACCCTCGCTGGCCGTCTATGCCGACTGCCTGGAGACGGTGAGGGGCGCCGTAGAGGGGGGATGTCGGCGGGTTTACTTTGAGCCCGTCTTGAGATGGGGGGAGAAAGACCGGGCCGCAAAGACCAATAAGCTGATAGAAGAGGCAAAGGCCATCTGCGGGGATGCAGAGCTGATCTGGAAGTGGCCCAAAATCACGCACGCCGATTTCTTCAAGTTCGCCAATCCCCTGCTGGCCAGGGCAAATGTCGACGGGATCATGGTAGAGAACGTAGGAGCAGTGCAGGCCGTTATAGAGGCCGCCCCCAATGTCCATCTTTATGGTGGTTCGGGCCTGAACGTCTGCAATCACCTGACAGTGCAGGCGCTCGCTCCACCCCTAGAGCTTCTCACCCTCTCGCCGGAGCTGTCCGCCCGGCAACTGGCCAGTACCATCGCTGCTGTGCGCCTTCTTTCGGACGCCCCCCGCCTGGAGCTGATGGTGCAGGGCAACCTGGAAGTTATGGTGGCCGAGGACTGCATGCCCCTTCCGGCCAAAGGAGAATATGATCCAAAAGAATTCTGGGGCCTGCAGGACATGAGACGCATCTTTCCCCTGCGCCTGGATGATGATCGGAGGACGCACATCTTTAACTCCGCCGAGACCTGTCTGCTGGACCAGATGCCCGAGATCTTCGCCATCGGCCTGGATGGAGTAGCGGTGGACGCGCGGGGCCGGACGCGAGAGTACGCCCGCGAGATGGCGGAGATTTACAGAAAGGCGATAGATCTGACGAAGAGGGGAGAAGGGACTCTTCACCAAGATCTGGAAAGCCTCAAGGAGTCCATCCGGCCCCTGGCCCTGGGAGGCATAACCCACGGCCACTTCCAGAAGGGTCTGAAGGATGAACTATCCTGAGGGCATTTCCTTGCCCGAGATGAAGCAGCAATAGCCGTAACTTATCGGCCCCAGCTTCGTCGTCTCGCAAGGAAACTCCGGGCACTGGAAGCAGAGAGCCACACCTTTTCGAAAAGCGCAGGTGGCAATCTGACACATCCTGTTCTCCCGGGGCCGGCAGCCCGCCTCACCATTGGGACACTTGCCCGAGGCCATGCGGGGGCACGCCTCGCAGGCTATGCCGCATACTCCGACCTTCAGCGAGGACAGGTCAGAGGACATAATCCACTACTATCCGGCTCTCGCATACTTTGCCGACAAAGTTTGCCACCAAGACGTGCTCGGGGTGCTTCTGGTAGCTGTAAAGGGCTTCTTTGCTCTCGAATTCCGAAACCAGTACCAGATCATAGGCCACGCTCGCCTCGATGAAGTTGATGCCCACTTCGAAGAACTTGATCTCCTCGATTTTGGCGGTGAGAGCTTCCAGCTTAGCCTTCAGCGCCTTGATATTTGCCGCCTTGTCGCCGCCCTCTGCCGATTCCTTGAGCTTGAACATAACGATATGCTTGATCATTCGCAAAAGCCTCCCTGCCATCCGGCACATTTCCTCTTTTGCGGTCGCATGCTTAGTTTATAATGATAATGGTTTTCCAGAAAGAGTGTGGAGATTGAGAGTTCCTGGAACTCTGGTGCTGAAGAGATGCAAGCGAGAAAAGACACGGCAAAGGCGGACAAACAGAGATAAGGTAGGCTAAGAGCATGAGACTTGTGCGCTGCCTGCATCGCGGATGGAAAAGCGAGAGCGAAGAATGGGGGGAGCAGGGGATCGAAAAGCGATCCAATTGGCTTACACCGCAGGCAGTGAAAAGTCCTATCATTTTTGCGTCAAGCTCTGTCGTCCCAAATCGGTGACATAAACTTTTGAGATAGCATTAGGAAGAGTCAAACTCGACGGGTATTCGCCGATCATAATGTCTACATGCCCCGATTTCTTCAAAAGCTTTAAACGATTACCAAGTTCCGTTTCGTTAAGCTTCAGGAGCTCATTGACTTTGACGGGACTGACAAACGACTTGGGGGAAATGCTATTGATCGCCCCAAGAATCTTAAGATCTATATCGTCCATTTATCTCGCCACCAATGTTCTTTTTTATAATAGATGGATGGCTGAGGCAATAAGGCTTGCCCATAATTGGGACAGGATGATGAATAAGGAGGGAGGCAAAAGTCATCTGGATGTAGGAGGGGGAAAATAGGCCATCGACTTTCGCCAACATACTATACGGCAATTGCCGATATTTAAGACTTTCCGTCATGGATGGTCAAGTGAAGGAATCCTTGCCAAGGGTGAGAACAGAAAAAGAGCGAATCGAGGTCTCAGGCAGGACAGCGCCGAAAGCCACAGCGTCCTTATGAAGGAGCCAGTCAACGCAGTGATGACCTGACCCTGCCCGAACCCGACTTTAAGCTGAAAGCGGCAGAGCACTGGAATTTGACACAGCGTCCGTTTTAAAGGAACCCGTTCTTATGGGGCCTCGTGCTCGCCTCCAGCCAATGGTTTGTGCCGCGCTCCCTGTCCCGGTCGTGTATTAGCGTGAGAGATCCCAGCAGATTGCTAGGCCGTTTATGGCATGCAACTTTCAGCCGCCGGAATCATTTTGCCTCACAGGCTCGTAGCCGCATGCATTGCCACGAAGGCATGCATCTCCTGAAACAGGGGCCAGAGGTACACCCTGGAAGCGACTGCATACTGCCCCTCAGTGGAGCCAGTATCCAAACCGTCCCTGCCAACAGAGCATTATCGGAATTACGTTAAGCCCACGACACGCCCGCCAACCCTTGCAGGACGCGGCAAACTATCTATATGATCGTTATAGATATTTGTAGTTTGCGGCTGATAGCAGGGGGAAGGAGAAAAAGGAGACGAAGGCATATCCAAACATGCACTTGTTGTGCGGAAAGACCTTCCTGGCCTGCAGCTTGAGGGCCTCTGCCCAAAGCCACATCGTCTTATCCTTGCGGTCTTTGCGCCTCCCGGCGGTGGAGGGGGCGGCCTTCTGCAGGAACCCTGGCATTCCTCTCCAAAAATCATCCTTAAAAATGCCTGTAGAGTTTGTGCGCTTTGTCGATGGTCGTTATCTCTAGGATCTTGACCAGCTTGTTCTTCTCACAGATCTGATAAAATACGGTGAATGATCGTCCCACATGCATTCGATAGAGCTTGAACTCAAGATGCAACAGTTCCTTATCGCCTCTCTGACCGGGGAAAGGGCCCTCTGAAAGGGCATGGCACCTCTCCTTAATGAGACGCTGGCTCTTCTCTGGAAGCTCCGATAGATACGCCAGAGCAATTCTATCGATCACCACCTTGAAACTCAAGGAGGCAGCTCCACAAAATCACCTTCATCGGCAATCTGCTTTAGGTGTTCAATCAAACGAGCCTTCTTCTCACGTTCAATCATATCTGCCATGAGTTGGCTAAAGGTCTCTCCAGGTCTCCTAAGATCAGATAGCTCAGCCCAAACGGACTCGGTCAAAGCCACGCGCTTTGTTGCAAGCATGAAGACCTTGTAAAGATTGTAAAGCAAATATACCTTTCGGCAAGCTGGAAGGAGAGCACATAGTAGACAGCTATTAAGTAGTTGAAAAGTTATGCGAAATTGGTATAAAGAACTCCCTTTTTTGCCACTCCGCCCACGTCTGTGCGGCGTTGCTATCCTTATCTCAGCATCACCCGGCTCAATGTCACCAGGAAGAGAGCCATGAGCAGCCACCCCAGCAGCGTCTCTATCACCGTCAGAACCTCATAGCCCTCGATGATGCTGAAATTCTGAGGGGTCTTGCCTAAAAACTGCATGCTGCTGAAGTAGAAGGCATCGTTGAGCGATACACTGGCCTTGTCATTCACTTGCTGCTGCCCGCCATCAGGCTGCAATGCGCCAACCGCCCAGAAGATGCCGGTAAAGAGAAGGATGATGGCTACGCTCAGGAGAATGGTATGAGAGGGACGCACCCCGTAGCCACAGGAGATCCAGGCCAGACGATCGAAAAGCTTAGGGAAGGTCTTATGTGAACGCGCCTGCTTTTGCTTTCGGTACTGGTAATAGCAGTCGTCCTGATCCTCGAACTGCTCCAGGTTCCTGAAGTTTTTGGTGAGCGTCAGGTACACCGAGCCGTTATAGGGAATGTGCTCCTTGATGGAATTCCAGCGCACAGCAATGCGGTTAAAATTGAAGTCCTTGAGGTGGATGCTCGATCCTTCTGAGAAGACTGCATCGGACAGCTTCAATGTGTACACCTTGGCATTGGCCAGGTAAAAATGCTTCTCGAACCTCGACCGGCCAAAGTCGGCGTCATTGAACTTGGCCCGCGAGAAATTGGCATCGATGGCAAAGTGGGCACGGGTGAAGTTGGCCTCTACCTGAAACTGTGCATCGGAAAAGCCGGCATCCTCCTGAAAGTGAGAACCGGAGAAGTTGGCCGCCTTGGTGAAGGTGGTGCCGTCAAAGTCCACCAGCCCGGAGAAGACAGCATGATCGAAGAAGACATCGCCCTTGATGACCGAGTATTCGATTTTTATTATTGATCTTATGATTTTCAGTTTATTTTTATTAAAGGGCAGATCCAGGCGGTGCAGATCCAGATCCCCGTAGATGATGACGTTCTCATACTCTACAGGTTTGCCCTTCTCGATCTTTTCCAGGATCTCTTCGGCCTTGATCATTAAGAGACTATCGACCATAAACGGAGGGAGAAATCGATAAAAGCAGATATTCTTTGCGGTGCCATTGGATTGCTATGGACTCTCAACTCTCATCCGATCCCGTCCCGAGAAGCATCCTCTCCACAAAGTCCCAGTCATGCTCGTAGATGTGCGCTGAGGCACTGGTGGTCGAGATCGATCCGGGCTCTGCGCCTACCTCGCCGGAGACATACTGCAGCAGCCTGGCCAGGCCGTAGAGATTGGCTGGATAGGCTCCGGCAAAGTCGTGGCTGCGAAAGAAGATGGAGAGATGCAGGCGGCCATCGCGCAGCTTGAAGTCATCCACAATCATGCAGGGAACCTCGTCTTTGGCCGCATCTACGGGCACGATCCAGGTTACAGCCGTGGCCCGGCGCGTATTGGCAGAGGCCTTGAGCCGCAGGATGACCTGCTCGATCTGATCTAAAGCCGGCATGCCAGGCAGAGACCAGGCACGCAGGCGCTCGCCATAGGTGTACTCAAAGCCTGGATTATTGCCGGATAAAAGCTGCTGTGCATACTCTTCCAGACGCTCCTCGTTCCAGGAGTACTCAGCGGGAATCATCTCCTGGTAGGGGTCCTCCACTACCACCTGCAAAGATAAGAGCTCCCGTATCCTGGTGCCCCTCTCATCTGTGATCTGTGCGCCCTGCCGCCAGATGAGGCCAAGGCCTCTGTGCCAGGCATCGGAGATGGTTCTCGCCCGGACGAATCGACCTAATCTTGCCATGAAAAAGCACCCAATTATTGCTGCTCGCCCGTCAGTTCCGCCAGCGCCTCCGGCGGGAATGCCTTGATTATATCCATTTTCTTGACGCAGCGTGTGCCAATGCCGTATTTCTTGGCAACAGGCTTCAGCTCCCTCATGCTGTATCGCCTGGCGATCTCCTCAATATCCATAAATGCTGCTTTCTTCTGCCAGGTACTTTAAGTTTTTTCAAATAGGATAAGCAGAGCTATGAGGATGACGCTGAGGCCCGGCGTCTGAAATGCCTCAATGACAAAATCCCAAAGAGTCCTTCCCACTACCATGCTGTCCTCACCAGAGCGCATCGGAAAGAATTCTTTTACATGCTATTAAAGGAGAGGAATGCGTGAGGAGCGAAAGTAATCAGAGGAAAAGATATTTTTAGAGATCGGGATAGAATAACAAACAATGGGCGACTTCGAGTGGGCGCTGGTCAATTCCCTCAACTCATTCTTCGAGAAGGATGGCATCGCTGCCATAGCCTACCGGCTCAAACAATCGCGCTTCTCCGGCCAGTTTATGGACATACTGGTGGACTCAAAAATTCCCGAATACTATCTGGCCATCGAGTGCAAAAGCCTGGATGCGCGCAAGACTAAATCACTCTACTTCAAGCAGCACTTCAGCTTTGCCGCCGGAGCGCACCAGATGACGCGCGAGACGGATTTCATCACCCGCTCAGGAAGGCAGGGCATTCTGGCGGTGGAGCTGCGCTACGGTGCCGGCAAAGCCAGGAGCGCGCACCTGGTTCCCTGGGGGCAGATCTTCCAGAGATACAACGCCGGAGAGACGGGCCTCTCCCTGCGAGATATCGAGATCAATCCACCACTGGAGAGAAAGGGAGGTGCTTACCGGATCTCCCGGCTGGACATCGTGCGCATCTCCGGATACTTCGATCTGGCTTGCGAAGGCGACGGCCTTGAAGAGGGAGATCCAGCTTCGGAGGAGTAAAAGGGAAAAGAGAGCAGGCCGAGAAGAGTGAATGAAGAGAGATAATAGTAGCGCTCAAATAAGGATTTACTTAATTTAACTCCAGCAAAGTTTACTTGGATTAACCTTTTATGCCAGCATGCATTTCTTTGCAGCCATGAAGCTTCCGGGCACGGCGACTCAAGAAGAGAATATCTACATCGCCATGGGAAAGCTGAACATACAGCGGGCCCAGGTCTTCCTGGACATCGGCTGCGGCTCGGGTGCCGTATCCCTGGCCGCCTCTCGCTACACTGACCGGATCTACGGCATCGACCGGCGAGATGAGGCGGTGCAGATATGCAGAGCGACCGTTTCCCAGGGACAATTTTTCTCAGGCGAGGCTGCAGGCATATTGCCCGACCTTCCCGAGGTGGACAGATGCTTTATCGGCGGCACGCGCGGCATCGATGAATTCTTGCCTCTGCTTTTAGAGAAGGCTGCACCCGGCTGCGTTATTGTGGCCGACCTGGCGCGCCTGGGCATTGCCGCCCACGTGGCGCAGATGATGAAAGAGGCAGGGATATTTCAGGAGCTTATCCAGATTCATATCGCAAGGGGCTACGATCTAGGGGGAGACATAGCCTTGAAACCGGTAAACCCCATCTTCATGGTGATTGGTAAATGTTGATAGGCATCAGCCTTGGCCCGGGCGACCCGCAGCTTTTGACACTGAAAGCAGCAGCAGCCCTGAAGAGTTGCACAACGGTCTTTGTGCCGGGAGAGATGGCCTCAGAGTTAGTTCGGCCCTACTGCCTGCCCGAGATCCTGCAGTTTCCCATGATCGAGGATAAAGAGGAGCTGGAGAGGATCTGGAGCAAGAATGCCGACACCGTGGCGCAGGCGGCAGCCGCAGGCTGCGCCGGCTTTGCCTGCATTGGGGATGTTAACACCTTCTCCACCTTCAGCCACCTGGAAAGGCTGATCCGGCGCAATCACCCGGAGATTGAGATTCAGACCATTCCCGGCGTGGGGGTGGTGCCCACCCTGGCCTCGCGCTTTTCTGCCCCCCTGGAGAGATCCTTTGAGGTCTCGGACGGCTCGCCTGTGGAAATGGTCATCAGGATAAAGGCCACCCGGCCCAGGAAGCTGGCAGAAGAGCTTCGTGCCAGGGGCTTTGACGAGTTCATGCTGGGAACGATGCTCTGCACTCCCCAGGAGAGAATCATCAGAGATGAGATGCCGGAGAGAAGCGACTATTTTTCCGTCCTTTTAGCCCGGAGACGGAGATGAAGCTTTACTTTGTGGGGGCAGGCCCGGGAGACCCGGATCTCATCACCGTCAAGGGCAAGAGATTGCTCGCAGAAGCGGACCTGGTGGTTTATGCCGGCTCTCTGGTCAATCCCGTCCTTCTGGAAGGACTGAAAGCGGAGACTATGGACAGCAACGGCGTCTCTCTGGAGGCGACCACTGCCAGGATCGTCGCTGCCATGCAGGAAGGCAAGAAGGTGGTGCGGCTGCACAGCGGCGACCCATCGCTTTATGGAGCTATACTCGAGCAGATGAAGCCTCTAGAGGAGGCGGGAGTGGAAGTGGAGGTCGTGCCCGGCGTCTCCTCCCTCTTCGCCTCGGCAGCCGCATTAAAAACCCAACTCACACTAAAAGGGGTCTCAGAGTCCTTGATTGTGACGAGGCCAGCCGGTACCACCCTGGAGAAGGACGAGCTGGCCGCTTTGAGCCGGCACAATACAACTATGGCAATCTTCCTGGGCATCGATAAGATCCGGGAAATCGTCGATAACCTGGACCGGCCAGGCGACACTCCCGTGGCCGTGGTCTATCATGCCTCCTGGCCGGATGAGAAGGTTTTGCAGGGAACACTGGCCGATATCGCCGAAAAGGTAGAGGCGGCAGGCATAAGCAAGAGCGCCCTCATCCTGGTTGGCGGCGTGGTGACAAGAACCGGATTTCGGAGGTCTCACCTATACAGAGATCGGTAGCAATCCTGGTCTTTCCCAGAGACAGGGAGAAGGCGGAGAAGATAGCCCAGGCTCTGCAAGAGAGCTATTCTCCTACGATTATCCTCTACGAGAAAGACAAAATAGAGATGGTGCTGGAGAAATATGAGCTGATGTTAGCGATTATGGCGGTAGGAATCGTTGTGCGAAGCCTTTGCCCTCACCTCAAGGATAAGTGGACGGACCGGCCTGTGGTAGCCGTAAATTCCTCTCTCTCCTGCGCCGTGCCGGTTGTGGGAGGCCATCACGGAGCCAATGAACTGGCCCGCTTCCTGGCGTCTCAACTGGGCCTTTATGCGGCCGTCACCACTGCTACCGACGCCTCTGGCCGGCCTTGCCTGGAAGAGGTTGCGACCCGACTCGGTGCAGCGATCGTCAACAAAGAGTCCTCCAAAGCCATCAACCTGGCCTTTCTTAAAGAAGACGTTCCCGTTTTAAGGCTGAAGGGCCCCAAGATTGTGGTAGTGGATGAGGATGTGGCCATCTTGAAAGAAAGGGGCCTGGTTGTGGGAATCGGAGCCAGGAAGGGTGTCTGCGCCTCGGAGGTGCTGCAGGCCATTGATGACGCACTAAAAGAGACGGGCAGAAGACGCGAGGAGATCGCCATCCTGGCCACGGCCTGGCTGAAGAGCGAAGAAGAGGGCATGCTGCAGGCAGCCGGCATTCTGGGAAGGGAGATGATTTGTCTCTCCAAGGAAGCTCTCAATTCCCAGGCTCCCAGCACAGCCTCCCGGGCCAATGACCTGGGTCTTTCCGGCGTGGCCGAGCCGGCCGTCCTGGCGCTGGCTACAAAGCTCATTTTTCCCAAGAAAGCCTACGGGAGGGTAACCGTTGCCATCGGAGAGTAGACCAACAGAAAGGACAGCTGCCAAGGCAGGCCAGTCCAAGCACAAACTCTCCATCGTAGGCATCGGCCCCGGCTCGCCGCAGCTACGCACCGCCGCCGCCACAAACGCCATCCTCTCGGCAGACTTCGTGGTCGGCTACAGGCCCTATCTGGAGCTGATCAGCGATCTCTTGCCGGGAAAGCAGGTCTTCTCCAGCAGCATGGGAAAGGAGGTGGATCGAGTAAAGGCTGCAGTCGATCTCCTGGAGCAAGGGTCTGTAGCCCTGGTGAGCAGCGGGGACCCCAATGTCTACGGCATGGCGGGTCTCGGCCTGGAGCTGGCCAGGCAACCTTCTGCAGTCGAGATTGTGCCCGGAGTCACCTCATTTACCGCCGCCTCCTGCCGCGCTGGCCTCGCCTTCCGCGAATGCGTGGCCGTGATCAGCCTCAGTGATCTGCTCACACCCTGGCAGCAGATTGAGGGCCGCCTGCGTCTGGCCGCAGAGACACAGATGCCCGTGGCTCTCTACAATCCAAAAAGCAAGAGGCGCGACTGGCAGCTCCTGCGCGCTTTAGACATTTGCGGGGCCAGAGATGTCCTGGTGGCAAAAAACATCGGACGCGAGGAAGAAGAGATCTTTTACACGAGCTCGCAAAAACTGATCGATGAGGAGAGCCTGCGAGAGAGGATCAACATGACGGCTCTGGTTATCATCCTTGGCCGGGGCACCTTCCAGGGATTGACAAGCCAAACGGCAGCATTAAACCTGGTGGGCATCGGCCCGGGCGATCCCGAAAATTTAACGCAGGAAGCGCATAGCATCTTAAAAAGCTCGCAAAAGATCTACGGGGCACAGAGATACCTGCAATTAATTGGTGATATCACTTCTGCCCATAAGGTGACGCACAGCGGCCCCTGCCCGGAGAGGATGGCCGCCCGCTTAAGGGAGGCAAAGCAAGTTGCCGGGGCTGGCGGCAAGGCATCTATCCTAACGGGCGGAGACCCGAGCATCTTCAGCTCCGGCTGGAGAATCCTGGATCAGGCGCATGGCGTTCCGGTGCACATCTCACCAGGAGTCAGCGCTTTTTCCTCTGTGGCCGCAAGAGCGGGCGCGCCCCTGGTTAGCGACTTCGCCCTTCTCTCCTCGGCCCATGATCCCGCGCGCCTCTCTGCATTGGCAGGCGCAGGCTTCGCGGTGGTGGCCTACAATGTAAAAGGGCAGGAAATTGCCTCTCTGCTGGAAGAAGTCGATCCCCTGAGACCCGTTGTTTTGGCCCGGGATGTGGCCCGAGAAGGAGAAAATACCATGATCCTTACGGCAGAGGATTTACTGGCCGCAAAGCCGACTGGTTTTCGCAACACCCTGCTCGTCGCCTCCGCCAATTCCCGCATATTAGAGGGAAGGATAATCACCAAACGAGGATATGACAGCAAATACTGCTACTAGAGCTATTTGAGCTGATTTCCCATGATAGAAGATTACACGGATATTGGGGCTACAACGCCCGAGGCCCTTGAAATAAGCAGAAAGAGCCGACGGCTCATCTCGGAGATGATTGGAGATGACACTTTCGAGGATAAGATCAAGCAGAGATGTGTCATTGCCACTGGAGATCCAAGCGTGGCCGAGATCTTAAGATTTCATGGCCGGCCCGGCGAGGCAGGCCTGCAGGCCCTGGAGAGGGGTGCGCCCATCTTCGCGGACATAAAGATGGTGCAAGCGGGAATCTTGAAGAAAGGACATAATAGCCCCATCGAGACCTTCATCGGCCAGGGGGATGCTCTGGCGGAGGCGAAGGGTATTACCCGCACCTCGGCCGGGGTCATGGCCTTGCAGGGGAGGCTCTCAGGATCCATAATAGTGATAGGAAATGCGCCTTCCGCTCTGCTCACTTTATGCGACCTAATTGAGTCGGGAAAGGTTTTGCCGCGACTGGTCATAGGCGCTGCCGTGGGCTTTGTCAATGCGGCGGAGAGCAAAGAGCGACTGAGAGAGATCGATGTACCGTCCATATCTACGGCAGGCACGCGCGGAGGAACTCCCATCGCCGTCGCCGCCATAAACGAGATCATAAATGCCTATGCCCGAGCCTTACACTGACACCATAGTTGATTCCGTAAAGGATCCCGTCACAGGCTTTGTCGTCCCCCCTTCCTGGATAAAGCTCTGCCCCGATCCACAGGCGCTGCAAAAGATCCAGAGCGGCAGATGGGTCATTCTCTCCAGCGGCCTCCTCTGCAGACGTGGCCTGACCACAGGGACAACAGCAGCCGCGGCCTGCAAGGGAGCCATCCTCTCCCTGAAAGGATCGGTCCATAACCTTGAGATAGAAACTCCGGCCGGCATCCCCGTCTCCTTACCCGTCGTGGCAAAAAAGGGCTTTTGCATAGCCGTCAAAGATGGTGGCGACCATAAATTCGATGTTACAGCCGGCCTGGAGATTGCGGCCCAGGCTAGTGCGTCAGAGGAGACGACTCTTGTTGCAGGAAAAGGAGTAGGCAGGATTTTAGCCAGGGGGCTATGCGATGAGGTGGGAAGGCCTGCCATTAGTCCGTCAGCAAGAGGGCAGATCATGTTGGCCATCTCGCAGGCGCTGCAGGAGACGGGCCTGGCAGGAGCTGAGGTAGAACTGTCAATTCCCCGAGGCGTTGAGCTGGCTAAAGAGACCCTCAACCCCCGCCTGGGCATATTGGGCGGCATCTCCATCCTGGGCTCGACGGGCTTTGTGGAACCCTGGAATGATCACTTCATAGGCGATCGAGCCCTGGAGCTGAAAGAGGCCAAGAAGGTGCTCGTCACCACAGGCAGAACGGGCCTAAAGTTTTGCCGCGTTCTCTTTCCCGATCATAAAGCAGTGCTTATGGGAAGTCAGCTCGATCTTCTGGCATTTGAGGAAGACCAGGAGAGCATCCTCTGCGGACTGCCTGCCCTCATTCTCAAATGGGCCTGGCCCCAGATCCTGGATGAAACAGGCTATGGCACTGTGGCCGAGATGGTAGAGATAGAGCCGCAGCACAGGAACATCACCAAAGCTTTGCAGATGGCCAAAGAGAAGCTGCCTGAAACTCGCATAGTTCTGCTGCACAAAGATGGAAGCACCCTCGCCGATGTGCCATAAAGTAGAATTACAATTAAGTGAATTAGATAGATTAAAGTAAATAGTAAATTAGGTTACGACGGATTACGAAGCCACAAGAAGAATCCCATAAATTGAGATAACAGAAAATCAGGTATGATGTAGGCAAGTATGATGCAGGCAATATCATGATCATAGTAGGAGTGGGCGCCGGCCCGCAGATGCTGACAGCACAGGCGGCACAGGCCGTAGCCCAGGCCAGGCTCATCTATGGATCAGAGAGAGCCATCGATTTGGTCAGAGAGCACATAAATCCGGACTGCAAAGTCAGAGTCATCGAAGACTACAAGAAGCTACACGATCTCGCAAAAGACGCTGTGGTTTTAAGCACGGGCGATCCCATGCTCTCCGGCCTGGGCTATCTCAAAGGCAGGGTAATCCCCGGGATCTCCAGCCTGCAGGTGGCCTGTGCCCGCTTAAGAATCAGTCAGCTTAAAGTAGTTCCTATCACGGTTCACGGCCGCAGCCTGGATCCTGATACCATAGCCTTTGAACTGCGCCGGGGAAAATGCGTCTTTCTGCTCACGGATGACGGCACCGACATGCAAAGCCTCTGCCGGTATCTGGAATCCCAGGGATTGCATAGAAAGGTGGCCTCTCTCACCGACCTCGGCTATCCGGAGGAGAGGATCGAGCTGGCCGATACAGCCTGCCCGCCTCAGGCACCCGGCCTGTCCTGCGTTTTCATAGGCGAATTCTAAGGACTGCAGCTCTTGCAGGGAAGATAGCCCTGCCTCTTTGCATCCTCTACGCTCTGGAAGTAGATGCAGTTCTCCGGCTTTATCTTGAGAGCATAGCGACAGTCCAAACGATGATACTTTTTCGAGGTGATGCTGCCCATGAACGCGGCTTTCTCACCTTCAGGCATACTTGAAGATGCCTGCAAAGAGCCTCCAGCACTGGTGGATCCACTCTCCTTGCTGGCCTTCACGACAGGGACCTCCTTTTTAGTCGCATCATTTGAGATCTCTCTTTGCATATTGCTCTCCTCTTTGGCCCGCTCTTCCTCATCCTTTTGCCTGGAGACTTTTTCATCCAGCTCCGCCGGCCATGGTACTTGCTCGAATACCAACTCTTGCCAGGGATTCGCAAGGCTGACTTTCCTGCTCTCTTCAGCCAAAACGCCGTGGGGACCCTTTGCCTCTAAAGTGCAATTATATTCTCCGGCAGGAATTTTTACATTCTTGGTGATCTCAAAGCTGTAATCCCGGTTCGGCTCTATCTGCATCAGCAGGTATTTGGTGTTAAATTGCTCTTTCATTCCCTGCCAAAGGGTGGCATTGAGCATGAGATAAGCAAGCGAGCTATTGCCGGGGAGCATAATATTGCCCCGCACACTAAGAAGGTCGCTTCGTAATTCAGAATCAAAATCCATCTGCATTGCCGGTTGAGCCTGTGGCATCGCAGAAGGCGTCACAGAGAGCTCGGGAACTTTCTCCAGGCAGCCCGTCATGCAGAACAATGCCAGGATAAGAGGAAATAAAATTAAAGGTATACCACACTTACTAAAAAAATTTAGTTCCAATTGATCAACCCCTTTATTTCCAGTGGAGATCCGGAAATCCCGTCATTTGGGCCGATATAAAACGAAGAGATGGGAGATCACCCTTGCAAAGATCGGAACACCCGCAGCAATCCTTCCAGGCAGTCCAGTTGCTTTTTCAACTTATCCAGATCATGCTCATCTTCCAGGGCTGCTGTGAGCTCTCGCAACCTGTGCAGGAGAGAAGCACGCAGATTGCCTATTGCGGCCTTCAATTCTTCATCATTCTGCTTAAAATTGAGAGCAGGTCTTACCCTACTACCTGTAGGCTGATCATCAATTTCCCCTCTCTCCTGCAAATGTGCGCGATCAAAATTTGATTTTTCGTCCAGTTTTGCTCCGGGTAAGCCAGAAAGCTGCGCTCTTACCGGCGAATTAGGTTCATCGGCAAAAGAGCAGACCGGGCAGACGACCTCGCCCTGGCACCGAAAAAGCGGTGCGCCACAGTCATGATGTGTGGCTAACATAGTGCAGCCCTGCTCCAGAAGCCTGGTTATCTTGCTAAGAACTTCATCCTCATCCATGTCTCATCACTATGTGCCACATACGTTTAAATACAACGACTATATCATCACTTCTCAACTGATTAAGACGAATTCCGTCATTAACCTTTTTCCCAGAAACATGGGTGGTGATTATACGACAGCTGAAAATGTCCTTAAGCAATGCGTTGAAGGTCTAGAACGTATTATGAGCGATGATGCCGTACCGAGGAACATCAGGCGCTCTGCAGAGAACGTCAAATCTATCCTCATGAACGAGAGCACAAGCGAAGCAATCAAGGCCGCATCTGCCATCTCCATACTTGACGAGATAAGTAATGACCCCAATATTCCTCTTCATACCAGGACTTTGATCTGGAATGTTGCCAGCCAACTAGAGACCATACCCGTATCTTGAAGCTTCCGCTTCCATATACCGGCTATACGTAGTCTTTTGGCTCAAAAAGAGGAGCATATACGAACTAAACGCCAGAACGCACGGTATGCTCTTCGGGTACTTTTCGCTAGATTTGCCGAGATAAGGAACAATCAGGACAAGAAAACTCAAGGGTCGAGAGAGACCGTATGATTTCCACTGGAGACTCTGTTCCTTCGTCAGCTAACTTGCTAGCTGACTGCGAACCGGTTAATGCGAATCGATCTCGGTCTATGGATTCCTGTTAGCGGGTCTCTCGCGAACCCGTTTAAGTGAGCAGCTTTTTGCTGACCGGTTTTATGTGGACTGAGACTTAATTTTGAGCATTGCAGATTCACATACCAAGTTAGTAAACAGCTTTGTCCGCCTATTTCCCACAATCCGCAGTAAAATTCCAGATTTCGCTAATTTTCCTAATTGCGATTTGCCTGAATTAAAAATTTTTAAAAATTATTATTATAAGATTTTTAACCCAGAATTTTTGCCCCAAATATAGATAACATATTTTAATTAGAAGACCATTAGACCCTCTCGGGGCAGTAGCATGAATGCGGATATCTTTGCATGCATAGTTGGACATTTGGGTCTAGTAGCAGGGATCTATGATGCACTCGGCATCGGTGAAGTGATTGATCAAGCTTTGCCAAAAAATAGGCATCACAAACTTCCTCACTCTATTGTGGTAAAAGCGATGATAATAAACACTTTGGCCTTCTGTGGTCAGCGCCTTTATATGTATGTCAACTTCTTCAAAACAGTCCCCGTTGAACATCTTCTTGGCAATGGAGTTTCAGCAGAGGATCTCACCGATGATGTACTCGGCAGAACACTTGATGCGATTCACAAGTATGGCGCTACAAAGCTCTACAACGCGATTGTAAATTATATAATGCAGCGGCATTCCCTGGGAACAGAACTTATTCATGTTGATACCACTAACTTCAGTGTTCACGGCAAATACGAAGGCGATGCTCCAGACAGCACCGATTCGATCAAGATAACCTTCGGCCACGCAAAGGATGGACGAAAAGATCTCAAGCGTTTTGTCCTCGGCCTTGTCGCGAATCAGTTTGGCATCCCTCTTTTTGCTGAAGCGTTTGACGGAAACAAATCTGATAAGAAGAGCCTCCTTGAGATGGTCCAAAAGACTCAAAAGTCGATCAATCTTGATGGCCAAACGATATGGATAGCTGATAGTGCCATGTATACCGCTGAGAATATCAAGGAGCTGGGAGCGGACACTCTCTGGATTACTCATGCCCCTGAAACAATAAACGAAATCAAGACGCTGCAAAACGCCGATATTGAAATGACGCCCGGCAAAGATCCTCGATATGCCTTTTATGTCACAGAGCTGACTTATGGGGGTATTCCTCAACGTGGCGTGGTTGTTTGGTCTGAGGAGATGCAGAAGAGGCAGGAAGAAACTTTCGATAGGATGATTCAGACAAAGACAGAAGATGCCAAGAAAGATTTAAATAAAATTTCCAGTGTGCCCTTTGCATGCATTCCAGATGCAGAGAATCGCCTCAACAAATGGAGGTCAGAGCATCCGCTTCATCGGCTAAAGAACGAGATGATACGTGCCAAATCCGCAAAAATTGAGAAGAAACGAGGACGTCCCAGAAAAGGCGAACCGCTGGAGACTCGGTATTTTATTGAAGCTGAAGTCGAGATCGATAACGATTCCGTCTTAAGAAAATGTAAGAAGTTTGGCCGTTTTGTCCTTGTCAGTAATAAAATGGATCTGGATGGGGAGACCATTCTTGCCAATTACAAAGGGCAACAGAAGGTAGAGCATGGATTTCGCTTCTTGAAGGATAAGTGCTTTCATGTCGCTGAGATCTACCTCAAGAAAGAGGAGCGGATAGAATCACTCGCCATGATCATGGTTCTTGCTCTACTCATCTATGCTTTTGGGGAATGGCTCCTGAGGAAAAAACTAAGCGAGACCGGAATGAACGTGCCCAATCAACTTAAAAAGCCAACGCAAAAACCAACAACGAGATGGGTGTTCCAGATTTTTATGGGAGTTACCCATACGGTATTGATTGAAGGTGGTAAGGTGGTTAAAACGATTGTACACCTAAATCAAGAGCAAAAGACGATACTCAAGTTACTTGGACCGGCTTGCGAAAAATACTATGGATTGCAAGGTTAATGCGGAGCGTGGGCTGTAGCGTGTGACCGGAGTTTATAAGGATTTGAAAAAACAAGCAGCAGCATCATGATCCCACATTCAACAGTAAGGATTAAATGAGTGAATACTTTTCTTGATAATTATTTTAGAAATTATTTATAATTTTTAATTATTTATATTAAAACATATTTTAAGTTCATTGGATTGTTTGCCCCAATTCCAGATTCAAGACAACTACAAGGAGACTCTGCTTTTCAGCACATTGTCAGATATTTAAATTTTAAAAATAAAATAAGATTAATGTGTTATATATTCATATTTAAGAATCAATAACAAGAAAATATACTCGCCATTTGAAGCTTTAGTGCGGAATGTGGGCTATTTGACCATCATCTAGTGATTTCCTTTAAATTCTACGTCGTTATTTGTAAAATTTGCTGATGATATTTGGTAGCATTTCGGGAGTTCTTCGTACAAAAACTCAAAAAAGCACGGTTTACCAAGCCGAATTTTATCGTGGCAAAGAAAAGAATGCTAGCTTGATAGATGAGCCTCTTGACCTCCCAAATAATGATGTAATGAGATGAATCGAAACTTAATGTTATAGATCTAAAGTCCGTATGATACGAAAAAGAACCGCTCTCGCGATGTGCGACTGCTAATTCTTTACAACAGATGGAAATTACTGAAAGAGCTATTTAGATTATAAAATTCTCTTGCGAACAAAACTACGCACATCATCTGTAATAATAATGTTAATAAAGACTACTTCTACTACAAAAACGTTTATATACAAATAAAATAAAGCTTACAACGAGACATTTTTATTTCATTATCAATCATAAAAAATACGCCGTTTTTATTTGTTTTCCACTGGAAATCATGGGGTAGGGGGTTAAAGTTCCATTGGAAATAAAGGGGTGTTTACCATAACTCTTAATATCCCCCAAGACCTAGAAAATTTGTTCGAGGGGAATTATCTTGATATCTATTTCAAAAGGGTTATTTGCCGATTTATTAGCGCAAGGAGGCATATTTCAGTCCAGAGATGTCCTGCGCCCTACTTATACGCCAAGTCAACTGCCTCATAGAAACGAGCAGATCAACGGCCTGGCATCTGTTTTAGTTCCAGCATTAAGAGGAGAAACCCCCTCCAATGTTCTCATCTATGGAAAAACCGGCACCGGTAAAACTGCAGTTGCCAAGTACGTAGGAAAAGAACTGGAGGAAGCAAGTTTTGGAGATATGAAGTGTACTGTAATCTACATCAACTGCGAGGTAGTAGATACTCAATACAGAATTCTGGCTCATCTCGCGAGACACTTTGACAAAGAAATCCCAATGACCGGTTGGCCCACGGATCAGGTCTATGCAGAATTCAGAAATGCAGTCGATGAAGAGAAACAAGTTGTCGTGATAATGTTGGATGAAGTAGATAAGCTAGTGAGAAAAGGAGACGACGTTCTCTATAACCTCTCGCGTGTAAACTCCGATCTGCTCCGCTCTAAAGTCAGTATCATCGGCATATCCAATGACCTCAAGTTCACAGAGTTTCTAGATCCAAGAATAAAAAGCTCTTTAGGTGAGGATGAAATCATATTTCCGCCTTACGATGCCGAACAGATCAGGGATATCCTGGAGCAGAGAGCTAAGCTCTCCTTCAGTCCAGGTGTTCTTCAAGAAGGTGTCATACCATTATGCGCAGCTTTTGCAGCCCAAGAGCATGGAGACGCTCGCAAAGCTCTAGATCTCTTGCGTATATCTGGAGAATTAGCCGAAAGAGCTCGCTCTGCTATTGTAGCCGAGGATCATGTACGTTCTGCTCGTGAAAAGATTGAGCAGGACAGAGTAGAAGAAGTAATCAAGACTCTACCCACTCAGTCCAAACTGGTGCTCTACAGCATTGTTCTATTAGAGGAACAGGGAACAAGAAACATCACGACCAGTGCTGTTTACAACATGTACAAACAACTCTGTCCTCTGGTTGAGACCGATTTTTTGACCCATCGCAGGATAACGGATCTCATCGCAGAGCTGGATATGCTAGGCATATTGCATACGATTGTGATCAGCAAGGGTCGATATGGCCGGACCAAAGAGATCACGCTCAGTGTTTACTCCGGCAAGCTCAAGGCTACGCTGCAGCAGGATTACCGGCTGAAGGTATTGGGCAGCGTCAATGTGCCCCAACAAGCTCGATTGGGTCTTTGATCCAAAAATTCATGTAGCTATAGCATTGACCAAACTAGAGAAAAAAATATAATTATAAAATACGGAAACGTTTAGATACTTTGAGGGTTGCATTGGGCTTGAGGGGGGAACTATCCTGAGGATATGCCTGATGCTGGTGGTAATTCTAACAGCAGTGGCGAACGGGGCAGCTTGGGATGATTCATTCCCTTTTTCGGAATCCTTTCAACTAAAGGAGATATCTGCTCAAGAGGTCATGACAAACGCAAATAATAGCCCCGCCGTCTATGATCATGTAATAATTAAAGGCGACTTATTTTTGGATAAAGATCAGGAACATCCCCTAAGAATAACAAATTCCGTATTCAGGAATAATGTAAGCTGCAAAGGAGTAACGTTTTATGGAGATGTGAATTTCGAGAATACCACTTTTCAAAGGAATGCCATTTTCAATGAAACAAAGTTCTTGACTGCGGCAAATTTCAATGCAACCCGCTTCCTGGGAGAAGCAACCTTCAATATGTCTCGCTTCCCGGATAGCGGGAATTTTGATTTTGCCTATTTCAATGGTGTAGCCGACTTTGAAAGTGTCTGGTTTGATAAATTCGCGACTTTTTATAATGCCACATTTATGAAAGATGCTCAGTTTGCCTTCTCGGAATTCAATGGTGCTTATGCCAACTTCGAATTAACACGCTTTATTGGAGGCATCTATTTTTACGGTAGTCTGTTTAATTCTTATTGCACCTTCTCCGATGCGTGGCTGCAGGAAAATGCAGACTTTCATGCAACAAAGTATTCAAATGGCGTAGGCTTTTTCCATACGCAATTTTCTGGAAAGGCCAATTTTGCTCGATCCCGCTTTATTGCAGATTCTATATTTTCTCAAGCTAACTTCAACGACATGGCTATTTTCTCAAATGTTAATTTCGATGGGCCGGTATTCTTCAATGACTCCGTATTTTGCAGTGATGCTAATTTCGACAATGCACAATTCCAGGCACCCACAGATATATCATATGCTGCTTTTAAGGGCGATCTAAAGATGAATAGCACAAAGATTACCCGGATGTTGTTAGATGGCTCAGCCTTCGGCAATGGGTCTCGCTTGTATCTGGCCAAAGCAGATATCAACCGGCTGATAGTGAGCTGGAGTCAGATAAAGGATATTCTCAGTTTTGATACTGCGGCCTACCTCTCGTTGATCAAGAATTATAAGGACCTCGGCCAGAGCAATGATGCCAATGAATGCTACTACGAGTATCGCTATCTAAATCAAGCTAGTAAGCCGATCGGCTTTTCCAAGTTTCTGGATACGGTGGCCTGGCTTACCTGCGGCTATGGAGTGCGCCCTCACTATGCGCTTTTCTGTGGAATGGTAATAATTCTCATTTTCTCCTTAATTTATTGGGCTGGCAGGGGCGTGGAAGGCTTTCATGATATTCACGGCCACCAGCTCATGGTCGCATCCCTATTCTACAGCACAATTGCTTTCACTGCTAATTCAAAAGGGCTTCCTCTGCGAGGGCGATATAAATACCTGGGAATTGCGGAGGGCATTGTAGGATGGTTGCTTATGGCCTTATTCCTGGTGACGTTAGGCAGGCTGATCATTGGATAAGTCGATCATTAGATTAGTATGCGATGAAGCAAAAAAGGCGATATCTATTTTCTAAAAAAATTTGCCAAGATCTATCTGCTACTCGGCTTGCGGTTCTTTGCATTTGCAAACGGATCAGACTCGTTCTGGGCTAAAGTTACGTTCTCAAGTGTACCATTGATGAGAGTTATATTTTCAAGTGTCTGATTACCCAGTGTTTCATTAGTAAGAGTTGCGTTTTTGATGGTTTCGTTAATCTGGGTGGCGTTCATCGAATCATTTGTTGCTGCTTCTTCTGTCCCGTAGGCGAGCCCAAAGACTTGAGCTGCGAATACTAACAGAAGCATTGATGCCATTGCTAAGATGTTCTTCATTTCTATACCCTTCTATTTTTGCCTCACGTCATCTGGCTTGAAATTTAAATTTTGCGTTCATATTGCGGCAAAAGATGTATATGTCTCAAGGAAAAACTGCTAATCAATTTCTAATGAAAGGGGAACTATGAGGCAGCAATATCTTGCAGTGATGGCATTATTATCTATATATGCGACTATGTTTGGTGCAATGGGGGCCGAGAATAATAGCAGCGTCTCTCTGGGTGGAGCGGAAATAAACGATAGCGGTTTTCGTCCCAATGTCGATGGATTCAGCTTTCAAAACTATGGCGATGATCCTGTGACCGTAGACCTGACTGCGGCGGAGATGCAGCGCATGTTCGGAGACAGAGTTTGCGCCAGCACCGCTGGTGGCAAATGCACACTCACTTATCCTGCCGAGCGCTGGATGAATCAGGCAGTTTCCGCTATGAAATTCGGACACTGCGAAGGCATCGCGGTCCTATCCAGCCTTATGTACTACAACAAGACAAGTCCCAGCCTTTTTGGAGGCAACAGTGCCATTGATCTCGCTCTGCAAGATGTCTTGTTGCAGCGCGAGATAGGCTACTGGTGGACCACCCAGGTCACAAGTCCTGGGGGATCGAAGAAGGTGCTGGAGTCCCCTCAGGCTGTGCTGGATACTCTAGCCGAGGCCTTTGGCAATGGATCTGGTGCCGGAGAATGGTGGGTCATGGGCATCTATCTGCCCGATGGCAGTGGGGGCCACGCAATTACGCCTTATGCTGTTGAGGATCGCGGTAACGGCACGGCCCATATTCTGGTATATGATAATAACTGGCCCAAGGATAGCAGGTTCATCGAGGTGGATACGCTCAATAATTCCTGGCGCTACCTGGCATCGGCCAGTCCGGATGAGCCAAACAGCCTCTATTCCGGCAACGCCAGCACCAAGAATCTGGAGATTGTCTCCCTCTCCTCGCGCCTCGGGCAGCAGCAGTGCGATTTCTGCAAAGATGAAGATCCTGCAGCCAGTAATGCCTCTCTGAAAAATATTCAGATCTGGCAGAGCGGCAAGGCCAGCGCTCTGGTTACGGATGAGAGCGGGCGCAGGGTAGGTCTACTGGATTCGGGCCAGATGGTAAATGAGATCCCAGGGGCTGAGATCAGAAGTCTCAAGTTCGGTCTGGCAGGCATAGGCAGCACTCATCCTCCCGTCATCCTGCTTCCCCTGGCCTTGATCAAAGAGTCTCACCTGGCCATTGAAATCAACAGCACCGCCAACGGCAGCCAAAAGAATCAGGCTGATACTGCCATCATCGCCCCCGGCTTTGCCCTGGCCTCTTCAGTCCCTGACCTGGGGCAGGGCCAGCAGCAGAGTTTGGATCTTTTCCAGGAGGGGGAAGCATATAATGTAAGCATCAGAGCCAACCGCCAATTCTCCCCCATAATCTCAATAGATACCGATTATCAGAGAATCACCCTTAACGGCCTGAAACTCGAGCCATCCGGCAGGATCAATATCTCCATGAATCCGGCACTGCGAGACTTCCGCATGAGTACTCTGGGAAATCTCAAGCCGGGAACGCTGCAGCTTCTGATGACCACCCTTGATCCGGCGAGCGGGGCCTCGTCCACATTCAAGAGCCTGGATCTAATCTTGCGGCCCGATGATGCCGTTTCCATGGACGTTGCCGGAACCTTCAGCGGAGCGGATTCGCCCTCTCTTGCCGTCTCTCGCAAGAATGGTGGAAGGCAAGAAATGTCGCTGCAAACCGTCTCGAAGAATGTCCCCGCGGATCTTCCCAAGGATATGCCGAATCTTCGCGACGCCAATAATTTAACACGCACCAAGCTACCGGAATCGAGGCCTTCTTCCTCTTCCCGAAGCGATATGAGCGGCAGCGATGTGAGCATCCCCAGCTCAGCCAGCATGCCCCGTGTGGGAACCCCCACGTTCCCATGATCAATTGTTTTTATATTCCGTGATATCATGGATTGCCTCTCTAGCGGATTCTCAGACATAGATCGTTCATCTGATCCCACCTTTTTTGCTTCCTGCCTGAGCATGTTGAACTCCATGTCCTACTTCCGGGATTACAAAAGAAAAAGCATCGACCTTATGGGCGCTCGGACCGGTTCGAAGATCCTGGAGGTGGGCTGTGGTCTCGGCTTCGATGCAATCGCTCTCTCCAGAATAGTGGGAAGCTCTGGACGCGTTGTGGCAGTGGACATGAGCCTTACCATGCTAAAGGCGGCTAAGTCGAGAGCAAAAGACCTCGACATTGCCATTGAGTTCATGTTGGCAGACGCTGCCAAGACTGGCGGCCGTATTGTGGCCTACGAACCGGATTGGGGCACCTTCACCATCGGGTCCAGGAACCGACAGGTCACTCGTAAAATGGTAGACCTCTGGTGCGATACCTTTAGAAGCGGCTGGATAGGGCGCTATCTGTACGATCATTTCATGAAGCTGGAGCTCGATGATATTTTGATATGCCCCAGCACTCTGGTAGTAACGGATTTTGACATTGCAGAAAGGGTTTTCGATCTGTCTAAAAATACAGAAAGGGCATTGGATTTAGGTTTGGTGTCAAGTTCTGAAGCTGAGGAATGGCTAAGAGAACTTATGGATGATAACTCTCGCGGAGCGTTCTTCTGTTCCTACACAGGCTTCATGGTCGCTGGTAGGAAGCCTTAGTTCATGGATTTCATCCCTGGTGGATATAATATTAATAAAAATATGCGCCGATCGGGAATCGAACCCGAGTTTAGGCGTTGGCAACGCCTAGTGATAACCGCTACACTATCGGCGCTATCGTGTTTCACGAAGCATCCCCTACAATCACCTTCTAGTCTAAAAACATTGCGGGTAAAAAGCCTCGCCTCGCGCCATCCTCTCGGGCTACATACCCTTTATCTACCTTGAAGGGGGCTTCTTTATGGTGATATTCGCTTGCATGATGTCGTCATAGTAGGAGCAGGCCCGGCTGGGCTGACCGCTGCCATGTACTGCGCGAGAGGCGGAAAGAAGACGCTGGTTTTGGGCAATATCTACAGCTCACAGCAGTCCATGGGCGGCCTCTATGAAAACTACCCCGGATTTCCGGATGGCATTCAGGGCATAGAGCTCTCAGAGAGGATGCTGGCCCAGGCCCAGAAGTTCGGGGCGGAGAACCAGACGGATCAGGTGGAGAAGATCGTGCCTCTGCGCGACTCCTTCCGCCTCAAGACGGAGAACTGGCAGTACGAGTCCAAAGCCATCATTCTGGCCATGGGCGCCAGCCATCGCGCCATCGGCGTTCCTGGCGAGAAGGAGCTGACGGCACGGGGCGTGTCCTACTGCGTGCACTGTGATGGGGCGCTCTTTCGTAACAAGGCGGTGGCCGTGGTGGGCTACGGCAATGGCGCTGCCCGGGCCATTCTCTACTTAGCCAACATCGCCGACAAGGTGCATCTGCTCTCCTCGCGAGAGAAGCTGGTGGCCGAGCCGGTTTATCTGGACCGTATCAAGAAGCTGTCCAACTACACCGCTTCCTTCGGAGCGGAGGTCACGGAGATCCTGGGAGACCAGCTCGTCTCCAGTGTGGAGTATAAGGTCGGCAACACCCCCCGCTCCCTGAAGGCGGACGGCGTCTTCGTGGAGATGGGCATGAAGCCCAACACCGATTTGGCAGCAGCCCTTGGCCTGGAGATGACGCCCGGCGGCTACGTGAAGGTCAACCGGCTCAACCAGGAGACGAACCTGCCGGGAGTCTTCGCAGCCGGAGACCTGACAGGCGGAAGGCTGCAGGTGGCCACCGCCGTAGGCACAGGCGCATCGGCAGGAATCAGCGCCCTGCAGTATTTGGGATAAGACAATGGCAAAAGAAAGAGTGCTGGATCTGAGAAGGCCCGTTACCACCTGGCGCTCGCAGGACCTCCAGGACGGTCGGCCAGCCGAATCCCTGACCATGATCCTGCGCACAGTGGGCTGTCGCTGGAACCGCTGCACCATGTGCGGCTATGCCAGCGAGGGAGCGCCGGCCACAGCTCAGGACCTGATCGCCCAGTTCGAATGCGCCATGGAGAGGTCCTCATCGGAAGTCTCTGTGGTCAAGATCTACACCAGTGGCAGCTTCCTGGACCCGGTCGAGATGCCGGTGGAGGCTCGCGATGAGATCTTAAAAAGGCTAAAAGGACTGGGAATCAAGAAGCTGGTCATAGAGACCCGTCCCGAGTATGTAACGCCCCAGACGGTTGAGATATGCCTCACTCATCTGCCTACCGAATTTGCCATTGGTCTGGAGACGGCGAGCGACCTCATCCGGGAGAACGCCATCCGCAAGGGCTTCACCTTCCAGGACTTTGCCGATGCCTCCGAAGCCGTGCACAGGCAGGGCGGGCGAGTCAAGGCCTACCTGCTGCTAAAGCCCCCCTTACTTTCTGAAGGCCTGGCTATGAGAGACGCAATAGCCTCTGCCCGGGCGGCTCGAGACCACGCGGATATTCTATCTCTCAACCTCTGCAATGTGCAGCGCAATACTGTGGTGGAGCGCATGTGGGAGCGAGGCGAGTTTCGGCCTCCCTGGCTCTGGTCGGCCCTGGAGGTGCTAAAAAGCGTGCCGGGCCCCATCGTCTGCGATCCCGTGGGCGCTGGAACCAGGCGCGGCCCGCATAACTGCGGAGAGTGTGATGATGCCGTAGCCGATGCCATTCGGACGCACGCTCTCTCCCAGGACGTCGCGCCGTTCCAGAGCTTGGACTGCAAGTGCAAGTCGACCTGGAGAGAGCTGATGGAAGTAGAGGAGCAGTCCTTTGGGACCCCTCTTTTTTAATTTTGATTTGCTTATGTGCCAGAGTGAAACCCTGTAGAATAGTTTGAAATATTATGGGCATGATATATTATCCTTTGGTGATCTCTCATGTTCGAAAAGGTCCTAATTCCCACTGATTTTTCAAATCATGCGAAAAAGGTCATCGAGTGCGTTGGCGTAATTCCTGGAGTAAAAGAGGTTGTACTCTTGAACGTTGTGGCCCGGCCGGCTATTACCAGGTTCTGGGATCCGGTTGCCGAGATCAAAGTGGCCGAGAAGAGGCTTACTGAGATGAAGAGCGCCTTTAAGGTTCCTGGGGTGAGCGTCAAAGTGAAGGCCGTGACTGTTCTGGAGGGAGAGGTGGCCAGTGCCATCCAGAGGGTGGCTGAGGATGAGAAGGTCACCCTCGTAGCCATGGGGGCGCGGGGAAAGAGTCTCATTAGGAGCGTACTCTTGGGAAGCGCCTCCCGAAATGTCCTGCGCTATGGAAATACGCACCTCTTGATCATGCGCTATACGGATCTGGAGAGCGCCGACCGAAAAGAGCATTGCGAGAAGATCTTTGCCAGGGTGCTCTTTCCCACCGACTTCTCTCAACCTGCCGAGGCGGCTCTCTCCTTCCTGAAGGGCTTGCCGGGAATTGGAGAGCTCTTGCTTCTCAATGTCGTCTCCAAAGGCGAGACGGAGGAAGAGATTGAGGCCAACGTTGCCCAGGCCAGGGAGAAGATCAATGAGCTATTCTTAGAACTAAGCAAGGAAGGGATGAATGTCAAAGCCCAGGTGGTGGTGGGACATCCCGTGGAGGCCATTCGCTATGAAGCAGAGATGCAGGATGTCTCTCTTATTGCTATTAGCTCTCAGGGTGCAGTGGCCATAAAGAAGGGAAGGATCGGAAGCACCGCCTATGATGTGGCCAATTCCGCCAGCAGGCCTGTCTTAATCTTGAGGCGGTCGAAGATTGCACTGTACTATATTTGATCTGCAGGCAGCAAAAAGTGGCATTATAGATTTGTCTATCATCTCTCGCGTCTGATTCCCGGCGTTGTCAGGTACCACCGGCCTTTCTTTTCTTTGAGAAACTGCAGGGCCTCAGGATAATCATTGAAGTAATAGGCCTCGCCGGTATCCAGGCTCATGACCGTTATCCGCTTTTCCAGCGTAATTCCCTTCTCGCGCAGCAAGCTCTCGATCTCTTCACGCAGCATGCTCTTCTTTTTTAGAGGCATCTCTTCATTCATGGGCATTTCTTCTTGCATGACCATCATCTCCTCAAAGTTTGGCTGGTTTCGCCCGGCTTAAAGCCCACTTTATGTACTCGGCGGCAGGAAATTCATGCACAGAGGCGGCTACGATCAGCCCTTCTCCAAAACTTGCCCTGACCAGGATGGCTCTGTCTTTCTCGTCCTTCAAAACGGTCTCAAAGCCCTCGCCTGGAATCAGGTAGCCGTCACATTCCGGAGTGCTGGTGCAAAGCAAGCAAGAGCACTCGTGTTCGGAGGCGGCAACGCTCCGGGAGGATAGCTCGCCGACATAGCGGAGCGGCACGGGCAGCCAGTCGTAATCATGCTCGGGGACCATAGGGCCGAATACGGTCAGCACGCCTCCATTTTTCACAAAGTCGGCTATATTCGACTTTACCCTTCGCAGTGCCGGCAGAGTCTTCGAGTACAGGGGATTGGCAAAGCCCGTGGGAATTATGACTGCTTTGAACTTGGGCAGAAAGGGGCTGCCCAGAATGCCGGGCGAGAGAAACTGAACGCTTACTCCTAAATCTGCGAAGAGCTTTTCATAGAGATAGGTTCTCTCTCCTATAATCGCGATATCTGACATATTGCTATTGTTTTTTGACATGCCCAGGGAAAACCTTTATGGTTCATTTTTCTCCATTAAGTTTATTACTAAATAACACCGGCATATTGACCGCGATTATATATGGAACAAGAATTAATGAGGATCGGCGTTTCGCTGCCGGAGAAGCTGCTCTCCCGCTTTGACGAGATAATCTTGCACCGAGGCTACTCTTCACGCTCGGAGGGCATCAGAGATGCCATCAGAAACTACATCGTACATTACGAGTGGATGAGCGATGTGCAGGGCGAGAGGGTAGGCGTAATCTCCCTCGTGTATTCTCATGGTCAACGCGGGCTGGCAGAGAACCTGACGGAGATTCAGCATGAAGCGGGAGGCATTATCCAGTCCAGTCTGCATGTGCATTTGGACCACGAAAACTGCCTGGAGGTTATCGTCTTGCGGGGCGAGGGTCAGGATGTGAGAAAGGCCGCCGAGAAGATGATGTCTCTAAAGGGCGTAAAGCACGTCAAACTCACCACGACCTCCATGGGCAAAGAGCTCTAGAGGCCAGCATATCCATGCCACCCGAGGAAATCTCACCCGGAGTCTTTATCTTAGAGGTGGATGGGCAAAAGAGACTGGCCACCAGATCAGATGACCTCGTGCCCGTTTATGGGGAACGCATCCTGGAAGGCTACCGGCTCTGGGACCCCTTCCGCTCCAAGCTCGCCGCCCTCTTGCTCAAGGGTCGCAGCACGCGACCCGTACTGGCACGCGATGCTATGGTCCTCTATCTGGGGGCGGCCACGGGTACCACAGTTAGCCACGTCAGCGATATCGTTCGCGATGGACTGGTCTATGCTGTGGAGTTCTCGCCTCGCTCCATGCGCGATTTAGTCCGGCTTTGCGAGAGGCGCAAAAATATAGTGCCCATCCTCGCTGACGCAGCCATGCCCGAAGAGTATGCTTTTCTTGTCGAGTCAGTAGACCTGGTCTATCAGGACGTAGCTCAGCGAAATCAGGCTGAGATTGCTTCCAGAAACTGCGCTCGCTACCTTAAGCCAGGCGGTGATCTCATTCTCATGCTCAAGACGCGTTCGGTGGATGCAACTGCGAGCCCGCAGGCAGTTCTTCAGGCAGAGATGAAAAATATGCAAGGGCTGGATCTCTTGCAGGTCATGGATCTTCTGCCCTTTCACCGTGACCATTTTGCCATGCAGGCCAAAAAGCCTAGCTGATGAGCTTCTTAATCTCATCGAAGATGATGTTGGGCAGAAGCCTTACGTAGCCTACTAGCGGGATCTTGGCTCTTGCCACTCCAATGACCCATTCCTCCTTTACGGGCGTGAGGAAGCTGATACCTTCGCCTACAAAGGTACCGTTTTCAGTCTTGTAAATGAGCAGGCCTGTCTTCTTATCCAGGTATACATCACTGCCTACATCCATAATCTCGTCCCGGTTCGTCTCGACATAGGATGCTTTAGCCGTGCCGAAGATCTGACCTGCCATCTGGTCGATCACCTCATTGTGGTCTCCTTTAGTGATATATCCGGAGAATGGTGCGGCAGGGCCGCCTTCCCACATGGGCTCTCCTGCCTTCACATAATGCAGGGCGCGGTGAATGATGGGCGTAGCCTTCTCTTTGCCGGGAGCAAATCCAAGAAGCATTTTGAACTGGTCCAGCAGATTCATGCTAGCCTTGCCATAGGGCCTGTAGAGTATGACATCCCCCGGATTGTTGAAGGCTTTATAGCCGGTCTTCTCAGCTTCATCCCAGGGAATCACATCCGTGCGCGATGCCCCCTGAACTACTACAATGTCTCCAATATTGAGGTTGGGCACCATGCTTCCCGACTCCACGGCAACCATAGGCGTCCAGAGGCCCAATAACAGTTGAGATAACAGGGATATGCCACCCACTACCACAACCACGAAAATTATGTCCTTGACCAGGCCCGGAAGAGGCAAATTGTCAAACCACTCTGCGATCTTCATCAACCAGATTTATCAGTTGGTAGGCTCTTATACTCCTTTCGATGCAGCAGATATCACCCCGTCGCAAGCCCCAGAGCAAAACGGCCGACCGAGAGATCGTGCAGAGGTTTGCCGAGCAGGGTTATCAATTGGAGCCGGAGGCCCTGGAGATCATCTGCCGCTATCCCGGCAGCAAAGAGGAGCTGCTGCAGCGCATCATCAACAGCACGGATAGATCTGTGGCAGTAATTGGAACCTCCCTGGTTTCATGTCATCTTGATTTTTCCGCTGCAAAAAGCTCTTCCTTTGCAGAGCATGTGCCCTCCTCGCAATCCTTGCCTTCCTCATCGTTTTCATGCTTGCAGGATTCGTCTGCCGAACTGAAATGCGACATAACCGGTCGGTCTACATGTGTAGGCGATTACGACGATTTCGTGCACTATTTTCGCGATAGATACTCAAAAATCAGGGAGATTCTCTCTCGACGGCTCAACTCCCGGCCCATCGAGTCCCTGGGCAAGAGCACAACTGGTCGAGAGGTGTCTCTCATCGGCATGGTCATGGATATTAAAAACACCGCCAAAGGCAATCGTGTAATCGAGCTGGAGGATCCTACCGGCATGATAATTGCCGTCATTCAAAAGGATGCTGAGGTCTACGAGCAGTCTGGTCTCATTATAACTGACGAAGTCATAGGCGTCACGGGCACCTCCGATGGCAATGGAAGGCTTTTTGTCAAGTCTCTGCTCTGGCCGGATATGCCCAATCAAACTGCTCCTCTGGAGAATGGAAGCGGGTGTGCTCTGCTCCTCTCCGATCTGCATGTGGGAAGCAAATACTTCATGGCCGATGCCTGGCAGAGATTTTTGCAGTGGCTGAATGGGGAAGTAGACGATCCTTCCGGCCTCGCCTCTCAGGTGCAGTACATAGTGATTGCCGGAGATCTGGTGGACGGGGTAGGCATCTATCCTGGCCAACAGAACGATCTGGCCATCATGGATATATATGCCCAGTACGAAGCCGCAGCAGAGTGGCTTAACGGCATACGAAAGGGCATAAAGGTGATCATTGCCCCCGGTAATCACGATATCGTGCGTCAGGCAGAGCCCCAGCCCTCTCTTCCTGAGGATGTGCAGAGTTATTTCCGAAAAGACATGCTCTTTGTGGGCAATCCCGCCTGGGTGACCTTAAGCGGGGTATCGGTCTTGATCTACCATGGTCGAAGCATTGACGATCTGGTCTTGCGCCTGCCTGGCATCTCTTACGCCGCGCCGGAGAAGGCCATGATCGAGATGCTGAGAAGGCGGCATCTCGCACCAATTTACGGCGGTCGCGTCTCCATCGCGCCCGAGCATGAAGACCATTATGTTATCTCTCGGCCACCGGCCATATTGCATTGTGGACACGTCCACACCGTAGGGATCGCCAGGTACAAGGGAGTAGCAGTGATCAATAGCGGAACCTGGCAGTCTCAGACTGATTTTCAGAAAAAGATGAATATCCAGCCTGTGGCCGCCGTTGTGCCCATTGTCGATCTGGCAACCATGAAGGTACGCAAGCTGATCTTCTCCGATGCCTGATTTATACTCTATTAATATTTAAATTTAGGCGTATCTTTTGCTTCCTAAATTCTCTCGGCAGATATGCTCATTTTCGGATTTTATAATCATAGTATCTTAATCGATTTAAATATATATATTGTATATATAATAATACTGATAATAGGCTCTATCTATTTATTTTTGACTGCAATAAACCATGATATTTTGGTAATATCTGGATGCTTATGTACTGTAGGTCATACCTAAGTTAGTATGTCTTACCAAAAAATATAAATACTATAAATGCTAACATCCGTCTATATTAAAGAATGTATGGGGTGAGATTATCAAAAAAATAGATGTTGTATTGGTATTGGCTATAGCCATATTATCCGTTCCTGCTATGGCGCAGGGTAATTATGGCTTGGCTGGAAGCGGCGGTGTGGATATCCTCGGAACTGGGATTTTTGAGACTGATGGATCTCTTATAAGGTTCCCGGAGGCTCAAGACACCAATATCGACACTCTTAATGTGGGCAATGATAAGGCATTGGCATTTGGGAACATTTGGCAGAAGACTCCCGTAGCCAGTGCTACGAACAACCTGGAGATCAAAAAGAATCAGGATTCCGGTGTATGCACTCCTTGCCAGGTAGAGGATCCGGATACGGGGCTACTTGTTGATGGTTGTATGGACACCTGCATCAAGGTCAATGTAGATCAGATCAATGTAGGCAATAGGGAGGCCATGGCTTTCGGATTTGCTTCCGCCACTAACAACGTTAAGATCGTAGCCAATCAGCAGTAATTAACGTCTCCGATCTGAGAGGACTGAAATGAAGGTATCGACCAAACCCACTAGCCTGATGTTAGTGGGAATCCTCTTTATTTGCATCTTCTTGACTCCAGCGTTAGCTGAGCCGCAGTTAAATGGCCTGGAACAACTTAATAAATTACAAGAGCATCACCATTCTGACTTGGGCATGCTCAAAGTCGGCGCGGATACCATCTATTTTCCTTGGTCTAGCCGAGAGACTCTGTCTTCGCGTCCCGATCTTTCCGGTTCTATCTCGACATCCCCCAAGATGGAAGAGATATTGATGGATAGCTCCAATTCAACGGCAGATGTGCGTGATCTGTCGGCAATAAACTCCTTAAAACAGAGGGATTTGCTTTACAGGGACTCCCAGAATGGGGATCCAGACTATCAGGGACTGGTAAACTCCCAGGATATAAGTGTGAGCGGCAAAGGGAATGATAAATCCGCAGATAAGGTCGCCAAAATGGAGTGGCAAGAAGATAGCATTGGTGGCCGAGAGCTTGATAATAGTGATATACATCATGCCGGAAATTATCTGAGCGTAGATGTTCATGACATATCAGTCAGCGCCATAAACACTATGCAAGGGGGAAGTGCTGTGGCCACCTCCAATATCATTATAGAGCCGGTGCAGATCATCGTCTGCCCCTCTGAGGTTGATGTGAAGCTGAAATGAATTTATACGAAAATACAAAAGCCGCCGATGGGATTCGAACCCATGAACTGCTGATTACGAATCAGCCGCTTTAACCGGGCTAAGCCACGGCGGCCCACAAAGCCTGGAAACCACAGACCCATGTGAATTTAAGTTTTCCTATCCTCGCACGGCTTCTCATCCGGCCCATTCTTCAGCTTCTCGATCTCCTCAGCGAGCTGGGGCAGGAATATGCCGATATCTGTGACGAGGCCGATGGCCTGGGCTGAACCCCGGTCCATGAGCTTGGTCACGGTGGAGGGATTGATATCCACGCAGATGGTCTTGACGAAGGAGGGCAGCAAATTGCCCACGGCAATGGAGTGCAGCATGGTGCCCAGCATTATGGTCATATCCACGCCCCGCAGCGCTTTGTCCATGGCATCCTTGGCCTTCGCCGTATCCGTAATGACCTCGGGAAGCGGCCCATCATCGCGAATGGAGCCGGCCAGAATGTAGGATATGCCTTTCATGGTGGCCTCATACATGATGCCCCCTTTGAGCTTTCCTTCCGCTATGGCATTCTTGATGGAGCCGCTGGCCATGATCTCGCTGATGGCATAGAGGTGATTTCGGTGCCCCCCAGAGATGGCATTTCCCGAGCAGTTCATGCCGAGACTTGTGCCGAAAAGCTGCCGCTCGATGTCGTGCACGGCCACTGCGTTTCCGGCCAAGAGAACATCGATATAGCCTTCCCGGATGAGCCTGGCCAGCGAGGGCGCTGCGCCCGTGTGAACCACAGCAGGCCCGCAGACCACCGCAATCTTTCCGCCCGCCTTTTTGGTGCGCACGATCTCGCCTGCTAACTGGCGCACCAGCTCTCCGCTGGGCCGCTCGGAGCTGACCTCATTGGACATGAAGCCGAAGAAGGTCTTCTCGCGCGGGCGCTCGGGTGGCACGACCTTGACGCCGGAGGTGCCGATGACCACACGCTCGCCCTTCTTGATATGACCGATGGGCGTGCACAGGGCCCGCCCGTCTTCCAGCACGATGAGGCAGTCCATGTGATTGTGCTCCACTTCCACCCAGGAGCCCTGATAGCGCACGTAAGTGGGATGATTGGTTGTGGAGTAAAAGCCCCTGGGAACGACCATATCCCCGGGAGAAATGCCGGTTTTAACGTCCTCCATCTCCACGAGGCGCGCCCCCAGAGCATGCAGCTCCAAGAGGACCCGGTCCAAATGCACTGCATCTTCGCCGGTGACGGTTATCTGCACGTAGCTGCTATCGTTTTTCTTCTGGCCTATCTGAAAGTTCTTAATCTCGAACTCGCCGCCCATATCCATGATCTTGTCCAGGACCCTTGTAAGGATCTGCGAGTCGATGAGATGGCCCTGCATCTCGATATCTGCAATTTCGCTCATAAGCTCTGGCCTTCTACCACATTTCTCCACCCAGGAGCGCCTGGGTTTTATCGTTTGTGCTCATGACAAGCTTTGTGATTCTTACCAGATAGCCGTCATCATCCGGCTCCGGCGGCTCGAATAAAGCTCGAATTCCGCTTCTGCGCAGGTGATACTCAAACTCCCTGGCCGTCTGCAGGCTTTTCACCCGGATCTGTACCTCCTGCACGATATTTTCGCCCCGCTGCGCTCTCTTTATGGTGTCGACCATCGGCAAAAGAATGCTCTCTCCCAAAGACAGGGCCCTCGCCTTTCTCTCCTCTTCCGACTCGTTCCACTCTACAGACTGAAAGCCCTCCCGCACGGCCCGGGAGACAAAGAAGTCCAGAGCATAGTCATTATAGTAGCGAAAAGCCACGGCCAGATCGCTGCAATTGGTGCTGGAGCTGGTGTACTTTAGCGGTGCCACAATATTTTCCGGGTCTTTCATGACCACGCCCTCTCGCCCCTGACGGCCAAGCTTGATAACGATCTGTTTGATCCTCTCTGCGGCGCTCTCCTTATGAAACTCACCCAAAAAAGCCGTGGCCTTCAGGCCGAACTCATCTGCCATTTCATGCGTCCTGTGCACGCCCAGAGTTCTCCGGCAGTTCTTTTCGGCTATATCAAAGAGATAGAAGTCAATGCTGTCCGTAGGATATATGTCCTTGGATACATAAGGGTTTTCCGGTCCCACCATCTCTCCGCACAGAACCCGCAGAGGGTGCTTTTCAAATACGGCATCCGGCACGATCCGGCGCGCCACTTCTGTGGAATAGGGACAGATAAACCCGCCTCTTGTGAGGGCCACCGTCTCTCCGTTTAAAGACAGGATGCGCACATTATGGCCGTTCATCTTCTCCTCAACTGCCACAAGATCAGAAAAATGCCTATCTATCGCCGCAGCAAGCATGAGGGGACGGCGGATCTTAGGATAGCCAAAAACGATCTCGCCGTTTTCAAAAACAACTGTCCCGGCCTCGATCCCCGAGGTCTCTTTGTCAAAACGGAGCAACCGAGGCTCGGGCCAGGCAGATTCTCTGATTACCGTCTCTTGAAGGCCTTGCAGCCTGCTCTGTGCAATCCCCAGTCTCTGTGCAACTCTTGCCAGATTCATCCGGTCCTCACCAGATAATCCAAGATGGACCGCCTGGTGATCATGCCCACTACCTCTTCTCTATGATTGAGAACGGGCAGGCCGCCTCTGTTCTCGGTAAGAATTATCTTCTTGACCTCGTCCAGAGGAGTATCGGCATAGACGTACTTCACATCATGAGTCATCACATCGGAGACCAGGATGTTGTAGATGCGCGTGTATTGCTTGCTGGCAGTATCGTTCAGATCCCGGAAGGCACGTAGAGACTTCGCCACATCTCTTTCGGATATTATGCCCACCAGCCGGCCACCCTCTACCACAGGAAGCCTTCCAACGCCTCTATCCAGCATCATGCGCCGAGCATGAACCAGCCGGTCATTGGGGTTGGAGGTGAGGGGAAAACGCATGGCGTCGGATGCCATACCGCTTACATTTACGGCCGCCAGTATCTCTCTAGGTCGAATCCAGCCCAGAACCTTCTCGCCATCCATAGCCGCCAGGACGCCGGTCTTCTGCAAGAGAACCGTGGCATCCTGCACATCCATATCAGGGAGTACCTTGATTACGGAGTCCATGGTGGCAGACGCCACATGCAGAGAGGAGGCAGGCATTCCCAGGGATTTTCGCGTTCCCAGAACGCGAGCAATCTGTCTCATGGTGATTATGCCGCCCATCTTGTCCTTGTTGGTGACAAGAAGCCTGCGCAGATCATGTTTCTCCATCAGATCCAGCGCATGGCCCAGTCTCTCCGATTTGTCGATGGTAACGGGCTCGCTCATGATGTCTTTTACCTGCATTACTTCCACCTCCCAACCTCTGTGATGATCTCATCGGCGGAGAAGTAGCCCACCACTTCATTATTGTCCATCACTGGCATGCCAATGATATTCTTCTCCACCAGGGTCTGGCTCGCCTGCACGGCCTTTATCTCCGAGCCGATTGTAAAAATGGGCGAGGTCATGATGTCCTCCGCCACAAAAGGCATCTGCTTTACATAGCGATACTGCTTTCTGCCGGCGGTGCTCTCTTTTCTGGTCATCTTGATGTTCTTGGTCTCCATCTCGTCCTTCGGCCCCATCATCTCAGAGAAGGTAAGACCGGAGCGGGTAACAATGCCCACCGGAGTCGTATTGTCCTCGTAGACCAGGGCGCGGCTCTGGCCTTGCACATTCATCTCTTCCAGGACGTGGCCGATGGTATGGTGGCGGTGCACACTGAGAACATTCTTGCTCATCATGTCGCCAACAGTCGCTTTGAGAT
>Ga0351929_1014_pt1 | contig 44525 bp, 34 predicted proteins | sample BONcelHT113001E9_FD_205825 | JGI IMG/M metagenome (GOLD analysis project Ga0351929, IMG submission 205825) | Enriched cells from coal bed in the Powder River Basin, Montana, United States - BONCAT cells T11 rep2 HSBNCT.T11.300.1.E9 ...
CCATCGTCGGTGTGGAACTGGATTGCGAGTTTCCCGCGTATATGGTCGATGAAAAACTGGGAGGGTGGACCCCGCGCACGATCGAATGGACGAATGCCACCCAGCTGCCAATCGGCACCAAGGTGACGCTTCGCGCCCGAACCAACAAGCCGTTGAAACGTGTCGATCTGTACAACGTCGAGTCCCAGGAAACCCGGCCATCGAATGATCTCGACGCGACGGACCGGCACCAGTTCGTATTTCCCGTCGGCCGCTTGAATTCCAACCTCAATTTGGACGTCACGCTGTTTGACGAGGATGACGTCGTCACCGAACGGCCTTACCGCATCTTCCTGACCGCGGTCCCGGACGAGGCGCCGCGGGTCGACGTGCGGCTTCGAGGAATCGGCACCGCCGTGACGCCGGATGTGATGATCCCCGCCAAGGGCAAGATCGGGGACGACTACGGCGTAGACCGATCGTGGTTCGATGCGATCATCACCCGCGCGACGGTGGCGGAGAACCAGGAGAAAGAGCAGCCGTTGAAACACGTGTTCTCGTTGGGCAAGGGCGGCGAGGTGGACGCTGTGCTGGATTTCCGCCAGCTGCGGTCCCAGGCGAACTCGATCGAATTAGTGCCAAAGGACAAGCTGTCCCTAGCGATTCGCGCGGCCGACAAGTACGACTTGGACGGGGGGGAACCGAACGTGGGCAGCGGCGACCGGTACCAGCTGGACGTCGTCACGGCCGAGGCGTTGCTGACGATGCTCGAAGCTCGCGAGATCGGGCTTCGTCGGCGGCTCGAACAAATCGTTCAGGAAATGACTCAGGCCCGCGATTTCCTGGTTCGCGTCCAATCCCCGGCAGTGTCTCGCAGCTCCGAACCCGGCGAGGCGGATCGGTCGGGAAGCGAACCGGGCGACGACAAACCCGTCGACGAGCAGAAGGCTGCCGAACGAGCCCAGTCGCTACGGGTGCTTCGCGTCCAGCAGGCCCTGCAGCAAACTCGCAAATCGGCGCAAGAGCTGCTAGGAGTCGCCGCCGGGTTCCACGACATCCGCGAGGAATTGACCAACAATCGGGTGGATACCGAAGATCGCAAAACGCGTCTCAAGGAATTGATCGCCGATCCCCTGCAGGCGATCGGCGAGACGATGTTTCCCGAGCTGGAGCGTCGCGAGCAGGTTCTGGAAAAGCTGTTGTTGGACGATTTGAATACGAAACGTTACGATTCGGGTAGGGGACAGTCCGAAGCTGCGGCGGCGATCCGCCAGGCGAACGACATCCTGGCCGAATTGGATGGGATCTTGCAGCAGATGCTGGACTTGGAGACCTTTAACGAGCTTCTCGATATCGTCCGCCAGTTAATTGGCGAGCAGGAGCGGGTTTTGGGCGAGACGCAGAAGACGCATAACCAGATGCAGAGGAATCTGCTTCGGGATTTGGAATAGATCCCCGGAAGGCGAATCCGATGAGCATGAAGACAAATCGACGGCGGCTTACTGCGATCGCCTGCGTCTGCCTGGCTTGGACGGCGTCCGCCTGGTCCGCCGAGGGGACGCCCGCCGGGGAGGCGCCCGCCGGGGCCGATGCCCAGCAAGCGGCTGCGCCGGCGGCTCGACAGCTGGCGATTCACCAAGGCGCGATCGCCGACAAGTACACCAAGCTGGAAAAGCTGTTGGAGGACATGGCACGCATCGAGGCGGTCACCGATCCGCGCCGCGCGGCGCTGCTGATGAAGGCGCTGGAACTGTCGAAAGAGAATCTGACGGGCGTCAAGTTGGATCGATGCGTCAAGTCCCTGGAGCAGTTTGACGCCAAGAACAGGGCGGAACGCGAGGGCTTGCTGGGATTACAGCGCGAGACGCATCAGGACATGAAGACGTTGCTCGAATTGCTGTTGAGCGAGAACCGCTCCGACCGCCTGAAGCGCGAGCAGGATCGGATCCGCGAGTACATCAAAGAAGTCGAACGCATCCTGCGGCTGCAGAAGAGCGTCCAGGGCCGCACCGAAGGCGGTGGCGAGCTGGACGAGATGGCCAAGGACCAAGACAAGATCGCCGAGCGCACCGACGAATTGGCCAAGCAGATCCGCGACAACGAAGAAGGCGGCTCGCAGCAACAGGAGCAATCCGGCGCGGAAGGTCAGACGCAGGGCCAAGGCCAGCAGCCGGGCCGGGAACAAGATCAAGCACAACCCAAGCCGGACGAGCCGCCCCAAGACGCGCCGCCCCAAGACGACGGTCAATCCCAAGACGACGGCCAGGCCAAAGGCAAGGACTCGGCGGAATCGCCGCCGAAAGGAAAGCTGGACGGCCAGGGCCCGCCACAGGGACAAAAACAGGAACCGGGCGCCGGGAAAGAGCTGGGACAAAAGAAAGATCCCAGCCAAGGCGACAGCCAGGGGAAGTCGGGCCCGAGCAAAGATCCGCCGAGTGAGGGTCAAGGCCAGCAAGATCAGGGAGAAGCTCAGCCGCAAGACCAGCAAGAGCAAGACGGCTCGCCGCCGCAGGACGAGGACAACCCGGCAAGAAAGCGTCTGGAAGCCGCTCGCCAACGGATGCGCGAGGCACAGAAGAAACTGGAAGAGGCCCAACGCCAAGAAGCCGTCGCGGAACAAGAGAAGGCCAAGGAGGAACTGGAAAGAGCCAAGGCCGAATTGGAGCGAATCTTGCGGCAGATGCGCGAGGAGGAAGTCGAGCGTGTGTTGGCGCTGCTTGAAAGCCGCTTTCGCAAGATGCTGGAAATCCAGGTGCGCATCTACGAAGACACGGTGCGGCTGGGAAATATCTCCGAAGCGGAACGTGATCTCAAGGTCCCGATCCCCGCCGGCAAACTGGCGATCGACCAGCGCAAGCTGGTGGTCGAAGCGGACAAAGCGCTGAATCTGTTGCTGGAAGAAGGTTCGTCCGTCGCTTTTCCCGAAACGGTCACCCAGATGCGCGAGGATATGCAGCAGGTCGCAGATCGGCTGGACGCGGCCAAAGTCGAGGAGATCACGCAGGGCATCGAGCAGGACATTATCGCCGCCCTGCAGGAGATGATCGAAGCGTTGCAGAAAGCCCAAAAGGACCTGGAAAAACAACAGCAGCAGCAACAGCAAGCCCAGCCCGGCCAAGGGCAGGATATGCCGCTGGTCGATGCCATTGGAGAACTGAAGATGATCCGGGCCTTGCAGATGCGCGTCAACATGCGGACGCAACGTTACGCCCGCCTGCTGGACGACATCGAGGATCCGGTCGGGCAAGCGACCGACAGGGACCTGCGCGAGGCCCTGACAAAGCTGGCCGAACGTCAGGAGACGATCTACCGCCTGACCCGTGACATCGTGTTGGGCAAGAACAAATAGTCTTGGAGTACGGCGATGTATCGCCGTTTTGAACGAGCCATGAACGGGATCCATCGACGGTCTTCCAGCGCGAAAACGCTTGCTCGCAGTGCCGTCTTCAGGCGGTATTACAAGCCATCCGCCGGTTTCAGACCGCCTGAAAGCGGCACGACGAACACAAGGGTTTTGCTCACCTTGACCGGCGTTGCCTTTGCCCTCCTGGCCCTCGTCTCGCCCTTACGATCCGAGGACGAACTCCAAAAGCGAGCCACCTGGCAGCTGCCCGCGCCGGCCGAGGTCAAGGCCGCCATCGAACCGTGGCTCGCCACGCAGAAGCTCGACACCGCCACCCAGAGCCAACTCGACGCCCTCTGGGCCGAGGATCCGTTGCCCGCGGTCGGCGCGGACCTGCTCGATCGTCTGGCGGAGACCATCGCCTTGGCCGATCCGGCCACGCGCGAACTGGTCGCGATGTGCCGCGGCAGTTCGCCGCCGCTGGTGCCGCCCTCGTTCGACGTCCTGCAAGACGCCGCCCGAGCACCGCTGGTCCGGAACAACCTGCGGCTGTTGCTGGGCCGCTGGCTGGCGCAGCATGCCATGTACGACGAGGCGCTGGAACAGCTCCACGAATTGCAGCCCGCCGAGGTCGTCGATCCTGCCTCGCTGCTGTTCTTTCGGGCGGTCTGCCACCATCGACTGCTGCACAAAGAACCCTGCCTGACGGCGCTGTCCCAGCTGATGGAAAACCAAGGCAAAATCCCCCGGCGATTCGAGGTGCTCGCCGAGTTGATGGAGGCGGATCTGAAGCCGCTGAAGACGGATTCGCTGGACGAGATCGCCCGGCTGATGGATGATGTCGAGCGGCGGCTGGGATTGGGCCGAGCCGGTAAACGAGTCCGCACGCAGGAAGACGATGTCATCGCCAAGCTGGACAAGATGATCGAGGAGCTGGAGAAGCAGGCTCAACAGCAGCAAGCCTCGGCCAGCAGTCAGGGCGGCCAGCAGGCTCCGCAGCCGATGCAGGACAGCCAACCCGGCGGCGGTTCCGGGCCGGGCGAAGTGGACCAACGTCGCACGGGCGTCCAGTCCGGCTGGGGCAATCTGCCGCCCAAGCAGCGCGAGGAGGCTCTGCAGCAGATCAGCAAAGGGTTGCCGTCGCACTATCGTGACGTGATCGAAGAGTATTTTCGCAAGATGGCTCGCGAAGGCGGGAGTTGATCGATACCATGCATACCTTGTTCTTGACCAGTCTGATCGTCCTGAGCGCCGTCCCGGTCGAAGTCCGTCCGTTGTCCGGACCGTCAATCCGCGGCGATCTCGTCGAATTCTCCCCCGAAGCCGTGGTCCTTCAAACCGCGGGCGGGACGCAGCGTTTCGACGTCGCCGGTCTGTGGGAAATGTCGGCCACCGACGCCGCCCAACCGGCGGATCGGCCGGTGACGGTCTGGATCGAACTGATCGACGGTTCGCTGATTCGAGGCAACAGCTATACGACGACGGCGGGGCTGGCGACCGTCCATACCACCAGCGGTCGGCCGTTGGCAATTCGCACGGCGGTGATCCACGCGGTGCGGTTCCGCGACTATGCATCCGCCCCGCAGATGGGCGACCGATGGCGGCAACTTGCTGCGGGCCAAGCCAGCGGCGACTCGCTGGTCGTCCGGCGCGGTGACCGCCTCGACCAACTGACCGGCGCCATCCGCGATGTGACGGACGAAGCCGTGCAGTTTGAGTCCGACGGCGAGATCATCCAGGCCAAGCGCGGCAAGCTGGAGGGGCTGGTGTACTATCATCCGGCTGCGGGCGAACTGGCCCCGCGTTCGGCGCTGGTCACCGAAGGCTCCGGGACGCAGTGGAGCGTTCGGTCGCTGCGCGCCGCCGACGGCCGCTTGGAACTGGTCTCCGTCGCCGGAGTGCCGGTGTCGCTGCCCCTGGCCGAATTGGCGCGGATTGATTTTTCCAGCGGTAACAGCTCGTGGCTCGACGACTTGGAGCCCGAGTCCACCCAGTGGCGTCCCTTTATCGACACCCGCTTGCCCGGCGATCTGCTGACTCGGCGATTTGAACCGCGCGGCCCCTCGTCGCCGGGGGGGCAACCGCTGCTGTTGGCCGGCCAGGCCCATGATCGCGGCTTGCGTGTCCACAGCCGCACCGAATTGGTCTACCGGCTGACCGGCGAGTTTCGTCAATTTCAGGCGTTGGTCGGTATCGACGACCGCGTCCGGCCGGCCGGAGATGTACGGCTGGTGATCAGCGGCGACGACCGCGAGTTGTTCAACGAGACGATCACCGGCAGCGACGAGCCGTTGCCGCTGGCAATCGACATCACCGGGGTCCGGCGGTTGCGAATCCTGGTTGACTTTGGCGCACAACTTGACATCGCCGACTGGCTCAACCTGTGCGACGCGAGGGTCACAAAATGAGGGTGATGTTTTGGCGAGCGGCGACTTGTCGCCGCTTTCGATTCCCGACGCGGCGCGACGGCGGCGACCAAAGGTTCGTGGTACCGGCTTGGGGCGGTTCCCCTCGCTTGCCGTCAGCGCCGATAAGCGCAGCGCCAAAGCGGCGCCAGGTCGCCGCACTTCAAAGCGTCCACGCTTCGGTGCTGCGTTTCTGCGCCGGCATCGCGTTCCTTCTATTCGCCGCGGTCTCGATTCCCGCCGCGGCGGCGGCTCCGGTCCCCGACGCGGTGTTGCAGGCTGAACAGCAGCGGATCGCCGCCGTGGCGCGGGCGATCCCAGCGGCTGTCGCCGTGTTTGCCAACGACGGCCAGGGCGGCGGCTCGGGCGTCGTGATCACGCCCGACGGTTACGCCCTGTCCAACTTTCACGTCACCAAGCCGGCCGGCGATTACATGCAATGTGGCATGGCTGACGGAAATCTGTACGACGCCGTCATCGTCGGCTTGGACCCGACGGGCGACGTGGCGCTGATCAAGCTGCTGGGTCGCGAAGATTTTCCCTGCGCGGAAATGGGCGACAGCGACCAGGTGCGGGTGGGCGATTGGTGCTTTGCCGTCGGCAATCCGTTCCTACTGGCGACCGACTTTCAGCCGACCGTGACGTACGGCCTGGTCTCGGGCGTCAACCGCTATCAGTACCCCGCGGGCACCCTGCTGGAATATGCCGACTGCATCCAGACCGACGCTTCGATCAACCCCGGCAATTCCGGCGGACCGCTGTTCGATGCCGCCGGCCGACTGATCGGGATCAACGGCCGCGGTTCGTTCGAGAAACGCGGACGCGTCAACGTGGGCGTCGGGTATGCCATCTCGATCAACCAAATCAAGCACTTCCTCGGCTATCTGCACAGCGGCCGGATCGTCGATCACGCCACGCTGGGCGCGACCGTTGCTCGTGACGAGGACGGCCGAATTATCGTCACGGACATCCTGCCGACGTCTGATGCCTATCGCCGTGGACTGCGCTATGGTGACGAGTTGCTGTCCTTTGCCGGCCGCCCGATCACGACCGTCAACGGGTTCAAGAACGCCCTGGGCATCTTCCCCAAAGGCTGGCGCGTGCCGCTCAGTTATCGCCGCCAAGGCGAGCGCCGCGACGTGAATGTGCGGCTGATGGGCGTGCATACGGACGACGAGTTGCTGCGCAAGGCCGAAGGAGCGTTGCCGGTCGAAGAGCCGCCCATGCCCAAGCCGTCCCCCCAGGAAGAGCCGCCGCCGGACGGCGCTCAACCGCCGGAGAAAGCGGAGAGGAAGCCGGGCAAGATCGCGCCAAAGATTCAACCCAAGCCGCCGCGGATCATGCCCCAGGATCGCGCGCACGGTCAGCAGGCGCCGCCAAAACATGTCGAACCGTGGATCGCCAAACGGCCGGGCTATGCCAACTATCACTTCAACGAGCGAAACCGTGACCGCGTCTGGAACGCGCTGTTGGCCCACGGTGATTTCTCGGGGCTCCGTGGAGCTTGGAAGTTGGCCGGCGCCGATGCAGCAGGCAACAAGATCGAAATCGAACTGGACGGCGCGAAGGCCAGCGGACGTTTCGGCACCAGGCCCGCGACCGTCGATCTGGCCCGCGACTTGGACAGCCAGTTGGCCCCGGACGGCAGCGGCGGCTTGCTGGTGGCCTTGCACCTGTGGCAGCGTCTGCTGCGGTTAGGTCCCAAGCAGTTCGGCGACGTGTACTATTTGGGCACCGCTCCCGTACCGGACCGGCCCGGACTGGCCGACGTGCTGGTCGCAACGCACAACGTGGTCGAAGCTCGATTCCTGTTCGATCCCCCGACGGGACGCCTGATCGGCATGGAGCTGTTCCCGGACGCTCAGGTCGATCCGTGCGAAGTGACCTTCGAGGATTTCCGCGCCGTGGATGGCCGCCAAGTGCCCCATGGGTTCCTGGTCCGCTACGGCGATACGGTGTATGCTCGAATCCAATGGGAATCCGTCGAAATGGCTGCAGAGATGCGATGAAAACCATGCCGTTCATGAACACCGTGCGATCTCGACGACTCCGCAACCCGCGTTCGACGACCGCGTTCGTGGCGTGCGCCACGCTCCTGCTCGCCTTCCTGCCCGCCCTCCTGCCCGCCACGGGTTTTGCCGCCCAAGCGACCTTTGTCGACGTCGTCACCTCGGTCCAGCCCAAGGTGGTCAAGATCTACGGCGCCGGCGGCCTGCGGGGGCTGGAAGCCTATCAAAGCGGCTTCTTGATTTCCCCGAGCGGTCACGTGCTGACGGCGTGGAGTTACGTGTTGGACACCGACTACGTTACGGTCACATTAGATGACGGCCGCCGGTTCCCGGGCCAGTTGCTCGGCGCGGACCCCCGCCGCGAGATCGCCGTGTTGAAGATCGCCGCCGACGACTTGCCCTATTTCCGCCTGAGCGATGCGGCTGAACTGGCCGTCGGCGATCGGGTCTTGGCCTTCAGCAATCTGTTCGGCGTCGCGATTGGAGACGAGGATGCCAGCGTGTTGCAGGGCTGGGTGTCGGCCAAGACCCGGTTGGAGGCTCGCCGTGGGGCCTTTGAGACGCCCTACGACGGACCCATCTATGTGGTCGATGCGATGACGAACAATCCCGGCTCGGCCGGGGGCGTGTTGACCGATCGTCAAGGCCAGCTGGCCGGAATCCTGGGAAAAGAGCTGCGCAACGCGTTGAACAACACCTGGCTGAACTATGCAATTCCCGCGGCCGAGTTGGTCACGCCGGTCGACGACATCCTGGCGGGCAAGACCCTGCCGCGGCGGGTCGACGAGTCGGTCAAGCGACCGGCCGAACCGTGGACATTACAACGCGCGGGCCTGCGGCTGATTCCTCGGGTGCTGGCCAGGACGCCGCCGTTTATCGACGCCGTCGTGGCCGATTCGCCGGCCGCCCGGGCCGGGTTTCAGCCGGACGATTTGATCCTGTTCATCAACAACGGTGTGGTGGCCTCGCGGGAAAGCGTCGTCGAAACCCTGTCGCTGATCGACCACATCGATCCGGTTCGCGTGACCGTCCAACGCGGCCGGCAGTTGGTCGAAATCGCGCTGACGACGAACGAATGAGAGGCCGTCCAACAAGACCCCCATGCTCCAGCCCCAGCAGCCCATGACAAATCGCCCACGAACTCGCATTCGTTTGCTCTCTCTGCCCTCAACCATCCTGCTGGCAACACTCCTCGCGCTGCCGTCGCTCGCCGCCGCGCAGGACGACCTGGCCGCGCTCGAAGAGCAGGCGGTCAAGGCGGCCGTCGCGCGCATCGCGCCGTCGGTGTTACGGATCGAGACGATCGGCGGACTGGAACGCGTCGACCGGATGCTCGTCGGCACCGGAGCGACCACCGGCTTGGCCGTCTCGGCCGACGGCTACGTGATTTCCAGCGCCTTCAATTTCATTCAAAAGCCGGCGGCCATCCTGGTGACGTTGCCCAGCGGCAAACGGGCTTCGGCCGAGATCATCGCCCGCGATCGCAGCCGCATGCTGGTGCTGCTGAAGGTCGCGACCGACGAGCCGCTGGTGGTTCCCGCGGCCGTGCCGCGCGACCAGATGGCGGTCGGCCAATGGACGATTGCGGTGGGCCGCACCTTCGAGCAGGACGAGCCGAACGTCTCGGTGGGCATCCTGAGCGCCACCAGCCGCATCTGGGGCAAAGCGATTCAGACGGACGCCAAGATCTCGCCCGGCAATTACGGCGGCCCGTTGGTCGATATACGCGGCCGCGTCCTGGGCGTGCTGGTGCCGTTGTCGCCGCAGCAGCAGGACGAAGTAGCCGGCGCCGAATGGTACGATTCGGGCATCGGCTTTGCCGTGCCGCTGGCCGAAGTGCTGCCACACTTGGACACGCTGAAACGGGGCGACGAATTACACCCCGCCCTGTTGGGCATCACCCTCAAGGGCAACGACATCTACTCCGATCCGCCGGAAATCGTCGCCTGTCAGCCCAAGTCGCCAGCGCGCCTAGCCGGGCTGCAAGCCGGGGACGTGATCGTCGAAGTGGACGGGACCAAGATCGTCCGCCAGTCGCAACTGCGCCACGCCCTGGGACCGCGTTACGCCGGCGATCGCGTGAAGCTGGCCGTCACGCGCGGCGACCAGCGCGTGGAATTGAGCGTCGAATTGGCCGCCAAGCTGGAGCCTTACGAGAACCCGTTCCTCGGCCTGCTGCCCGATCGCAGCCCCACCGACAAACCGGGCGTGACCGTGCGTTACGTGTATCCCGGCAGTCCCGCGGCGAATGCCGGCATCGCCGCCCAAGACCGTTTGGTGCGTCTGGCAGACAAACCGGTGACCGACGTGGCCTCGGTCTGGGACATCCTCGGCAATTACGAGCCCAAGCAGCAGGTCAAACTGGTATTCGAGCGCGGATCCGCCACGCAGGAATTCGAGCTGGAACTAGCCCGCTTGCCGACCGCGATCCCGGAAAAACTGCCCGCCGCTCGCAAGCCTGTCGAGGCGGCGGCGGGCGAGCAGCCACCGGTTGGCGAAGTGAATCTCAAGCTGCCGGAAGAGACGAACGAGTGCTTGGCGTACGTGCCGGATGACTATCACCCGGAGGTCGCCTACGGCATCGTGCTGTGGCTGCACGAGCCCGGCGGCTTCGACCGCGGCAAGTTGCTAAGCGCGTGGAAAGACCATTGCCGCGCTAACGACCTGATCCTACTGGCTCCCCAGGCGGCTGATCCCAGCCGCTGGCTGCCCACGGAGGTCGACTTTGTCCGCAAGACCATGGACGAGGTAATTTCGAGGTACCGAGTCGATCGCACGCGGATCATCGCCTGTGGACACCAAGCGGGCGGCGCGATGGCCGCCCTGACCGCCTTTTCACACCGCGGTCTGATCCGCGGCCTGGCCGTCACCGACACCGCCTTGCCGGGACGGCTGCAAGTGCCCGCCAACGACCCGATCGAGCGTCTGGCCCTGTTCATCAGCGTGGCCGAAGGATCCGACGCCGCCCAGCGAGTCCAGGAGCAGGTGTCGCGACTGCAGGTGATGAAGTATCCCGTCATCCTCCGCAAGCAGTCCGGCGATCCGCGCCCGCTGAACGATGCCGAGCGAGCGGAACTGGTCCGCTGGATTGATACGCTGGACCGGCTGTAGCTGCAAGGCATTGACGTCGGAGACAGGCTCCGCCGCTCGCGTCGTTTCGTAACGTCTGGCTCTTCCGCCGAGCACGGACGACCGACGCCGACGATCGAAGATAAGATGCCACCGGCTGGCCGGTGGCAGGATCGTCTTGCCCCTGGTATTTCAGAACGGCAAGTACTCGATTCGATTCATCCATTCATCAGCCTCCGACGCTTTTACGACCAGCTCCAGGTCCTCGACGTACTGGCCGATGGTGCCACGAAGCTGATGGCCGAACAGCAAGCCGGCGAACGGCCGACCGTTCCGTTGCCACTCCTCCGCCAGGGCCCGAAAACGAATGTCCTGCGTGAACAACACGCGCCGCATTTCGAAGGCGTGTTGCAGCAAATCTTCGTCGCTCCGCTGCTGCCAGCCGTCTGCGATCGCCGTCAGGACGTCCACCTGCCGCCGTCGGAGCTGTTCCGCAATCGCACCGGGAACATGGACGTCCAAGTACAACGCGACGCCCATTCACCGCACTCCCTTGGCTCGCAGTCTGTGGAACAACGGGGACCGCGGGCCGGCCATCTGGAGGTCATCCAGTTGTTGAAGTTCGTTCTGGATGTCCCGCTCGATCTCCGCCTCGTTGTCATAGAAGTAGGCCATCGCGGCGTGAGCCTCCGCGAGGCGAAGGTGCGCGTGCTGGCGGCACATCTCGTCGGGAGACCAGCCGTGAGCCAAGTAGTCCATAACGATCTGGGCGACGCGGACGCGGCGGAGTCGCTTCAGCCGAGCTGGCTCGCCCGGCGGTTTTTCGATGTGGGGATAGGCAACTGCCAAGGTCATGAGTCCGGGCCTCTTGGTTATCTCGCGAACGTGATTCACACGTTCGAGCATCGGTGATATTCTACGCCGTCATCCCCGCTCATGCCAGATCATTGGGGCAATTCAACGAATTCAACGGGCCAGGTCTGATCTCATTCAGAAGCCTGCGGCCATCCTGGTGACTTTGCCCAGCGGCCAACGGGCTTCGGCCGAGAAGATTCTGGCATAAACCGCTTTCGGGCGTCTTCGCTCGTGGTAGAATGGCCCTTGGCCATGCTCCGGTTTGTGCGGCGGTCGCACGAAGAACCGCGAGCGCCGCAATCCTCCAGTGTCTCGGGCTGCAGGAGGCCCGCCTAATACCATGCGCAATTCCATCAACCGACGACAAGTTCTCCAAGCCGGCGCCGTGGCGTCAGCCTCTTTCCTGATCGGTCCCGCATCCATGGCCCGCACCTATGCGGCCAACGAGAAGATCCGCTTTGCCCTGATCGGCATCGGCGGCATGGGCGGCAAGGGCGTGAGTGTGGCCTTCGACGAGCAGATCGTGGCAGCGGCCGACGTGGATACGAACCACGCCGGCGGCTCGATGAAGAAGATCAAGGACAAGTTCGCCGAGGCGAAGATCTACAGCGACTATCGCCGGCTGTTCGACGAGCAGAAACAGTTGGACGCCGTGTGGGTGGCCACGCCCGATCACCACCACTTCCCCGCCACCGTCCGCGCCCTCGAAGCCGGGCTGGCCGTCTACTGCGAGAAGCCGCTGTGCCACGACATTTACGAGGCCCGCAAACTGCGAGAGCTGGCCCAAGCCAAGCAGGTGGCCACGCAGATGGGCCACCAAGGCCACTCCGGCGAGCACGTACGACTGTTGTGCGAGTGGATCTGGCAGGGCAGCCTCGGCGATGTGACCGAGGCCCATATTCGTCCGCCTTTCAATCAGATGGACTACGGCTCGCGCACGGCAGGCCAGCCGATTCCCGTGCCGCCCAGCCTCGATTGGGACTTGTGGCAAGGCCCGGTCAAGGCGCGGGAGTTCCGCAGCGGCATCCATCCGGGCACCTGGCGCGGGTGGCTGGACTACGGCACGGGCTTGTTGGGCGACTGGTTCTGCCACAACGCCGACGGCGCGGTCTGGGCGCTGAAACTGTACGAGGCCGACACGTGCGAGGTGGAATGCGAGGGCGAGGATCCGAACGAGACGAACTGGCCGCACGGCGTCCGCGTCTCCTGGAAGTTTCCCCAACGCGGCGACATGGTCCCGTGCATCATGCGATGGAGTTCGGGGACGTACAACGACCATCCGATGCCGCCGACCGTCGATGCCGAGCGGGTGGCTGCGGTCGCCAAGCATCCCAGCGCCTATTTCGGCACCAAGGGCACGGCCGTCTCCGGTTGGTGGATGAACGACACGCGGCTGTTTCCGGAGAGTTTCATGCAGCAAGTGGGCAAGCCTCAGCCCGTCCTGCCGCGCGTCAAGGGAGGCCACGAGGGCGATTTCCTCAACGCCATCCGCACCGGCGGCCGCTCCTCGGCCGACTTCGACTACTCCGCGCGACTCACCGAAATCATGCTGGTCGGCAACGTGGCCTTGCTGGTCCGCGAGAAGCTGACCTACGACTTCCGCACCGGCAGATTCACCAACAGCGACCGAGCCAACGCCCTGTTGAAACGCGACCCGCGGCCGGGCTGGGAATTCGGCTACGCCTGACGATGAAATTCCTCGCTTCCCTGTTATTCCTCGCGACCTCAACCGTTGCCCTGGGCGGCGACGTTGCCCAGGAATCCCAACCGAATATACTGGTCATTCTTGCCGATGATCTGGGGTACTCGGATCTGGGCTGCTACGGCGGAGAGATCCGTACGCCGAACATCGACGCCCTGGCCCGCCGCGGCGTGCGGTTCACGCAACTGTACAACTCCGCGCGGTGCTGTCCCAGCCGCGCGTCGCTGATGACCGGACTGTATCCGTCGCAGGCGGGCATCGGGGACTTTACGACCGCAAGGCCGAGTCCGAATCGCGGGCCGGGGTATCTCGGGCGATTGACCGAGCGGTGCGTGACGCTGGCCGAAGTGCTGAAGCCCGCGGGGTACGGTTGCTACTACGTGGGCAAGTGGCACATGCACGAGGAGACCGGGCCGATCCGACGCGGCTTCGATGAATTCTACGGCTACACGCGCGACCATTCGCACGATCAGTATGACGCCGATTACTATATCCGACTGCCCGAGGGACGCGGCAAGGAGATCGCACCGCCGGCGAGCGAGTTCTACGCAACCGATGTGTTCAACCAGTACGCCGTCGAGTTCATTCGCCAGGGGCAAGCCCGTGATAAACCGTGGTTCCTGTTCCTGGGCCATTCGTCGCCGCATTTCCCGATCCAGGCGCCGGCCGAGCGGGCGGACAAGTACGAGGCGACCTATCTCCGCGGCTGGGATGTGCTGCGCGACGAGCGGTTTGAGCGCATGAAGCAGATCGGACTGATCGACGGCCAGCATTGGAAGCGGACTCCGCGATCACTGGTGCCGATGGACCGCGACGACATCGCCAACGGCTTTCCGGGACAACCCAATCCAGCTTGGGATTCGCTCGACGAAGATCGTCAGCGCGATCTGGCCCGCCGGATGGCCGTGTACGCGGCGATGGTCGAGACGCTGGATCAAGGCGTCGGGCACATCGTCCAGCATTTGCAGGCCGCGGGCGACCTGGACAACACGCTGATCCTGTTCCTCAGCGACAACGGCGCGTGTTACGAATGGGGGCCGTTCGGATTTGACGGCGAGTCCCGGCGCGGCACGACGACGTTGCACACCGGCGACGACATCCGGCGTATCGGCGGTCCCGGAACGTATCCGTCCTACGGCAGTGCCTGGGCGAATCTGGGAAACACCCCCTTTCGGCTCTACAAGCACTTTACGCACGAAGGCGGCATCAGCACTCCGTTCATCGCGCACTGGCCGCAGGGGATCGGCACGCCGGATCGCTGGATTCGCCAGCCGGCGCATGTCATGGACCTGATGCCGACCCTGATCCAGGCTGCACGCGCCCGTTATCCCGTTGCCTTCGGCGGCCATACCATCCCGCCGCTGGAAGGCACCAGCCTGCTGCCTGCGATGCGCGGCGATCGCTTGCCCGAACGCGACCTCGGTTTCGATCACCAAGGCGCCCGCGCGTATCGCCAAGGCGACTGGAAACTCGTTTGGTCCAAACGTATGCCGCACGAAATCCAGTGGGAGTTATACAACCTGGCCGAGGACCGCTGCGAAACCAACGACCTGGCAGAGGAGCATCCTGATCGCGTACAAGCCATGGCGTCCGAGTGGGAGCAGTGGGCGCGACGTGTCCACGTGATCTACGACGGCCCGGCGGTCGGAGACACGGGCATGAAGGCCCAAGCCGCCACGTCGCCGGTGATCGCCCAGCGGACGATAACCGTCACGGGCACCGTGGCACGCCAGTCGGCCAACGGCGTGATTGTCGCCCAAGGCGGGCGGGAGCAGGGCTATGCCATTCATCTGCGAGACGATAAACTAGCCTTGGATGTGCGGGTCGACGGCCAAGTCACTCGAATCATCAGCGAGGATTCCGTGCCTGCCGCGTTTCGCTTCCAGGCGGAGCTGAACGAACAGCACATGCTCCTCCGCGTCGACGGTCGCGAGTTGGCTCGAGGCCCATCCCCCGGTCTGATTCCCGTCCAGCCGAAGGACGCCCAGAGCATTGGCCGGGATGACCTGACCGCGGCCGGTGATTACGAACCGCCCAATCCGTTGCAGGGCCAGGTGACGGATTTACGTGTCGAGACGACAACGCCCGGATCGACGAACTAGCGCTGCAGACGCATGGCGACTGGCAATCGCCTGACGGAGTCCGACGAAATCTCATTCAACAAGGTGCCCCCCCATGAACCACACACGAAAACTCCCTGCTTTGATGCTGCCATCTTTGACTTGCGCCGCCTGTCTCCTGATGTTGATGTCTGCGGGCGTTTCCGCTCAGGAGATCGTCGATCAATGGCGATACACGTTGCAGGCCCCCGGGGAGAAATGGTCCCAGGCGGACTTTGACGACTCGCACTGGACCGAAGGCTTTGGCGGGTTTGGGACGCGCGACACTCCGGGGGCTCGCGTGGGAACCAACTGGACCACGAATAACATCTGGTTGCGAAAGGCGTTCACGCTGGACACAATCCCCGCGAAACCGGCGCTGCTGATCCACCACGATGAAGACGCGCGAGTGTTGATCAACGGTCAGGCCACGGCCGACCTGAAAGGGTTCACGCAGGAATACAACGTTGTGCCCATCGCCGCCGAAAAACTCGCCGCGTTGCGCGTGGGGAAGAACGTCCTGGCGGTGCATTGCCGCCAGACGCGAGGCGGGCAGTTTATCGATGTGCATGTGATCGACGCGGACCGCGTGCCGCAGTTGCCGGCGGCCAAACGAAATACGAAGCCGTTTCAGTCCGAATTGATCACCCCGTGGGGCGCGCAGGTCACGCCCGAAAATGCCTGGACCGAGTACCCTCGCCCACAGCTGGTGCGGGCGGATTGGGAGAACCTGAACGGATCCTGGGACTATGCCATCACCGCCGTGGACCAGGATACACCGCCCCAGGAATGGTCTGGCAAGATTCTCGTTCCCTACTGCCTGGAATCGAAACTCGGCGGCGTACAGCGATTGCTGGAGGCCACGGAAGCCCTCTGGTATCGGCGGGTTTTCCAAGCGGAGCCTGCGACCGACCAGCGCACGCTGCTGAACTTTGAGGCGGTCGATTACCGCTGTCAGATCTTCGTCAACGGCCAGTCGGTCGGCGCGCATCAAGGCGGCAACACGCCGTTCTCGTGCGACATCAGCGCCGCCATCCGCCAGGGCGAAAACGAACTGCTGGTCCGAGTCGAAGACGAAACGGAAGCGTGGCAGCTGCGCGGCAAGCAGACACTGAACGCCCGCGGGATCTGGTACACACAGGTCTCGGGGATCTGGCAGACCGTTTGGCTGGAGCGGGTTGCGTCGACCTTTATCGAAGATCTGAAGATCGCCACCGACGCGAAAACCGGAACGATCACCGTTCGCCCGCTGGTCGACGGCGCGAGCGGCGCGGGCAGCGTCAGAATCGTTGTCAAGGATGGCGACGTACAAGTCGCGGCAGCTTCCAGCCATCGCGATGACGACAACAACACCACGGCGGCTACAAGCCACCGCTACCAGCCGGTTTCGCTGGCGATCCAAGACGCCAAACTCTGGTCGCCCGACTCGCCGCACTTGTACGGTCTGGAAGTCACGCTGCTGGGTGCCAACGGAGAAGTCTTGGATCAGGTCACGTCGTATGCGGGCATCCGCTCGGTGGGCAAGATTCGCGACGAAGCAGGCCACTGGCGGATGACGCTGAACGGAAAAACGATCTTTCACTGGGGACCGCTCGACCAGGGCTGGTGGCCCGACGGGCTGCTGACGCCGCCGTCCGACGAAGCCATGTTGTTCGACATCGAATTCTTGAAGGCGGCCGGCTTCAACATGATCCGCAAGCACATCAAAGTGGAACCGCGGCGTTACTACTATCACTGCGATCGGCTCGGCATGATGGTTTGGCAGGACCATGTCAGCGGCGGCCAGAGCCCGAAATGGACGCGGCTGCTGCCGAATCCGCAAGACGCCTCATGGCCGGACGCGGAACATGCTCAGTTCATGCTCGAACTCGAGCGGATGATCAACTCGCTGGAAAACCACCCCTCGATCACCGTCTGGGTGCCGTTCAACGAAGCCTGGGGCCAGCACCGCACGATGGACGTTGGCCAATGGGTTGTGAAACGGGACGCGACGCGATTGGTGAACATCGCCAGCGGGGGCAACTTCTGGCCGGTGGGGGATATCGTGGACGCTCACCAATACCCGCATCCGGGGTTTCCCTTTGACCAGGGGGAGGGCGGCCGCTTCGACGCTTATATCAAGGTGATGGGCGAGTTCGGCGGCCACGGCTACCCGGTCAACGGCCATCTCTGGGATGCCAACCGGGACAACTGGGGCTATGGCGGATTGCCGCAAAACGAAGCCGAATACAAACAACGCTATGTGACGTCGCTGAAAATGCTGAACGATCTGCGAGCCCAAGGCATCGTGGCGGGCGTCTATACGCAGACGACCGACGTCGAGGGCGAGATCAACGGTCTGATGACCTACGACCGCCGCGTCATCAAGATCCCGGCGGAGGAACTGGCCAGACTGCACGCAATCCTGTTCGCCGGTCCTTGAGGAAACGGGGGGAGCAGCGCGACGTTTCCGTTTCCGATGGGTGCAACTGCCGATGCAGTGACGAGTTAGGCCCCCTCCGAGCTTGCTCGGTGGAGCCCGTGATTTTGCACTACGTGCGTCCTGACAAACCCTCTTCCCCCTCCGTCCCGGCCGCCGCCCACAGCCGCTTCGCGGCTGTGGGCGGCGGCCGGGACGGAGACGGTTGTTTGCGCTCGTTCTAGTGCATAATCACCGCTCCACCGACGCAAGGTCGGCGGGGGCGTAACTGCTTAACCGCCAATGCCTTACATCAGTCGTGTCGCAAAAAATGGCGCTGTCCAACGAAAGATTCGCTCGGGAAAAGGTGCGAAGGTGTTTCGGTTTTTCAGGGTGCCATTCCAAGAGTGTGGAGGACGTTTTCCAGTTCCTTCCGCACTCGGCGGTAGACCTTTTGGATTGGGGATTGTGCTCGGCCCGGCCGACTAGGCCTGGATCTGACGGAGCATGTCGCCGCTGTCGTAGATCTCCCAGGCTTCGGCCAGTTTGCCGTCGGCGATCCGGAAGGTGCTGATGGCCGGAACCCGGATCTGGTTCCCTTTAGGGGCGACGCCGGCCAGCTCGCCCGTATGCTTGAACAGCGCGGCGAAATGGCAGTCGACCCGGTCGCCTTCGGCCAGCAGGTAATCGATCTCGATCCGCAGATCGCTGAAAAAGCCGGGGATGAACTGTTGGAAGAACTGACGCACGCCCGCAGGGCCCGGCGGCGTCTCCGGCGGAAAATGGTGATCCACGAAGTCGGCGGTCACCACTTCCTCGATCCCCGCGAGGTCCCCCTCGACCAACTCGTAATACCGAAGCACAAGCTTCTTGTTCTCTTCCAGCATGGATAGCCTCCTGTTTTCTGTTGAACATGGGCGGTTCGTCGCCGCCGAACGAATGCCGGATCATTTTGAACGCTGGCGCGAGCTACGGCAAGAGCCCGCTCCCTCGTGGGTGGTGAAATCGGCAGCCGGCAGCCCGCCGCCGATGCCTTGCCGGCCAGACCCGCGAGGGTTCAGCCTTCCTCGACGACGTTCAAGTTCATCAGCCTCGCCAGGTGGCAAATGCTGTCCATGTGGTCGCCGTAAAACACCACCCGGTGCAGCAGCGTCATGGCGTCCTCGGTCTCGAGCACGCTGCTCCAGTTGGCGGCCATCTTTGCCGCGTCGCGCACTTCGGTGACGATCTGGGTGCGGCAGGCCCGGACCGATTTCTCCGGCACCTCGATGATTTTCCCCTTCGAGGCGAGAATCGTATCCAGGTTGATCAGCTTGGTGCGGGTGACGGTTTCGCCCAGGCGGTACTGGACCTCGGGCACACAGCCGCTGCCCGCCACTTCGGAATGCCCGCGCAGCAGGTAGGGTGCCGGCTTGCCGTCCGCGCCGTCCATCTGCAGCGGCGCGGTGCAATGGGCGGTCCACAGCGCGTTGCGCGAGGTGTCGAAGGTCGCGTTGCCTTGGAACCCCGGACGATCGATCGCGTATTGAAACAGGAGCATGGTCAGCAACGAGTCCATGTCGCCCTCGCAGGCGGCCGGGATGCCGCAATCGCGAAGCCGCGTAAAGCCCAGGCAGGGGAAGCCTTTGGGCAGCCAACCCATGCAGGTGCCGATGGCCAGCCCCTGGGCCTGTTCCTGTTTCATCAGGTTCTGCAAGGCCACACTGATGCGGGCCGCCTTGGTGATGTCCTCCTGGCTGGGTTCGATGATCGCCTTTGCCTCGTTGGTCCAGCGCGCGGCCTCGGCGCGAACCGCCTGGTCATCGGCGGCGGAGATCAGATCGTCGAAGGTCTTCTCGGCGACGGCCACGACCTCGGCCCCCAAACGCTTCTTGACTTCGTCCGGCGACTGGGCGGGCGCCGTGCCTCGAGCGGGAGGGAAAAGCAGGATCCGGGTCTGCCGCATCATGGGGATCACCCGCAACAGCCGCAACGCTCGTTCGAGTTCGTCATAGTCGCTGCTGGGCAGGAGCGTGACCGGATGCCCCTGACGTTGCCAACGGTGAGGATACATCCAATCATGACCGCTGGCCGGCAAGGAGAATACGACCATCGGATGCTTGCCGTCGAGAATCGGTTGCACCATCCGCGTCAAGGCGAAGCAATGCAGGTTGATGGCGAGCACCGGCGTGGCGGGCCCGGCTTGCTTCAACAACGCCGCGGTCTGTTCGGCATTGTTCGCTTCGCCGATCAGCAGTTCGACGTTTCCCAGCGTTTTCTCGGCCTCGGCCAGACGAGTCTGCATGGCTTCCATCTGCAGGGGATCGGCGTTCCACCCGCGATCCTCCGGTCCGGGGCGGCCGGTGAAGATCACGCAGATCCGTGATTTCCCCGGGGGTTGGGGGGGCGATTCGGAAGCCCAAGCGTGCGTCCAGGCCGCGCCGGCGAGCATCAAACCGCTTGCCGCGACTCCGGTTCCCAGGAACTCTCGTCTCGTGCATTGTTCACACATCGGAATACCCTCCTCGAAATTGCATCACGCCCTAACCGATCAGAAATCGCTCTTCGAGCGAACGGAATCGAGAACGCCGTATTCCAATTGAAAAGAAACGCAGCGGACTTGCAAGCACCGCGCGGCGGAAATTGGCAGAATCCTTGGCAGAATCATTGCCGCTAGGCACCGGTTGAATTGGCGGTTAAAATTGCGACGATTGGTGACCGAGACCAGGATTGCACCGAGTTTGGATTCGGTGACGGGGATGCGGTGACTGGGATCCCGTATCGTGGCGCGACGAAGCTTTCCATACTTGAGCCGATTCTTTCAACGGACTGAGCATGACTGAGGGCAGGATACCGGGAGATGTCCCCCCGGACAGCACAGGTACTCCCGACGCCAAGAGCGCTAGCCGCGGGTTTCTCCGCCGATACGGCAAACTTGCCGCGGGGTGCGTCGTCTTGGCGGTGGCGATCGCCGCCGTCGTCGCCTTCGTGACGCCGTTGGAGGAACCGGCGCCGCAACCGATAGACGCATCCTCGGTACCGCAGAGAACGGCGGCGCATCCCACCATCGAATTGCCGTCGAAGGCCGTGGACATTCCTACCGAAGCGCTGCGCACCGAACTGCTTGAATTGGGCGCCGACCTGCTGGCTCGTTTCCCCAAGGTTCCCGAAGCCTTGCACGTCGTGGCGTGGATGTATGCGGATCTTCAGCGCGTCACAGATGCCGAACGAATTTGGCAGGACTGCATCCGTTTGGCCCCCAAACAGGTTGGGCCGTACGTGGGGCTTGCCGCCGCGGCCATGAAGTTGGGCAAGGACGGGGAGGCGGTGGCTACCCTTCAACAAGCGATCTCCGCCGGCTGTGCCTCGGCGGAACTCGACCACCAACTCGCTGCCGCACTTACCAAGCTGGGCCGGCTGCCAGAGGCGGTTCAGGTGCTGCAGCGAGGGCTGGTGGCGTACCGACAAGCCTCGGAGAACTGGCTTCAGCTGGGGCAGATCCAAATCCAGTTAGGCCAATTCGCCGAGGCGGAAGCCAGCCTGCAACAGGCGATTCTCCACGGGACCAGCGACGGGAGCGTCTTTTTTTCGCTGGCGACCGCATGTGCGCGGCAAGGCAAGCAGGAACAGGCCGCCAAGTATCGGCAGCTGTTCAGCGCGCGGAAGAGCGAGCAAGCCGCGGCAGGGGACGCGCCTTTTCAACTTCGCTACGACGCAGAATTCCGGCGGATTGCGCTGGCTGCGATTTGCCGAGCCGGCACGGTTTACGATCGACAGGGCCACCCCGCCGAGGCGGAGCGGTGGCTGCTGCAAGCCTTGGCTCTGGCGCCTGACAACCTGGTCGTCTGTGGCGAATTGACCGCCTTTTATCGGCGGTTGGGAAGGGCCGCCGATGCCCGCATCGTGCAGCAGCGGATGGTGGACATCCAGCCCGAGAACACCGTGCATTACGTCAACTTGGCCAGTCTTGCCTCGCAACTTGGCGACTACGCGGCGGCCGAGGCCGCATTGAAGGAGGTCGTCGGCAAACGGCCCGATCTATCCATCGGTTACTCCGGACTCGCTCAGTTGTATTTGCAGGCAGGCAAGCTGGAACAGGCGCGTTGGTTTGCCGAGGCGGCGTTGCGCATGGAGCCAGCGGCGCCCGAAGAGACGGTGCAGACGTATCGGGTGCTGGCAGCTGTCTGCGGGCGGCTGGGAGATCAGGCTGCCGCCGAGACGGCGCTGGCCGAGGCACAGAAACGGGCATCCGCCCTGGCGAGGCCCCCTCAAGCGAACCTTTCCCCGGGGGATGCGACCGGCGTTCCCGCCAGCCGACGGCAGGTGGACCAGCCATGACGAAACGGAACCGCCGTTGGGCCGGAGGGATCCTGGCCCTCTCCTTTTTGGCCTCGTCTTCTCCGGCAGCCTCTCCCCCGACGTGCTCGATCCGGCTAGCTGACGTGACGCCGCAGTCGGGTATTACGTTTCGGCATTCTCACGGCGGCGACGGTCAGAAATATCTGGCGGAGTTCATGGTCGCGGGCCTGGCGTTGTTCGACTATGACGGGGACGGATGGATCGATATCTATTTCCTCAACGGTGCTCCGCTACAAGGGACGATCGCTGTCACGCCGCCACGGAACGCGCTGTACCGCAACAACGGCGACTGGACATTCACGGATGTCACCCAGAGCGCGGGGGTCGGTGACACGGGCCACGCGCTGGGCGTGGTGGTCGGCGACTATGACCATGACGGCGACCTGGACCTGTACATCAACAATTTTGGTCCGAACGTGTTCTACCGCAACGAGGGAGATGGAACGTTCTCCGACGTCACCCACCAGTTGCAGCTCGATGCTGGCGACCACTTCGGGGCCGGAACCTGCTTTCTGGACATCGAGGGCGACGGCGACCTGGACCTGTACGTGGCCAACTACGTCGCTTTCACCTACGCGCGGCACGCTCAGTTGATCCCCAATGCGTTTCCGTATCCGCCTGGACCGATGGACTTTCCCCCGGTGCCCGATGCCTTGTTCCGCAATAACGGCGACGGGTCGTTTACCAACGTGAGTGCGATTTCCGGCATCGGTTCGCTGGCGGGCCCGAGCATGGGCGTGATCTGCGGGGACTTCGATGAAGACGGGGACACGGACATTTTCGTCTGCAATGACGCTGCTGCGAATTTCCATTTCGTGAACGACGGCCACGGAAACTTCCACGAATCCGGGGTGCTCACGGGGTTGGCTTACAACCTGCACGGCCATGCCAACGGCAGCATGGGTGCCGAATGCGGCGATGTCGATCTCGATGGGCGTCTCGATCTGTTCATGACGGACTACACCGGCGAACTGCCCGTCCTGTACCGCAACACCGGCGGCGGGTTCTTCGACGATGTGTCCAGTTCAGCCCGCTTGGCACGCGCCGCCTTTACACATACCAAATGGGGCTCGGGATTGGTCGATTTCGACAACGATGGGGACCGCGACCTGTTTATTGCTTGCGGCCACTTTCTGGAGAACATCCGGGAGATTGACGATACGACCGATTATCGAGTCCCCAACATCCTGTTGATGAACGCCGGAGACGGAACCTTTCGGGACGTGTCGCCGTGGTGCGGCGACGCCCTGGCGGTCGTGGACAGCAGCCGGGGTGTCGGCTTTGACGACCTGGACAACGACGGCGATGTCGACGGCGTGGTCCTCAACGCGAATTCGCAGCCGACGATCGTGCGCAACGACTCGGCGCCTGGTCCGCGCTGGCTGCAAATTCGGCTTCGGGGGGTGCGGACCAACCGAGACGGCGTGGGGGCTCGCGTGCGAGTCGCCGCGGGCGATCTCGTCCAGGTGGCCGAGGTGCATGCCGGACGCGGCTATCAAAGTCACTTCGGCACGCAACTGTACTTTGGACTGCGCGATCGCGTCCGTGTAGACCGCGTCGAAGTCCGCTGGGTGGGAGGTGGCGTGGACGTGTTCAGCGACTTGGCCGCCGACCAACGGTTGGTGTTGATCGAAGGCACCGGGCAATCCGGCCCGTGAACGGAGACGACCAACGGAACGAAACGGCGGGATGGGCAATGAGGAAAAAGTACCGCAGGATGAACCACGCAGGGCTCCAACGGCAGCGGTTGCGCCGCGGTGATGTGACCGCGTTGCAAACAGCCCGCGATCTCCAGCGGACTTGGGGCCGCATCCTGGTTTCGGCCGTCTGCCGCATGGGGCTGATGATCGCGATCAGCCTGATCCTGTGGCCGCCGATGTTACCAACGCCGGCCGCTGCGGCCGAATTGGTCCCTTGCCCCCTGCGAATGACCGACGTCACGGCGCGCTCGGGAATTACCTTTCGCCACACCGACGGCGGTAGCGGCCAGCGCTACATCGTCGAGTCGGTGGTTGCCGGCTTGGCGCTGTTCGACTATGACGGCGACGGCTGGATCGACAGCTATTTCACGAACGGGGCTCCCCTGCGAGGAACCGTCATCGATCCGCCGCCGCGAAATGCCCTCTATCGCAACAACGGCGACTGGACGTTCCGCGATGTGACGGAGGCGGCGGGGGTCGGCGACCTGGGCTACGGCCTGGGGGTGACCGTCGGCGATTACGACAACGACGGGTTCCAAGACCTCTACCTCAGCAATTTTGGCCCCAACGTGTTGTATCGCAACAACGGCGACGGGACGTTCAACGACGTCACACCGCAAGCCGGCGTGGGTCGCGGCGACAAGGTGGGGGCCGGAGCGTGCTTTCTGGACATGGACGGCGATGGCGACCTCGATCTGTACACGGCGAACTATGTGGATTTCAATTACGACAATCACATCATCCGCATGATCGGCCCCCATCAGTTCCACCCAGGGCCGAACGACTACCGCGGTGTGCCGGATAACCTCTTTCGCAACAACGGGGATGGCACGTTCACCGACGTCAGCGGCCCCTCCGGCATCGGCTCGGTGGCCGGACCCGGCATGGGCATGATCTGCCTGGACTATGACGAAGATGGGGACACGGACGTGTTCGTGGGCAACGATGCGGCGGCCAACTTCCTGTTTCAAAATGATGGGCACGGAAAGTTCACGGAGGTCGGCCTGCTGGCCGGCGTGGCCTACGACGGCTTGGGCAACGCCAACTCGAGCATGGGCACCGACGCGGGCGATTACGACAACGACGGGCACCTGGACCTGTTCATGACGGATTACTCGAACGAGTTGCCGGTGCTGTACCGCAACCTGGGTCAGGGGCTATTCGACGATGTCACGAACGTGACCGGGGCTGGCCGCAGCGCATTGCCGCACGTCAGCTGGGGCACCGGTCTGGTGGATTTCGACAACGACGGCGATCGCGACCTGTTCATCGCCTGTGGACACCTGCTGGACAACATCCACTTCATCGACGACCGGACATCCTTCAAGGTGCGGAACATTCTGCTGATGAACCGCGAGGCCAAGTCGTTCGTGGATGTCTCGAACCGGTGCGGCGACGGAATGGATCCGGTGGAGAGCAGCCGAGGCGCTGGGTTTGACGACTTGGATAATGACGGCGATGTGGACGTCGTCGTGTTGAACGCCAACGCCGCTCCGACGATCATCCGCAACGAGACGGCAACCGGCCATTCGTGGTTGCAGATCCGGCTGTGCGGGGTGAGCAGCAACCGCGACGGCGTGGGCGCCCGGGTTCGAGTTGTGGCGGGCGATCTGGTGCAGACCGCCGAGCTGCATAGCGGTCGCAGCTATCAAAGCCATTTCGGGTCCAGGCTGCATTTTGGCCTGGGAACGAAACGGCAAGTCGGCCGCATCGAGGTCCGCTGGGTCGGCGGCGACGTGGACGTTTTGACCAACGTTGCCACCAACCAAACACTGTTCGTCAGCGAAGGCGGCACAGCTACTGGGATTTCAATTCCAAGTCGATGACGTTGGAGCCCGATTTGACTTCTTCGGTTAACTCGGTGTTCGTGTTGTAGCGTGCCGGAATCGGCTCCACGACCTTTGCCGAGTCGTAGGCGCTTGGATCAACAACGGCTTGTTTCGCATATTCCGGGCTGTCAGATCGCATCTCCGTCACCGCGACGGTCTCCTGCAGCGTGGTCACCGTGACGCGGTGCTGGCCCAGCAAGGCCCCTTTGCCGTCCACGCCAAGCAGCATGTATTGGCCGTTCGCATCTGTCTTTCCCGTCGCGGGACGCCCTCCGGCTACGGGCATGAAAGTCACCAGACCGTTGGTCACTGGTTTTCCGTCCAAGGTCACTTTGCCCGTGACCGAACCCAGCTCCGGCCCTTTGGGGCCGCAACCAATGGTCGCCAAGCCGACGAAGCAGCACGCAGCTGCGGCATACAACATCCGTCTCATCAAAGAATTCCTCTTTTTGTTTGGCTGGCGAACGTCATCGCGTTCAGGGATACGAAACAACCGCTGAAATCTGGTCGTAGAAACCGGCTGCTGGATTGGTTTCCAATAACGCAAGTCGTTGGTTTTCAGTCCAAACGACAGGCAAGCTGCCTGTCGCTACGCTTCAATCAACAGCCCGAAGGGCGACTCGAACAACTCGACACCCCCGTCACCCCCATACCTCAGAAGTTCGAGAGGGGCTCTCCACCCCGCATGGATCCCAGGGCACCCCAAACACCCCAGGGCGACGGACGTGAACCCGGGGTATCGACGTCGTCTACCGAGATCAGCCCCGTATCAATGCCGTTCTGGATGAACCGCACGGACGCGTCCGCCATGGTCACATGGCCGCCACCCGGGTGGCGACTGGAAAGGGTTCCCATGTGTTCGTTCCCATCCACACCACCCCAATGGCAACTGGGGCCGTTGGGCCCGACCATCGTCGAGAATCCCACGAAATAAGGGCGACCGTCCCAAGCACGGCCTCCCGGCGGGCGAAACTCGGCACGCACCGGAGCAGTTAGTTTCGTCGGATCGGCTGGGTTAATTCTCGCCAAACAGGCCGAGGGATTCCATGCCTGCATGTTCACCGCCACACCGCCGATCACGTCATCCGCACTCCCTCCCGTCGCCATTTCGCCCAGCATCACCGTGTTGGACGTGCCGTCGGTGACACCAGATATCTGCGTCCAACGATCCATTTGAAAGATGCCCCGATTCTGGCGGTTTGAATTCCAGGGCGGAAAATGATTCTGGTGGTAATCGTCGCCCATACTGACTTTGTAAGTCAGCAGGGAAGGGCTCTCACCACGATTCGGAGGGGGGAAATCAGACGGGCAGATGAAACCGGGAATATCAACTTTCCAATTGCTGTTGTTCCATGCGTTGTTACCGGTATCCCAAGGCGTGGGAAGTCCGCCGCCACTGGGCCGCGCTCGCGCCATGATCTCCTCGTGAAGCGGAGCTTGTTCCACGAACGGAAGAATCGGGATGGTCCAAGCGTACCACCAACCCATGTCCGCTCCAATCCCGCGGGTCCCCAAGGCGGGAAAGGCCCTGTGGGTATCGTGATAATTATGCATCGCAACGCCCAGCTGCTTCATGTTGTTGGAGCACTGCGAGCGGCGAGCCGCCTCGCGCGCCGCCTGGATCGCGGGCAACAGCAAGGCCACCAAAATTCCGATGATGGCAATTACCACCAACAACTCGACCAAAGTAAACCCAGTTCTAGATCGCCTTTGCATCATTTTGGATCCCCTTATGAGAACGGAACTCGGCTATAAGATCTGCGACAAAAAACGCTTCTACCTCAAGCAACGAATCGTCTCGTTCGCGGTGCCACCTTCTGCAAGAGACGGGATTTCGTGACACTACAATTCCGAATTTAGCGAAAATCTTCAAAAAATCAATCTATTTGAACGGAAAATCCGGATTTCGAGCGGCGTGAGGATCAATCCTGGGCTATCCCGGACCCCTCTTTCAGAGAAGCGAGCTGATCCACTGCCACGCCTGGGAACGTTTCCTCGGTCCCGCCTAGCCAACGAACCTCGATGCGGTCAACGGCAGCCCGTTGGGCCAGTCCGAATTGCAGTCGCGTGCCGTGATGGCTCTGATAGCCTCGTCCGCTGTGAACTTCGGCAACCTGGTTGAGATCGCCTGCCACAACTCGCACGCGGGCCCCGACGCCGTCGCGATTGCTCGTCACCCCGACTAACTGGATCTGCAACCAGTGATGGCCCGTCTGCGATTCGTTGCGGAGGATCGTGGGCGGAGCGTGCGAATTGAGCACCACGATGTCGACATGGCCGTCGTTATCCAAGTCATCAAACGCCGCGCCACGACTGCTTTCCACGATGGCCAAGCCGTTGCCACAGCGGCGTGAAACGTCCACAAACCTTCCTCCGCCGGTGTTCATCAGCAGGTAATTGGGAACGCGGTGCGCAGTTCGGTCGTCAATGGACTCGATCCTGTCAAAGTGGCCACAGGCAATGTACAGGTCGCGGTTTCCGTCGTTGTCAAAGTCGATCAGCCCTGTTCCCCAAGTCACATGCGGGAACAGATCGTTGGTGATCCGGGCAGTACTGGTGGCGTCCTCGAACAAGCCTTTGCCCAGGTTGCGATACAGCACGGGCATCTCGCTCTGATAATCCGTCATGAACAAGTCCAGACGCCCGTCGTTGTCAAAGTCCCCGCAGTCCACGCCCATGCTCGAGTTCTCTTTGCCGGAAAAGTCGTAGGCCACGCCGGCGATCAAGCCCATTTCGGTGAAGTTTCCGCGACCGTCATTCTGAAACAAGAAATTCGGGGCTTCGTCGTTGCCGACGAACACGTCCGTGTCCCCGTCGCCGTCAAAATCCCCGCAAACCATCCCCATGCTGGTGCCGGCCACCGAAGCAATGCCCGACGGCCCGCTGACGTCCGTAAACGTTCCGTCGCCGTTGTTGCGGAAAAGCGTATCGGGCACGGGCCGGTAGTAGCGCGGACCCGCATGATACCGATGCTGGCCGATGATGATGGGCACGTGGTTTTCGTAGGTGAAGTCGACGTAATTGGCCGCGTACAGGTCGAGGTTGCCGTCGCCATCGACATCCAGGAAGCATGTCCCGGCGCCCACCTTGTCTCCGTTTGCCACGCCGGCTTGATCGGTGACCTCGCTGAACGTCCCGTCGCCGTTGTTGCGATACAAGACGTTGGGACCAAAGTTGTTAAGGTACAGGTCCTGGAATCCATCGTTGTCGTAATCCCCGGCGGTCACTCCCAGGCCATACCCTGTGTCCCCAACACCCGTCGACGTGGTCGCGTCGGTAAACGTCCAGTCCCCTCCGTTGCGATACAAGGCGTTTGGCAAGGGGGCATCGACCTCGGTGCCTGGCAGCGGAGCGCCGTTCAGGAAATAGATGTCGATGCTTCCATCTCGATCGTAGTCAAAGGATGCCAAACCAGCGGAAACTCCCTCGACAATATAGCCTTGACCGCTGCCGCCATGATGGTGCCGAAACATGATGCCCGATCGCTCGGTGACATCGCTCAGGCGGATCGAGCAATCGTCCGGCGCGGCGCCCGACGCCTGCGCCGGAAGGATGAGCACCATGACGACGACAAGCCGAGCCCAACCGGCCACCAGGCGAGCCGTGGAACTGCGTTCGGTTGCTCGTTCTGAATTCACCGTATCCGAATCCTCCGTTTCAGGGCCGTTTCGGGCTGACCGGCGAAGCCTTCGGGGGGCCCGGGGAAAGTTCGCCAGCTTTGGCAAAGGCGGCTGTGGCGGCAGCTTCATCTCCCAACAGCCGGCAGGTCGAGGCGAGGAATCGGTAGCCTTCCTCGGATGGTTCTCGGCGGACAGCCTCTTGCGCAAACCAACGGGCGTGGGAAGCGTTGCCGGCTTGCAGGTAGAACTGGGCCAGCGTGGCATAGGCCTCGACCGCCTCGGGCCGGATGGCCATTGCCAGCTTCAGCGCGGCTTCTGCGGCGGCCGGCTCTCCAAGTTCCGCGCAAACCTTGGCCAGATGGAGATAGTTGGCAAAGCCGTTCGGTTCCAAGTCGACCAGCCGCCGCCGCACAACGCGTTCCTCGGCCATCTTCTTGGCGCCTTGGTACAGAGCGGCCAGGGTCCGACAGCTGTCAGCGTTGGCGGGATCGATCGCAATGGCGCGCAGCAGGAGCCGTTCCGCTTCCAAAAAGTCACCTTGCCAGGAATGGACGGTCGCTGCCTCGCAGAGCGTCGTTACGGCGGTCCGACGGGCTTCGGCCAGCGATAGAACCTGGTAGCGTTGCGTTTCAGGCAACGGGTCCGTCGCTTTGAGTTCGGCAAACAACTTGCGATACTTCGCCGCTTCTTCGTCCTTGCCCAGTCGGGCGCACGCATTGCCCAAGGCAAAATAGGCGGTTGGAACTTGCGAGCCCAGGTCAATCGCCTTGCGCAGACTGGCCTCCGCCTGTTCCGCTTTGCCCAGCTTGAGTTGAGTCTGACCGAGCACAAGCCAGCAGGCGGCAGATTGCGGGGCTTCCGCAAGGGCCTTTTCGATCACGCCTTCCGCCTCTTCGCAGCGGCCCAGATTTGTCAGAGCAATCGCCAGATGATGTCGCACGTCTGCAGACGTGCAGCCGACGTCCATGGCTTGCCGTAGCGTCTGGGCCGCCAACTCGCTCTTGCCCCGATCGATGGCGACAGCGGCCAGATTGACGTAATAAGCCTCACGCTTGGGCGACAGTTCGATGCATCTCTGCCACAGCTTCTCTGCCTCGCCGGTCTGCCGCAGCTGGGCCGACAGCATCGCGACCACGTGCAAGGCTTCCGGCAAATCGGGAAACCGCGTGCGAAGCTCTTCGGCCACACCTGTGGCTTCCTGCTGCAACGACTCGGTCGCTGCCGGCACGGGAAACGAGGCGAGCATGATCGTCGGTTGCGGAGGAAGGGTGGCGATCCGCAAGCCTCCGTCTTCCGATTTAACGTCATCCGGCTTGGCGACTGTCGTGTTCGCCGATGACATTTCTTGGTCCGGCGCCGTCAGGTACACAACGACAAGGAGGATAAACGAAGCGGTGGCCACACCGGCTGCGAACAGAATCGCGTAGCGGACCAGGCGGGTACGCGACGCTCGCTTCGCAACATCCTTGGGAAGATGGTTACCGGCGTCTCGTTGGGCTCGATCACTGCCTGTCATGCCTGGTGGCCGATCAGTGGGAGCTAAAAAGTTCTTTGTTAGGATTGGACAAGCCACTCCTATGCCCCCCAGCAGGACGGAGGGGGACTCGCCTAGCTACGACCGGGCACCCGAGACGCGCCCCGACGTGGTCGAGGCTTCGGTCGCGTCGATGCGTGAGAAGATGGACGCGCTCTCCGTCGCAGGGCTGCGCTACTCGGTCTTGGCCTGCTTTGCCTTTTTGATCAGATGCTGTAGCCGGGATTTTGTCCGGGCTGCCTTGTTCGGGTGGACGATGCGGCGTGCGCCGGCGCGGTCCAGTTTCTTCGCGGCTTCACGGTATTCCGTTTCCGCGGTGGCGACATCGCCCGCGACAGCGGCGTCGCGCACTTTGCGGATCTGCGTTTTGACCGAAGACTTGACCATGCGATTCCGCTGTCGGCTGGCGACATTTTGACGAAGTCGTTTCTCTGCACTCTTGGTGGTAGGCATACGGCGGCTTTCTCTCCCTCGCTATCCTGTGATCGTGGAATTTAGTGGTTACTGCTCGTGTCGAATCAAAAAGTGTCGCTGATTTCTCCCAGTTTGTCCAGACGGGTCTGCGCATCTCGATAACCAGGCGCCATTTTTACCAGTTCGGCCAGGTAACCGCGAGCGGTATCGGTCAACGTCATGGCCGTAGCCAGCACGCCGGCGCGGTACAGGGCCCGTTTCCGGCAATCGGTCAGATTCTCGTCTCTAGCGGCCAACTGGGCCGCCTGCCGATAGCACTGCAACGCTTTGGGAAACTGGCTGTGCCGTTGCAGGACCTCGCCGATTTCCAGCGAAGCGGGCGCGCGAAGCTCCGGGAATTCGAGGCCGGCCTGCAGGAATTCCAGGGATTCCCGATGGTTGCCGATTTGCTTTAACCTCAATCCTAACTGAAACTTAAGACGTTTGTCCTCCGGGTGTCGAAAGCATCGGTTGCGGAACACGTCCAGTTCCAGCTGGAAAGACTCTTCGCGCAGCTTTTTCACCAATTCTTCGGCCTCGGTGGTCTTTTCCCCGACAACCCGCTCTTCGGCCAGCTTGACCTTTTCCTTGGCCAACAGCATGTTCACGTCTTCCAATCGCTCTACTACCCTCGGGGCGCGAGAGACCTCCAAAGTCCGCATCAACGTGCGTTGAGCGTCATAAGTCCGCCGTTCGGCAAGATGTAACTCGGCCAGTTCCAAGTAGTTCGTTTCATCTTCAGGACGCTGAGCAATCTCCATTTCCAGTTGCTGACGACGCGTCAGCACCAGCGGGCGAGGTGCCTTGGGCAGCACGGCCAGCAGCGCTGGCTGAGGGGCGCCTGGCTCGGACGAGGCAGGATCTGAACGATCGTTCGCGATCTCCGCAGGCCCTTTCTTCTCCCCGTCAGCCGTGTCCACTTGGCGGCTCTTCTTGAGCGTCAGCGCCGGAATCATGCGACTGGGTTCGACGTCGTAGGGGTCTAACTCCTCGACACGCTGCCAGCACAGCAGCGCTTGGTCGATTCGGCCGGTGCGAGCCAGCGACCGCGCCATCACTTTGATTTCCTCGACGTCTGCCGGGATCGACAAGGGGGGCGTGACGAACGAGGGAGCATGACCGGCTGGCGGTCGTTCGGACAACAACAATTCATTCTTGGGCAGCGCGGCATCCATGGCACAGATTGTACTTTGTCGGGGCGGGGCCTGCCAAGCCTTGCAGAAATCGCTTGCAGCGAGTTCAATCAAGGCATGTCGCTCAGCCCCCTCCAGACTCCAGGCCACGTTTTTTTTGTGGGCGCCGGTCCTGGCGACCCGAAACTGATCACGCTGCGCGGAATCGAATGTTTGCGGCAAGCCGACGTCGTCATTTACGACGATCTGGTTAACGCCCAGATCCTCCGCCATGCGCGCGGTGACGCCCAGCTGATCGGCTTGGGCAACGACGGAAAATCGCGGAGTATTCCCCAAGGCGAAGTGGCCCAGCGGATGGTCGAGTTGGCGCGGCAAGGCAAGACCGTCCTGCGGCTCAAGGGCGGTGATCCTGCCGTCTTCGCTCGATTCGCCGAAGAAGGCAAGACGCTGGCCGAGCACGGGATTCCCTTCGAGGTGGTGCCGGGAATCACGACCGCGCTGGCGGCGGCCAGCTATGCGGGGATTCCGATCACGCATCGGGATTATGCGCCGGCGGTGGCGCTGATCACCGCTCACGAGGATCCGGGCCAAGCCGATCCAGCGTTGGACTACCAAGCGCTGGCGAGGTTTCCGGGCACGCTGGCGTTTTACATGGGCGTCGCCAACGCGGAAGCGTGGACGGCGGAACTGATTCGCGCAGGCAAGCCGCCCGAGACTCCGGCAGCCATCGTTCGCCGTTGCAGTTTTCCGGATCAGGTTTGCCTTCGTTGCCGGCTGGACGAAGTTGCTCAGAAATTGAAACCGTCGGCCCCCATCTCGCCGGACCCTCGCCCGGCGTTCGAGGGCCACATGACGGTCGAGGGGCACGCCCAAGTCGCCGAGAAACAGCCTTCCTCCGCCCCCGTGCCGCCGCCCGCGGTGGTGATTGTCGGAGTTGTCGCCGGACTCGACGAGACGCTGGCTTGGTTCGACAAGCGGCCGTTGTTCGGGCATTGCGTTCTGGTGACCCGACCGGGCGACCAGGCCGGCCCCTTGGCCGACCTGCTGGCCGACTTGGGCGCCGAGGTTCTGATCCAGCCCGCGATTCGCATCTCGGAGCCGCCGGACTGGCGGCCGGTCGACGAGGCACTGGAGCGTCTGCCCAGCTACGATTGGCTGGTGTTTTCCAGCTCCAATGGCGTGGCTTCTCTTTTGAATCGGCTCCTTGCCGGCGGATCGGATCTGCGCCGGCTGGGCAATGTCCGCTTGGCAGCCATCGGTCCGGGCACCGCCGATGCCTTGGCGGCCTTTCATCTAAAAGCCGATTTGATTCCAGCCGAATTCCGGGCGGAATCGCTGGCCGCTACGCTGGCAGCCCAGGCTCCTGGAAAGCGATTCCTGCTGGCCCGCGCCAGTCGGGGGCGGGAGGTGCTGGCCGAACAATTACGATCCGCCGGGGCGGTTGTGGATCAGGTCGTCGTGTACTCCAGCACCGACGTGGACGTTGCCGATGAACAGGTGGCACAGCGGTTGGCAGCCGGCGAAATCCAGTGGCTGACCGTCACCAGCTCGGCGATCGCCCGCTCCCTGGCCGCCCTGTTCGGCGAGCAGCTGCGAAAGACCCGTTTGGCGAGTATCAGCCCCATCACCTCGGCCACGCTGCGGGAATTGGGCTACGAGCCGGCGGTGGAAGCTCGGACATACACCATCCCGGGCGTTGTCGAGGCCATCTTGCAAGCCGTGTGCGTCCGATCCTCGCCCCCCGCAGCCCAGTCGTTCGAGGTATTTCGATCAGGGTCGTCTTAGTTGTATCGCGTCATTTTGGCGAGCCGACTCGGGCCCTTTCTACCCCAAATGGGTAAAACACGGCGGATGCAGGGCAACGCCCGGGGTAGCCGAGCCGGAGAAGAGTCAGCCCTGGAAGGGCAAATCCGCATTTCAGCCGTGTTTTACCACTTGCCGACTCGCCGCCCCCCGGATAAACTCTTGGGTTTGCCAGACCATTCAAGCACAGATTCAGGACCCCGGATCATGAAAGAAGGCATTCATCCCAAGTACATGCGGACGCAGGTGACTTGTGGTTGCGGGAACAAGTTCGAGACCCGCAGCACCAAGAAGGAGTTGCGGGTTGACATTTGCAACGCCTGCCATCCCTTTTTCACCGGCAAGTTGAAGTACATCGACGCGGCCGGCCGGATCGAGAAATTCCAGAGCAAGTTTGCGGCGGGCGAATATGCTAGCCTGAAGCGTCCCGCCAAGAAAGCAGCCAAGCCGACTCCGGCCACCTAGCTGCGCCCCGCGAGAGCTTCCCACACGTTGTAGACTTTGGTCGACAACGTGTTTTTATGCGCGGTCTTTTTCGCGCGCTCCCCCGCGGCGTTTTCTTTCCCTCCCCAGCATGTTCCTGTCGTCAGCGTTGTTCTTATGCGCAAGATGCTCGAAGAAAAACTTGCCCGGTTCGAAGAACTGCAGCAAAAGATGTCGGATCCGCAGGTCCTGGCGGACTCCAGCCGGATGGCGGCCGCCGCGCGCGAGCACGGTTCGCTGAGCCGATTGGCGATGAAGTACCGCCGCTTCAAGAATCTGTGCAGCGAGATCACCGACTGGAAGGCGATGCTGGAAAGCGACGACGCCGACGAGCGGGAGATGGCGGAGGCCGAGTTGCCGCAACTGAAGGCCGCCCGCGAAGAGCTGTGGGACGAGTTGCTGGAATTGACGGTCGGCGGCGAAGATGCCAACCGGACGCGTTGTGTGGTGGAAATCCGCGCTGGCACCGGCGGCGAAGAAGCCGCGCTGTTCGCCCGAGACCTGTACGAAATGTACCACAAGTTTGCGGAATCCAAGGGCTGGAAGATCGAAACGATGGAAGCCAGCCCGACCGACCTGGGCGGATTCAAGGACGTCCAATTGGCGTTCGAGGGCGAGGGCGTGTTTCGCGAACTGCAGTACGAGAGCGGCGGGCACCGCGTCCAGCGCGTGCCGGAAACCGAAGCCAAGGGCCGCATCCACACCTCGGCGGCCACCGTCGCCGTGCTGCCCGAACCCGAGGACGTGGAAATCGACCTCAAACCGGACGACTACCGCAAGGACATCTTCCACGCCAGCGGCCCGGGCGGCCAGCACGTGAACAAGACGGCCTCTGCCATCCGCCTGACCCACTACGAGAGCGGCATCGTGGTGTCGATGCAGGACGAGAAGAGCCAGCACAAGAACCTGGCCAAAGCGATCCGCGTGCTGAAAACGCGGCTGTACGAAGCCAAACGTCAGCAGGAACACGACAAGCGGGCCGAGGTCCGCCGCACGCTGGTCGGTTCCGGAGACCGCAGCCAGCGAATTCGCACCTACAACTTTCCGGAAAACCGTATCACCGATCACCGGATCAACCTGACGTTGTACAAACTCGATCAGATCCTGCAAGGCAACCTGCAACCTATCATCGATCAGCTGATCGAATTCGACCGCCGAGAAATCCGCGGCTCGCTGGGCCCCTTGGATTAACATCATGTCGGACTCTAATGAATGGACCGTCGGACGCCTGTTGACGTGGACGACGGACTACCTGAAACAGCACGGGGCGGCCAGTCCCCGGCTGGACGCCGAAGTGCTGTTGGCTGCCGCTCGGGGCTGTCAGCGCATCGAGCTGTACACGGCTTTTGACCAGATCGCCGACGAGGCCACGCGGACGATGTTCCGCGATTCCGTGCGCCGCCGCGCGGCGGGCGAGCCGGTCGCTTATCTGGTCGGCCATCGCGAATTCTTCTCGCTGTCGTTCCAAGTTACCCGCGACGTGCTGATCCCGCGTCCGGAAACCGAACACCTGGTCGTCGAGTGCCTGGACCTGCTCAAGCGGCGGCCGTCCAGCGAGGAACTGTCGCAAGTCGCCGACGCGGATGCCAGTGGCTCGCAGCCGCCGGATGCGAGTCCCCCGCACGACCAAGCCCAAGTCGCCGACGTGGGCACCGGCAGCGGCGCCATCGCCGTCAGCATCGCCAAGCACGCCCCCGCTTGCCGCGTCACCGCAATCGATATCAGCCCGCCCGCGCTGGACGTCGCCCGCAGCAACGCCCAGCGGCATCAAGTCGCCGAGCGCATCGAATTTCTGCAGAGCGACCTGCTGGCGGAAATCCCGCCCGGCAGGCAGTTCGACGTGATCGCCAGCAATCCGCCCTATGTCAGCCAGCCGGAGTGGGAGCAGCTGCCGGCCGAGATCAAAGACTTTGAACCCCCATTGGCTTTGGTAGGCGGTCCGACCGGCAGCGAAACGATCGCTCGACTGATTCCGCAGGCCGCCGAGCATCTTCGCAGCGGGGGCTGGCTGCTGATGGAAATCAGCCCCATGACCGAGGCCGCGGTGCGTCGGCATCTAATGCAAGACGGCCGGTTTACGTTGATCCAAACGGTCAAGGACCTTGCCGGACTGGCGCGGGTGATCAAAGCCCAACGCCAATAGACTTGACAAAGGGGGCAAGGAAGATGAAATACGTCGTCCAACTCGGTGTGTGCCTCCTCCTTGCTTGCCCAACGGCGGAGTCGGCTGAACTCCCGCAGTTCCGCGTGCCCGGCCACGAGGCGGAGATGACGGCCTTGAACGAACTGCATGCCCTGCACCACCGGCATGCCTTTACGAATTGCACGCTCTGGGACATCTGGCTGCCGCACGCCACGCTGTGGACTGGGCAAGCGTCGCAGGCTCGGTATCGCACTTCGTTTCTGACCCGCCGCATCGATGCAGAAGGCTATGTCTCGATGCAGCAGCATCGCGGCATGGCGCACAGCGAGGGTTGGCCGTTTCCGGCCTGGCAGCAGAGCACGGGCAGCGGCTTTCATTTCTCGAATCATCACGATGTGTGGGCGATTCAACATTTTGCCCTCCAGCCGCTGACGAACACGGACGGCTGGGAGATCCACGGTGCCGAGGTGGAGAGCATCGATCCGGTGTGGGGACTGCGTCTGAAGGCCACCGACGATGTGGTGAGTATCACCACGCCGGCGTTTCGCTGCGGCACCATCGTGGCGCCGTTTGCGCGGCTGGAATGGGCGGCGCGAGGGTTGTCCGCAGAATCGCAGCCGAGAATCGCATGGCTCCTGGAGGGCGAAGCGGAATGGAAGCCGGAACGTTACGCCGCGTTCCCGCCGCTGCGCGATGCCGACGGCCTGCAATACGCCAACGTGCCGCTGTATCGCCAGCCGGGCTACGCGGGCCTGCTCACGCGCTACCGCGTTCTCGTCGATCGCGCCGCCGGATCGCACATCGACCTGAAATCCGTCATCACCGCCATCGACACGCGGCATCCGATTACGAATCCGCTGTATGTGATCGGCTGTACAGAATACTTTGCCTGGACCGGCGATGTGGCCTTCTTGCGCGAGAATATCGGTCGCCTGAGGACCGCGATGCGGTACGGGCTGGACGAGTTTTCGGTGCCTCAGGAAAAGCACGTGCGGGTGCCGTGGGTGGGCCACGACGGACGTAGCGGGCTGGTCATCGGTCCGGATGGCAAAAAGACCGTGCGGCCCGGTCTTGGCGTCGGGAACAACTATTGGGACTTGTTGCCCTTCGGCGGTCACGATGCGCTGGCCACGATGTATGCCTTTGATGCGATCCAGCGATTTGCCGCGTTGGAACGCGCCATCGCCGCGCATCCGGAATGGGCCGTTCCGCGGGACGGCGAGCCGTTTGCCGCCGAGGAGCTGGCAAGACTCGCCGACGAGCTGAAAGCTGATTTCCAGAAACGCTTCTGGAACGTCGAGCACGGTCGCTTCGTCGGCTGGATCGACGTGACAGGCCGCGCCTACGACTATGGGTTTACCTTTGTGAACCTGGAAGCCATCTACTACGGCCTCGCCTCGGCGGATCAGGCGCAGAGTATCTTCACTTGGCTGGATGGAAAACGCAGCGTGGCGGGCGATACATCCAGCGGGGCGGACATCTACCGCTGGCGATTCGCCCCACGCGCCACGACACGGCGAAACGTCGAGACGTACACCTGGCCTTGGCATGGACCGGAGACGATCTCTTGGGGCGACCAGGTCCAGGACGGCGGCGCCGTGCTGGGGTTCAGCTATCACGATCTAATGGCTCGCCTGAAAACCCACGGGCCCGACGATGCTTGGAGACGCCTGTGCGAGATCCTGGCCTGGTTTCGCGAAGTCCAGGCGGAGGGCGGCTACCGCGCCTACTATGCCAAGCCCGGACGCGGTTTGTTGCAGGGCGGCGGTCCGCCCGGCGGTCTAGGCATGGACAGGGAGTTCCTCGAAAGCGTGCTCGTCCCACAAGTCATGCTGTACGGCTTCCTCGGCTTTACGCCGACCGCCGAGGGCTATACGTGTCATCCTCGCCTGCCCAAAGATTGGCCCTCGCTCACCGTCACCGGCATCCACATCCACGATCAAGTGCTCGATATTACCGCGCACGCCGATGGGCGAGTCGAGGCGCGAAAGGGGATGTAGTCCGGCATCACCGAGAGCGCCGCGATTCGATCGCCTTTTGACCATGCATATGTCCGATGATCGAATTGACGTTGGAACAACAAGAAGCCGTCGCGCGAGATCGGGAGAATGCTCGGAAGGCTGGGGCATCTACGATTTCCTTGGTCGCGGCCATTGACGCACGAATTGTGGGCTGTGGGCGACGCGAAGCGGCTGGAAGCAGATCTCGCGGACGCGAGCCGCGGCCTCACTGGCGCGCTCACGGGCCCTCTCGCTGGCGATTCGGGTTACAGTGGGCATCGGCACCACGTCATCCGGGCTGGATTGTGCTGCAACGGGGTGTTCGGTGCATGCGAGCAGGGTATTCTGCCTCTGCGGATGTGCGAGCGCCGACCAGCGCCCACGCGGAACGTCCATTTCCGTAGCGTCAACGAAACCAGAGGGGCGGGCGGCCAACGCTATTGAAGACGGCGCAGTTCCTCGCGCAACCGAGCCACTTCCGCCTCGGCCGCTCGCCGGGCTTCTGCCTCGGCACGCCGACCTTCTTCCGCTGTCAGCAGCCGCTGCCCCGTATCCAACCGAACCATCATCAGTTGTCCGTCTACGGCTTGGAGTCGCAGTCCCAGTTCTTGGCTGACCAGTGCCCCTCGGGCGTCGGCGGCGATTGCCTCATAGTCGCCGTTCACCAGTCGATAGCCTCGCAGCGGAGGATCGAGGTACTCTTGCGTGGGATCAAAGAGAAAACACTCCTTGACCCCCAGTCGGGCGTACAGGGCGGGTTTGGTAACGGTGTCCTTTTTCTTCGTCTTGCGGGACGTGACTTCGATAATCGCGTCGGGGGCCTGGCCCTCGTACCAGATTCTGTAGATGCGGCGTTTCTTGGGGTCGATGCCCTTGACGACGAACACGTCCGGAACCACGAATTTCTTGGGGTTGCCTTGCTCGTAGTACACCAGCAGAGCGCCGGAAACGTACACCTGCTGGCCTTGGTAGTATCGCCGCAACAATTCGATCTCCCGGACCATTTCGTCGCGATGATCGTCTGTCTCGCCCATGGGCTTTCCGTCCGATTCCGGATAGTAAACCGACTTCATTTCGATGACCGACGCCATGCCTGCCACCTCCTGTTCGTTTTCTGGGCCATATCGAAATCCTACCAAACGAGCGCCGCCGCGTCGACTGGAACACCAACATCACAAGCCTGGACTTGGGGCAGCCACGGACTGGACATGGCCCAGTGGGGACTGGGCATGGATCGCTTCGCGTTGTCCAAACTGGAAAACGTCACCAACGAAAACCCGACGATCGACACCCTCTTACGCTACGCCGAAGTCGTCGGCAAACGGCTGCAGATTCAGGTTGTTGATTCGTAATCACCGCGAACCGGTTTCGGGACGGTTCGGTGCCGGCGGCGCAGGCTGGCCACGGCCGAGACGCGGGGCATTAGCGATGCCCGCTGGGGAGCGTCGAAACGGGGACGCAGCTAGTTTTCTGCTTCGACGGCCGACGTTCGCGGCGCAGCGTGTGCCACAATCCCAGATCTTCGGCCTGCCGGTTTTGCCAGTCTTCGCTCCCGTAAGGCCGGGAAACAAAGGGGGGAGAAGAAAGACCGACTATAGACAGTCAAGGGCGAATGCGGAAGGTTTTTGAAATTGGTCATATTGCGATTTCATACGAGGGGGGATCTCGAGACGTTTCTGTCATTCCATTCTTTTGTCGTTTCCGTCAGAACGAGCGATGTCTGCCCGAGCAGCCACTCGGTGCCGAGTCGCTGCAATCAACAACAGTACGTCAGACATTCCAGCCCGACCGGTCAGGCTGGAAGGCTTCTCTTCCGTCTCATCAAACCGTCTGTCACGCCGCCTTGACCGGAACCGGGCCGAGACGTATCGTAGGGGCTCCGGCGGTTGGCGACAGAGCGTCCGGGGAAACCGCCGGAAGACGAGGCTCACGCATCATGTTGACAGATCGGGACATAATTCAGCAGGCCACGGCTGTCCGGTTGCCGCTGGTGCGCCGGTTGCAGCAGCAGCGTACTGCCGGACAGCGTCTGGCAGCTTTCGCCGGGCTTCAAGAGACTTCGTTTCGAGTGCTGTGCGCATCGCCCGCTGGCTACCGGCATTTTTTGCGCAGAAACCTAACCTCCCGCCGCGTCGAGGTGACCGATGGAAAGTGGAAACCCGTTTCGGCTGCTCGACGTGCTCAACTCCCATAACGTGCCGTTTGTCATCATCGGCGGCCACGCGGTAACGTACCACGGATTCGTGCGCGCGACCGAAGACACCGATGTCGTCTTCCTGCGTACGCCCGAGAGCGAATTGCTGTTGTTGGCTGCTTTGACCGAAGTCAACGCCTGCTGGATTGGCAACGAGATCGATCCGGAAACCGGAATCGAGCGGCTCTTTCCCGTCTCGTTGCCGTACATCTGCGGCACCCGCATGATGATGCTGATTACTGATCTGGGATTCCTGGATCTGTTCGACTATGTCCCGGGCTTGCCGGACGAACCGGTCGGGCAGTTGTTCGCTACAGCGGTGGGGCAGGGGCCGTACCGGTTCGCTTCGCTGTTCTGGCTGCGCGCCATGAAAGCAGCCGCCGGTCGGCCGCAAGACCGCATCGACTTGGACAATCTTCCCGCGGAGCCGCTTTCGTCTTCCGGCTTCTGACGCAGGGATCACAAAGACAAGAACAACGGTTCCTGGAACATTTTCTAGGCCCCCGCCCCGTCAAAACTAGCTGCATCCCCGTTTCGACCCCGTTTCGAATCGTCTCACCATTGCCGCCTCGCTGCAATCGTGGTAATATACTACTACACGACGGAGGCGTTCAATGAAAGTGGCGATCCTCTGGGATCTTGACGAGGACGAGGAGGGCAACGTCCAGCACATCGCGGAGCACGGCATTGAAAAGCACGACGTTGCCCACGTATTCGATCACCCAGTTGGTAGCGACACCAGCGATTCGTCGCAGCGGCCAATGATTTTCGGATACACCTCGGACGGCCGCTACATCACGGTCATTTTCCAAGAGATCGACGACGACACGGTGTACCCCGTCACCGCGTTCGAGGTTCCCGAACCCGTTTAGGAGTCAATCATGGCCAAGCAAATCACGCGCGACCACAAGCTGACACCGGAAGAAGCGGCGAAGTATCGCAAGATTCGTGAAGAAGTCGAGGTGGAAAAACCGGAAATCATCGCCAAGGCGCAGCAGGCCCGTTGCGAGGCCCGCCGTCAGCAGTTGGCCGCGGTCATGCGTAAGCTGAAAGCTGCCCGCGAAGCGAAAGGGTTAAGCCTCGCCGACATCTATGAGCGAACGGGCATGGATCGCTCCGCGTTGTCCAAACTGGAAAACGTCACCAACGAAAACCCGACGATCGACACCCTCTTACGCTACGCCGAAGTCGTCGGCAAACGGCTGCAGATTCAGGTTGTTGATTCGTAATCACCGCGAACCGGTTTCGGGACGGTTCGGTGCCCGCGGCGTAGGCTGGCCACGGCCGGGACGCGGGGCATTGGCGATGCCCGCTGGGGAGCGTCGAAACGGGGACGCAGCCAAGACTGTTCGGCCCGATAATTGCTATCGTCGCTATCGAGCCACGGGGGCGACAATGGCGGCGATGGTCACACGTGACGAGAGAGAGTGAGTCTGCCGAATTGACAGACGTCCGAATCGAGAACGCCGGCTTGCGGACGGCTCGTTTGAAGTTGCCCATGTTCGGAGTCCCCGCCGGCCCCGCGGGCTGTTGATTTAATCGGTGACGGCACGTGGGGCAAGCTTCCAGCTTGCCGACACTGCCCATGTTCAATTTACTGTTTTGCTTCCGTTGCCCATTTCGCAAGCTGGAAGCTTACGCCACGACTAGATCGACAGCCTGCCCGCTCGGCGGGGGCGGGGTTTCTCGGGTGTCCTCGATCTCGTGCAGAATCGTCGTCCCACCGCGCAAGCTCAGCGGAGACGATGCGCAACTTCGAAGGCTCCGACCGGACTAGCGAAGCGGCTTCAGATGGGTGAACGGTTCGTAGTCGGGCAGTTGGTCCCAGGCCAGCCGTTCGTCGGCCGCCGGCACGTAGCGCGGCTCGACGCCCAACTCCTGGAGGATGATATTCCGCGCCATCGGGATGCCGACGGTCTTGTAAAACGCGAGGTGCCGATTGAAGCCCTGGCGGCCGAACCCGCAGTCGGTGGACAGGATCAGCTTGTCCGCCGGGATGTGCGGCAAACAGCGGCGAATCCGCTCGGCAATCACGTCCGGAAAATCGGCTTGCAGCGTCCGGTGGCTGATCACGCCTACGGCGATTTTCTTCTTCAGGCTGTCCTTGAACGACGAGAACAGCGACAGCTCACGGAAATTGTTTTCCGTCGCCTCGATCGTCCAGACGTCGCCCTTGAGCCGTTCCAGATAGATCTCCATCGAATTGGCGTAGGACTCGTCGGAGAAGACCTTCTGCATGTTGGGATTGCCCCAGCAGGTGTGAATCCAGATTTCGACGTCCTCCAGCCCCTCAACTTCGCGGTTGAACGCCTCGACGAGGAAATCGATGAACTCCTTCTGCTCGGGATGGTAGCGGGCCATGAAGTGCAGCGTGGGCTCCTCGATCTGAATCACCTTGCAGCCGCTGGCAGCCAGTTGGCGGAGTTCCAAGTTCATCGCCTCGGCCATGTCCCAGATCAGCTGTCGCTTGTCGTCCAGGTTGTAGTCCGGCGTGTGACTGTCGAGGAAGAACGCCAGGACCTGCGCCGAACAGGTACCGAACTTGACCGGCCGCGCGCCGGCCGCCTGCTGGGCGATTCGCCAGATCTTGGCGTACTCCAGGGGATTCTTCGGATCGTGCTCGACACGGCCCGCCACGCGCGGCCAGCGCCACGTCTTGTAAATCGAATCGAGCATCGTGCCGACCGGGTAGGACAGCAGGGGCGAGCGGGTACGTTCCGACTGCAACTCTTCGTGTTCCAATCCCTTCCACCGCTGCAGCGGATAGTGGTGCCACGAGCGGCCTGCCACGTCCTCGTCCAGGTGATAATCGCCGCCGGTCAGGATGTCCAAACCGGCTCGCGCCTGGTCGGAAACGACGATGGCGTGGGCGTCGGTGAACTGTTCGCGAAACCAGGGGTCCATCATGGCGGTATCGAGCGGCCGGCCCCACAGATTCGCGGTGTACCAGCGGGGACGGGGCCAGGAGCCGGTGACCGTGGCCGGCAACAACAGGTCTTTTGTCACGGTAAACGCCATGAATTCTCTCCTTTGCCGAAGAACTTGGTAACTCGGGGGCTTGCCGAAAGAAGCGGCGGCAAGCGAGACTCCCAGGGAAAAGCAATTAACCGACAGCAGCCATCTTTCTGACGATTGCCCGCGGGTTTGTCAAGCCGGTACGTTCCGGGGTTTCTTGAACCGATAGGTTAGACACCGGAATCACGCAACCTCACGGGCCCTCTCGCTGGCGCTTCGGGTTACAGTGGACATCGGCACCACGTCATCCAGGCTGGATTGTGACGCAACGGGGTGTTCGGTGCATGCGAGCAGGGCATTCTGCCTCTGCGGATGTGCGAGCGCCGACCAGCGCCCATGCGGAACGTCCATTTCCGTAGCGTCAACGAAGCCAGATCCGCGGGCGTCCAACGTTATTGAAGACGACGCAGTTCCTCGCGCA
>Ga0351929_1015_pt1 | contig 43165 bp, 32 predicted proteins | sample BONcelHT113001E9_FD_205825 | JGI IMG/M metagenome (GOLD analysis project Ga0351929, IMG submission 205825) | Enriched cells from coal bed in the Powder River Basin, Montana, United States - BONCAT cells T11 rep2 HSBNCT.T11.300.1.E9 ...
TCAGGCAATATTCTTAAACCGAACGGCATTTAGTGGTATTTTATCTGCTGGACCGATGGGTGGGAGACATCAAGATGGCAAATACAAAATTAACAGTAAATACAACTTCAAGGTGTTACGGGAAAGAATCCTTGCCTGCCATCTACTGCTCGAAGGCCGAACAATCGTCACATGTAAGGATTTTCGAGATGTGCTAGCTGCATATGGACCGCACACGCCTATGTACCTCGACCCGCCCTATTTCCTGAAGGGTACAAATGAGTTATATTCTGAAAGTATGTCCTACGAGGACCACTGTGAGTTGGCTGCTATGTTGAAGTATCGAGATAATTGGATTATGTCATATGATGATTGCGATTTAATTAGGAGTCTTTACCCTCCTGAATATGTGTCTAAAAGACTTGTAAGTTATCCCCGTAAGAATAATGGGGATAAAACGTATGAACTAAATATTCGAAAATGGCAGTCTGGAGTAACAATATTAAATTAAAAAGGTTGCCCTGTCAATAATTCCGGAATAAGGCAACATGACATCAGAGAATCAATAACATCTTACCAAATCTCTGATAGAGAATCGGCATTTGACAAACATTGTTTAGCGGAAGCTATCTGTGGGAACTGAAGGCGGCAACTGTTAAATTGCATGCCTTCAGTCCACAATAGTTTCAAGCATATCAGAAATATCTCAACAATGTAATTTCAGGAGGAAATATGTTACAACCTTAACTCTTCATCGTGCAGGGAATAAATGGAGCTCAATTTCACTCAAAATTTGTAGATGGGCATTCTTCACATAGCCTGTGTAAAATTGCAAACCGATCTATTAGCAATTATTTAAATTTTCGTAAGTGTATACTTTTTATTGTCAGATATATTTAACAAACAATTTAATTATCAATTAAGGTAATAACATAAAATTAAAAAGTATCTTTATTTCAGACTTATAAAATTGCATCCAAAAAAGTGCTCCACAAATATGAAAGTGTCGACAGAACCGCTTGATAAATGTTTAGATTCTATTATTAATATTAAGAGTTGTGACTGCTTGTTATCTAGTTAGAACGACCTGAAGGGAGGAAATCGCCAATAGCATATGGATTCTGCATCCAATAACAATCTCGGCGCCTTTAAACCAGATTACCCATGTCTGCGCACATTTGTAACATCTGGAAGCGCTAAATTCAGCACCAATCGGCATATCTGCGAGATATATTCAGTTGATTGATCCCCTACTCAATGAGAGTTAAGGTTTAGAAATAATGGCAATTATTTCTAAGGATTATCTTATTGGGAAAGACATCCGAGATGCAATTCGCGAGGCAGTGAATCGGCTACCTGAAGATCAGAGGATTAAATTTCCTTACTTATGGATGCTGAGTTGATTGCGCGCACCGATTCAAGTCAAGTTCCCAACTGAGGTATGTGTGCAAGATAGCTCTCCTTAAGCTCCTTTCTATCAATGTGGTTGTAGATGTCGATTGCTTCGTGTCGCGCATCGCCTCTCAATCTCAGATAGGGGTTTCGAACTTGAAAGCAGCAATGCGATCTGAATTGTCAGGTATCCTATGAATCCTCGCAAGCTCCCTTTACAGACATCGTTGAATTCTTTTTGTATCTAATCCCATTGATATCATATTCCAAGACGAGGAACATAGGTTAGATAAGCTTCTTTGAGCTGTATTGGAGTAACATGGATATAAACATCTACTGCTTCTTTATTTGCATCGCCTCTTATCTCCTTTAGGAAATGTCTTGGCATGCCGGAATGAGCTAAATTAGAGGTCAGCCAATGCCTAAAACAGTGAGATGTGAAGTGGTCTTCAAGATTATCTGACGTTGGATCATGCAGCCCTAGTCGCATTGCATGAGAATGAATAACATAGTCCACTCCGCGCGCTTCGAGTCTATCACCTCTTACTCCAATGAACAATGCTGGAAGATTCTTCTTATTCCTTGGAGTTCTTGAACGCAGCCAGCGTCGTAATAAGTCCTCTGCCTCATCGTCAAAAAAAACGACTGAATTGGATCTTTTCGCTGTTGGCTTAAGGCGAATCTTCTGTTCGTCAAGATTAATATCAGACAAATCAATATTAATTAGCTCATTTCTTCTAATACCAGTTTTTGCCATTAGGCACATAAGAGCTTTATCTCTTATATCCGATGCAGATCTTATAAGGTCTGACATCTCTGAAATACTAATGATTTTGTGGGTATGTTTAGCAGATTTATAGTTCCGACTGAATCGCGCCTTAATCTTGGGAATAATGTTGAAATCTATCAGCTCTTCATATTCCATGAACTCATAGAATCCACTAATGTTTGAGAGGCGAAGATCAAGAGTCTGATGTGCAACACCTCGCTCAATACGCTGGAACTCTATGTACGCCTCAATGTCTTTTTTATCGATTTCCAATAAGTGCTTACCTCTTTTCTCAATAAAATTTCTAAATTGCCTCAGGACATGTTGTCGTTTCTCAATGGTTATTTTTGCAATTCCCCTTACACGGGAATAATGTAAATACTTCTCAAACAACTCATCGCCAGAGAGCGTCATAGCCATTTCCAACCTTTATTGGTTTTCTCAATAAAACCATATGATTCCAATGCTTCGAGCTGTCTTTCTAGAGCATCTATGCCATCCAGATCTTTGATATCGATTTTTAGTTTATCTAGAAGAGGAAGCTTTTGGATGCTTTTATTTTCTCTCAAAATTCTCAGCAGAGCAGGATCAAATCCTCTTTTTCCACTAAATCCCTTGTCCAACCAGAATTCATCGCGCACTCTTCGCGCATCTTCTGTTAGCTGTTTTATCCGTAATTTCGCATTTGTTAGAGCTTCGCGCATTTCATAGTTCTCTGCCCGAAGATCCTCGATATTCTTGTTCAAGTCTTCCCTTTTCGTAGCATTATTTCTATATGCCAAACCATCCTCAATCAGTCCCTGTAGAAATGAAGAGAGGGAATATCCAGCATCATCAGCCATCTTCTGCCATCTTTGTTTGTCTTCGCGGGTTTTTGCATATATGTAAGCATACTTTTCCCTTTCTGGCTGATGCCTCTTCTTCTCGACAGTCATTTAAGATCCCAATATAATACTGACTACTGAGGTATAAAAATGTTACTAGTATGTTCTGTAGTCGTTCTATGCAATGATGCCGAGATAGAGGTCCCGGATGGCGAGACATGCCAGATCTGCGGCCAGGAGCTGGAGGAGTTTGACGAGGTCACGGGCACGGGCATTCACGGGTACTACCACTGGGTCTGCGTAAATCACGTGGATGCGTGAGCAGCTGTTGGTAGGACTTCGGGCGGACGGTGGCCCGCGGGCGCAGGGCGCTGCGGATGGCAAGATTCATAAACCCGGAGGTGCTTGCATTATCCTCGATCTGCTCCAAGGCAGGTCGAATGCGGGGATAACCAAGCCAGGCCAACGGTGATAGACTCAAGATCTATTCTCGCAGGAGTTCAAGGGTTCGAATCCCTTTCCCCGCACTCCCAATATCGTTTTTCTGAATAGCTTTCCGCTATGTTATGATAGATATTTCGAAAATGCTCCGGGGAAGAGATATCAATGCCCAAAATAGCCGAGGACTGGAGCAGGACAAGAGTTGAGACAGATGTAAAGCCCGGCTCGTTGAAATGATAAAGATAATATGGGAGGTTAGGTTTTATCACTCTCTTCCCAGAGCAGATATACTTCTGAACCTCTCCACCGCTTCGGCTATGGACTGGGCCACGTAGTCCACCTCATCTTTTGTGTTTGACCGGCCCATGGTAATCCTCAAAGAACCGTGGCATTTTTCCGGCCTCAGGCCCAAAGAGAGCAGCACGTGGCTGGGCTGCAGCTTATGAGAGGAGCAGGCCGATCCCGTGGACACGGCTATGCCTTTCGAGTCAAGGAAGAGGAGCAGCGATTCGCCTTCTACATAGGAAAAGCCGAAATTCAGGCTTCCAGGAAGTCTTCGCTTCATGGTTCCGTTGATCCAGGCATCCTTGACTTTCTCCAGAACGAGCCCGGCCAGCCGATCGCGAAGCTCCGTCAGCCTCTGCCCCTCCGAGGCCATGCTCTCGCTGCATAGCTCCGCTGCTTTAGCCAGGCCGACGATGCCTGCCACATTCTCCGTTCCCGAGCGTAGGCCTCTTTCGTGCCCGCCGCCCTGCATTATGTTCTCCAGCCGCGTTCCCTTGCGAATGTAGAGCGCTCCTACGCCCTTGGGCCCGTAGAGCTTGTGGGCGGAAAGAGAGAGTAGATCGACGCCCAGGGCGTTTACATCTGTGGGAATCTTGCCCACACTCTGCACGGCATCGGTATGCAGGTAGATGTCCCTCTCTGCAGCCAGCTGGCCGATCTCCTCCAAAGGCTGGATGGTTCCAACTTCGTTGTTGGCATGCATGACGGAGATAAGGATGGTGTCGGGGCGAATGGCCGCCTCCAATGCAGCTAGATCGACCAGGCCCTCTCTCGTCACGGGCAGGTAGGTGACGGCAAAGCCTTCCTTCTCCAGCTTTTTGCACGTCTCCAGGATGGCAGGATGCTCGATGCTGGTAGTGATAATATGTTTGCCCTTGTCCTTATTGCGCCGGGCTATGCCCTTTAGGGCCAGATTATCGGACTCCGTGCCCCCGGAGGTGAAGATGATCTCCTCCGGGTTTGCTGCCAGGAGCTTTGCCACCTTCTCTCGGGATTCTTCCAGAGCCTCTTTTGCCTCCTGGCCAAAGCTGTGCAGGCTGGAGGCATTGCCGAACTTATCGGAAAGGTAGGGCAGCATGGCCTGCAAGACCTCGGGCGCCACGGGAGTGGTGGCAGAGTGGTCCATGTAAATCCGCTTCATCGATGAGAAATATGAGATGCTAGGGTAAATAGATGACGAACTTATGAGAAACTATAAGTATGCAGCAAAAGGACGGGGAAATATGAATCTGTCCATCCCATTATTTTCAACGCCCCTATTGATAGCTGCGGCCCTTATCGCCCTGGGCTTCATAACCTATCTCTTCTCGGCCAGACTTGGTGTGGTTCTTATGGGCGCCGGCAGCGTGATCATGGGCGCGGTGGTCATTTTCGATCTGCCCAATGGCATGGGACTGCAAAGCCTGGTGCTCTTCGGAATAACTGTACTGGTGGGGGGATGGATGATGTATGTAGGGGTGAAGAACGGATAATGATATTAGTAATAATTAAATATAAATCTAATTATAGCTAACCGGGGGGCCGGAGGCGATTGGCTCCGGAAAACCGATAAATCTTCTCCAATGGGAAATGCTTATATGCCACCTCTGCATCCTAGGGTGCGCCGTGCGGGGCCATAGGGTAGCCTGGTATCCTACAGGACTGGGGGTCCTGTGACCGGCGTTCAAATCGCCGTGGCCCCATAAAATCTTTTTACTGATGCTGATTTGGGATGTATCAGTTTCTTCATCTTTTGGTCAGAAAATGGAATATAAGATATAAGGTTTTTTGGCATCGGATACCAGTTGTTTAGTCCCGAATATTTAGGTTTTATATACTACGGCACGATTATTATATTCTTCAGCAACCATTTAATTCAGTCTCCATCCGATTCAGGAACATTCTCAATTTGCATCCTTCCGGCAGTCTTGACCAAAATGAGATATCATGCGTCTTTAGATACCATTTTGTATCAAGAGACTCATGAAACCGAACTGTATAATACAAATTCACGAAATTGTCAAAATTCTCGAATCTAAACCTGTTAAGTTCATAAGTATCATTCCATCTTTCTTCTCATCCATTGATCTGAGGACAGTTCAACTAATACAAAGAAAGGACTTAAGTGACTATGAAGAACGGAAGGAATGGCACGACTAAAAATTATTTTCCATGAATTATATCTTAATTGGAATTATTCGATTGAGCCATATTTTTCCAATTATTTTCACCCCCAATGCCAGATAGATATCTGCATAGAAGCTGCCTTTAATATATCCAATATATAGACAAATCATCTATTCATACTACTGTTAGTAATCGCAATAGCTATATAGAATATCCACTGGAAAATAATCTATAATTATAAAAATTTGACAAATTAGGTATTTCTATAGTTCTGCAAATAATTGATAAAATCATCTTAAACATATTGAGAATAGCTATTATTATAATGATTATTTTTATTTCATAATTTGATTTAAATGATATAATTAAATTTAAATAGCTAAAAATACCATTATTAATTGGAGCCTACAGAATGTATACGCCTGATTCCCCTGGGGCTCCATCCCTTTCTATTTCTCAAGCCAATAGAAGATCTAGCGGTTTAGATATAGATTACTGCTCCTGGCTCCTCATTGACTTTCTTTGTCCTGCCCCCTTCTAATAACATTGTCTTGTGATCGAGCAGCTAGTATCAAATATCGGCATCTGTAATGGTTAAAAGAGCCCAATTTTTAGAAAAACTTTTATGCTTATAAAAAGTATAAAATAAATAAAATTATATAATTATCACTAATATTGTCTATTACGGTTTCTTGAAAAGCACATTCTTTGTTTTCAGGTCACCACCCTTTCTCGGCCACCATTTTGAATCCTTTCCAGCTGGTGTTTTGTGATGTGTCCCTGAGGTATGAGTTATCGTAGTGGCTGATACATCCTGGACCTTTTGAATAATCGAATCTTTGTTTGGGCATCCTTGAATACAATTGCCAATGAATATCTGAGTGGGCAAATCATTTACATCGGTCGAAGAAATCCATTTATATGCTTGATTAAGCCGGGCTGTTATTGTTGGTGTCCCTGGGCATCCACCACATGAGACCAGCCCTACAAGTTGAGCATCTGCGGGCAAGCCCGCAAATTCTCCTTCTTTATTGTTAAGTGCCTTGATGCAAGGATAGCATGCAACGCAGTCATCGATCATGCAATTATCGCACCCGACGATTAAAACCTTTTCCATAGTCTTCTCCTTCAAAATTTTCTATATACTAGTACATTTCACATTAATAAAGATTATGGTTAATCTTCACTTTTGTGTTGTCCTGAGTGGTCCCGAAAACTTTGACTTTATATACCTATCAAAGGAGGATAGGAAAGAGGAAAAAAGTTGCAAAGCTAAGAGTGGTTCGTGAATAAGTTAATGGTCGGTATTTTGATCTATTGCAGAATCAGGATCATTAGATACTGTTTTTTTCAGGATAGCACTTGGCGGAGGACGTTCATGGAATCACTCTCCGTAAATGAGTTCAAAAAACACCAACCTCTTATTTCGATCACTACCCGCTCTGCACTCAATAGATATAAATATAATATTTGCATACAAGTGTTTGTTGATAATCAGCTACAAATATCCCGTATATCCTAATAGAGTCAAAACTTCCGCATCTCGCCATTTAAATTTGAGGTATATAGCATGAAGAGACTAGCGAGCATATTTCTGGCTGCGATCGCAGCCGTCTTATTAGCCCTGGCCACAGTTTCTGCTGGCAGCATCTGCGACAATGCCCCCTGCGAAGAAGTCATCAATGTCACGGCAGGAGAGAATTTTACCATCGAGCTGGAGTCCAATGCTGGTTCAACTGGCTTTGAATGGTGGAACCAGTTCGATACCGAGTACCTGAGCCTTGTCTCCTCATCCGAACTGTCCGGCAATGCAAAGCCGGGATGGGTTGGTGTGCCTGGCAAAAAGCTCTTTGAATTCAGCGCCAAAAAGCCCGGCAGCACGCAGGTTATCATGCTCTTGCTCCAGCCCTGGGAGAACAGCACCGTAGAAGAGAGAAAGATATTCCCAGTCAACATTTCCTAGATGCAATGCCAACCTTGCGACTTCTCTCCTGGAATGTGAACGGGCTAAGAGCCATTTATAAAAAAGGCTTCGTAGATTGGCTTAGAGGAGATATGCCGGATGTGCTCTGCCTGCAGGAGACAAAGGTGGCAGCCGATCAGGTCCCTGCAGAGCTAAAAAGCATGCCGGGCTACTTTTCCTACTTCGGCTCGGGGGAGAGAAAAGGGCGGGACGGAGTGGCTCTTTTCTCTAAAACAGAGCCCCTGAGCGTAAAATACACGCTTGGAATCGATGGCTTTGATGACGAGCATCGAGCTATTGTGGCCGATTATGGACAGTTCCTGCTCTTCGTTGTCTACTTTCCCAATGGCAAAGCCTCCCCGGAGCGACTGGAGTACAAGCTGAAGTTCTATGATCTTTTTTTAGAGCACATCGATAGGCTCAAGGCCGGGGGCAGGAAGATTGTTATCTGCGGGGACATCAACACTGCCCACAAGGAGATCGATCTGGCCCGGCCCAAGGCCAACGAGAAGATCTCAGGATTTTTGCCGGTGGAGAGGGCCTGGATGGACCGGCTGGTAGAACGAGGCTTTCTAGACACATTTCGTATCTTTCATGCGGAGGGCGAGAACTACTCCTGGTGGGATCTGAAGACACGGGCCCGCGAGAGAAATGTAGGCTGGAGAATCGACTATTTCTTCGTGAGTGAAAATCTGCGGGATGCCGTCTCGTCGGCGTTTATCCTTAAAGATGTCACAGGCGCCGATCACTGCCCGGTGGGCATTGAGCTCGAGATCGACTCACGTTCATAATTCATAAGACCCATCTGTTACCAGAACCAAAGGTTCGTAGGAAAAAGGTTATTATCAGTAATTGAGTAAGGGTGAAGAATATGAGGCTGGCCTGGCCACCGCCCTGGCATCTAATTGCGTCTGTTTTGATCTCTGTTATAGCTTTAGCCCTGGTCCATCTGCCGCCGCCATCCCTCCAGGGCGCGCTATCAATCCCGGCCCTCATTTTCGTGTTCCTCATCCCTGGATATCTTGCCACACTATCGCTATTTCCCGGCAAAAGCGACCTTAGTGGGCACAGGCGCGCATTTCTCTGCCTGGCCACTTCAGCTTTGCTGGCAGGACTATTCAGCCTCATTCTGACGGCTACTCCCCGTGGACTGCAGATTGCGTCTTTAGCCACAATTCTCTCTCTTCTGGCCATACTACTGGCGGCGGTGGCCTATGGCCGCTGGTCTAATCTCCCCCGCAATAGAAGATTTCTTCTTTTGCCAAAGAGGGGGCTGGGATCGGCGCGTGCCCTTCCCCGCATTTCCCTGGCAAGCATCATGAGCAGGCGTGCCGCTCTGGCTATCTTCCTGTTGGCTGCCTGTTTTATAGCAGCACTGGCTTTTGCCTTTGGCCCGTATCAGAGTTCTCCCGGCGAGCCAATCACAGAGCTTGAGGGCACCTGGTCCTGGCCCCAAGAAGCATTAAGCCCTCTATATTCATATTTAGAGGAAGGAAAGAAGCTATTCGTCAAGGCAGGGATAATAAACTATGAAAAGAAGCCACTGAATTACACCTTAAATAATTCCGGCCCGTCAATCAGCAAATCCATAGCCTTGAACTCAACGGATATCAATTCTACTCGATTCAATGCAACTGATATCAACTCCACAAAAATCAATGCCACCGAGAACAATTCTCCTGTAATTTTTGAAGATAAAAGCAAGGTAACCGTTCTCAGCGCGGGAGGAGGCGGCATGAGTGGTGGTGGTGGCATGGGAGGCAGCACAGTAGGCGGCAGCTCATCGAGTAGCTCTCAGACTGCGGTTAAAAAGCCTGCTTCTCAGAAGGCTTTGCAGCCCGAAAAAACGGCAAGTTCTGTTCCTACTGTGGCCAGCATAGCAGCCAGCAAAGTGCAGAGCAACGCCTCAGTTGCCGGAAAAAACGTTTCGAGCTTGAGCATCCCATCGAATGGAGAGAATCAGACAGGAAAAAATAATCTGACTTTGGAAGAAAATACATCTTTGAAGGACAATCTGACTCTTAATCGGGCCGGCACGCAAGAGATTGTACCTGCGGCAAAGCCCGCACCATTGCCATCCTCCACAGTTGCTGCCAATGAAACGAAAGCTGCTACGGAAGAGATCTTGACATCTGTGCAAGCTTCTGCAGCGCCGGTGACAGCTCCCTCGCCTGATTCCAATATCTCTTCGAAATTGGCTGCATCCGAGCTGCCTATCAAGTCTAATGTCAAGTCTAATGAGTCGTCTTCATCTGCAGCACTGAACGTTAATGCCGATGCAAGCAACGGTACAGAAAAAATGTCAGAAAAGAACGCCCCCACCAAAGAGGGTTCATCCAATGAATCCGACCTATCTCGCGCTATCAGCCAATCCGAGATAGAGCTTGATAAGCAAGGGCAAGGGACTGCCAATTCCAATCGGCTCCCTATCCTAACGGCCCTTGTGCCGGATAGAGCCAGTCCTCAGCAACTGGGTGCAGCGATCTTCTGGAAGGCTGAGGCAACGGATGAAGAAGGTGACAAAATCCTTTACAAATTCTTGCTGGACGGCCGCGAGGTGAGGAAATGGTCCAAGACCAATAGCTGGAGCTGGCTCTCTCAAGGTTTGCCGGCAGGAGATTACCAGATATCAGTCCTGGCAATAGATGGCGAGCACGCCTCTCAGGACTCATTTGATAGCATTATAAACGCGAGCTTCACCCTAAGTAGCCCCAACCAGGCTCCAGTTCTGCAGGAGCTCAAATCAGACAAGGCCAGTCCTCAGAGCAAAGGCAGCATGATAACCTGGATGGCCAGCGCCACCGATTCGGATAACGACAAGATTTACTATAAGTTTATGAAGAACGATGAAGATGTGACCGACTGGTCAGTATCCAACTCCTGGGTCTGGGATACCTCTTCGGAAAAGCCTGGAGACTATAGGATTGCCGTGATGGCTAAAGACGGCTTGCACGCATCGAAGGATTCCTTCGACAGCTCCCTGGATAGCACATTTGCTCTGACATCTCTTAACAGCATCCCGGAAGTTACAGCGCTAAAAGCGGACCGGTCCAGTCCTCAGGCCAAAGGTGCCGTTATAACCTGGAATGCGATTGCCGTTGATCCTGATGGGGACGAGATCGCCTACAAATTCCTGGCTAATGAAAAAGAAGTTAGGGAATGGTCGTCGTCGAATTCCTGGGTCTGGGAGACATCTTCCACCACGCCCGGTGAGTATAGGATTAAAGTCCTGGCCAGGGACGGCAAGCATGCCTCTGAGGATTCATTTGACAGCTTCAAAGACGCTGTCATCACTATTACTATTGCAGACTCAAATCAGCCGCCTGTCTTAAAGGTCCTTGTGCCAGATATTGCCAGCCCAGCGGTCCAGGGCGCGACAGTAATCTGGAAGGCGGAGGCCCAGGACCCGGAAGGCGACAAAATACTCTACAAATTCCAGCTCAATGGCCGGGATATGAGCCGATGGTCCGAATCTACAAGCTGGAAATGGTCCTCCAGGGATCTGCCTGCAGGAGACTATAAAATCCGGGTTTTGGCCAGGGACGGCAATCATGCCTCCGAGGATTCCTTTGACAGCTCTATGGATGCGGTCTTCTCTCTTATCTCCGAGATCGATCAGCAGATAGACCAGCTGATGAAAAAGAGGTCTGCAGAGGCTTCCCAGCAAGAAGACTATCAGTCTTCTGACATTCGGGTAGCCTCAGGCAACGGTACGAACTCCAACGTGGTTTTGGGAAAAAGTAACAGCACAGCCGGGCAGGAAAAGGCAGTCACACCTCGAAAGCTGGGCGGCTAAGCCCCATTGGCTCAGGCATCCTTCTCACTTCTGCATACGGGCACGGACGAAGCCTGTTGGCCTCCGGGAGCTGCCTGCAAGTCGTGCAGATCTACGGCTGAGCCTCATTCGCCTGCCTTAAAGCCTCCTGATAGAACTTATTGGCATACTCCTTGACCATTCTTCGGGAGCTGAACCTGGCAGCTGCACTCTTTATCGATTCCTTCATGATTTCGATCCAGCCAGGAGATATGCCTGTTTCATCCCTATCATAATAGAGTGGCACGATTTGCTTCTCAAGAATGGCATAAAGCTCTCCAGAATCATTATCCTCCGACCTATTGCCATTGCTATTGCCATCGAAGGCCCAGCCGTTAGCCCCATTGTATCCCTCGATCCACCAGCCGTCCAGAACGCTCAGATGCGGTACTCCGTTAATCCCGGCCTTCATGCCGCTCGTTCCCGATGCCTCAAAGGGAGGCTGAGGATTATTCAGCCATACATCTACCCCGTGAATCAGATACTGGGCCAGCTCCTCGTTGTAGTCTTCGATGAAGGCCACGCGTCCCCCAAAATCCGGATCGCAGGCAATGCGAAAGACCTGCTGGATGAGCAGCTTTCCCGCATCGTCAGAGGGATGCGCCTTTCCAGCGAAGACGATCTGCACAGGCATCTTCGTGTGGCCTAAAATTGCTTTCAGCCTCTCCAGATCCCGTAAGATTAAATTGGCTCTCTTGTAAGAGGCAAAGCGCCGGGCAAAGCCCAGAGTGAGAGTATTGGGATCAAACATCATCCCTGAGGCTAGGATGATACTGGGATCGGCATGCTCCTTCCAGCGCGCCCTCGCTCTCTCCTGCATCTCCGCAATCATCACCATCTTTTGCAGCCGGTGAACCATCCACAGCTTTGCATCGGGAATATCATCCACCAACTGCCAGATTGAAGGATTATCGTGATCATTCAGCCAGCTTGGCCCCAGATATCTGTTGAAGAGCCCTGCCATGCGTGAGTCAATCCAGGTGGGAACGTGCACACCATTAGTGATGTGGCCGATAGGCACCTCGTCCTCTCTGAGCAGCGGCCAGAGATGATGCCACATCTGCCGGGCGACCTCTCCATGCTTCTTGCTCACCGCATTGCAGTGGGCGGACAGGCGCAGGGCGAAGACTGTCATGTTGAAGCCGGCATCGGGGTCAGCGGGATCTATGCCCAAACGGTAGAACTCCTCCCGATTTATGCCCAGAAGTGGAATATAAGATGCAAAATACTTGTCCATGAGTGAGAAGGAGAAGATGTCATGGCCAGCGGGGACAGGGGTATGGGTTGTGAAGATGGTCGTTTTCCGGATGAGGGCGAACGCATCCGCAAAGCTGCTTCCCTTTTCAACCACCTCCCGAATGCGCTCCAAGATGGCAAAAGAGGAATGGCCTTCGTTTAAGTGTAGAACGGAGTGTTTTATGCCCAGGGCACTGAGTATCTGGGTTCCGCCAATTCCCAGGATTATTTCTTGCACCAGCCGATGTTCATGGTCCCCGATGTAGAGACGTGAGGATATGCCCCGGTTCCAGGGATCATTGGCCTCAATGTCCGTGTCGATCAAGTAAAGCGGCACCCTGCCTATCTGAGCCTTCCAGACCTCAAAATAGATGGGAAGCTGCAAGATGGGCACTTTTAGGATCATGGGCCGGCCGCCCTTGTCCAGCACGCGGCAAATGGGGGCACGCTCCCGGTCCAGGGCCTCACTCTCGTTATTCTGCCAGCCGTCGGCCGAGAGCCGCTGGTGAAGGTAGCCCTCCGGATACATGAATCCCACACCGACCATGGGAACGCCCAGGTCGCTGCATTCCTTGAGAAAATCGCCCGCTAAAAAGCCCAGGCCTCCGGCATAAAAGGGAAGAGAGTGGTGCAGTCCAAACTCGGCTGAGAAATAGGCAATTGGGTAGTTTCCCCTGTTTTCGATCTTGGAGTTAAACCAGCTCTGGTAGGAGTTCACCTCGGAGTCGAATCTGGCCAAGACTGCATCATAGCGCCTCAAGAAGCGGGGGTCTCTCGCCGCCGCATCAAACACCGAGCGGTCTGTTTCCGAGAGCAGCTTCACCGGATTTTGGGCCTTGAACTCGGAGCCGTTTCCAGCCAGCAGATAAAATAGGGCTCGAGCCTCGGGGTGCCAGCTCCACCAGAGGTTGCAGGCCAGCTCCCCCAGGCGATTTAATCTCTCGGGAAGGTAAGGGAATTTGCCTTCATAATTATCCATAAGAATTTAAGCTCCTCATGGCTGATGGAACTGAATCTATTTAAACACGACATTGGGGTTTGGAAAGGCAAGCACTCTCAAATGGGGCCAGGGCTTTTCAGCTTATCACAAAATTTATTGCTGTAGAGTGATCAAATTGCTTTGATGTATTTGACCGATGTTTCTCTGGTTCAGACCGCAGCCGCCGACAATATTGCCGCAGAAAGGATCCTCAAACCAAATTATGCCGGCAGAGTCACTGTGGGCAACATAAAGATGTATTACCAGATATACGGCCAGGGAGAGCCATTGCTCATGATTATGGGACTGGGAGGCCACTCTCTTGATTGGGGATGGATCGTGCCCCAAAAATTGGCGGATCGCTACAAAATAATTCTGTTTGATAATCGCGGCTCAGGTCGCAGCGATCAGTCCGGCCCCTGTACCATTGAGCAGATGGCCAAAGATACCATCGGCCTGATGGATGCCCTGGCAATTGATCGAGCCCATGTCTTTGGAGGGAGCATGGGGGGCATGATTGCCCTGCAAATGGCACTGGATCACCCGGAGCATGTCAATAAGCTGGTGCTCGGTGCCACCTCAGCCGGTGGGAAATCCAGGGTTTTTCCGCCGCCAGAAATCCAGAAGTATTTCTATCCCAGGCAGGACCTTTCCGCTCATGATTACTTGTTATGGACTGGAGTCGTCTGCTATCCTCAGGAGTTCATTGACGCTCATCCGGATACAGTGGAGCGGAAGATTCAGGCCAATCTTGCTTACCCAGGCACCCTTGCATCCTACATGGCCCAGCTTGAGGCCTTCATGGCTTTTAATGTCGATGAGCGCCTGAATACGATTCGTGTGCCTACAATGATAATAATAGGGAATCAGGATGTACTAACTCCGCCGCCAAACAGCTTCCGGATAGCCGGGGCAATTCCAGGCGCACAAATACGCGAGATTGACGGTGCTGGGCATATCTTTTGGATCAGCCATCCGGAGGAGACTGTGAAGATAGTAACGGAATTCCTGGGATTTTAACTTATCCCGATCATTCTGATCACATTCGCCCCACCTGCCTCGTCCTTATCTCCTCCGCCTGCAACAAGATAGCCTTTGGGGGAGGTGCGTATGTGGATTTTCGACTCCTACTACAAGGGCTGTGTAGAGCTGTGGGGCCGTGAACGAGGGCTCACCAAAGCCAGCGTCGCCTATCCTCCTTCGTTCTACATGTACCTCAAGGATCCTCCCGCCCACAGGGAGATGATCGAGGCCCTGGAGAGCCGCTTCAAAGCAGAGGAGTGCAGCTTCAGAACCATCTTCGGCATCTTCCAGGGCCACAGGATCTACGCCAGCCGTAAAGTAGCCGAGAAGATCGAGATCCAAACCCGCCACCAGGCCGAGCTCTACAACGTAGACGTCCGCCAGGACCAGCGCTATCTGGCAGAGCACGACCTCTTTCCCTGCGCAGACAGAGACGAGTCCAGGTTCTCGCCTGACTTCGAGGTCCCTTTGACCAGCCTGGAAATACAGGTGGCTGGAGATCCTTCCATGCCTGGGGATATCTCCCGCATCGAGATCCTGGATGGCCGCAAGCGGAGGCTGGAAGGGCCAGAGAGGCAGGTCCTCTCCGATCTACTGGAGCTGATCAAGTCCCACGATCCCGATTTGATTCTCGGTCCCCACGCCGATACCTGGGTCCCCCTCATGGTTCGCAAGGCCAGAAGATACGGCCTGGAGCCGACCATCAGCCGCACAGGCTTCTTCAAGCCGATGGCCTCCAAGTCATACTGGAGCTATGGAAAAGTCAATCACAAAGAGGGTGCCATGATTCCCGAGGGCCGCATTCTCATAGACACCGCCAAGAGCTTCGTATTTGCCGAGAGCGGCCTGAAGGGCGTCCTCATGGCTTCCCGGCTCTCCGGCCTCTCCCCAAATCTGACCTCCCGTTTCACGCCCGGCACGCTCATCTCCAGCTACGAGGTCTTCGAGGCGCTGCGCCGGAGCGTGGCAGTGCCCTTTCGGAAGAGGGATGCAGAGGGCCTCAGAAACATCTCGGAGCTGAGGGCCTGCGACAAAGGCGGCATGATCTTCCAGCCCGAACCGGGCGTGTACGAGAAAGTCCACCAGATCGACTTCACTTCCCTTTATCCTTCTATCATTGTCAAGTACAACCTCTCCCCCGAAACCGTTCGAGATCCCGAGCTGAAGGGCTTCCTCTGCACCGTGCTCTCCGAGCTGCTCAATTTGCGCATCGAGACCAAGAGGCTGAAGAAGACCAACCCGGACTATGCAGGCATAGACTCTATCCTCAAATGGATGCTGGTAACCTGCTTCGGCTATACCGGCTATCGGAACGCCAAGTTCGGCCAGATCCAGGTTCACGAGAGGATTACAGAGATCTCAAGGGAGCTTCTCATGCAGATCAAGGAGCTGGCCGAGAGCATGAACTTCCGGGTCCTGCACGGTATCGTGGACTGCATCTGGGTTATAGGCGAGCCCATAGCAAGCTTCAAGGAAGCCGTGGAGAGGGAGACGGGCATCCTGACAGAGGTGGACTCCTACGACTGGATCGCCTTCCTGCCTATGGCCGATGGCTCAGGAGCTTATAACCGCTACTTCGGGCGGCTGAATACAGGCAAGATGAAGATCCGGGGCGTGATGGCTCGCAAGGGAGACACGCCCGAGTATGTGCTCCGGATGCAGAAAGAGCTGTTCGAGGTCCTGGGCGAGGCGAAGAGCCGAGAGGAGCTTAGGCGAGTGGAGCCCAAAGCCCAGCGGGTCTACAGGAGGTACTTGGACGAGCTTGTAGAGGCTGACGTCCGGGAGCTGGCCATTCATCGCAGGGTTAGCAGGCTGAGCTATTCCCGCAGGTGTGCTGAGGCTTCCGCGGTGCAGGCTCACTTGAAGCAGGGAATTTCATTGGCTCCGGGGATGGAGATATGCTACGTGGTGAAGGACGCCAAAAAGTGGGAGGTGGAACCGGAGAGGACGGCATCGGAGTTCGATATAGGGTACTACGGGAAGCTGCTGGAGAAGGCTTGGGGAGAGATAGCATATGTGTTTATGCAGAACAATCCCTGAGGCTGCAGATCCAGGCACATGGTCCCTAAGGTCATGAAGCTGCAGACGGCCAAGGAGATGCTGGCGGAGGTCTTCGGTGCCAGGCCCGGCAAGGTGGAGGAGATGATACAGAGGTGGCATGAGAGGAGGAGCCGGCCGGAGACGTTCTGCCTGGGGGCGTAGCTGTGGTTGGAGGTTCGAGTTAGCAGGAGTGGAGAAAAGAGGTCTTGGGCTCTTAGGTAGTCTATCTTGAGCCCGTTAATACTGCTCAGGTTGGGTCAAGTAGCTCGTCGTGGATTAGCTTAATGCTTTCCAAAAGCTTTATTCCCTTAGGAGTGGTTTCATAGAGTATTGCGCGCCCCTCGTTGACCTGTATCATCTCATTTTTGATCAGGAGATCTAAGTAAGGATTTACCGTTTTGAAGTTGAGGTTAGCCTGATATACAATTTTGGTCTTACTGGCTCCATTCATGCATATTTCCAGTATTTGCGAGATTATTTCCTGTCGGCTTCTCTTCATTGTTCCGCTCCTTGGACTAGAGTTTAGAATACCAGTTTACTTCAACATGAGCTTTGCAGGCAAATCTCAGGTTTCACAATCAATCTATCTGCATTACCAAGCAAGCGCTCGAACTTCTTTATCTGGTCTATTCCTTTTGGAGTCGCTCTATGAACAATCTTAGATCCTTCAGTAACAACTTCAATGAACCCTTCATCGATTAGAAGCAAATACGATATCACTTTCATAGAATTCGGGCTGGATTGGTGCATAATCCTCGTCTTACTCGCACCGTTTGCGCATGTCTTAAGAATCCGTGATGCAACCAGATCGTTGGCTTTTGTTTTTGATCTCATGTTCTTTCCCTCCCGCAAGTTATAATTACGAAAATTCAATCGTCCGAGATAGGCTTCTTCAAATCCGAAATATCTTCATTCATGGCTGAGGCCATGCTCATGAAGGCCATTAGGATGTAAGCGGCCATTATTGCGAGCAGATATTTCGTAACCCATCTCATAGATCATAGTACACTCTTTAAGAATCATATAGACGATTACGTATAGATCTGACTATAAGACTGGACAGATCCTATCGAAACTATTTTACTTAACATTGATTAGTACTTTTGTAAGGTGGTCCACGAAGATTCGCCTCTGAGTTGCAATAATACTATTCAAGCGGCAGAAGATTATGCATCTACGCTGCGGGGGCTCCAAGCCCCTCTGCCTTGCTCTCCCTTGCCTTCTGCCTGGCCGCCTGGCATCCATCTTTCTGGAGCTCCCGGCGAATGCCGCGTCCTTTCGCCCTCGTGCCAGGAAGTCATTTCAGTCAGGTGTAGGTCCTGGAGCCCTTCTGGCTCTTCTTGACCTTTTCTATCTTCACCTGCACAGTCAAGTCCTCATGGCGAGTCGCGGGTGCACGGGTAGCCTTCTGCAGGACTCTGATGCAGATGAACTGCAGCGCCGAAAAGATCCTCCCCGGCAGCGCCCGCAGGACCGGGGCTCTCCTTGGCCCGCGGGAGGTCGCCCGCCCGCTGGTAGCCGAACGCCAGGGCTACGCTGAACAGGGCGCGATCTGGATGGTTTCGGGTAGATGTCTCAAGAATTGGTCTGATAAAGTTAAAATACATTAAACACAAATTAATTAAGTTAAGCAAGGAGGGAAAACTTACAACATGAAGAAAATTGAGAGCCGTCTTTGTATTATTATTTTAGTCCTGCTTTTCTTGTGGCCTTTTCTCGGAAATGCCGCCGACCATGACAGTGTTCAGCTTTTCACCAACGGATCAATTTATATTGATGAAGAAAAAAAAGTAGATAATCTTCTAGTGATAAACGGCGTGGTCAAAGCAATAAATGTCAGCGCAGAGCAGCATAAAGATGCTTCAATCATCGATCTAAATGGGTCCGCTGCGTATCCCGGTTTTATTGACAGTCATGTGCATTTGATGGAAACGGGGTACTTCTTCTATGTGGGAGCGAACCTGATAGGCTGCAACGATTCGAATTCTATAGCAAAGGTCCTGGCGGATAAAGTCAAATCCATGCCGAAAAATGGAACGATCCTTGGGGCAGGCTTCTCTCTCCAAGATTACGATAATTGGTCTCTTGAAGATCTCGCGAAAATAGATAAAGTGACCGGCAACCGGCCAGCATTCCTGGGTGATAAACTCGGACATAACGCAGTCATTAATACTGCTGCGATGAACTCTATCGGGCTCACTCCGGCTACCAACGTTCCAATTGGAGGAAAGATGGGTGTAGAAGATGGCAGGCTTACAGGTATGCTACGGGAATCTGCCATGACACTGCCGTGGAATAAAATGTTCGCCATGTTCGATGGTGAAGACATAAAGAAAGGCACGCGTCTTATGCTAAAACACTGGGCCTCCATCGGCTATACGGGGGCAGTAGACCTGATGGGTGCAACTGGCGTGCGGTTTATGAGACCCGAGCTTTTTCATGAGATGGAAAAAGGAGGTACTCTGCCGTTGCGGATCAACTACTGCTATACGATATTTAACCTGAGTGATGTAGATGACGCTGCAAAATACGGAGGCAATGATACCGATATGGTACGATTTCTGGGCTGCAAAATCTTTGTGGATGGAGCTTTTGCCGGAGGCCAAGCCTGGACCAGCTGGCAGAATCTTCAAGGCAACCATGGTATTCAGGAAATTTATACCAATGATACAGGCGGACCGGAGAAGAACCTGACACGCATAGTCGAGAAAGTTGAAGAGTACGGGATGAACATGCACTACCATGTGCAGGGAGATCTGGCTATCGAGGCGGTGCTTGACGCGCTCGATAAAGTAGTAGCCGAAAAAGGAAAGCTCACAGGAGTTCACACCCTGATACATATGGGATTCCCTAACGATGAGCAAATCGAAAGGATCAAAAAATTCGATAGCCATGTCGCTACGACTGTCCAGCCTGCGTTTTGGTCTGTAGAAGACGATACTGCCTATTATTATGGAAAACACAATGCACAAGCGTATCCCATCAAAAAGCTTATCGACAGCGGAATCCCCGTTGGAATCAGCACAGATTTTAGCGTTTCTCCTCCAGAATATTCTCCAGCCACTATGGTGATCAGTGTTGCAGTAACAGGCGGAGGAGATCCGAAAATGCACCTGCCCCTCAGTGTCAGAGAGGTCGTTCACGGCTTCACTATCGGCAGCACGGCCACCACATCGAGAAACGATACAGGCGTTCTATATCCTGGCTATAATGCCGATATAGTTGTGTACGACCAGGATCTTTATTCTGTACCATTGGATAAATTTTCCAAAGACAACCCAAAGGTCTTAGCGACTTATATAGGCGGTAGGCAGGTGAATAAAGCTGCAAATCTTAAGTCTAATTGACAGATATTTGAAAACGCCAGCGATGAGCTGGCTCTTTTTATCATAGTATTGAGACAAGACGTCCCGTTCACTTTCGCCCCGCCCTCTTGCCTTGCCCTCATATCCCCAGAGTCATCCATATCCTATTATGGAAATCGAACTCCACCCGATCGTCTCCCTGGCTCCCTGAGACCAACAGCCCCCTCGTCGCCCCCGTGGAGCTGCTGGCCAAAGCCCAGAGCAGCCACCCGGAATTGCAGCGCTACAAGATCCTCTTCATCTGTGGCAACTACTCTCGCATCCTCAGCCGGCTGGATCGCAACTTCACGCAGCTGGAAGTGCGTACTCGCGAGGTAGCGATGGACAAGCACCGGAGGGCCTCTGAATCTGATGGGGTTTTCTTCAATCGCCAGAGAGATCTATAAACAAAAAGTTTTAAGATTAAGAAGAATTGCATACAAAATCAGCTTGTCCATCCGTGGGCTAATGCAATCAAAATCTTGTACCTTAAGGGGGTAAGAAGACGAATCATTTGATTCTAATAGGCATAGCAGTTATCATATCTGTGGCCACAGCAACCGTTCTGGTTGCTCCCATAGAAGCTGCACAGCCTTTGAACGGCTCAGAAAATAACACATCCTTAAACCTTGATCCGAGCAAGATCACCACAACTTGGAATCTATCATTTCTCTATAAGGACAAGTACGCTGCCAAGGCAGAGTATGAACTGCTGAATATGACAGTAAATGAGATCAACCAGACCTTCCGGCCAAGGTTCAGCAATCTCACCGGAACAACCTTGCTTGATTATATCCAGAGCGATGAAAATTACTCAAAATCATTTAATGTTCTATATGCATATGCAAATGCTCAGAACAGCCTGGATGTTAATGACTTATTCTTCCAGGAATTCCTCTCAGACGTCCAGAATCTCTCTACAGAATATGTAAAGGCCAACTCCTTTGCCGATGTATTGCTGAAATCGCTTCCAAGATCAAAGTGGGACAAGCTATTTGCTGAGGAGCCGCGATTGGAAAAATACCGCTCCTATCTTGAGGCCAACTACATCCGATTTGTGGATCATCGCCCTAAGAATGAGACACATGCCGCATATCTAGCAGACCTCTCAAATCAGCTCATGAAACTTGATACCAACGCCGAGAAGCGGATCACAAATAATGTAACCCAAGCAGGGAAAATAACCCTCGAAAACGGCGAGCAATACGCCGTTAACTTCTCATCTTACTATGATCTTCTCATGACCAATATAGATAGGAATGATCGGAAGAAATGCTACGATAAACGTTATTACCATCTTTTCAATGAATCGAATGAAATGGGAAAGATCTATGTCATCAAATCAAAGCTTGATGATAAGTATGCGAGAGAGTTGAACTACTCTGATGCTTATGATGCCATGATGTTCGACTCATATCTCAATGCATCACAGATTGATGAGATGAACCAGGTACTCAAGGAGCGAAGAGGGGATTTCGATAGATATTATGAGTTCCGCACGGCCAAGATGGGTATCCGAGAGCTCGCACCCTATGACCTCTTCCTTCAGCTTATGAAGAATCCTGACAGGAAAACCAACTATACAGATGCCGTTGAGGAGATGCACACATCACTTGCGTTGATGGACCCGGAATTCGATAAGGCGTTTATAAAGACCGTCACCAGCAATTCAATTGATGTTTATCCAAATCCCGATCATGGAAAACAATCCATACAATATGCTCAGGATCTATGTGCTCTGAAGCGCCCGGCGCTCGTATTCCTGAACTATAAAGGGCTGATAGATGACAAATCCACTATAGCTCATGAGATGGGCCATGCAATCGACTTCTATCTCATGGGTCAGTCGCTGGATTACATCTACTGCGGTGGCACCACTTATGAGATGGAGATACCATCCACATTCAACGAGGAACTCTTCATGGATTATGCAATAAAGAATTACGACAGAGATACCGCCGTTGCAGTCTTGGCAAGTCATATCTACAATTATGCCAGAACAATGCCTCGCCAAGCCATGATCACTGAGTTTGAACATAAGGCCCATCAGCTTGTCAGTCAGAAGGGAAACGTCAGTGGCTCAGATCTGAATGCTCTTTGGGACAGCATTGCAAATGAATATAAGAGCGATAAAGTTGCCTACTACTCTAGGATTGAGCCTGAGTGGCCTTATATTAGCCATATCTACTTCACCGATAATTATTACACCTTCAACTATGCTCTCTCGGAGGCTATAACACTGTCACTCTTCAAGAAATACAAGGAGAATCCAGAGGAGTTCAATAAGAACTATGTCGCATACCTGTCTGCAGGCACAACTATGACTCCGCCAGAGAAGCTCAAGAAATACTTCGGATTGGAGATCAACAGAAAGATCTTCGAGGACGCCATGGACATAGTGAAGCTCAGGGTAAATCAGCTGGAGGAACTGAACAACGAGACAAAATCAAATTAGCGTATACTATTAGGATGTATTTTATCTCGGCGGGGATGAGTATGGGAGCGTCCCAGTAAAGACAGAGACAACCTGGTTGGCAGGGCAGGCCGGCAAGCTATAGAGCAAGAAGATCTGTAGCGTGAGTCGCAGAAGTTGACGCGCAGGAAAGCGACGTTGGCCAGATTTGCGCAATGAATCGAAGAAGCTGCTGAAAGGAGAGAACAAAATGAGTGATGAAGCGGTTAAAGCAAGCATTTGCCCTGGTATGGGTGTGTGCCATTTGGAAACGGGCGTGCAGGCAATCATCCCCATGCAGATAGAGCCAGAAAAGATCGTGGAGGCAATGGAAGCCATTCTAAATGCCATTAAGAACAATATCTCAGAGGGCATTGGTTGTTACCAAATAGCATGTATGATGTCGAACGACGTCGGCGCGATGTTGGTCGTAAGCACCGATACCGAGGAAGGTATGCCCGAAGCTCTTGACGCATTCCAAGCTGCGGCAAAGGTGTTTGCAGAGGGAGCGGGCAACGCAAAAGCTCAATGGGAAATGCAGAACAAGGACGTTACTTAGGCCCTCAAGATAATCTCGCAAATCATTTTTTTGTGCCTAAACAGTTCTATTCAATCTCAGTCTCCTTGGTAGTTTCTCCTCTCTCCGATCGCTCTTTGATCATCTCCACCAGCACCGAGAATACAGCCGCCTCCAGTGGATCATCAAGTGCATAGAAAGCCTCACTGGAGTGCTTCTTGGCCATCTGTGCCACCTTTTGCCCGTAAACCTGGTCCTCCTTCTTAAGCGCCCGGCTGGCCTTCAGCCATCTGGCAGAGACGTCCTTTACGCCCATCCTCACGCTCTCGAAACTTCGTCCCATAGCTAATCACCCAGACAAAAAGTCGCCGGCCAAAGTTTTTCTTCGCACTCTTCCGGCCAGATGTTCTCCTCTTCGGACCAGATCCTCTCCTCCAGCCGGCTTTTTATCATCTCCTCCACCTCGCCGGGCCGGGCGTGAAATACCTCCGCCAGAATCTCCTTGGCCGTCTCCAGCTCCAGGGCCCTGATGCTGACCGCCCGTCTGGGTTCCACCGGCTTTGCCTGCTGCCTCCAGGGCCACCTCATGAATATGCCTCCAGCGTTCTCTGGTTCTCCCTCGTCCGCGGGTGGGCTTTGGCCGCCAGCCGTGGAGTTTCACGGGGGCCTTCCTCGAAGTAGAACATCCGGTCGGCATTCTCCACCAGGTCCTCGAAGAAAGGGTCAATCCCCGGGGCGTAGAGCAGCACGGCGGCCTCCTTTGCGGCATCGCTCAGAGCATGGGAGACGTACTCGGTCATCTCTCGGGCATCCTCGTAGAGTAGAGGGTCATGCTCAATGAGAATCAGCGAATGGTGAGCCTCCTCCAGGATGGTCATGAGCTGGAAGACGGTAAATCCCCGGCGGATTTCCAGTGCCTCAAACCTGCGGTCCAGCCTGGAGAGGATGGCGGAGGAGTTGCCGGTGACGTAGAGCACCCTGAACCGCTGCAGGTTCAGGTTGCGGTTCAGGGCCTGGATGAACATCTCCCTGGGAGCCGTCAGAGCATTGAAGGAACGGGACCGGAGGGAGACTGTGGGAAGAAGCTCGAAGTCCATGCTTAAAGCTGGAGCTGCGAGGATATGAGGGCGAGCCGGGAGCGGGGCGAAAGTGTATATGAATGCAGCTTCAAAGATCTGGATTTAAGAGATAACAATGACAATTCTCGTGGGCTGTAGCGGCTGGTCTTATGATGATTGGGTGGGGAAATTCTACCCACTGGATCTGGCCAAAAAAAAGGGCGATTGGTTCTCTTACTATGCCCAATTCTTCAACACCGTAGAGATTAACAGCACCTTCTACCGGCCTCCAGGCGAGCTGCAGGTCCAGTCCTGGATAAAGAAGGCCAAGGACCTGAAGGGCTTTGAGTACTCCGTCAAAGTGCCCCAGCTCGTCACTCACAAGGCGCTCGTGGAGGTTGATCCAGAGAGGGCCATCTTCTGGGCTACCTCCTTCGAGAAGACCTGCGTGAAGCCCCTGGCAAAAGCAGGCCATTTGGGCAGCGTGCTGCTGCAGCTCTCCCCCTACTTCAAGAATGAAGACTTCGCTCTCGCTATGTTGAAAGGCGTACTGGATGCTGTTTCTCACGAAGAGTACAACTACGCGGTCGAGTTTCGGCACCGGAGCTGGTTGGACGATAGCCGTAAGGAGATCGATCCCGCAACGCTGGAGGCTCTGAGGGAAAGAAATGTCGCCAACGTCCTGATCGATGGCCCTGGGCTTCATGTGGGCACGGAGCAGACTGCAGATCATGCCTACGTACGCTTCCATGGCCGGAACTACGATATCTGGTACAGGGGTGAGAAAGAGGACGACCACCGGCTGGATAGATATGACTATCTCTACAAGAAGGAGCAGCTTGAGTCCTGGGTGCCTCGTATCGAGGAGGCCGAGCTGAAGGCCGCCAAGGTGAGGGTGTACTTCAACAATCATGCTCGATCCAAGTCTGTGAGGAACGCCTTTCTGTTGATGGACATGCTTCTCATAGAGCACAAGCACAAAGAGATCCAGCTACAGGATCAATTCACGCTTGGAGAGTTTTAGTCTTGGACGCATTATGTGCGGGATAATGCGCTTCTCGCAGAGAATAATCACAATCCCTTTTTCCAGATAGAGTTCGAACACGTCCTAAAAAGATGGCCTGAAAAGGATTAAGTCCTTCCTCCTCCCAAGGCTTAGAATCGACCATAAAAACCCACGAGATAAGCGAAATGAAATCGATCATAATAAAAGGTGCCCGCGAGCACAACCTCAAAGACATAACCGTAGAGCTGCCACGCGATAAGTTCATCGTCATCACCGGCGTCTCCGGCTCGGGCAAATCCACCCTGGCCTTCGACACCATCTACGCCGAGGGCCAGCGCCGCTACGTAGAATCACTTTCCGCCTACGCCCGTCAGTTCCTGGGCCAGATGGACAAGCCCGATGTCGACTCGATCGAAGGCCTGTCCCCGGCCATCTCCATCGAGCAGAAGACCACCTCCAAGAACCCCCGCAGCACTGTAGGAACGGTAACCGAGATCTACGACTACCTGCGGCTGCTCTTTGCCAGGATCGGCGTGCCCCACTGCCCGGTGCACGGCATAAAGATACAGTCCCAGTCGCCGGAGAGGATTGCAGAGAGCATTCTGAAGGAGACGGGAAAGCAGGCAGAAATGTCTGAAGGCAACGCGGAGGGCAGAGCGAAAGTCAAAGAGGAGGGCGATGAAGATGCCGGCAGCAGCAGTCAGGTGACGGTTCTCGCTCCCGTCGTCCGCCAGAAAAAGGGAACCTACGGCCAGCTCTTCGTCGACCTGAATGCAGAGGGCTTCACACGGGTTCGAGTGAACGGAGAGATACGCAGAACGGATGAGGAGATCGAGCTGGACCGCTACAAAAAGCACGACATTGACGTGGTCATGGACCGGCTGGACCCAAGCCAGGATAGATCAAGACTGGTGGAGGCCATCGAGAATGCTCTCAAGAAGGCGGAAGGCCTGGTCATCGTTCTGCCTGCCGGGGGAAGGGAGCGGCTCTACTCCGCCACCATGGCCTGTCCTGTCTGCGGCATGGCCTTTGAGGAGCTGCAGCCGCGCATGTTCTCCTTCAACAGTCCCTTCGGAGCCTGTGAGTCCTGCAATGGTCTCGGCATTCGCATGGAGTTCGACCCGGATCTGATCATACCGGACAGGGAGCTATGCATCGCCGACGGGGCGGTGGCACTCTACAGAAATGCCATCGACGGCTGGCGGGGCCAGCATCTGGCGGCCGTGGCCAAGCACTTTGGCTTTGATGTCTTCACCTCCATGAAAGACCTCTCCGAGGTGCAGTACAACGCCCTGATGTACGGCTCAGAGGAGCGCATCCAATTCAGCATGAGCATGAAAAATGGTGACGCTTACTGGATGCACAACGGCCAGTGGGAGGGCTTGATTCCGCAGAGCATCCGCCTCTACGGCCAGACTGTTTCCGATTATCGACGAGAGGAGCTGGAGAAGTTCATGCGCGTCCTTCCCTGCCCGGCCTGTAGCGGCCGCAGGCTGAAGGAGAAGGTGCTGGCAGTAAAGATTGGGGATAAGTCCATTGTGGATGTGACCGATCAATCCGTCGGTGGGAGCATCGACTTCTTCCAAAAGCTCGCGCCAAAGCTTTCGGAAAAAGAACAGGAGATCGCCCGGCAGGTCTTAAAGGAGATCTCCTCTCGCCTCGGATTTTTGGAGCACGTGGGTCTTGCCTACCTCACCTTATCCCGAAATGCGGGAACTCTCTCCGGAGGCGAGGCGCAGCGCATCCGCCTGGCCACTCAGATCGGTTCCAACCTGACCGGCGTTCTCTATGTGCTGGATGAGCCCTCCATCGGCCTTCATCAGCGAGACAACGCCCGGCTGATTGAGACGCTAAAAAAGCTGCGGGACCTAGGGAACACGCTCATCGTGGTAGAGCACGATGAGGAGACCATCCGCAGCGCTGATCATGTGCTGGACATAGGACCCGGCGCTGGAATTCACGGCGGCTACGTGGTGGCCCAGGGCACGCCCCAGGAGATCGAAATAAGCGCAGAGTCGCTCACCGGCCAGTACCTCTCCGGGAAAAAGACCATCGAGGTCCCGTCCAGCCGCAGGAAGAGCAATACCTTCATTCGTCTCTTGGGCTGCCGGGAGAACAATCTCCAGGACATAGATGCGGCCATCCCCCTGGGCGTCCTAACAGTCGTCACCGGCGTCTCGGGCTCGGGCAAGTCCACTCTGATCTACGATACACTCTACCGGGCCCTCATGAAGAAGATCTACAAATCAAGCACCGAGCCTGGGGAGTACGATGAGATCATATTCGACTCCGAGGTGGACAAAGTCATCGTCATCGACCAGAGTCCCATCGGCAGGACGCCCCGCTCCAATCCTGCTACCTACACCAAGATCTTCGATCCCATCCGGCTGGCCTTTGCCGAGACAAAAGAGGCAAAGGTGCGCGGCTACAAAGCCGGTCGCTTCTCCTTCAACGTGAGGGGTGGCCGCTGTGAGGCCTGTCAGGGAGACGGGCTGATCAAGATCGAGATGAACTTTCTGCCCGATGTCTACATTGAGTGCGAGGAGTGCAAGGGCACCCGCTACAACCGGGAGACCCTGGATGTCAAGTACAAGGGCAGGTCCATTGCCGAGGTACTGGATATGACGGTGGAGGAGGCGAGTGGGCACTTCCAGAACATCCCGGCCATCAGAAGCAAGCTCGATACACTTTTGGGAGTGGGTTTGGGCTACATCAAGCTGGGGCAGAGCTCGACCACGCTCTCGGGCGGCGAGGCGCAGAGGATCAAGCTCACCCGTGAGCTGGCCAAACGGGGCACGGGAAGGACCATTTACCTGCTCGACGAGCCGACTACAGGGCTGCATTTTGCTGATGTCAAGAAGCTCATCTCCGTTTTAGACGACCTGGTGGCCAAGGGCAATACCGTGGTGGTCATCGAGCACAACCTGGATGTCATCAAGTGCGCCGACTACATCATTGATCTGGGGCCGGAGGGCGGGAATGCGGGAGGGCGAATTGTGGCAGCAGGAACGCCGGAGGAGGTGGCAGCGGTGGAGGAGAGCCACACGGGCAGGTACTTGAGATCGAGAGTCGGTGGCAGTGGGCCAGGAGCGAAAACGGTAGGAAGGAGACAAAATAGCAGACCAGGCAGAGCCTAGAGATTAAAAAAGGGCTTCACCTGAGATCCCCTAAATTTTCGTACGTTTCTGGATAGAAATGTAAACCGCCTGGATCTCAAGAGCGCCAAAGTCGTAAACCTTTCCGCATTCGTCATAAGCGACAAGGACAACATCGATATTTCCTGCGGTTTTGCCTTTGGCATCATTTAGCCTGACCTCCGTCAAGGAACTCCATGTCGCGCCCTTTCCAAAGAAAAATGATGCAGCATCGCCGGTAATTATCCATTCTTCACGAAATCCTATGGGACAGGTTATCCGCTTTGCTAGTTTGATCCTTCACAAGATGGCCAAATACCTCAGCGAGTGGCTGTGATGGCTCTTTTGCATCTGCCTTTCTCATTTCACTTTATCTTGCACTTCAAGGCTTATAACTGCAATTCTTTGCACAACTAAGCGATCTACCTATTCGTCGATATACTTCGCCAAGAAGTCGAAGGGAGCGGGTCTATTCTTTGCCAGCAGATAGGCATCATATGAGCAAAAGATGACGCCCACAATCCAGCCCAATCCCGAGCTGATGACTGCTATCAGAGCCGTTAAAATGAACAGAACAATTCCTCTCTTGGTGTAACCCAAATAAACGTGCCCCAAACCAGCAATGATGAGGTTCAATATCACTGCGATTATTGGGCTCTTTAATTCAGACATGTTTTAGCTCCCTTTCCATTCATGCATATTTTATCATCATCCCGGCATAAATACGTTGGTGTCCAGGAACCAGTTTAAGAGAACAATGCAGTGGTCGGCGTGCAAGCTGGTCGGCCCCAGAGGGACTACCTTTGCCCCGGCCTGATCGATCAGGCTCTCTTCTTCGCTCTACCACAACGAAGAGCAGAGGAAGGCGGCAGAAAGATCCAAAGACATTCCCACCCCATCTTGGTCCATCTTCACGAACTGGCCAGAAATCCAAGGTCAGTTCATCTTATTCGAGACTCTGGTTGCTCAGAAATCTGCCGGCCACGGGAATCGCTCCGCCCGCTGGGATTGTCGGCAAAGCGATTGGCATGTCTGTCTGCTGTTCTGTTTGGTTCATGTTTTCGGAAAGAACCGTGGTCTGATCTGTCTGCAAGCTCGAATTGATCGGCTGAACCGAATCGGGCTGCATGGCTAAATCTGGCGTTGATACCGGATAGGGCATGATCACCAGGCACGGCCCCTGGCCGGTCTCTCGCGGCAGGAAAGCAATCTCCGCGCTGCTGTTGCTGATAGCCTCCAGGAGGAAGGATATTTTGTCTCCCTCTGCCCTGGCATCCCTAAGCTTTTGGGAGACATCAAAGGCAAAGATGCTATCGCCATCGGTGTTGCTGCTCATGGCAGTGGCGTCGCTCTTCTTGATGATATTCCAGGCAGGAAGAATATTGACCAGAAATGTGGTGTAGTCCGAGCTTTCATCCCAATCGGAACCGATGGACATCAATGCCACCATGATTGGATCTTTTTGCTTCTGCATGGAGGCCGCCTTGAGCACCAGAACCGCAACATCGTTATCTGTGATATTGAGGCTGGAGATATTAAACTGAACAACAGGAGCGCCGGGATAACTGATCATCTCGGTCTCATTGCCATCCGTCACATCGACGGCACAGAGAAGCATCTCGGTTTGATTATAAACAGAGACTCTATTCTCTCCCATGCTGATGTAAACATCCTGCGAGGCCGTAATGATGGTCACATCTTCCGACGCATTACAGAGCGCACTGCTGGCGAGCAATGTCGCCAGCAGCAAAAATATTATCCCCCTTCTAAGCATAAACTCTCATCCCCTTCTTTTGTAATCTATCTATGCGATTCATATTTAAATTTTTAGATTCAGTTTCAGTTTACATGAAATCAGCCAGCCCCGTCTGTTTGGCCTTGTCATTCTTAAAGAGGGAGTTGATCTCGATCTTCAAAAGCTGCAGCCTCTGCTTGGTGTAGCTGCTTACGCCATACTCCTCAGCCACCTTAATGGAGACTTCCAGATATTTCCGAACGCTGCCCTCATGCACCGTGAGGATTATCCTGCCGCCGCACTTGGGACAGGTCTCTTTCAAGGGAGGGCGCCGGAATTTGGCCCCACACTTCACGCACCTCACCTTCTGCTTGGAGAAGGCATGCAGATTGCCGATCAGATCAGGCAGAAAATGAGAGTTGATAACGCGCTCTGCTACATCCTGCTCATCCACCGCCCGGATCATGCGCGCCAGTTCCAATTGGGCATCCATCTTGTCGACCATGGTCTCCAGGGTCTTGTAGGCGCTGTACTTGGGGCCAGCGGCTATATCCGTGGTACTGTGGCTGAAATTGAAGCCCACGTACTGGGCATCAGAGCCCAGCCGCTTGGAGACCAGATCAAACCTCGCCTCCAGGTCTTTGGGATTTGTCCCCAGCAATGTGGCCTCATAAAACTCCAGAGGGTAGACGCGAGTCAGATCGAGGTTATGAGCCTCTTTGTCAACCTCTGCCGGATTGAGAATGGTGGTCATGACCAGGCAGGCATCCATCTTTCCTCCCCGTTTGGCAGGAAGATAAGACATGGAAAAGTTGAGCAGCGCATCCATGAGCAGCATCACGCAGTCCTCATCTCCGTCGCAGTTGCGCCGCTTGGCGGCATGAAAGAAGGGATGTCCAAAGCCGGCTGAGGCCGTGCTGTAGCCGATGAGGCGGCAGAGTACTCCCGCCGAGGTGTGCGGAGCGAGGCCAACCATGAGAGTGCCGATCAGGTCTGACGGGGTTAATGCATTGTAGTAGGGCGCAAGACCGTAGAATTTGACGAGAAGCTCATCCACGAACTTGGCCACTTTGAGCAGATAATCGCCCGCATCCCCGGCTAAAATGATATCCTGCACGCGAAGCTCGCAGACCTGATTCACTGCTGTCATGGGCTGGCCGTGCATGTCCACTGTATAGCCCAAACTGCACAAAATCTCCGGGCTCGTGCCGATCTCATCTGAGCGGAAATGAGTGAGGGGCAGATCGGTTAAATCGTACCTCACCGTGCCGTCTTTGAAGATGTTTATGCCGTACTTGGCACGCAGTATGCCTTTCTCCAGAGGCTCAGGAGTCTTATCACGGGAGGAAAGGCCGAGGACGCCCTTGAGCGAGTCCGGCTCACGCTCACCCAAACGCTCCAGCGCCTGGTGATACAGCTTTTTTACGTCGATCTGCATCTTGGCAACGGCCGTCGTTTCTTTACCACATTTGGGGCACTTATCCGGGGCGGGAATGTTGCATTTGGGGCAGACTCTCTTTTTTTCTGTGTAGCCGCCGCACTCGCAACGGAAGGAAAAGCCCTCCTTGCCGCAGTCTTTGCATACCCTTCGCTCGATCTCCACATTGATGATGCCGGTGGTATGGCTTGTGGAGTGCTTGGCAGCCTCTTGAATGGACCTTGATTTGCCGCCTTCTTCTCCTGCTGGAAAGAGCACATGCGGTGGTGGGCGCATAAGCCTTTTATCCGATTTCTCGGGACGGCCCATGCGAGCACCGATGCGCGTGGGAGCCCGAGCGCGAACAACGAGACCTGAGAGTTCGTTGACGGCGCCCAGCGCAAAGCATTCTTTCCTGTCCTCAGCCGTCTGAACACTGCATTTTTTCAGGCCGATGCCGTCCGGCTCCAATCCCAGGCAGAGCAAGAGAGGCAGCGGATCTTCGATGACGATCTTTCCTACTCTTACCTTATGGAGGACCAGCAGCGTCTCCAGGCTCTCCTTGGCAGGCATGGGAAGCAGTAGCTTTCCTGATTCAAGAAGGCCTTCTGAGAAGGCCAGAGAGACAAGACTCTCAAACTCCTGCATAGAAAGATCGTGCCAGAGATAGGTATGAGCCGGGTGCAGGGGCACGCCGTATTCTCGGGATAAAGCTATGGCTTCCTGTCCGCCAATCTTCTCTTTGCCGGCGGGGTTGCCGCCTGCCTTTAGCAGCTCCTCTGCCCACCACTCAAAGGCGTAAGAGGCAGGAGCCAGGGGCCGGTTGTTCTCCAGGAACTCACCGTAGCTGATCAAAATTTCGCCTATGTCTAGAATATTGGCGACGTGCGCCTTGAGCGCCGCATGAATGGTTCTGGGATCTTTGCAGCTTTTGGGCATCCACTCCAGGATATCCTGATCGGAATCGAAGCGAACCACATCACCGTTTAATAGCCTCACTGTGGGCCCCTCGATGGAGCTGACTGGAGCTACGGCCGCGGCTTTCCCCGGCTGCTCTACCTTGATCTGGGTTCCGGCAGCCATGAACTGACCCAAAAGCAGCATGCTGGCAGGATTGATGCCGGCGGCGGCCAGGCCCGTATTTCTGGCCCGCCCGTAACGCAGCCTAAAGCCACCCGGACGGGAGGGATGGGAAAAGACGGGGCGACCGGCAATCAGGTCTCGCAAAAACTTGGGGGACGAGTCTCCGCCTTCCTTTTTTCCGCTGGCCAATGAATCAAGCCACTCCCAGCCGGTGATGCCCAGTTTTGTGACATGCTTCTTGAGTTTGGGCCTCTTCAGGGCGATGCCTTCCGCTGAGACCAGTGCAATGCCGCCCCGCACACGGTTGGTCTCGATCCTGGGAAGGTCGCGGTATCCAGAGACCTCTTCCTCCTCAGTGGGCTCGCCCTCGATGCAGATGGGGCAGTTTCGCACAATGGTTCGAATCTCGTCGTCCGAAGGGGAATACTGAAGGCCAGCCACACGCTTGTAAAGGCCGATCTCCTCTACATAGCGCTCCACCTCTTCAGGCCTTGGTTTCCAGGGAGCGATGCCCACAGCCCTTCTCACATAATCGGCCACGAGAACAGAGAGAGCCTGGGCGGTTCCGCCCGCGGAGCGAATGGGACCTGCGTAGTAGACCTTAAGATATTCTGTTCCATCATCGTTTTTCCCCAGATCCACGCGAGCGATCCCTTCAATAGGCGCTGCCACCACGCCTTCGGTTAGCAGGGCAACCGATGTACGAATCGCGTTTTCCACGGACTGGATCTTGGTGGCGCCTTTTCCCAAACGCCCTTCCGCGAAATCAATACCTATGGCCAGAGCGGCTTCTTCCCGGCTCATGCCCTTCTCTTCCAGCTCCCGAATACGCACGGCAATGCCGGGAATGCCGATCAGCTTTTCTACCCTTTCCGCCAGGTCCACAGCCAGCGGTATCTCTACCTCGGTGCTGGGGTCCAATCCCTGGCTGCGCGCCGCCTGGGCTATCTCCATAGCGTTTTTAAGGCCCTGCTGCAAATGCTCGAAGTATTCGGAATTCTTCATTACTCTTCTCCCCAGAGCTTGAGGCCCGTTATAGAATCAGGGACTCTTTTCAGGGGCAGGCCGGTAAGTTCCTGCAAATAGACCTCCGCGGCAAAGATGATGCCGCTGGTCAGGTGGCCGCCCCAGGTCCTTCCCGTCCTGTCCGACAGAACGGCATGAGCATGCACAAAAGGCCGGCCGTCCCGCATGGATATATTTCCTGTGCAAGAGGCTAATTCCACCGGCTCTTCCAGGGAAATCCTGCCGTACTCGTGAGAAAGCTGATCGTAGTAGCCAAGTTCAGCCCGAGAGAGAGCACCGATAGCGCACAAGGCGGCCGTCTCAATTCTATTTTTCTCAGCAAGATTGGTGATCTGGCTGATGATATCTGCACCATGGTCGAGCCTGGCAAAAAAGATGCCTCCTTGCCTGAAATCCCTGATTTGCATTAACCATCCCTTGTCTTCGCAAAATGCCCTATGAGATCATAATGCAGACACAAAAGTGATTGAAGGATCAAGAACAGGGCAGATATCCGTTCTCGCACATGTGATCCTTGGCCACAATGATCTGCTCTTCAATGGTAAAGTTGCCCACGAACATGTGATTGATGCGCGATACCTCGTCCTTTATGTCCCCGGTCTCCGGGTCCAGCACCAGGTAGCCAATTCGGCCAATGCCTATGAAGTCCGCATCTATGGTTATCTCCGTGAGATTGGGCAGCGCCTTCAACTCCATCCTGGTAGAGAGACGGGTGGCATCGGTAAACTCCTTGGATGCGCTCATTTTCATGGGATAGTTATGCAGATTGGTGCTCTCCCGAAACTTCTGATCGTAAGAGAAAAGATGAGCATTGGGATTGCCCTTGCTGCCGATCTCCATCACATAATGTTCAGCTATGGCCGGGCTTATGACAATGCATTGGACAATGAGAGAAATGATGAGTATCATCAGCCCCGGAAATGCCGCTTTTGCCATCATTTTTGCCTCAATGATATTCTCACGGCTCCAAAGAGATGTTCCACAGGTATTCTTCAGAGAGCTCACCGGAGAAAACCGTTACCGCAGGCCCTTCCATGAAGGCTTTGTCCTCTTCGAAGGTTATAATCAAAGGTCCGCCTTTGGTCTGCACCCGGACTTCATCATCTACCAGTCCCAGGCGTCGCGCCACACTGGCCGCAGCCACGGAACCCGTGCCGCAGGATAGGGTCTCCCCTTCCACACCGCGCTCGAAGGTCCTGATCTCTAAAGGCTGGCCGATCTTGACAAAATTCACATTGGCTCCTTCCGGAAAGAGGCTATTGTGTCTTATGAGCGGAGCCGTCTCGCGGATGTCAAACACCATATCCTCGACAAAAATAACGGCATGGGGAACACCGGTGTTGACCGCTGATACCTTGCAGCCCTCGATCTCTTCCGAGACAAGCTCGCCAATGCCGCAGGCCGGTATGGAAGGCCGGTCGAACTTGGGCACACCCATATCCACCTTAGCCCAAAAAGAGCCATCCATCTCTCGAACCTGCACGGGGATTATGCCGGCCAGGGTCTCCACATCAAAGAACTCGCCCACATATCCCGTATCCCAGGCATACTTGGCCAGGCAGCGTATGCCGTTGCCGCACATCTCTGCCTCCGAGCCGTCCGGCTGAATGAGCCTCATGCCCAGGTCTGCCCGCGAGCTGTTTGTCAGGAACAAAACACCATCTGCACCTATGCCGAAATTGCGGTGGCAGCAGGCAATGGCAAACCTTATCTTCTCGCTCTCTGCTACCTGTCCCTGCCCCGTCTCATCTACCAGGATGAAGTCGTTGCCGTTTCCGTGCAGCTTGGTGAAGGTCAGGCTGTGAGGCCGAAAGGGATCGTCATCAAGCTCTATTTCAGAAATATCTGCCAGCTTCATTTTATATACCATGCATCTTTTTACTTAGCTTGTGCTGATGTATGCTAATGTGTGCTGATGTGTGGTGATGTGATATTAAACCCATTCTACAGGTGGCACTGGATCTTCTGGAGCTGGACAGGTCAATTCAGATAGCTAAAGAGGCAGTCTCGGGTGGCGCAGACTGGATTGAGGCAGGAACACCTCTCATCAAGAGCGAGGGTATGGATGCCGTGCGCGAGATGAAGAAGGCCCTGCCCGGCACCAAGATCGTAGCCGATATGAAGACCGTGGACACCGGAGCCATGGAGGTGGAGATGGCAGCCAAAGCCGGAGCCGATATAGTGGCATTGCTTGCCGCCTCCGATAACTCCACTATCGAGGATGCCCTGCGTGCCGCGCGAAAATACGGCGTGCAGATCATGATGGATCTTCTCACCGTCCCAGACCCAGTAAAGCGCTCCCGCGAGTTGGATGCCCTCGGTGTGGATTACATCTGCGTTCACGTAGGCATCGACCAGCAGATGACCGGTCGCGACACAATTGATTTCCTGAAAGAGATCGTAAAAGAGGTCAAAACTCCGGTGGCGGCAGCGGGGGGCATAGATGAGTTTACCGGCGCTGCGGCTATCGCCAGCGGTGCTGCTATCGTAATCGTTGGCGGAAGCATTGTAAGAAGCGCTAATGTGACTGCATCCGCACGCAAGATTCGCGAAGCAATAGACCATGCACAGATCAGCGCGGCTCCAAAAATGAGCCTTGAGGAGGAAATGGTTTCTATTCTGCGAGAGGTATCGGCTCCCAACGTCTCTGATGCCATGCACCGCAAAGGGGCCATGCGCGGCATACTTCCCATAAATCACGGCAACAAAATCGTAGGCAGGGCCATAACCGTACAGACCTTTGCCGGAGACTGGGCCAAGCCTGTGGAGGCCATCGATCTGGCAGGACCTGGAGATGTGCTGGTGATCTACAATGGCAGCAATTACATCGCGCCCTGGGGTGGCCTCGCTACTTTGAGCAGCAAGAATAAGGGAATTGAAGGCGTGGTTATTGACGGAGCCGTGCGGGATGTGGATGAGATCAGAGCTCTTAACTACCCCATATTCTCGTCGGGGATCACACCTAATGCCGGCGACCCGAAGGGCATGGGCGAGATCAACTCCGAGATTACCTGCGGCGGCCAGACGGTGCGGCCCGGGGATTACATTGTGGGAGATGATAGCGGAGTTGTGGTCATACCCAAAGAGAGGGCCTACGAGATCGCCAGGAGAGCCAAAGAGGTGGAGAAGATGGAAAGCAGGCTCTATGAGGAGATCCGGCGCGGCAAGACACTCTCCCAGGTGGCAAACCTTAAGAAATGGGAGAAGGTTTGAGGACGGTCAGGCTTTGACGGCGAGCTTTAAGGACAAGCATTGACGACAAGCCGTAAATAGATTGAAATATTCTTATGAAGGCGCATAAGCATCAAGTAACACATTCGCTAGCAAAGTAATATTATGCGGTGGGTTTAAATATAGAGGAAGTTCGAGGAGAAATAACATGGAATTGGAGGACATCGTTTCTAAGTACCCACCCAAGCAGATAATGCTGGTTCCTATCGCTATCATAATATTGGCACTTATCAGCTTGGGCGCGACCTACCTTGCCACAGGCTCGCCTGTGAAGCTGGGAATAGAGTTTACGGGAGGCACTCTTGTCACAGTGCCCTCAACGGAATCGGAAGAAAAAGTGGCGGCAGAGTTTGCTTCTTATCCACTGGTGGACATAAGAAACATAGGCGGCAGATTTATGCTCCAGTTCGGCCCCATGAGCGAATCGCAATATGCCAATCTTGTCAAGCTGGCCAATAGCAATTTCGATAGCTCGGAGATCAGGCACATAGGACCCATTTACAGCAAAGAGCTTCAGGCGCAGGTCATCAAGTACCTTCCTCTTTCTTTCCTATTGATGGCTATAGTCGTCTTCCTGGTGTTCAGGGAGCCTTTCGTTTCTCTGCTGATTGTGATCTGTGCGCTGGCCGACATTTTGACGGCAGCGGCTTCCATGAACTTTACGGGCGTACAGCTCTCACTGGGAACGGTGGCTGCTCTTCTCATGCTCATCGGTTATTCTGTTGATACTGATATTTTACTATCCATGAGGGTGTTGAAGCGTAAGGGCAGCGTGGAAGATAAGATCAAGGGAGCGATGGGAACGGGCCTGACCATGGCCGGGACCTCCATTGCTGCGGTAATTTCCCTCATAATAATCTCAAACTTCCTGTATCTCATAGTACCGTCATTCACCAGGATGGACATCATTGCAGATATGACCACAGTTCTCATATTCGGCCTGGCGGCGGATTTCTTGAACACCTGGATCACAAATGCCCAAGGTTTGAGATGGTACTTGAATAGACCGAAGAAAGCGGCAAGGGGGCAGCGAAGATGAGCCTTTTTGAAGAATTATCCAAGGATCGAAGGGTCGTCTTGTATGCGGTGTTTGTGGCTTTGGCCATAATTTCCATCGGCTTTTTCGGTCTTAAATTTGGACTGGATCTGGAGGGCGGCTCATATTTGCAGCTGCAATTGCAGGGCGCTGAGGCGCAAATAGATGTCTCGCCGGAAAAGATTCTGGAAATGCAGTTTAATGCCTCATCCGTAGAGAAGCACGGACAGAGCTATGTGGTGACGGTGCCGGGCATTGTCGAGTCAACGTTTGCCGATGATCTCGGCTACATAGGGGCGAAAATTGCGAAAGGAGATAACAGCAGCAAGATCACAATAATGACATCTCCTGAGACGATTGTCATCAATTACCTCAAGAAGAATCTGGACGCAGATGTTCAGCTCAATGTCGCAGTCGCGCCCATCCGCTATGAGATCCGGACTAATGTTACCAGAGAATCGCTTGATGCTCTCTTAGCTCCAGTGGGTGGCAAAGTGCCCCCCGGCGAAGACGCATTTGTAATGGGCGTGTCCAAGGAGACCGTGGACGAGACCAAGAAGGTTTTAGACTCCAAGCTCAACCGCCTGGGACTGCAGGACATAAAGGTAAGAGTTGTAGATAATAAGTACATCCTCATCGATCTGGCAGGAATGGATGTCGCCACTGCCCAGGAGGTAGTGGGCAAGCCCGGCAAGTTCGAGATAAGAATCCAGACCGAGAACAACCAGAGCATGCATGTGCTCTACGGAGATGCCGTGGAGACTGTGGACATCCCACAGGGAGAGCGCAATGGTGGATGGGGAGTTCCGTTTGTGCTCTCGGAAGAAGGAGCTATTACCTTCCAGAAGGCTGCGATTGATTCGGGTGCCACCAAGAGACCCGAGGACCATTACATATCCATGTATCTGGATAAGGATGAGATCTTTTCCGCACCTCTTGCTCCTGAGCTGGCAAGCAGTCTGCAGAAGGCTCCTTCGCGCAGCATGCAGGCAACTGTAGGTGGAGGCGATGCAGGCTCCACTAAGGCTAAAGAGCTTTACATTCACCTGCGAGAAGGCGCGCTGCCGGTCAATGTCGAGGTTGTCGGCTCCGGTCAGGTATCTGCAGCTTTGGGCAGGCAGTTCAAGCTGCAGATGGTCATAGCCGGGCTGATTGCTCTCATGGCTGTGGCCGGCATGATTTACTACCGCTACCGGGAGAGAAGGATTGTCCTGCCTATGGTGACTACCTCCTTCTTCGAGGTCGTAATGATGCTGGGCGTCTGGGCAGTAGCCGGCTGGCAGCTTGATCTGGCAAGCCTGGCCGGCATCATCATGGTGATAGGCACAGGCGTGGATCAGCTTGTCATCATCACCGATGAGCTGATGAAAGGAGGCGAGGCAGCGGTATCTACTGTTGAGCGCAGCATCAAGGAGAGGGCAGCTGACGCGGCTGAGAAAGCTGGGGTGGGCAAGATTGTCGCCACCAGCAACAAGGTCTATTTGGCCCGGCTGTCCAGAGCTTTCATGATAATAATGGGAGCTGCTGCGACCACAGTTGTGGCTATGTTGCCATTGCTTGTCATGGGCTTTGGCTCGCTTACCGGATTTGCACTCATCATCATCCTGGGTGTGATTTTGGGCACATTCATAGCGAGACCTGCTTACGGCAGGATCATCGGGCACATACTGGCCACGGATTAGAAGAGAGAAGAAAACGCCTGCAGGTCGAGCGGACTTGCAGGCTAATAATTTTTTTAATGCTCTTTTTTTGCCTTCTCTTTATGGTCCAAATCTCGTAGACCCTGATTTAATTATCACACTGCGAATATAAACCACAAAGATCACAAAGCCCACAAAGATGCGTAATCCTTCCGAAACATTTTTCGCCCCTGCGATCCAAGGCAAGAGTGAGGGAGACCCGAACAGAAATGACCAGTACCCATAAGCCGGACAAAAAGCCCATTGAGACCTACGAGCACAAAGACAAGCAGCGACTCAACAACCCGCCCGTGGGCCTGGTCACGCCTGAAACCGACCAGGAGGAAGGCAGCCGCAGCTACTCCCACGATCCGCATCTCGATCCCCAGCTCGTCTGGGCCGGAAAGGCGGAGCACACCTCCTTTTTAGTTCCCACGGTCTCCCTGCATGTGCATGAGCGGATCGATCCGCGCACCATCATCGCCGCCGTGCGGCGAAGAAGCGGTCTCGTCGCCAAGCAGGCTTCGCTCTTCGAGTTTTCCGGGGAGAACCTGCCCGTGAGAGAGGCGATCGAGTTCTACAAGCACCGGCACGGCTGGTCCAACCGGCTGGTGGCCGGCGACTCCCTTTTGGTCATGAACTCGCTCCTGGAGAAAGAGGGCCTGGCCGGCCAGGTGCAGATGATCTACATCGATCCTCCCTACGGCATACGCTACGGCAGCAACTTCCAGCCCTTTGTCAACAAGAGGGATGTCAAGGACGGAAAGGACGAGGACCTCACCCAGGAGCCGGAAACCATCAAGGCCTTCCGGGACACCTGGGAGCTGGGCATTCACTCCTACCTGGCTTATCTGCGGGACCGGCTGCTGCTGGCCAGGGAGCTACTGAGCGAGAGCGGCAGCGTGTTTGTTTTAAACCTTAACTCTCATCGAGTGGGGAATACATAATATTAATATCAATCCAACTGCATCGTCTTTAAACAATAAAACTATATAGATATAGTTTCCCTACATAGGGGTATGGAGCAATGGGCAAGGGATTGGCTGGAAGGGGAGCGAGCCAAAGGCGTGAAGCGCCTTGAGATAAAAGTCAAAGGAAAGAACCATTACGTCTATGACTCGACTACCAACTGGGACAAGGTAATCAAAAAGCGGGTTAAGACATCTCGGTACATCGGAAAACTTGATCAAGAGAATGGCCTAATAAAGTCGCGAGGCATGAACAAATTCGACGACGTGCGGGCTCCAAGTGTCACCGAATACGGTAATTCTATGCTGCTTCGTTTGGCAATGGAGGATCTTAAACCACTCTTGATATCTGCTTTTCCTGCCAATTGGGAGGCCATTTACGCATTATCCATGATTAGGACCGATGGTAACGTCCCCCTTAAACAAAGCAAGGTAGTCTGGGAGAAGCTTCACAATCCCGATTCAATTACGCCAAACATGAATCCAGGTGCCATTTCCAAGCTGCTACGAACAGTTGGTGTCGATCGCGAGGGACAGGATATCGTATTCCAGGGCATTCTCGATCACAGCGAGCAGCTCATCTACGACTTGAGCACCACCTTCTCTCGCTCCATGAGCATCCAACAGGCGGAGAAAGGATATAATAAAGACAAAATACATCTTCCTCAGATAAATCTAGCACTTCTCTGCAGCGCAGACACCGGCTTTCCGACAATGATAAGGTCTGTGCCAGGCAGTGTAAAGGACATCAAGACACTTTCCAACACCATTAAAGAGATGGACATCAAAGGAAAGCTTCTGATTCTCGATCGCGGTTTTTTCTCAGAGGATGTTATCAAAGATCTCTCTGAGGCGAAAATTGACTATGTGCTTCCCACCAGAAGAAATAGCCACTACTACGATGTCAGAATTCATCTTACAGAGCATTTCCGATATCATAAGAGGCTCATCGAATGCGGAAAAAGGAAGGTCGGTGAGATCTATCTGTACAAGTTCGAGGATCTGGACCTAAAGCTTGAGGAAACCAAGACGTTGTACCTGAGGTTAGATGAAGAGAAAATCGATAAGAATGAGCTTCGTGAGAAGTTAAAAAGGACGGGAATGATTCTGATTCTGTCCAGCAAAGATATGCCTGTGCAGGAGATGTACGAACTATACAAGAAAAGAGAACGAGTAGAAAAGCTGTTCGATACATACAAGAACGTTCTGGATGCGGACAGACTATACTTACAGGATGATGAAAGCGTGTTCGGACATGTGTTCACTTCCTTCCTTTCCCTCTACGCTTACTGCAAACTTGAAAAGATGCTGAAAAAAGCTGAACTAAATCGGAAGATGTCTCCTGGCGATTTGTTGTTGCAGTACAGCAAAGTGTATCATGTCAGGATTGGCGATCGAACTCTGATTTCAGAGGTCCCGAAGAAAGTTAGGGACTTGGATAGCAAGCTCGGATTGGGTTTATTCCCTACCACATGAGGAGTTAAGGTTAAAAGATAGATAATACCTTTTTCTCCGCTTGTCAGCATATCATGTCTCGTAGTGATATAATCAAACCTTTAAATATAACCTTAACTCTTCATCGTGCAGGGAATAAATGGAGCTCAATTTCACTCAAAATTTGTAGATGGGCATTCTTCACATAGCCTGTGTAAAATTGCAAACCGATCTATTAGCAATTATTTAAATTTTCGTAAGTGTATACTTTTTATTGTCAGATATATTTAACAAACAATTTAATTATCAATTAAGGTAATAACATAAAATTAAAAAGTATCTTTATTTCAGACTTATAAAATTGCATCCAAAAAAGTGCTCCACAAATATGAAAGTGTCGACAGAACCGCTTGATAAATGTTTAGATTCTATTATTAATATTAAGAGTTGTGACTGCTTGTTATCTAGTTAGAACGACCTGAAGGGAGGAAATCGCCAATAGCATATGGATTCTGCATCCAATAACAATCTCGGCGCCTTTAAACCAGATTACCCATGTCTGCGCACATTTGTAACATCTGGAAGCGCTAAATTCAGCACCAATCGGCATATCTGCGAGATATATTCAGTTGATTGATCCCCTACTCAATGAGAGTTAAGGATATAAGTCTTTTTGCTGTGGGCAGAGCGAAAGTGATTAGGCGACTCTTGTGCATTCTCATTTCATCTTTGCTGCCTAGGGCCAGGGGGCCAACGTCGCTCTACCCATCTCGCATCTCATTCTCGTGCGCTGCCTTTGGGGAGCTGGTCCGCTCGCCCGCTTGCGCCTGCCCGCGCCCGTGCGCCCGCATGTGGGCTCGCCTGTGGGCGGTGGCGCGTCCGGGTGGGCCGCCTTCGGGCCGGGGCTCGGTAGCTGATCGAACCGGGCAGCATTTCGGAGCTGGCAGGCCTTATCCAGTTATATCTTTATTCAGGCTGTGTTCTGTCCAAATAGTTCATCAAATGTGCGGTTTTGAGATTTAGGTGGTTCGAGTTGCTTGGGTGGATAATACAATCCCACAATCAGCCAAGTAGGATATTGAGAGAATGTTCCAACATAAAAGTAAAGGTCGCTGCCCACCATGGATTTATAATATTGATCTTGCAGTTTCTCCCAAAGCAAATTCAAATCGCCATACCGCATCCCCCAGCGTC